>Ga0194115_10002674_pt1 | contig 20958 bp, 21 predicted proteins | sample TA2MahsurfametaG_3_FD_148656 | JGI IMG/M metagenome (GOLD analysis project Ga0194115, IMG submission 148656) | Freshwater microbial communities from Lake Tanganyika, Tanzania - TA2015002 Mahale S4 surface | ecosystem: Environmental > Aquatic > Freshwater > Lake | place: Tanzania: Lake... | reverse complement strand
AAATCGGCCTGTTCAAGATCGTGGCCGAGAGCGGTGTGGCCGCTGGGATCCGCCGCATTGAAGCGGTGGCCGGCCCGGCGGTGCTGGCCTATCTGAATGAGCGCGATGCCGTGGTGCGGCAACTGGGCGATCGCTTCAAGGCCCAGCCCGGCGAGATCGTGGAGCGGGTGGCCCAGCTGCAGGAGGAGCTCAAGGCCAGCCAGAAGGCGTTGGCGGCGGCCCGGGAGCAGCTGGCCCTGGCCAAGTCAGCGGCCCTCGCCTCCCAGGCGGTGCCATGCGGCGACGCCATCCTGCTGGTGGCGCGCCTGGATGGTGTCGAGGGCGCCGGCCTGCAGAGCGCCGCCGCGGGCCTGGCGGAGCAGCTGGGGGATGGGGCGGCGGTGGTGCTGGGGGGACTGCCCGATGCGGCCGACCTCAGCAAGGTGGTGCTCGCGGCGGCCTTCGGCCCGGCGGTGATTGCGGCTGGCCCCAAGGCCGGCGCTTTCATCGGCACCGTGGCCAAGGCCTGCGGCGGCGGCGGCGGCGGTCGCCCCAACCTGGCCCAGGCCGGCGGCCGCGATGGGGCGGCCCTGGATGGGGCCTTGGAGCAGGCGCGGGCGGATCTGTTGGCGGACCTGGGCTGAAGGCCAGCCGGATCCACAACCGTTCCTTTGCGCTGGCGTTGCCCAGGCGCGGAGGAAAGCTGCGGATACCGAACGCCAGAGGAGCTGCAGCCATGGTCAGCAGCTTTACGATCCACGCCCGCAGCGACTGGAGGTTCCAGTTGGTGCTGTTGGGCAGCCGTCTTCAGCTTGAGGGGTGCCGCGAAGCCGCAGGGCCCAGCGATGAAGCCCTCACCTGCTCCCTTTGGCTCGACCCCCAGGACACCCCTTACGACCGGGCCCACGAGTTGATGGCCCACCCCAGTTGCTGCCTCTAGCGCGGTGGCCCTAGCCCTGCAGATAGGTGGTCTGCCGCAGGCTGGTTTCCAGGTGGTCCATCAGCCGCTGGGCGTCATTGATCTTGAGGTCACCCCGCTGGATGGCGGCTTCGCTGGCCACCCGTAGTCGCTCCAGCAGCAGTTCCGGTTGGTGCTCCATGGCTTCCAGCACCTGGGCGTTGGTGTTGCCGCGCACCACGTGATCCACCTGGTAACCGCCCCCGGGGGCCAGACGAATGTGTACCGCATTGGTGCTGCCAAAGAGGTTGTGCAGGTTGCCCATCACCTCCTGGTAGGCGCCTCCGAGGAACATCCCGATCAGGTAGGGCTGCCCCTCCTGGGGCGCATGCAGCTCCAGCAGCGGCTTGGCCTGCCCGTCGCCGATGAAGCGGGCCAGCTTGCCGTCGGAGTCGCAGGTGAGGTCGGCGAAATGGCCCAGCCGGGTGGGTTCCTCCTCCAGCCGGTGGATCGGCAGCAGCGGGAACAGCTGCTCGATCGCCCAGGTGTCCGGCGCGGAGCGGAACACCGAGAGGTTGGCGTAGTAGGTGCCCGCCAGGGCCGCCCGCAGGCTTTTGAGGTCGTCGGGGACGGCGCCGCTGCGGGGCAGCCGCTCCACGATGGCGCTGGCGCAGGCCCAGGTGAGCTGTTCGGCCATGGCCCGCTCCGGCAGGCTCAGGTAGCCGAGGCGGAAGGCCGCCAGGGCGTCGTCCTTGAATTTGATGGCGTCGTTCCAGGCCTCCTGAAGCCGTGAGACGGCGCCGTCGTCGTCGCTGCCGGTTGCCGTGATGCCGGCCAACGTCTCCCGCAGGTTGCGAACCGTGAGCGGTTCGCTCTCCCCCGCCGCCGGCAGGGCCGCCGGCACCTGGGCACTGCCCAGCACGTTGAACACCAGCACCGAGAAATGGCTGGCGATGGCGCGGCCGCTCTCGCTCACCAGGGTGGGCACCGGCACGCCGTGGGGCTCACAGCACTCCCGTACCGTGGCCACCACATCGTTGGCGTAGTTCTGCAGCGAATAGTTGGTGGATGCGGCCGAGGCCGTGCGGCTGCCGTCGTAATCAACCCCCAGGCCGCCCCCCACATCCAGATAACCCATGGGGGCCCCCAGCTTGGTGAGCTCCACGTAGATCTGTCCCGCCTCCTGCAGGGCGTCCTTGAGCACGGCGATGTCGTTGATCTGGCTGCCCACGTGGAAGTGCAGCAGCCGCAGATCCTGCAGCAGGTCTGCGTCCCGCAGGGCCTCCACCGTGGCCAGCAGATCGGGGATGGAGAGGCCGAATTTGGCCTTGTCGCCCACGGAGCTGCCCCAGCGGCCGCTGCTGCGGCTGGAGAGCTTGGCGCGGATGCCGATGAACGGTGCCGCCCCTAGGGCGCGGCTGGCTTCGATGATCCGCTGCACCTCATCGGCTTGCTCGATCACCACCACCGGCTGGCGCCCCAGGCGACGCGCCAGGATCGCCGTTTCGATGTAGCGCTGATCCTTGTAGCCGTTGCAGATCAGCAGCGCCTCGGGGTCATCGATCAGCGACAGGGCGATCAGCAGCTCCGCTTTGCTGCCGGCCTCGAGGCCGAAGTGCCAGCGGCGGCCGCAGGCCACCAGCTCCTCCACCACATGGCGCTGCTGGTTGCACTTCACCGGGAACACGCCCTGGTAGCGGCCGCCATAGCCGTACTGGGCGATGGCCCGCTCGAAGGCGGCGTGCAGCCGCTCCAGCCGGTCTTCGAGGATGTCGTCGAAGCGGATCAACAGCGGCAGCCCCAGGTTGCGCCCCTGCAACCCCTGCACCAGCTCCAGCAGATCGAGGCTGCCGCCCCGTTCCCCCTGGGGCTGCACGCTGATGTGGCCGCGGCCGTTCACCGAGAAGTAGGGCTCCCCCCAGCGGTCGAGCCCGTAGAGGGCGGCGCTGTCGGCGGTGGTCCAGCTGGTCAAGGCAGGGTCGGGGATCACGGCACCACTGTGCTTGCCAATCGGCGCCTCCGCCGCGGACGATGGGCCGGATCTGACCGTTTTTTGCCATGGCCGCCGAACGCACTTTCGTTGCCATCAAGCCCGACGGCGTGCAGCGCGGCCTCGTGGGGGAGATCCTGGGCCGCTTTGAGCGCAAGGGCTTCAAGCTCGTGGGCCTCAAGCAGCTCACCCCCAGCCGTGAGCTGGCTGAAAGCCACTACGGCGTGCACCGCGAGCGCCCCTTTTTCGCTGGCCTGGTGGAGTTCATCACCTCCGGCCCCGTGGTGGCCATGGTGTGGGAAGGCGACGGCGTGATCGCCAGCGCCCGCAAGCTGATCGGCGCCACCAAGCCCCTGGAGGCGGAGCCCGGCACCATCCGTGGCGACCTGGCCGTCAACATCGGCCGCAATGTGATCCACGGCTCCGACGCCCCCGAAACGGCCCAGTTCGAAATCGGGCTGTGGTTCCAGCCCTCCGAACTGAGCGACTGGACCCCCGCCGATCAGGTGTGGCGCACCGAGGGCTGAGTCAGCCCGCCGGCCCCAAACCGCCCCCAGTGGAACGCCTCCAGCAGGCTCCGCTGGGGGCTTTGCAGTGTCTGGGCCATGGCCCCATCCAGCAGCTGGGCGGTGATCGCCGCCAGCAGCACGCCGTTGCGGTGGTGGCCGCAGGCCAGCCACAGCCCCTCCAGGGATGAGGCCCCCAGCAGCGGCCCCTCATCCGGGGTGCAGGGGCGGAACCCCCACCAGCGCTCCATCGGTGGCCATTGGCTGGCCTCGGGCAAGAGGGCGGCGATGCCCGCCTGCAGCTGCCGTTGGCCGTCGGGGGTGAGCCCTTCGCGGAAGCCCGCCTCCCGTTCGCTGGTGGCCCCCACCACCAGCAGGCCGTCCTCCCGCGGCACCAGGTAGGTGCCGGGGCCGAAGATCACCCGCCGCAGGGCCTCGCGGGGCCCCTGCAGCGACAACATCTGCCCCTTCACCGGATGGATCGGCAGCTCCGGCAGCAGCTGGCTGCTCCAGGCGCCACAGCAGAGCACCGCCTCGCTGGTGTTCAGCTGTTGCAGCTCCCCCTCAGCGTTGCGCAGCTGCACCCCCTGAAGTCGCCCCTCCTGGCGCTGCAGCTCCAGCACCTCCACCCCCTCCTGGAAGCGCACCCCCAGCCCGGCGCAGGCCCGCTCCAGGGCCCGCATCAGTCGGCGGCGGTTGTCGATCTGGCCGTCCTGGCGGAACAGCAGCCCCGCCCGCCACTGGGGCCCGATGCCGGGCACCTCCCGCTCCAGGCCCCCCCGCTCCAGCGCCTCCCCCCAGGGGGCCGTGGGGTAGGCATCGCGCTCGGACGCCGTGGCGAAGGGCACCACGATGCCGCAGGGCCGCAGGCCGCAGGCCAGGCCGCTGTCGGTCTCGATCTGCTGCACCCAGGCGGGGATGGCCTCCAGGCTGGCCTGCCCCAGCTGCAGCAGGGGGCCGCTCAGCCCCTCCGCGTGGGGGGCGAGCATCCCCGCCGCCACGAACCCGGCCGCCTCACTGCGCCGCCGGCTCAGCACCTCCACGGTGCGGCCGCGCCGCGCCAGCTGGTGGGCGATGGCCAGGCCCATCAGGCCGCCACCCAGGATCAGCACCGGTGGGCCGGGGGCCGCAGCCATGGGCGGTGGGGCAGTCGCTGCCTCAGTGTTTCAGCTGGGGGGCCAATGGGGCCGGGCCCCTTCCATAGGATCCCCGCAGGCATGGAGTGTGAGTGATGGCTGCTGAGGCCGCCTGGGAAGCCGTGATCGGCCTGGAAACCCACGTGCAGCTGGGCACCAACAGCAAGATCTTCACCGCGGCCTCCACCGCCTTCGGCGACGACCCCAACACCCACATCGATCCGGTGGTGTGCGGCCTGCCGGGCACCCTGCCGGTGCTCAACCAGAAGGTGCTCGAGTACGCGGTGAAGGCGGCTCTGGCCCTCAATCTGAACATTGCGGAGCACAGCAAGTTCGACCGCAAGCAGTACTTCTATCCCGACCTGCCGAAGAACTACCAGATCTCCCAGTACGACGAGCCCATCGCCGAGGACGGCTGGATCGAGGTGGAGGTGGCGGAGAAGGGAAAGGACACCTACCTCAAACGCATCGGCATCGAGCGCCTGCACATGGAGGAGGACGCCGGCAAGTTGGTGCATGCCGGCAGCGACCGCCTGGCGGGCTCCACCCACTCCCTGGTGGATTACAACCGCGCCGGCGTGGCCCTGGCTGAGATCGTTAGCAAGCCCGACCTGCGCACCGGCCGTGAGGCGGCGGAATACGCCTCCGAGATCCGCCGGATCATGCGTTATCTGGGGGTGAGTGACGGCAACATGCAGGAGGGTTCCCTGCGCTGCGATGTGAACATCTCGGTGCGGCGCGGCCCCGAGGCCCCCTTCGGCACGAAGGTGGAGATCAAGAACATGAACTCGTTCTCCGCGATTCAGCGGGCCTGCGAGTACGAGATCCAGCGCCAGATCAAGGCCTACGAGGCCGGCGAGCCCGTGGTGCAGGAAACCCGGCTCTGGGATGAGGGCAAGCAGCTCACCAAGAGCATGCGCGGCAAGGAGGGGGCCAGCGATTACCGCTACTTCCCCGACCCCGACCTGGGCCCGATCGAGGTGAGTCCCGCCCAGCGGGAGTCCTGGCGCGCCGAGCTGCCGGAGCTGCCCGCCGCCAAGCGGCATCGCTATGCCGACACCCTGGGCCTCTCCCCCTACGACGCCCGGGTGCTCACCGATGAGCGCCCCATGGCCGACTACTTCGAGGCGGCCGTGGCCGCCGGGGCCGATGCCAAGGGGTTGGCCAACTGGATCACCGGCGACATCGCCGCCCACGTGAACGCCAACCGGCTCAGCTACGCCACGTTGCCGTTCCGGCCCGAACAGCTCGCCGAGATGGTGCAGCTGATCGAGGGCGGCGCCATCAGCGGCAAGATCGCCAAGGAGATCCTGCCGGAGCTGCTGGAGCAGGGGGGCTCCCCCAAGGCGATCGTGGAGCAGCGCGGCCTGGGGATGATCAGTGATCCCGCCGCCATCGCCGCCATCGTGGAGGAGCTGCTGGCGGCCCACCCCGAGGAGGTGGAGGCCTTCCGCGGCGGCAAAACCAAGCTGCAGGGCTTCTTCGTGGGGCAGCTGATGAAGAAAACCGGCGGCAAGGCCGACCCCAAGCTGGCCAACCAGATCCTCAACCAGAAGCTCCAGGGCTGAGCCCCGCCAAGGCGGCCTCCAGTTGAGGCTCCAGACCCCCAGGCCCGCCGCGGTTGTCGATGACCCAATCCGCCAGGGGGCGCTTGCGCTCCAGGGGCCATTGGGCCGCCAGGCGGGCCCGGGCGTCCGCGTCGCTGAGTCCGTCGCGCCCCATCAGCCGCTGCAGCTGCAGTTCCGGCGTGCAGTCCACCAACCAGATCTCGCTGCACAGCCCCTCCAGGCCGGCTTCAAACAGCAGTGGGATCATCAGCACCACCGCCGGTGCCGCCGCCAGCTGCGCCAGGGCGGCATCAAACCGCTGGCGCACCAGCGGATGCACCAGCTGCTCCAGCCACAGGCGCTCGCTGGGGTCCTGGAACACGATCCGCCCCAGGGCGCTGCGATCCACCCCGCTGGCGCCGTCGCCTGGGGCACGCACCGCCGCGCCGTAGCGCTGCAACACCGCGGCGGCCCCGGGGCTGCCCGGCGCCAGGGCCTCCCGGGCGAACTGGTCCGCATCCAGCAGCGGCAGCCCCCGCTGGGCCAGCCAGCGCCCGGCGGTGCTTTTGCCACTGGCGATGCCACCGGTGAGCCCGATGCGGCGTTGGCCGCCGTGCCAGCGCAAACCTGGCGGCTGGGTCATGGGGCCTGCGGCGGCGCTCTGCTGCTCAACCTAGGGATGGGGCCCCGCTGAACCGGCAGGATTGCCTCAGCCACCGTGCTGTTGTGTCGATCCCCTGGCAGCCCATCGGCGGCGGCGTCACCGCCCCAGAGGGGTTCCAAGCCGCCGCCGTCACTGCCGGCCTCAAGGCTTCCGGCAAACCCGATCTCTCGCTGTTGCTGGCCCCGGAGGGGGCCGTGTGCGCCGGCACCTTCACCACCTCCTTGGTGCGGGCCGCCTGCGTGGACCTCTGCGCCGAGCGGTTGGCCGCCAGCGGCGGTCGGGCCCGGGCGGTGCTCAGCAATTCCGGCCAGGCCAACGCCTGCACCGGCGACCGGGGGCTGATCGACAGCCAGCGGGCCACCCAGGCCCTCGCCGATCGCCTGGGCCTGGCGGCCGAGGAGGTGCTGATCTGCTCCACCGGGGTGATCGGGGTGCCGATCCCGATGGACACGCTGCTGGCGGGGCTGGATCCCCTGGTGGCTGCCCTGGGGCCCGAGGGGGGCGCCGCCGCCGCCACCGCGATCCTCACCACGGATCTGATCGACAAGCAAATCGCCCTGGAGGCGGATCTCGGTGGCCGCCGCGTGCGCATCGGCGGCATGGCCAAGGGGTCGGGAATGATTCACCCCAACATGGCCACGATGCTCGGCTATCTCAGCTGTGATGCCGGCGTGCCGGCGGAGGTGTGGCAGGCGATGGTGGGCCGCGCCGTGGAGCGTTCCTTTAATGCGATCACGGTGGACGGCGACACCAGCACCAACGACACGTTCCTGGCATTTGCCGCCGGCTCACCCCTGGGCCCCGAGCACTTTGAGGCGTTGGAGGCCGGCCTGACGGCGGTGTCGCAGCACCTGGCCAAGGCCATCGCCCGTGATGGGGAAGGGGCCACCTGCCTGATCGAAGTGCAGGTGGAGGGGGCCGCCACCGAAGCCGGGGCCCGGGCCATTGCCCGCACCGTGTGTGGCTCCTCGCTGGTGAAGTGCGCCGTGCATGGGCGCGATCCCAACTGGGGCCGCATCGTGGCCGCCGCCGGCCGCGCCGGCGTGCCCTTCCAGCCGGATGCGGTGGCCCTGTGGCTGGGGGATCACCAGCTGATGGCGGCCGGCCAGCCCCTGCCGTTCGACCGCACCGCCGCCTCGCAGTACCTGCGCGACCGCGCCGCCGCTGCCTACCTGGTGGATGACACCGTGCAGATCCGCCTGCAGGTGGGCGACGGCCCCGGCCGTGGCCGCGCCTGGGGGTGCGACCTCTCCGACCAATACGTGCGCATCAACGCCGACTACACCACCTAGGCGCTGCCTAGAGTCGGGCTCCACCAGGCCCCGTGCAGATGGCCCAGGCCGGAACCAGCGCCACGGCGGCCGCCCCCCGCCGCCCCCTCTGGGCCGGCCCGCTGGTGGCAGGGTTTTGTTTTGCCCTCACCTACGGCGTCAGCCAGCGGCTGATCGGCCTCAACGTGGGGGAGCTGATCCGCTTCGGCAACGGCTTTGACGTGCAGGTGTTCCCGGGCACCAGCCTGGAGAGCCTGCGGCTGCGTTTCGGCGAGGCGGAGGCGGAGATCCGGGCGGATCTGGAGCTGCAGGAGTTGCAGCGCCAGCAGCAGGAGCAGGCCAAACGCCAGGCGGAGGAGGCCCGCCGCCTGGAGGCGGAACTGCGCCAGGCCGACCAGCTGCAGCCCTTGCCGGATGAGCCCCTTGAGGATCCGCCGGCACCGGCCCTGCCTGCGGCGGCCCCCCCAGCGCCCCCTGCTTTGCCCCGTTGAGCCCCATGACCCAACCCCAAACCCTGGTGCAGGCGGCCCTGAATCGGCTCTCGGCCCGCCTGGGCAGTGGCCTGGCCGATGCGGCCGCCGAGTTGGCGGTGTTGGCCCAGGACGCCCCCGAGCGCCTGCGGCAGGAGTGGACTCTGTTCCGCGAGGAGGTGGAGTTGGAGGCGGAGCGGCTGGAGCGTGGCGAGGCCGCCGACCCGGATGCGGTGGCTGACCTGCAGGCCACCCCAGTGCCGACCGGCAACGGTGATCCCCAGCAGCAGATCGACGCCCTGCGGGCCCAGGTGGCTCGGCTGGCGCGTCGGTTGGAGGATCAGCCCTGATGCCCGCAGGGCTGATGCAGCGCCTGCGCAACTTCGGCAGGGCCCTGCGCATCTGGCGGGCCGTGCTGCTGTTGGTGGTGTGGCTGTGGTGGGACTCCCGCGCTTTCAGTTACCCCGGTGGCGCCACCGCGGAGCGCAGGGCCCAGCGGCAGCGTCGCCGGGCCCGCTGGCTCACGGGTCAGTTGCTGGGCTTCGGCTCGGCCTTCATCAAGTTGGGCCAGCTGCTGTCGGCCCGGCCGGATGTGCTGCCCGCCAGCTGGGTGGAGGAGCTCTCTCGCCTGCAGGACAGCGTTCCCGCCTTCCCCTTTGACACCGCCCAGACCCTGCTGGAGCAGGAGCTGGGGAGCCGTTGCGCCGAAATCGTCGACATTGAGCCCGAGCCCCTCGGCGCCGCCAGCCTGGCCCAGGTGCACCGCGCCAGCCTGCGCAGCGGCCGGCAGGTGGTGTTCAAGATCCAGCGCCCCGGCCTGGAGCGCCTGTTTCGGCTCGACCTGGAGGTGATGCAGCAGGTGGCGGTGGTGTTGCAGCGCCATCCCCGCTGGGGGGCGGGTCGCGATTGGGTGTCCATCGCCCAGGAGTGCCGGCGGGTGCTGCTGCGGGAACTGGATTTCCGGCTGGAGGCCGAACATGCCGCCCGCTTCCGCCAGCAATTTCTCGATGACCCCGGCATCCGCATTCCGGCGGTGGTGTGGGAGCTCACCACCCGGCGGGTGCTCTGCCTCGATTACGTGCCCGGCATCAAGATCACCGACCGCGCGGCGATCCTCGAAGCGGGCATCGACCCGGCCGCCGTGGCCGAGAAGGGGGCCGCCAGCTACCTGCAGCAGCTGGTGCGCTTCGGCTTCTTCCATGCCGATCCCCACCCCGGCAACCTGGCGGTGGCCCGGGATGGGGCGCTCATCTACTACGACTTCGGCATGGTGGGCAGCCTCTCCCAGCGGCTGCGCAGCCGTCTGGGGCGGATGGTCACCGCCGCCGCCGCCCGCGATGCCGGCGGCCTGGTGCGGGAACTGCAGGCCGCTGGGGTGATCGCCGACGACATCGACCCCGGCCCCGTGCGTCGCCTGGTGCGGGTGATGCTCACCGAGGCGCTCACGCCCCCCTTCTCCGCCAACGTGCTGGAGAAGCTCTCCGGCGACCTCTACGACCTGGTCTATGGCCAGCCGTTCCGGCTGCCGCCCGAGCTGATCTTCGTGATGCGGGCCCTCTCCACCTTTGAGGGGGTCGGCCGCAGCCTCGACCCCAGCTTTAGCCTCGTGGCGATTGCCCGCCCCTACCTGCTTCCGCTGATGAGTGCCAGTGGCAACAGCCCCAACGACCTGCTCAACCAGCTGGGCCGCCAGGCGGTGGAGGTGGGCAGCCGCGCCTTGGGGATCCCCCAGCGCCTGGAGGAGAGCCTGGCGCGGATCGAGCAGGGCGACCTGCAGGTGCAGATCCGCGCCGGTGAAACCGATCGGCTGCTGCGCCGCCTGGCCCTGAGTCAGCAGAGCGCCGCCCAGGCGGTGCTGCTGGGGGCCCTGGCGGTGGCCGCGGCCCTGTTGGCCTCGAGTGTGCGTCCCGGCCTCACGGTGGTGCCGTTGGCCCTCGGCCTGCCGGTGGGCTTCAGCTGGCTGAAGCTGCAGGCCCGCCTCAAGCGCGACGGCCGCATCGACAAATTGCCGGGCGCCGGCGCCTGATCCGGATCAGGCCTTGCCCCGGGGGCCCCGGTCTTCGGCGCCGGCGTAGACCGCCTGGCTGCCCAGCTCGTCTTCGATGCGCAGCAGCTGGTTGTACTTGGCGACGCGCTCGCTGCGGCTGAGGGAGCCGGTTTTGATCTGGCCGGCGCGGGTGGCCACCGCCAGGTCGGCGATGGTGGTGTCCTCGGTTTCGCCGGAGCGGTGGGAGATCACGCTGGTGTAGCCGGCGCGGCCCGCCAGATCGATCGCCTGGAGGGTTTCGGTGAGGGAACCGATCTGGTTCACCTTGATCAGGATCGAGTTGGCGACCCCCAGGTCGATGCCCCGCTGCAGGCGGGCACTGTTGGTCACGAACAGGTCGTCACCCACCAGCTGCACGGTGTTGCCCAGCTTTTCGGTGAGCAGGGCCCAGCCATCCCAGTCGTCTTCAGCGACGCCGTCTTCGATCGAGATGATCGGGAAGCGGCTCACCAGCTGGGCCAGCTGGTCCACCATCTCGGCGCTGCTGTAGCTGCCGCCGGCGAAGGCATAGCGGCCGTCCTTGAAAAATTCCGTGCTGGCCACGTCGAGGGCCAGGGAGATCTGGTCGCCGGGGCGGTAGCCCGCCTTCTCGATCGCCTGCACCAGCAGCTCACCGGCCTCGGTGTTGCCCAGGTCGGGGGCGAAACCGCCCTCATCGCCCACGGCGGTGCTGAGGCCCTTGTCCTTGAGCAGGCCCTTGAGGGTGTGGAACACCTCCGTGCCCATGCGCAGGGCTTCGCGGAAGGTGGGGGCGCCATGGGGCACCAGCATGAATTCCTGGAAGTCCAGGCTGTTGGCCGCGTGGGCACCGCCGTTGATCACGTTCATCAGCGGCACCGGCAGCAGGGTGGCCATCGGTCCCCCCAGGTAGCGGTACAGCGGCAGCCCCACCCCGTTGGCGGCGGCCCGGGCGGTGGCCAGGCTCACCGCCAGGATCGCGTTGGCGCCCAGGGCGCTCTTGTTGTCGCTGCCGTCCAGCTCGAGCATGGCGGCGTCGACGGTGCCCTGATCCAGGGCGCTGAGGCCGCAGAGCGCGGGGGCGATCTTCTCTTCGATGTTGCTCACCGCCTGCAGCACCCCCTTGCCGCAGTAGCGGCTGCCGCCATCGCGCAGCTCACAGGCCTCATGGGCACCGGTGCTGGCGCCGCTGGGCACGATGGCGCGGCCGCTGGCGCCGCCCTCCAGCATCACCTCGGCTTCCACCGTGGGGGTGCCGCGGGAATCGAGCACCTCCCGGGCCACGATCGTGTCAATCACAAGGTCGAGGGTGTCGATCACAGCGGCTCGCTCGCGCGTCGGATAAAGCTGAGGCCGATCCTATGGGTCGCCCCCTCCGGCCTTCTTGTGCCCGTTGGCACCGAACCGGCAGCTCTGGTCAGAATGCGGCGGGCCCTTGCTCCCACCGGCTGCCGCCATGCGCTTGCTCCACACGATGCTGCGGGTCGGCGACCTGGAGCGCTCCCTCACCTTCTATACGGAGGTGCTGGGCATGCGGCTGCTGCGCCGCAAGGACTACCCCGGTGGGCGCTTCACCCTGGCCTTTGTGGGGTATGGCGACGAGAGCGACACCGCCGTGCTGGAGCTCACCCACAACTGGGACACCAGCAGCTATGAGATCGGCAGTGGCTATGGCCACATTGCCATTGGTGTGGACGACATCGTGGCCGTGTGTGATCAGATGCGGGCCAAGGGTGGCCGCGTGGTGCGCGAACCCGGCCCGATGAAGAACGGCACCACCGTGATTGCCTTCGTGGAGGACCCGGACGGCTACAAGGTGGAACTGATCGAGCAGAGCTCCCGATCCCATGCGGCCTGACGCCCCCCCTGCCGCCGGCAGCCTCACCAGCGACCCGGATCGCTTCAGCGATGCGGCCTGGGATCTGCTGCTGGCCAGCCAGGAGCAGGCCCGGCGCTGGCGCCATGGCCAGATGGATGTGGAGCACCTGCTCCAGGCCCTGTTCAACGACCGGCGCTTCGGCACCTGGATCGATCCGCTGCCCATCGATCTCAACCGCCTCCTCGACGGCCTCGATGACTGGTGCGGCGAGCAGCCCGCCGGGGCTGGCCGTGAGCTGTTCATCGGCGAGGCCCTCGAGGAGCTGCTGGAGCAGGCGGACCGCCGCCGTCAGGCCTGGGGATCGCGGCTGCTTGATGTGCCCCACGTGCTGCTGGCCCTGCTGGAGGAGCCGCGCCTGGGGGGCGCCCTGCTGGCGGACCAGGGGCTGAGCGAGGAGCTGCTGCTGCGGGAGCTGCGCCGCGGGCCCAGTGAACCCGTCGCGTCACCCCCCGCTGCGCCCCCCCTGGCTTCGCCCCCAGCGCCCGCCATCGAGGACACCTGGATCGATGCCCCCCGCCCCCCGGCTGCCCCAGCGGCGGTGAGCCGTGCCGCCGCGTCCCCCCGGCCCCCGGCGCCGGCGTCGCCCCAGGCGGAGCTGCGGCTGGAGCAGGAGCCCGCCGCCCTGGAGCAATTCGGCCGCGACCTCACCGCCGCCGCCCGCGCCGGCGAGCTCGACCCGGTGATCGGCCGCGACACCGAGATTCGGCGGTTGATGCAGGTGCTCTCCCGCCGCGGCAAGAACAACCCCGTGCTGATCGGTGAGCCGGGTGTCGGCAAGACCGCCATCGCCGAGCTGCTGGCCCAGCGGATCGTGGCCGGTGAGGTGCCCGAAGCCCTCAAGGGCCAGCGCCTGATTGCGCTCGATCTGGGGGCCCTGATCGCCGGGGCGAAGTTTCGCGGTCAGTTCGAGGAGCGCCTGCGCAGCGTGCTCAAGGAGGTGCGCGAGGCGGAAGCGGCCGGCGAGCGGGCGGAGGAGGGCCACACCGGTGGCGTCATCCTGTTCATCGATGAGCTGCACACCGTGGTGGGGCCGGAGCGCTCCAGCAGTGATGCCGGCAGCATCCTCAAGCCGGCCCTGGCCCGCGGCGACCTGCGCTGCATCGGCGCCACCACCCCGGAGGAGTACAGCCGCACCGTGGAGAAGGATCCGGCCCTCAACCGCCGCTTCCAGCAGGTGTTGATCAAGGAGCCGAGCCTGGAGGAGAGCACCCTGATCCTGCGGGGCCTCAAGGAGCGCTACGAGCTGCACCACGGGGTGGCCATCACCGATGGGGCCGTGGTGGCCGCCGCCCGGCTGGCGGATCGCTACATCGCTGACCGCTGCCTGCCCGATTCCGCCATCGACCTGATCGATGAGGCGGCCGCCCAGCTGCGCATGGAGGTCACCTCCAAACCGCGCCGGGTGGAGGAGGCCGAAGCGGAGCTGCGGCGGGTGGAGCTGGCGCTGTTGGCGGCGGAAACCGCCCCCCAGGCGGAGCGGCTGGCCCTGCAGGAGCAGCGCCGCCTGGCCAGCGAAGGCCTGCAGACCCTGCAGCAGCGCTGGCAGGGGGAGCGGGAGCAGCTGGAGGAGCTGCGCCAGCTGCTGGCCGACGACGAAGCCCTGCGGCTGCAGATCGCCGAGGCGGAACGGGATGGCGACCTGGAGGAGGCGGCCCGGCTGCAGTACGACCAGCTCCATGGGGTGCAGCAGCGCCGCCAGCAGCTGGAAGAGCACCTGCTGGAGGACCAGGCCAGTGGGCGTTCGCTGCTGCGGGAGCAGGTGGAGGAGGGGGACATCGCCGATGTGGTGGCCCGCTCCACCGGCATCCCCGTGCAGCGGCTGCTGGCGGGCGAGCGCCAGAAGCTGCTGGAGCTGGAGCAGCGCCTGGCGGAGCGGGTGATCGGCCAGCCGGAACCGGTGGCGGCGGTGGCCGCGGCGATCCGCCGGGCCCGCGCCGGCATGAAGGACCCCCGCCGGCCCGTGGGCTCCTTCCTGTTCCTGGGCCCCACTGGGGTGGGCAAAACGGAGCTGGCCAAGGCCCTGGCGGCGGCCCTGTTCGATGAGGAGGAGGCGCTGGTGCGGCTCGACATGAGCGAATTCATGGAGCGCAATGCCGTGGCTCGGCTGTTGGGGGCGCCCCCCGGCTATGTGGGCTACGAGGAGGGCGGCCAGCTCACGGAGGCGGTGCGCCGTCGCCCCTATGCGGTGCTGCTGCTGGATGAGGTGGAGAAGGCCCACCCCGATGTGTTCAACGTGCTGCTGCAGGTGCTCGACGACGGGCGCCTCACCGATTCCCAGGGCCGCACCGTGGATTTCCGCCACACCGTGGTGGTGATGACCAGCAACCTGGCCAGCCGCGCCATCCTCGACAGCGCCCGCAGCCAGGGGGATGACGCCGCCCTGGCGGAGCAGGTGGAGCGGGCCCTGGCCAGCCAGTTCCGCCCTGAATTCCTCAACCGCATTGATGAGGTGATCCGCTTCCTGCCCCTGGGGCCGGCGGAGCTGGAGCGGATCGTGGCCCTGCAGTTGGCGGAGCTGGCGGCCCTGCTGCGGGAACAGGGGCTCGAGCTGCAGGTGGATCCGGCCGTGGCCACCTGGCTGGCCCGCCAGGGCCACCAGCCCGAATACGGGGCCCGGCCCCTGCGCCGCCTGTTGCGCCGCAGCATCGAGAACCCGCTGGCCACGGAGCTGCTGGAGGAGCGCTTCCTGGGGGCCGCCGCCGTGCGGGTGAGCCTGGCGGAGGGGGGCCAGCGCCTCGCCTTCCAACCCCTGCCAGCGGGGGCCTGAGGCGCATCCGGTAGGGTGGCTGTTTGCCGGTGTGCGGGCTGATCAGCTCCGCCGCAGGCTCACCGTTCCAGCAGTGGACACCCCGACCGACACCACAGCCCCATCGGAAGCCCCCACTGGTGATCCAGCCGGGGAAGCCAGCCCCGAGCCCGCCAAGGCCGGCTTTGTGGCCGACACCATGGCTGAGCTGCGGCGGGTGGTCTGGCCCAGCCGCCAGCAGCTGTTTTCGGAGTCCGTGGCCGTCATCCTGATGGTGACCCTCTCAGCCTTTGCGATCGCCGCCATTGATCGCTTCTACAGCTGGGCCAACTCCCAGGTGTTCCGCTGAGCCGCGCCCCATCCGTCCACTGCCCCGTTCGTTTTTCCCGTGCCCGTGTCCGACGTTGACCTGACCACCGACGTGATCCCCGAGGCGACCGACGCGGTGGCCCCGGAGGCCGTGCTGGATCTGTCCCCGGCGGAGGGCCGTGCCCCGGTGGCCCGTTGGTACGCCGTGCAGGTGGCCTCCAGCTGCGAGAAGAAGGTGAAGGCCACCCTGGAGCAGCGGGCCGTGACCCTCGGGGTGGACAACCGCATCCTCGAGATCGAGATCCCCCAGACCCCCGCGGTGAAGCTGAAGAAGGACGGCAGCCGCACCAGCACCGAGGAGAAGGTGTTCCCGGGCTATGTGCTGGTGCGGATGGTGCTGGATGAGGACACGATGATGGCGGTGCGGAGCACCCCCAACGTGATCAATTTCGTGGGGGCGGAGGACCGCCGCGCCACCGGCAAGGCCCGCGGCCACATCAAGCCGCGTCCCCTCAGCCGCCAGGAGGTGGATCGCATCTTCAAGCGGGCTGCCGAGAAGAAGCCTGTGGTGAAGGTCGACCTCACCGAGGGCGATCAGATCCTGGTGACCGCCGGTCCGTTCAAGGACTTCCAGGGCGAGGTGATCGAGGTGTCCGCCGAGCGCAACAAGCTCAAGGCTCTGCTCTCGATCTTCGGCCGGGAAACCCCGGTGGAACTCGAGTTCGCCCAGATCAGCAAACAGAGCTGATCCCCCTGCGGCCGTCTCCCTGCGGAGGGCGGCCCTTGGCGTTGCACCGGTCTCCGGGGCGCGCCGCAGCCGCTGCCCTAGGGTCGCGGATCCGCAGATTGCTCAAGCCGCCAGGACGATGGCCAAAAAAGTTGTAGCTGTGATCAAGCTGGCCCTCCAGGCCGGCAAAGCCAACCCCGCGCCGCCGGTGGGCCCCGCCCTCGGTCAGCACGGCGTCAACATCATGGCGTTCTGCAAGGAGTACAACGCTCGGACGCAGGACAAGGCTGGCTATGTGATCCCGGTGGAGATCTCGGTCTTTGAAGACCGCAGCTTCACCTTCATCACCAAGACCCCTCCCGCTTCCGTGCTGATCTCCAAGGCAGCCGGCATCGAGAAGGGTGCCGCCACCTCCTCCAAGGGCAGCGTCGGCGCCATCAGCCGCGCCCAGCTCGAGGAGATCGCCAAGACCAAGCTGCCCGACCTCAACTGCACCAGCGTTGACTCGGCCATGCGCATCATCGAAGGCACCGCCCGCAACATGGGCGTCGCCGTCAAGGACTGATCCCCCTGGCCCGCGGGCCGGTTTGATCCCGTCCACTCCGTTCCTTACCGGGGGAGAGCTCTCCAGCTCGTTCGCACCCCATGCATCCCATGCCCAAACTTTCCAAGCGCTATTCCGCCGTCGCCGGCAAGGTTGAAGACCGCACCTATGCCCCGCTGGACGCGGTGGAACTGGTGAAGGCCAACGCCACCGCCAAGTTCGACGAAACCCTCGAGGCCCACGCCCGCCTCGGCATCGACCCCAAGTACACCGACCAGCAGCTGCGCACCACCGTGGCCCTGCCCCACGGCACCGGTCAGAGCGTGCGCATCGCCGTGATCGCCCGTGGTGAGAAGGTGGCCGAGGCCAAGGCCGCCGGCGCCGACCTGGCCGGTGACGACGACCTGGTGGAGACCATCGCCAAGGGCGAAATGGAGTTCGACCTGCTGATCGCCACCCCGGACATGATGCCCAAGGTGGCCAAGCTGGGCCGGGTGCTCGGCCCCCGTGGCCTGATGCCCAACCCCAAGGCCGGCACCGTCACCACCGACCTGGCCTCGGCCATCAACGAATTCAAGGCCGGCAAACTGGAATTCCGCGCCGACCGCACCGGCATCGTGCACGTGCGCTTCGGCAAGGCCAGCTTTGATGCCGCCAAGCTGCTGGACAACCTCAAGGCCCTGCAGGAAACCATCGACCGCAACAAGCCCAGCGGTGCCAAGGGGCGTTACTGGAAGAGCCTGTACATCACCTCCACCATGGGCCCTTCGGTGCAAGTGGATGTCACCGCCCTGCAGGACATCAAGCAGGAGGCCTGATTCCTCCTCGCAGCCCTGCGCAGCTCTCCAGCCCCCGCCCCGGCGGGGGCTTTTTTGTGGGCCCGTCAGGCACTGCTGTAGGGTGAGCAGCTGGCTAACGCCAGAAGGGCACGCGCCCTACCCAAGACAGCAGGTCGATGGCAGATCCGTTTCCACGGACCTCTGCCCGTTGTAAATCCTGCCGAGGTGCACGCGACTGAAGCTTGTCCCGGCGGTTCGCCGGGGGATGTGAAGCCGCAGCCCTCGGGTGACAGGGGTTTTCCCCGATCACCAGGGCTGCGTACCCGGCTTGTTCCCCCGATCCGTTCCGTTTCCCATGGGCCGCACGCTGGAGAACAAGCAACAGATCGTCGAAGAGCTCAAGCAGCTCCTCGGTGAGGCCGAAATGGCGCTGGTTCTTGATTACAAGGGCCTGTCCATCAAGGAGATGTCTGATCTGCGGACCCGTCTGCAGGGCAGCAACGGCATTTGCAAGGTGACCAAAAACACCTTGATGCGCCGTGCCATTGATGGGAACAGCGCTTGGTCGGAACTCGATTCCCTGCTCACCGGTACCAACGCCTTCGTGCTCGTCAAGGGCGACGTGGGTGGTGCGGTGAAGGCCGTTCAGTCCTTCCAGAAGGACACGAAGAAGTCGGACGTGAAGGGTGGCCTTTTCGAAGGCAAACTCCTCTCCCAATCCGACATCAAGGCCATCGGGGATCTGCCCTCCAAGGAGGTGCTCATGGCCCAGATCGCCGGTGCGATCAACGCCGTGGCCACCAAGCTGGCGGTGGGCATCAACGAAGTTCCCTCCGGTCTTGCCCGGGCGCTCAAGCAGCACGCCGACGGCGAGGGCAGCGCCTCCTGAGGCCTGTTCTGCTGAGCTCTCCGCTCCGACTGTTCCCACAGATCTGTTGCTGATTCCCAACCATGTCTGCTACTACCGACAAAATCCTCGAGTCCCTGAAGACTCTCTCGCTGCTGGAAGCCTCTGAGCTTGTCAAGCAGATCGAAGAGGCCTTCGGTGTGTCCGCCGCCGCTTCCGCCGGCGTGGTGATGGCCGCCCCCGCCGCTGGCGGTGGTGCTGCTGAAGCCGCCGAAGAGAAGACCGAATTCGACGTCATGCTCGACAGCTTCGATGCTGCCGCCAAGATCAAGGTCCTCAAGGCCGTCCGCGAAGCCACCGGCCTCGGCCTGGGCGAAGCCAAGACCCTGGTGGAAAGCGCCCCTTGCGCCGTCAAGGAAGGTGTTTCCAAGGCTGATGCCGAGGCCATGAAGAAGGCCATCGAAGAGGCCGGCGGCAAGGTCACCCTCAAGTGATCGCTGCGGTGGGCCGCTGCGGCGGCCCGCCTTTGCTTCCCTCAAGCCGGCCCCCAGGGGCCGGCTTTTTTGTGGGCGCCAGGCGCCGGCGGGTGGCCGTCCAAACGGCCGGCAATAAAAAAGCCCCGCCGAAGGCAGGGCTTTGAGCCGGAACGCTTTTGGGAGTCTGTCCTCGTTTCGACCCCAGAAGTGGTGTTCCGCACTCCTCACACGAGTGCAACATACGGCGAGAGGAAAACACCCGGCAAGGGGGGTGTGGTCCACTGCGCCGGTTGTCCCCTGCCCGGTCGTCAGGGGCGGTAGGGCACCACCGGCAGGGTCACGGGGCCGCTGCCCGCCGCCAGGGCTGGCGGGGCATTGAGGGCAATGGCTGGCTGCGGCAACGCCTGGGGGGGCTGCGCCGCCCGGCCGCCGGCGTTGGCCCGGGCGATCAGCTGCGCCAGGGGGGTGGCGTTGGCCAGGTACACGTGGCTGAGGGTCTGGCTACCGAAGGCCCGCCGCTGCAGCCGCCACTCGGGCTCCAGCCGGATCAGCACAAACCCCTCCCGGTCGCGCTGGGGCAGCAGGCCCTGCCCCACCACCAGTTCGGTGGGGTCGCTGGGGCTGAAGGCCACCAGGGTGACGCGGTTGCCCTCCTGCTTCAGCCGCAGCCGGTGGCTGCTGCCCAGGTCGCTGTCGCCCACCCGCAGCGAATAGCCGTTGCTGTCGATGTAGCGGCTGCAGATGCCGCTGAAATCGAAGCGGTTGAGGGCCGGGTCGATCAGGCCGTCCGGCCGTTCCTGCCAGCAGCGGGGTTCGGGCCGGATCTGCTCCAGCACCAGCAGCTTCCAATCGCTGCGGCCCACCGGTTGGGCCAGCACCGCGAAGCGGCTCTGATCCAGGGGCAGGCTGTTGAACAGGCTGGCGGCCCGGCTGCCCCCCTGGATCGCCAGGCCGGCGGTCCCCGCCAGGGCCAGGCCTGCCCCCAGCCATGGGAGGTAGGTTCGCTGCATGCTGATCTCTCCTGCGCTGCCCATCCGACGCGTGTTGTACCGGATCCGCCGCGGGGAGCCCAGTGCCTGACGGGCCAGTGGTGGTGGCGGCCGCCTGTGATGGCGCCTGCAGCGGCAATCCGGGCCCCGGGGGCTGGGGGTGCCTGCTGCGTTTTGCCGATGGCCGCGTGCAGGAGTGGGGTGGGGCTGATCCCGCCACCACCAACAACCGCATGGAGCTCACCGCGGCCCTCACCCTGCTGCAGCAGCTGCAGACCCTGCCGCGGCACCCGGATCTGGCGATCCGCACCGATTCCAAATATCTGATTGATGGCTTCAGCCGCTGGATCAACGGCTGGAAACGCAAGGGCTGGCGCACCGCCTCCGGCTCCCCGGTGCTCAATCGCGATCTCTGGGAGGCCCTGGATGCGGCCCGCATCCCCAACCTGCCCTTGGTGTATGTGAAGGGCCACAGCGGCGACCCCGACAACGACCGCTGTGACGTGATCGCCGTGGCCTTCTCCAAGGGCCAGCAACCCCAGCTGGCCCAGGGTGAGCTGCCCGCCACCCCGATGGCGCCGCCCCCCGGGCAGGAGCCGGCCCCGAAGCCGCTGCTGCAGCTGCTCAGCCGCCTGGAGCTGGCGGATCGGCTGGCGGCCGGGGGCTATGGCCTCAGCCTGATCGAGCTGGCCCAGCTGGTGGAGTTGCCCCTGGCCAGCCTGGAGCAACGCAGCGGCGCCTGGCGTTGGCGGGATTGGTCGGTGCTGCCCAGCGGCGAGGGGCGCTGGCGGTTGGAGCGCGAGGCGCCAGGATCGGTGCAGCGCGAGGGTGGGGGCGATGGCTGATGTCGGCAGTGGCGGTCTCTACCGCCGCCTGGTGGGTCCACTGCTCAGCCGCGATGAGGGGGCCGATGCGGAACAGCTCAGCCAGCTGACCCTGCAGGCCCTGGCGCAGGTGTCGCTGCGCCGCCACTGGCCCCTGGTGAACACCACCCTGGCGGGCCTGGCGGCGGAGCTGCAACGGCCCGATCTGCGGCTGGAGCAAACGCTGTTTGGCTGCCGCTTCCAGAACCCCGTGGGCCTGGCGGCGGGCTTTGACAAGAACGCCGTGGCCGCCGGCATCTGGCATCTGTTTGGCTTCGGTTTTGCCGAGCTGGGCACGATCACCTGGCATGCCCAGCCGGGCAACCCCAAGCC
>Ga0194115_10002657_pt1 | contig 21034 bp, 27 predicted proteins | sample TA2MahsurfametaG_3_FD_148656 | JGI IMG/M metagenome (GOLD analysis project Ga0194115, IMG submission 148656) | Freshwater microbial communities from Lake Tanganyika, Tanzania - TA2015002 Mahale S4 surface | ecosystem: Environmental > Aquatic > Freshwater > Lake | place: Tanzania: Lake... | reverse complement strand
AAATCCGATTCAGCCTTGCGAACTTCCAAGAATAAAGGGAGCTTTTCCTCTGTGAGTGTCTGTATCTCTTTTTGAAGCCTCTTAGTCTCAGCAATGATTCTCTCACGGTCTTTCTGTTGGGCTTTGCGGATCTGATTTGCCTTCTCGGCACCTTTCTCATCTTTCGACCTGCCCATAATTTGATCGACAGCCTCATCATACTGACTAAGGTTCTTGTTGTTCCTATCGATCTGCGATTGAATAACTTTGATCTTTTCCTCATATATTTCTACCTTTGCTACTTGTGGTGCAATTGTACTTGAATGTTCAATGTGTGCTTTTGACAGATAGCCAAAAATACCCATTGATGTAATACCCATCAACAATACAACAGCAATTAAAAAATAAACTTTGAGCGCAGAGAATGTTGACTTCCAATGATTATATACCCACGAAACGGTAACTAACTTTGCTACCTCTAACACTGAACCCATGATGATAATTGGCCAGTAAGAACCTGGAAAGATTTGTGCAAGACCAATTACCGAATAGTATGCTGCAATACCTGACAGCGCAAGTGCAGTAAGAAATGGTAGTATTACATGTATCATGGATTACTTTTAGAATGTGGCACATCAAATACCAATGTGATTCTATCCACGTTTCCTATGTTTTTCGCTGAATGTTCTTTCTTATTATCAAACCAAAATAATGTGCCTGGCTCAACAATAATTGTTTCATCTTCTACATTGTATTCATATGTACCTTGAATTGATAAATGATATCTATCTTTGGTTAAATAATAGTTTCCAAAGTCAATATGTTTTCCAGTGACACCACCTGGAGGTAATGCAAGAAATCCTGCTCGTTTAAAGTTTTTGAAATGTCGTTTTAGAAATGCAATGGCAGCAGTGTGTCTATAGTACGCTGGTGCTGGCATACATCCTTCTGAATCAAAAACGTACTCATCTGGATTTTCTATCGTGCCAATAACAAGTTGAAGAACCGCAGCTTCACTAATATAAACATGTGGATCCAAAACTTTACTCTCAGGAAGTTTCTGTTGATAGTTCCAATCTTCTGGATGCTCATTTAACTGTCTAACTATTTTTGAAACATTGATATCAGTTTTGATAATCCGTATATTTTTCATGTGAAGAAACTTTCTAGTGTAGATTGCTTTTCTGTTTTCCAATCAATACAATCAAGAATTAATTTAATTGGCTCAAGAAAAGTTTTTTCAAATTGTGTCTCATAGTCGATGTATTTTTGCAGCTCAAACTCTTTAGGCAGTCTAGTGGGAAAAGAAACTACCATATCTCTAAACGGATTCGGTGTCTTGAGATAAGTAAATTTCAGTTTCTCACCTTCTTTTATTAAAGGATATTTGTTCGTCAGATTGTGCTGCTTCAGAAAATGATTATATAAAATTGCGCCTTTAACATGGATCGGTGTGCCCTTCTTGTATATCGTAACGGAATCTGCATATTCTTTCAAGCCATTACAACCACGTGGAAAAGAAATATCTTCAACAGGTAATTTACGAAACTCTTCCCTAAAATTAGCCACAAATTTTTGTACGGTTTCTTCATTGGTGTTTACAATCAAATCAACCAGTTTGTACATTTTGTCACGAACAATAACTGGTGTTGATGACTTGACCATCTCTAAGCCCATGACTTTGAGTTTAGGCTTTGCGTATTGCACACCCTCATTGTTATATACGTTTAAAATGTAACGTTTCTTTGCAGTCCAAATACCTTTGTCAGAAAGACCTTCGCGTTTCATTTGCATCTTTTGGTCGAACGCATGGACATATTCAGCAAGCTTCTGATAACTCTCGTCAATATAAGGTTGAATCTTCTCTTCACAGATTTTGTCCATGAAGGAAATAATTTTCGTAGTATCTGGCTTCTGTTGATACACAGAATTAACCAATGGACCAAGATTAAGATAAATCGAATCTGTATCTGAAGCAATAACATAATCTTTTTCAGTTTTCAATACTTTATTCAGATATTCATTGAGTTTGTTTTCAATCCAACGAATAGACAATTGACCCGCTTGTGTAACAGCAAGTGCTTGGCGCAAATCATAAAATCTGAAATACTGAGAACCTATTGCACCATAAGCAGAGTTTAATGAGACTTTCTTTGCAAGTTGTAGATTATTGTATCGTGCAATTAATTTTTCAATTTCTTTTCGCTTTGCTGGATCTTTTTCATTCTCATATTCTTGTTGTGATTTCAACATTTCTTTCTTGAACTTTTTACGATCATCATACATTTCGATCATCATTGCAGGAAGAAAACCCTGTTTATCGGTACAAAAGAATTGACCGTTTGGTGTGATGGTCACATTTTTCAACACACTAGTGTCCAGTTTGCGGTTAAGCAGGCTTTCAACGGATGCGTTAATTGCAAGGTCACGCATGTTATTGGTATATTCTGAAGTTTCCACAAGTGTTTCTGGTGAAATATTATACTGCATAATCAAGTGTGGATACAGACTATTCAAGTCGAATGATGCAACCCAATTGTGTAGTCCGATTTGCGGATCTTTAACATATGCACCCTCAAATGCTTCACTCTTCTTTGAAACGCGGCGTGGTGGCACGACAATCTTCTTATCAAGCAAATAGTTATAAATCAATGCATCCCACATCCTTGTCTGTGCAAACACATCATCATAATTTGTTTTTGTATCATATGCAAGAGTGAGTGCAAGTTCAATTAACTTCAACTTATCTTCAAGTCTAAGAACCAATCTTACATCTTTGATATTGTAGTCGATAAATTTTTGATAGTCTAATTTGTAAAGTTGATGCAGACTATCATACTCATCATATGATAATTTTCTCTCATCAAGTTCAACGCTTGCGACTGTATCAAGACGATAGTTCTCAATATTTCTACCACCAGGTGCGTACCATTGATATAACTCAAAATAGTCCAGTACAGAAACACCGACTAAATCATAGATCGTTTGTTCTTTACCTTTGAATGTGGTTTTTCTCTGTGATAAAATTTCCCAAGGTGAAAGCTTCTTTGTATCATCTTCGCCTAGAATGTGTGTGAAACGATTGACTAGATAGGGAACATCAAAGAACTTGATATTCCAACCAGTAAGCACATCAGGATGATTATTTGACCAATCGGCAAGAAATCGTTCACATAAATCGATTTCATCTTTACACAGAACATAATGTACGCTTTCATCAGCATTTTCATAAGAGCCGTAACCGTATACTGTGGTAATACCATTCAATTGATGAATGGCAATTGTGGTGATTGGCTCAGTTGCTTTGTATGGATCAGGAAATCCATTCTCTGAGCCAACTTCAATGTCTATGAAAGCAATACTGAGATGAGAAATGTCCCAATCAACAGTGCCTCTAAAAGTATCAGCAATAAATGCGTATTCATAGCGTGAATTACCGTAGATTTTAAAGTTTGCAACTTCTTCATAGCGTTTGACAAAATCACGTGCCTCCCGAATAGTATCAAATGTCATAGGTTCCAATGGCTCATTGAACAATGAGTGCCACTGTGAAGGTTTGTTCGATTGTAAAAACAAAGTCGGAGAGTATTTGACTTTGCTCTTCACTCTCCGACCATTATTTACACCACGAAAAAGAATGTGATTGCCATGAACACAAACATTCGTATAATATTTACTCATCAAATCTTTAGACCAGCTGGTGCAATTTCAATAGAACTAAACACTCTGCGATACTGCTCCAGTAAATCAGTAACGGGCGTGTTGACAGTTAAAACATCATCATACTTAAAATTAATGCCTTTGTCAAACTCATCTGTAAAAGCAAGATATGGCGCAAAACCAACGCCACCAGGATCATTCGCAGATCGTGGTGACACCGCAATCACTTGCATTGGGTGTTTAAGATTAAATCCAACATCGCCATCATCGACTATTTCACCCATGATAGTTTGATGTGTTTTGAAGGTAAAACATTTAATTTCATTCATATAGTTACCTTTGTAGTTGGTTCAAAAACTTCTAGTGTTACCCATTTTTTGGGAAATAGCATCTCACGACCACGGAAGTCTTCAATGCTATATGTTGGATCATCAACAAGACCAATTAATTCAACTTTGTTATCAAAATCACGCAACACAAGATCATACTTGTATGCTTTAGGAAGTTTGAAATTTGCTTCTGCCAATTGTTTTGCTACTTTTGTGATGTTGTTCATAATTACTCCTCGTCACACTTAATAACTTGAATTCCACATTTTTTTAGAAAATTAATACCGTTTTCACTTCTGTAGGCGTTTTTGTAATAAACCTCATTGATTCCTGCTTGATGTATTATTTTAGCACATTCTAGGCATGGTGCGTGGGTAATAAACATCGTTGCACCTTCACTTGAGTTTGTTGACCGCGAAACTTTTGCAATTGCGTTTGTTTCGGCGTGTAACACTTCTGATTTAGTGTGCAACTTTGACCAACCGTGTGCAGTCTCAGTATAGCCATTGTAAATCATATGCTTGTCGGTATGTTGACATTCCGATTTTAGCACATATTCCATTTCTTCACAGTTATTGTCCCAACCAGAAGGCATACCATTGTATCCAATACCAATGATAGTATTATCTTTGACGATTACGCAACCTACTTGCAATCGACGAGCAGTAGAAAGTTCAGCATAGACACTTGCTGCTTTCATGTGTGATTTGATGTATTTTTCTTTCATAGAAGTAAGCACTCACTTGCATACAAGGACGCGATGAAAAAATGAGTCCGAAGATTTTTCAAGCTAGGTAAACAAAACTAAAGGAACGTACTTTGCGTTCATATTGTTTGCGTAAATAAAAAATGGAAAGAATCTTTCACCTAAAAATCCTGGATAACGCCATGGATTTCCTTGTGGATTCCACCAACCAACTTCTTTGTTGTTTTGTAAAAGATACTCATGTGACGGATATGTGTTGTTTGTATTTTGCCAAACATACTTCATTATTGCAAAATATTCGCTGACGTATTTTTTAAAAAATTCTTTACGCATAACATAAGTGGTTTCAAAATTTACCACACTACCCTGAAACCAGTGCATGTGTTTTTCATATTCTGGCACCAATTCAACAATTCCCTGCATGAATAAATCCCAATATTCTTTGGGCTCAGACGCAAGATATTGCCTTTCAACAGACCATGGAATAGCAGATCGAACGTTAGTAATTATATCATAATCTTTTAAATATTCAAGTGCTTTTTGTTTGTGTAGGTCCGATGAAAGATAATTAACCAATTCATAGTCTGTTGGATAAACAATCTTGGCAACATCTTCAGATTCATTATTGAAAATCATTAAGTATCTACGATAAGTCGTACATCCAATGTAATCAGCTTCACAATGTTTCCACAACCAATACTCTGTTGATTGTTGTCCCATTGCTTTCAGAAAATCTTTTTCAGAAACACCTGGATAATACTTTTGATATGTCTGAATTCGATCTTCTTCTAAAGATGTATTAATGGAAATTTCTTTCAACAAAGGTTGTTGAAAATCAACGTCACCTGCATGTGATACTTTTATCCAAGATGACAGAGGATTAAAAGGAAAATCACAGTGAAAGTGACTTAACATCAAAATGTCACTCATTAATTTTCTCTTCTTTTTTCTTCTTTTTGAATTCAATTACAGGTTCAAGAATGGCAGCAATACAACGATCTTTGTATTCCTTGCGCTGTGATTTGTCCATGTTAATCAATGCGATTTTCAAAGACTTAGGCATTTTAAAGTTTGAAGTTTTTTTCATAATCTAAAAAGGTCAAAAATGGGGGACAAGCCCCCATTGGTTACGCAGCTTTTTTATCTTCTTGAAGAAGTTGTGGTTCAAAGAATTTTAGTTCATTACCAATTTCAATGCGTTTTGGTTTTTGATGTTCTGGAATAACATTCAAAAGACCTACACGTAAAATACCATCTTTGAGTTCTGAACTATGAACTTCAATGGTATCAGCTATGGTAATTGTTTTTGTGAAGTTACGTGCAGCAATACCTCTGTGTAAATAATGTGTCAGGTAAAGATCTTTACCTGTCTCTTCTTTGACACCTTTGATTACTAGAGTGTTTTTCTCTCTGGTAATTTCAATATCATCTTTGCTGAAGCCTGCGACTGCAAGTTCAACGATGTAGCGATTATCATCTACACGAATGATATTGTGATACGGAAACGAATTGATATTCATTTGCGCTGGTGTCATATTCAACACCTTCTCAATATCATCAAAGAACCGATCAAAGCCAAGAGTTTGATGAAGCAATGGGCTAATACGAGTAATAGTCATAGATTTCTCCTTAAATAAGCAAGTTAAAATTACGTGACCCCGAAGGCGTCACGACTTACTTGACAATCGTAAATGCTGCGCGATTGACAAGAAAAGTTCTGTTAGGGTTACTCAAATTGAAAACACGAATGAACTCATTGGTGTCTTCCTTCACAAAATCATTGTAATCCCGCGTGTATACTTCTTCCTTGGTATATTTGTTTACCAACTTTACCATATTGTTTTTCACTTTGATCATGATAAATTACCATTAGTCTTTTTTCTTTTTACCTATATTGTATTTGGCAATTAATTCCCAATTATCTTTTTCTTTGAAAGAAATAATCTTGATTTGATGAATCGGTGCCATATTTTCTTTAATTATATCATAATTAACGACTTTAATCAAGCCCCATTCTTCTAATAAATTGGCAATCGCATTTCGTCTTTGTATATCGTTTTCTGTAATCGTCGATGGCTTACCGTCGAGTGCAAACAACTCTTTGAAATGAACAATGTAATATTTACCTTGTTTATGTAATATGTGGCAAGACTGGTAAAGCACTCGTTCTTTTCTTGACGATACTCCAATTCGTGTTAGTGTTTCCCGTACTTTTAGGAAGTCATCTTCTTCTACAAGGACGACTTCAACAAACTTAGATATGTCAACCATGTCATTTTCCTAATCCACCCATCTGGGCTTCTTCTTTTATTTGTTGGATTTGTTCTTTGCTCAGAAGGCGCATTGTTTCATGCGCTTTAGAGTCGGATAGTCCAAAGACTAGTTTGACACATTGTAAATCATCATTTTTTTCCGACTTTGCCCACTTCGCAAAAGGTCGTTTCATAGACCTTACGGTATTTAGTAAAAAGTCGTTTTGCATCTTTTTATCCAGATCATGGCGACGATTCATCTCATTCGCAAACAAAACACAATCTTTATGCTGAGATAAAGCACGATTGACCACAAATGGCACGTACTCTTTTTCTGTAATTTGATCTATAATCAGTTGTTGTTTGGATTGTAGAATAGCGTTTACATAATCAAACGGTTTAGTCATGTTAAAAGCCTCACAAATCCTAAAGTATCAATAGATGTTAGCAAAAGGTAGTTAGCAAACATGCCAAAAGATTTCCTGCTATGAGCAGCCCAGGCACAGATAATACAACCAGTAATCCACATAGGATAAAGAACCAAGAGGGGAGCATTTGGTATGGTAAGTGCCATTGTAAGACTACACCCAATGCTAATAAACCAAGCAAAAAGCTCGGCAACAAAGCGAACACGATTGCTATTCCAATCATCTTTGATCCAATCAAAAATATCAAAAAGTAAGTTATTCATGCATAACTTGAGTCTGCGTACTTAATCAGTTCATCTATTTCATTTTGTTGTAACTTTTGAACAGGAACAAGTGCATCTTGTTCGATTGGAATTACAATCATTTTGTTTCCGAATTTCGTTGTGTATCTTTCAGAGATAATAAAATTTTTAGGATCAGCTTTAAAAATCCAACCACCCCATTTATAATTTTGCTTCATCAAAGGAGGTATTGATACGAAGTAAAGTTCATCAACATTTCTACACTTCTGTAACTGATTCTCTCTGAACGTAAAAGCATTTTTCATAACGAATGGTTGTTCTGTTTTCACTTCAATCAATTTTCCATCAACAATCATATCTTTGATACGATCAAAGTGATCGATTGATTCTTGTACTTTACGACCCTGACTGTTGAAGTAATTTACGGCAATCTTTTCACCAATTCTTCCTAAGATATCAATTTTTTCTTTATGTTTCATTTAAACTCCGCATTAGCCATAATCTCTGTTAAACAAGCCACAAGATTGATTTCACTATCAACAACAAACGCTTGCTTATATTGGTAATCTGCAAGAATTAAAACAACTTGTGGTATGCTTTGAGGTTTTATGATGTTGTATAGTTCATCATAAAGTTTGCGAAAAAGTGTCGCATTATCAATTTCTGTCGTTGCTGCCCATTTACGGACGGATGTAAAGTCTTTTTCTTTTAAATGTTTGACAATCTGTGTGATAGATATGTCACCAATTTGAGAGAGGATGCCTACATCAATCTTGCCGAGTTGAGAATAGCGTTGAAGTTCATTGATAACACGACGAAAATCTGGAAAATGTTTTTTGATAAGTTCAGCAATAACTTTCTTATCATAATCAACTTTTTCCGAATCAAGAATAAACTCAATGCGTTTGAGAAAAGCAGACGCCATCTGCGCCTTTTCATCATTTTTCAAAACAAAATCAACCACCGCACATCGACTATGTAGCGGATCAATGATTCTGTTTTTATAATTACACGTAAAAATAAAAGAGCAGTTCGATGCGAACTCTTCTATTGCATTACGCAGTGCTGGCTGCGTTGAGTTTGGATTTAGATAGTCTGCTTCATCAATGATAATAACTTTTCTACCACCAGAAAAGGACATCGATGATGCATAACCTTTGATTTTATTTCTGAATGTGTCAATACCAGATTCATCAGAACCATTGATTATCATGTAATCGCAATCTGTTTCCATGCACATTGCTCTTGCGATTGTTGTCTTGCCCACGCCTGCTCCACCAGACATTAGCAGATTTGGAATCTGTCTCTGATTCACGTATTCTTGAAAGACTGTTTTCAATCTTTCTGGCAGAATACAATCTGATACCGTCTGAGGTCGATACTTTTCTACCCATAGTAGATGATTCATAACCACCTTTCACAAAAATCATAATGTAATATATTATATCAGTCAGCGTTCAATTTTGCAACAACTTCTAAATAATTTTCTTTTACTTGCCAACTAATACCGTCAATACCCTTTAGAACAGTTCTGGGACTGATTGCGTGTGTCGGACTGATGTATTCAAACACAGATACGATTGCATCTCTGTTGATAGCCACTGATTCGCCATCAAATGTTGGTTCTGCGTTTGTGAAATAAATAAACTTACTCATACTGAGCCTTTCTCATATTTTGAACCAGTTTCTGTTGCAATCCAATATTGCAAATTTAAGTCTTTGTGTTTAAAATTTGAAATACCTTGTGAAGAAATTTTCACATCATAAGAACCTGATATCATCTTGAAGTTTTCAACTTTAAAAATCATCGTATACTTGTCGCCATTTCCTTGTGCAATTTCAAGTGAATCTGTATGTGCAGCATCATTTGTCATATCAAGTGCAATGATAAACACTTTGTTTCCATCTGATTCAATTGCGAAATAACTTGAAGACAACACACTTGCCGCACTCATGATCCAATCAAAGTCTTCTTGATTAAGCACAAGATTTATTTCAGATTCTGGCATAGAGATAGGTTTGTCTGATGCCGAAACGATCAAGTTGGGAGAGCAAAAACGATATCTAATTTTGCTGCGACCTTTTAAACCAAAAATCAAAACATCATTGTTGTCAAACTCTACAACAGGATCATCTTTGTGTAGAGTTAGCACAGACAAAAAATTGTTAAGATCATATACACCAAACTCCGTTGGAATTTCTTCAGTAATAATTGCTTCGGCCATTACATTCTTTCGTGAAGAAACGGTACGGAGCGTTTTACCTTTTCTGAAGAGAATGCCCTGATTAATCGTTGCAAAATTTTTAAGAATGTTAAGTGTACCATCGGAAAGTTTCATCATTTATTTCCTCGTCATATCATGATTGTGTAAAGCCATTATAGCATAGTGTACGACTTTCATCAAGTCATCACGATTGTATCCATTCTTTTTACCATAACGCTGTGCATACTTTAAAATGTTTCCAATGCAGAATCCTTCACCATGTCCACTGTCCATGATAAATTCAGATGCTTGAAATTTGTTTTGTGAATAGTGTTGACCGTATGTCTTGTTGACGTACTCTTGTATTTCTTTAAGAATACGGTCTTCACTGTATTTGTAATCGATCACAGGCGTCCTGTATACTGAGCGACTGCTGGCATATTACCAGTAAATGCGTATGTACCAATATGTTGAGTACGCATCCACGGACACAACCAAACTTGTCCACCAAGTTTACGCCACATCTGACAGAACATATAATCTTCTGATAGATAACGATCAGAGCCACCGCCAGTATAACTGTCGACAGTATCGATTACAGTATCAAAGTATGCATGAATGTATCTTGAACCGTCAAAATGTTCTTGTCCAACGTGATCTGGCTTGTAACGAATTTGTGGAAATGCTTCTGCCATTTTATCAAACACGTGGCGTTTGATCATCATATGTCCAGTACCAATTTCCATAACTTGAAGTGGCTCAGAAACTTGAAACTGCTCTGTTCCTTTTACCACATTGAAGACATATTCTCCAACTAGATTTTCAAGTTCTCTTGGATTTAGATCGGGATTGCGTCTTGCTGTGTCAGCAATGTTGCCCCAATTGATTGATTTTTTAGGGTAAGGACCACCAATTACGTCTTTGTCCAATGCCATCAATGCTACGATATCATTCGGATCGAAATGAATATCGGAATCGATAAACATCAGGTGTGTGTAGTCTGTGCGTAGAAATTCATCTACTAAGTAATTTCTTGCTCTTGTGATTAGAGATTCATTAAAGAGAAATGAAAACTTGACATCAATGCCATATTTGATCATTACGGTTTGTAGATCAAGGCACGATTTCATATAGAGTCCGTGATTCATACCACCATACATTGGTGTAGCCACGAACAGTTTGTTTTTTCTTAAATCCTCAAGATTGACTTGTATCTGCATAATTTATCCACGAAAAAAGTGAGAACACATAGTATATATGTGCCCTCACTCAATTCTTTAGTTTTTTTTAGGCAAAAGCTTGAGCGCCAAGAACCGCATGTGCCAAACCAACCATTTCTCTAGTCGGTTTGCCAAGACGGTAGAAGGTAATTGTTTTACCGTTGTCAAGAGTTTTCTTGTTGGTGTAGATACAATGACCTTCCGCACGAAGTTCTTCAATACGAGCACCAACGTTGCTGATACGAAAACGTGACTGAGCCTGTGCAACGGTCAAAGTGTTATAAGGACCCTCTTTAGAAAGGTATTTAAGAATTTTATCTTTAGCGGACATTCAATTTACTCCATAAAAATAGTCGCTCTGAAAAATATTAAGTAGAGGCGACTTTTCTCTACATGTTGACATTATATAAAAAAAAAGAGAGTGTGTCAACACTCTCTTTGGCAAAGATGAAAGACTACCTTAGAATGGAATTTCTTCGGTGTTTTTAGGTGACTCAACAGGTGTTTCTGCTACACTCACAGAAGGATCAATACCAGCATCAATCTTAGTATACAGATCAAAGAATGTTGCTTTAGTATCGGCATCAAAACGATTCAAGCAATACTCAATCGCTTTTTTCTTGTTGCCATAGATACCGAACGTTTTGACAATGTGTACCAGACGGCGTGTAGAGATAACTTCGTCACAGCCACCATCAGCAAAGGTACTACGAATTACGTTTGCCCATGACACAAGATTTTTGGCAAAAACTTCATCAGAACGACCAATAGATTCAAGTTCTTTGTTGACAATTTTTTCTTCAATACGTACAGGTGGAAACTCTTGTTCCATCGTATTAGGAAAACGTTCAAGAAACGCTTCGTTCAATACATTGGTAAACATATAACGACCGTCTTCGGAGCCCTTACCCTTTGTGTTAGCGGTAGCGAATACATTAAAGCCAGGTGCGGGTGTCACCAACTCATTCTTTTTCTTGAGCAAGAATGGTTTACCCTCAAGTACACGTTGCAAGCACGACAAGTTTTGTGCGCCGTAATCAATTTCATCAATACAGAGTACAGCACCCTGACGAGCAGCAACAGTCACAGGACCATCACGCCATTCCATCTGACCATTGATCAATACATAGTTACCAAGAAGATCGCCCTCATCGGTATCTGGTGTCATTGATACGCAAACAAACTTGCGTTTTGCTTTTGCACATGCTTGTTCGATGCTCATAGTCTTACCGTTACCAGATTGACCAGTAATGAACACAGGAAAAAACTGTTTTGATTTCACAATTGACAATACATCTTCAAAGTTGCCAAAAGGAACATAGTTACTATATTGAGAAGGAATTAGATCATCAATCTCAAGCTCAGTTGTCACATTTGCAATACGATTGCCTTGTGCTGGCTCAGATTTGATCATGGGAATTACTTGAGCAGTCATGTTGATAGCCGATGTTGCTGGAGCAGCGTTAGAGACACCAGGAACGCGAAACACACCACGGCGTAACTTGTATGCTTCATCTTTGAAAAACCACTGTGGCCAACTGATTCCAGTCTTATCCACAATGACACGAACATCATCACGGGTAACTTCAGATTTACCAGTTGCAACAAGTGCATCAATAAAAATCTGACGTTTGTTAGCACGACTTGTCATAATATAAACTCCATCACAGTAGGAAATACTATTATAAAAGAATACCGCCACTTTGTCAAGCAGCGGTATGTTATCAAACTGCTATCATACCAATGAAACGTGAAACTAAAACACGATTGACTTGGCGGGTTTTCGTAAATTTTGAAAACGCTTTTGTCAAAGATGCCGTAGTCAATTTTTCTGGTGCTTCAAAATCATCATTACCAACATCCAGATCATTACCACCAGGCAGAAGGAAGAATGACTCATAGCCAGGATTCTTTGATTCAAGAAATTTTTCTTTACGCAAAACTTTAGCATATTTTGAGTATGCATCTTTCAAGTTATACCAGTTTGCTCGTTCATCTTTACGCAATGTATTCAATTCATCATTGAACAACCGACGGCGTAATGCACCTTTCATTGCGGAGTTTGTTGCAAGATAGAAGCCGATGATTTTCACACCAGTTGTTTTCTTCAACCACTCAGCAATAGCAATACGCACACCATCTTCTTTGCATTCTACTTTTTGCTGAACTTTATTTTTCTTATCGCACAGAAAAACATTTTGGTAATCTGGGTCGTAGAAGTTACGACCACCAGAACTGCCTTTCTTGACATAAGAAACAATGTCATCAGCATCACCATCTTGTACCACACACAGATTGACGATATCAAGATTGTTGACAGTCTTGAACTCGGTAATAAGTGGCTGACATGCAATCAATGCTTCAGTCATCGGTGTATTTGACAACGAATCAGATGATGGGCGATAAAAGTTAGCAGGACGACCATACCGAGCAGACCACGCATCCATGAGACACAAAATATTCTTTACCGCTTTAGAAAACTCCGAGTTACTCATTTTAGAATTGATCATCTCACGCAGATACACAGAAGACAACCACATATCTTGTTCGTTTTCACTGAAACAATCAAACGTATGTGATTTATCATAATACGCTTTTTGCTCAGGAAAATCTTTCGTGCGAATGTGATCAGCATTACCAAAACCATATGCAGAAAACGGTATGTTTACTTTACGGCAAAACATAGCCAGAATAAGTATCTGTTCATATGATGCAGCCAGATTGTCGGACATTGAGCCAGACTTATCAAGCAACAAAATCAAACCGTGAGACTTACCTTTAGGCACACGCATAACTTTTTTGAAAATCGCATCATCAATTTGATATTTGAAAACACGACTTACATCAATGTCACCAGTGGGTGATGTTTTTGCTTTTGCAAACTTATCAGCAGCCTTACGCATTTCAAACTCTTTTGCTAACAAAGAGATATACCGTTCGTTTTTGTGACGAAAATCATTATATAAAGTAGTAGCGATTTGTTCGTAACTCATTGTTTGATCAGAGAATTCCTGAGACAACATTTCTTGAACACGTTTTGCCGGTGTAACGATCTTGTTTAGATTAGGTTTTGGTATATTGATGTAGATGTATTCGCGTGCATGTTTCGCAATGAGTTTGCCTTCATTGTTACGAAAATTTTCATCAGTTTCGCAACGTGGCTCAGGTGTTTGATCTTGATTTACACTTTGAGTTTCTTTGTCACGAACGATGTCGGCTTTATCTTCACCATCTTCAGTTTCATCATCATCAGCATCTTTGTTACCATTTGCACCAGATTTGGTTCCTTGATCGCCGTCTTCACCCTTTTGTTTCGTTTTAGATTGTTCTTTACCTTGACCATCAGTCTCGGTATTACCGTCGTCCGAACCAGTTTCAGAATCACCGTCTTCATCACCGTCATCATCGGGTGTAAAGTTGTCTTCTGGCATTTTGACTTGCGGTTGTTCTTCTTTTGAGTATTCCCAAATTTCTTCAGTGAGTTTGAGAACATCATCCCATGATTCACACAATTGAACACGATCAACAAAGCCTTGTTCTTTTGCATTGAATACAACATCAGGCAAAGTATAACCAGACTTTGAATAGATATTCAACCGATCAATAAACGGAAGTGTATCGACACTACGATTACCAAGACCGAAAAAGTCTTTGTTCATGAGTTCGCTGAAGCCGTTGACAAACGAACGGCGCAAACCAGGATAACGGCGCTTTTGTCGTTTCTCAATACGTGCATCTTCAACTACATTGAGAAACCCTTTGTAGTTTGCGCCACGTTCATGAACAGCACCATGCCAACCATCAGCAGGTGTGTCAAGTGCGTGACCAACTTCGTGACCCATGAGCAAGTCATATAGATCACCAGTCATTTTTTCCCAGATAGGGCAAGTTAGTACACGATTTTTTGGATCAAACGATGCCGTTGAAACTTTGGCATGTTGAACGATAAGATTCTCGGTTGCCATGAGTTTGGCAAGACCAGATTTTTGATTTTGAATGTTGCTCATTAGATAACCCTATCTATCACTGAACAATCATTATATATGACAAAACAGGCTTTGTCAAGTCCGTTACGATTTGTTGCAAATTTGACATTGTTTTCTCCAATCAATCAGCATATGGCAATGATATCATGGAGAAAACAGATTGTCAAGTACCGAAGTTTGTTATCAATCTCATACCATAGTTGTTTGTATCTTTAGGTAAAGTGATGTTCTTTTTGTAACGAAGTTCGTTTTTCTTGAACGGTGAGTAATCAACATAATGATGCCATCTTTTATAACGCCACACCATTCGTGCTACATCAGGATGCATACGTACCAACATCTCGGACTTGTTTCTTGTACCTTCTGAATTGATACCTTCTGTCCAGAAGTTTTTCTCTAGACCTTCTTTATGATAGAACTCTTCTGTGTTACCACCCTTGACAGTTTGTGTTGCTGCTTTGCCTTGGAGAAATGCATTGAACTGAATTGTGCAATCACCATCTTTCAATACACGAAGGCAAATATCTGTATCTTCATTGTAACGACCACGCCAACGATGCTTGCAATCATTTGAAATGAGAAGTGTGGAATAGATACGTGTGTTCTTCACATACGGCGGATAGCTTTGGTTTGGTGCAATGAAGAATCGATATTGAAATCCGGAGATAGGTACATTCTCAAATCGATCAATAAAGTCTTCTGCTGCTTTAAATATAACACCAGATTCAACACGAATGCGTTCGTTCTTATGAAGTCGGTAAAAATCGGAAATGTTATCGTCAAGTACCCAATGTTTGTCTGCACCGATTGATATAGAATGATCCCATGCAAAGTTTCTTGCACGACCAGGACCATCACCATGATTGCTGAATGGTGCTACGATCAATGTTACATAGTCACGTATTTTGAAAGTATCAAGGGCTTTATCATATGATTCTTCATCTTGTGGTTCAATCACAATATAATGTGGCACTTTCATGCGTGACAATGATTTTGATGTAATCATTGTGTCTGCACGACCTTTTGATACAATGTAAACTGGATTTGTGGGATTACTCATTGATAAACTGCTCCAAACTAGATTGATCTTTTGATCTGTATACTTTTTTCCAATGCTTTGTATTTTTCATGACACCATTTTCTTGAAAGATAGTGATGCCATTTGGATACTTACTGCGAATGTATTCTAGTGCTTCATAGTGTTCATTTGTTTGAAAGTAATCTTTTGGCATAGTTTCAAAGATGTCTTCCCATATAGGTCGTTTGCCCTTTAGTTCTTCGGTTGCACTTTTGTTGACATACAGAAACTCGTTTGACATTCTAGTATTGATACCATTAGATATGCATTCAAACAAAAACAATAAATCTTCTGCTACACGAATTGATGTATCAATCTCATTAGCAATCTCAGAAATCATTACGCCATCAAAGAATAGATAGCCAAACACACCTTTAGTGTCTGTGTATTCAGTGTTTGCTGGTGGTACCATACCATCAGATAGACCTACAATTCCAATGCTCTCTTCATCTAGCCATCGTGATGCTGTATCAAACAACCGAAGTATTTCTTCTGGTGTTGCTTTTCTTTTTGAACTTTCCATGTCCGATACATCAGTAAAATACTTTTGATTTCTTTTGTAGACTATAAGATCATCATCAATCATTGCGTACTTGATAACACCAGCGTGTTGATGGATGAACTTTCTTGTCTGTGATAGTTGTGTCCACTGCCCAACAATTTCCTTTGGTAACTCTAGATATTCACAAGAATAATTATACAAAGAACGTTCTGATGGATCAATTACCATCACGACACGCTTCTGCAATTCTTCAGGTAGATTTTCAAAAGTGTACTGCTTATCAGCACGACGAATTGTTGGAATGTAGATGCGTTCTATCACTCTTCAATCCATCTCTTCAACATGTTTTGGTCACGTTCTAACTTTGGATGCCAGATAGACTTTGTTTTCTCACTGAGATTTTGATCAATGACTTTTGCAAAATCTTCATAGTCTTCTTTACTACGAAAATGCACATACAATGTTTTGTATGTTTTCTTGTCGTTTTGAACAAACTCTGGCATACCAGTCCAGTGTTTTTTCCATTCAACATTATCAACATCAACACCGCCTTGTTCATCTTCATCATCACTCTCACCAAAAAAACGATTAAGAGTTGGCGGCTGATATTCATCAGTCAGTAACTCCATGCAGTTTTCATAAGAACTAGATTCTTTGATTTGATTATTTTCCATTCTTTTGACCTCTAACAATCTTCTTTACGATCTTATTTGCCTTCTGTCTTGCCATTTTCAACGCAAGCGGCTTAACCAATTCAGTATACTTGATTCCATTAAGATGATCAAGTTCATGAAGAAAACATCTTGCAGAAATGCCTTCTAATCTTGTTTGATTTACCTTACCATTTTCATCGGTGTACTCAACCATAATCCACGATGCTCTCTCAACATTTAAGAATAATCCTGGAAAAGACAGACAACCTTCTTTACTCTTTTCAAGTGTGCCATATTCCAATACTTTTGGATTTACACACACCATTTGGAAATGATCGGTGCCTATTACGAAAATTCTCTCTGATATACCACATTGATTTGCCGCAAGACCTAGACCTGAATATAATTTCATTGTCATCTTCAATCTTTTGGATAATTTTATTAAATCTGTGTTAGGAAAAGACCCTGTATACTCAGGTATTCTCTGACGTAAAAGAAGATTGTCTTCTCCAAAAACTGGCAATGGATCAATCTTGTCTAATTGTTGTATGCCAGCAGACGTATCAATCGTTAATATTTCACTCATTTCATTAGCACCCAGTCCTCAGCAGCATCTTCTGCTTGTTGTTCATATTCAAAAAAATTTTCATTCTGTATTTCTGTAATTGAATCGTACATCCAAACTCTGTAACCACCAAAAATTCTAGGATAAACTTTTGCTATGCGATTTCCTTCTTCATATGAGGATAATTCTTTCATTTTATTACCTTTGAAAAGTTTTTAATTTTCTCAAATCGAATTGTGTTGGCAAACTTATCTTGTAGTATGTCGCCTTTGTGACTAATTACAAACAAGTTTACACCATCAAGTGAGTGTAGAATCTTCATCAACTCTTCTGTACCTGTCACATCCAATGAAGAATCGAATACTTCATCAAGTATCAATAGGTTTGTGTTTGTAGAGTTCTTCAGTTTTGCGACTGCTCTCCATGTCAACATCAATGCCATATCGATACGCTGTTTTTCACCTTCTGAAAAATTATGATATCCAAAATCATCACGATGTCTAGACTTAATTGTTTCTTTAAATGATTCATCAAGATTAAAATTGACGAAGAAATCCATGCTAGTCAAATACTTGTTGATCAACTTATTAATTACAGGCAAATATTGTTTTATGATATTTGTTTTTATTCCACTATCTTTCAATAGAGATGCTGCAACATCAAAGTATGCTTTCTCATCTAAAAGTTGTTTTAGTAAATTTTGTGCTTCAGTAATCTGATTCTTTATAGTTTCAAGTTCATTATTATCTACGCTTTCGTATATAGGTTTTTTCAAATCTTGAATTTGTTTTTCTAGCTTCTTGATAGCAGATTCTAAGCCAGCTTTACCTGTTTGTTTTGTAGCAAGTTCAATTCGTGCTTTCTGTAAATCTTTTTCACTTGCTCTGATATCATCTAGTATTTTTTCTTGTGTTTTTATTTTACCGCACAGTTCAGTTAAACCGTTACTAAGTTCTTGCTCTTTTGATAGAATGTCCCCAAGTTGCCCCTGTTTAAACTCCATGGTAATGGCTTGCCTACACGTTGGACAATCAGCATTGTGTTCATAGAAATGTTTATCTGATAGAATTTTGGATATCTTGCTTTCAATTTGCGATTCAACTTTTCTAAGCGCCGCAATCTTCTTCTCATTTTCAGATGCTTTTGCCACGATGGCATCCAGTGTGGCGCATTGTTTCCCCAACAAGTCAATTTCATCTGATAAGGTGCCAATGGTTTCTCTACTACTTTGAATTTCACTCTCATATTCTTTTTTCTTAACTTCGATGTCTTGATTAAGTTTGTCTTGATATTCTTTCTTCAGTTCATATCGTTGATTGAGTACAATTATTTCATTCTTTTGTCCAACAGTTACATCTTTGTTAACCAAAAGTCTGTCTTTGACGAGACTATTCATCGTAGAAAAGATTTGAATATCTAACAAATCTTCAATGATTGCACGACGATCAGCAGCAGATAACTGCATGAATGGTGTAAAGGATGCTGAACCAAGAATAACAATCTGCGTGAAAGACTTATAGTTTAGTTTGAGAATAAACTTCTCTAAATAGTCTTGGTAATCTTTTACAGCCGCATCTTGGTTCAGCAAAACAGCGTTTTGGTATATCTCAAACACATTCGGTTTGATACCACGAACAATTCTATATTTTTGATTGCCTATATCAAACTCAATCTCAACAACACAATCTCTATTGTTTATAGAGTTTACAAGATTAGGTTTATTGATGTTACGAAACGGTTTACCAAACAAAGCAAAACACAACGCATCAAGCATCGTAGACTTTCCAGATCCATTCGTGCCAATAACTAACGTATTGGCATTACTATCTAATTTCAGTTCTGTAAAATAGTTGCCTGTACTAAGTAAATTTTTCCAACGTAAAGTTTTAAATAATATCATTCAATTTGAATGTTCAATGCTTCCACATAAAGTTCACGCATAAGACTTTTTAGTTTATCATTGTCAACATTTAATGTCAAGTTATCTATATACTTTGATAGTATTGTTACCGTATCTTCAGCTTGATCTATCAATTCATCATCGATAATGATTGAAACATCGGTAAAGTCTTCTACGATTGATATGTCTGCTGCACCATTTTTGTATAGATTATCAATGACGAAATCAAACAAAAATGGATTGAGTTTATTGACTACAACCACTTTGACATAACATCCTTCATAGATTGAATAATCCATAAACGATGATTTGTATCCTTCTGCGAAATGTTCCAGTTCATCATTGTAAGTCAACTTATGGAACATCTTGTATGGATTCCGAATAAACTCTTGCTCACGTGTATGAGTATCGAATATAACAAAGCCACGCGGATCATTGTAATCTGCCCATGTCATTTCATAGGGCGTACCAACATAGTAGATATGACCATCATCAGAACGATGATGAAAATGACCAGATAATACCATATCATACTTGTTGAACATTGACTTGTCAATACCTTCATGACAAATTGTTCCACGATCCATTTCAAAACCAGCTATTTCAAAATGACCGAAAACAATTTGAGATTTGGAATCTTTTATTTTTTGGTAGATTTCATCTTGATTGTCATCACATATCCAAGGTACAAGATCAACATCAATGTTGCCAAACTGCATTGTAGTAAAAGTATCCAATACAGTAATATTATGATAGCCGTCTAAAAGTAACTGTGAGGAATTAACCTGTAGGGTGTTTTTGAACGATACATCATGGTTACCGAGGAATGTGATAAACGTGATGTTATTTTCTGCAAGTTTATCAAAGAAATATTCACGACACAGATAGAGTGAATTGAAGTTAATAAACTTACGGCGGTCGAAAAGATCGCCAAGTTGTACAATGGTAGTAACACCATTTTTCTTTAGATAGGGAAAGAAGACGTTCGTATAAAACTTCTCAGTGTATTTATGAAAGTCTAACGAATCACCTCTCATACCGAAGTGAGTATCACCAAGCACACATATTTTCATAATTTATTTAATTTTGCAAGTTCTGCTTCGTATACACGTTTTCTTAAAGATGAACTACTATATGGATGTTCTCTTTCATGATAATGAAGTTCTATTCCACGATCTAAACACCATTGTTTACCAGTAAAATCTTTTGTTTTATATTCGTCACCAAGAAAACGAATATCAATATGCTGTGTTTTTAATATATTCAATAAGTCATCTTCGGTGTGATAGACTAAAACTTCATCGACGTACTTACATGCTGTGACACAAGC
>Ga0194115_10002656_pt1 | contig 21037 bp, 14 predicted proteins | sample TA2MahsurfametaG_3_FD_148656 | JGI IMG/M metagenome (GOLD analysis project Ga0194115, IMG submission 148656) | Freshwater microbial communities from Lake Tanganyika, Tanzania - TA2015002 Mahale S4 surface | ecosystem: Environmental > Aquatic > Freshwater > Lake | place: Tanzania: Lake... | reverse complement strand
AGAATTGCGGCATTCAATGGTTTAACAGGTCGGTGAAGTCTTGAGAGCTTCAAAGGCAGCAGCCTTTAAGGCAAGAGCGACCTCGCTGCAGTCGACAGCAGGCTCGACAGGCTCATCCTTCTCCTCCTGTTCGCTACTACTGCTAGATTCCATAGTTTCTTCGGGCGGGAGTGCGATTCCTCGAAAGTTTAGCAACGTTTTGATATTAGTCGCCTGTTCAGTAAGCTGCTTTTGAAGTGTAATTTGACTCGTGACCATTGCTCGCATCGCCGTTTCACTCGCCTGTAACGATTCGGCAACGTCATGTTCATGGACAGCTGAAATAGCTCGGAGATCTGCTGCGAGACATTCAATGAATTCATCTCGGTTGACAATATCTTTCTCTCGTTCTTGAAGTTCATTCTCCAAGGAATCAATATGACTTAATCCCTGTAGCAACTCGTCACGAAGTTTAGAAATCATTTGGGTAAGAGCATCGACCTCATCTCTTAATGAAGCAATTTCAGTATTCGCTTCAAGAAGGAGAGCGTCTTTTTCTTGATCGAATTTGATCAGTTCTTCAATCGTTTGTTCACGTGTTCCGAGATCTGTCACCAAGGCAGTACGTTTTTCATGTTCCTGTTTGAGAGATTCTTGATGCTGCTGTTCGAGGATCGACATTTGTCCATCTTGCTTTTTCTGCAAATCCTTTTGTTCCTCTTGGAATTTCTGTTGTAGTTGTAGGTAGGTCTTACGACAACGGACGAGACTTTCATGAATGAAACGATGATCCTCCGGTGGGATGGCCTCACCACATTGATCCAAGATATCTACCGGGGTCCGACCAGAATTATCCCTTGAAACGATTCCTTCCCAATTGGCGACTAAAATAAGATTGACGACCTCGGGTGCACCGCCACTTTCTACCGCCAAATGCAACGGAAGCTCACCGAATTGTGTTTTGAGGTAGGCAGATTCGGGAAAGGTCGAAAAGAGGGCAGAGATTAACCATGCAGGAGCTTGGCGACGACAGGCCTGTGGAACACGTCAAGTTAGATCGGTGAGACGAACCCCCCCACACACGAACTCTCCTATCCTATGCATTCACCCCACCAACGATGATGAAAGCCCCCTCTTACCTCATGAATAGGAAGTCGACGCCACATGGACCAAGCGAATGTGGTATTTTCTGTCCCAGTAGAATTAATCCATGTTCGGACTTGTTGTGGAAACGCTTCAGCAAGATAGAGTGCTTGTCTCCAATCGGTCTCCTCAATGGCTAAGAAGAGAGGCGTCGCTCCCTCTATGTAGGTAACTTCCCTTATTTCAAAATCGTCAGATGATAGAATCTCCTCTTTGGTTTCCAAGACGGGTGTTTCAGTATTAGATTCCGACATGGGGACTGAATTTTCGTTTTGTTTCTTGGCGTGTCTGTGTGGGTATGTATGTTTCTTTGTGAAGATTCGGTTGGATTTGGGGGGGGGATGGGATGAGTTGAAAAACACAAACGATTGAGGTTCTACGTGTATCGTTGCCTATATACTTCGAAGGATCTCTCTCTCTCTCTTGAACTCTCTCTCTCTCGTACTCTCCCGGGTAGTAAGGATGGGGGGATCTTGTGCCGTGCGTTTGTGATCACGCGAATGTCAAAACAGGACACCTTGCGAAAAGTGAGTGCCCTAATATCCATTGGAGAGGATCCGTTGAACGCGCCTGTCAAGACACATAGTTAGGGCATAGAGTGTCACTGGATTGTGACCATATGAAATCCATCTTCCGTTGAACGTTATGGCGAATCCGACTTCTTGTGTATACATACGGAATTCAACGTCTCTGAAAAAGAAAAAGAATTTTCTTACCGATATATCGTACCTATGAATTACAAATGTACTCCTATATACCCTTACAGTTACGGTTATTATGCAGTTAACATGCAATTCTGGTTGTGACGACCTATGGGGTACTGTACTTGTTGTGCCTGTACTACTAGAGAAGGATCCTCTCCTCCAGGCCGGGTATTAGAACAAGAACAAGAAACAACTCCAATGAATGACCCGACCTTGTTTTAGATAGAGGAAGTATGAGAGTAGCAGCAAGTTCATCTTATAGGGAACCCCTTCTCCCCACGAACCAAAATAAAACGAAGGGACAAAGAAATAGGTTCACAGAATCTATTTCCGAACAGCGATGATATTCAAACTCTTCCTCTCTCGTTCCAACTCCCTTTTTTCATTTTCTTTTTACATATCTAATTTTTTTTTGTTTTTATTCTATTCATCATCACTATCATCCATTTCAATAGCATTTTGTGATTGTTTTTGAATTTCACGTTGTTTCTGATCACGGATTTTTTGTCTTCGGATTAAGACTAATGTCGTCCTATCTTCAACTAATTGATTCGGTGTAATCCCCCTTGATGAACATCCCGGTACAGGACAACGTCTCGAATGATCCTTCCGGATATGATTTAATATTGCATGTTTTTCATAGACATGTCCACAAACCTTATTCTTCATCGGTTCTTCCATTAACATGCCCGTAATGGGACATTTGAGATTCGTCGTTCCATTACTATCACCATTCCTCATGACTGCAATCTCATCATCCTCATCCTCATCGGCACCATCTTGTCCCCTAGTGCCTGATTTCGGTTCATTCAAGGTATTGACGACGGTAAGATACCAGGAATCTTCTTCTGGTCGGACATTGTCTTCTTCCATTTGTGCAAAGGATGTACTCATAGCTTCCTTTAGAACCTTTGGATAGTCAATGACAGATGGGTTGTTGTTCTCGTCGCCTTCTTCTTCGTCTTGCTGCTGTTGTTGTTGGGATGCAGCGACATGATTCGGAAGAGTCCGTAGACCTTGGAGGTAGGCTTGGACTTGACGATGATGGGCGACATTTTGTAATGCTAAACGTTTAATCGTTTCACGGAATTCTATCAATTTCGTTTCCTCCAATAGATCACATAATGATCCATCATGTGCGACCAACGTCGCGACGCCAACCAACCCATCTTGATGATCCTTCAATCCTCCCATATAGTCCTGTTCTTGTCGAAGTAAGGCTTGGATCCGTACATCGACTGCGGCTTGTCCACCATTCCGATGTTGTTGTTGTTGCTGTTGAGAAAGAGACAACATTCAGGCGGGGATCGATTGACGAGAGAGATGTGGAAGTTGGTTTTATTGGGAAATGTAAAAAACGACCGTCAAGAGGTCATAGATCGAAACGTCCGCAAATTGGAAGGTTGTGTGTTTGTTTGGTGCGAGAGGAAGCCAAGAGAGAAAAGTGCATCGTAGCGAGGACGAATTCCGCGTCCCCCTGTTGCCACAGCGCAGCATTGGCCGGTGTTTTCCCTACTTGATCTACGGTAGTCGTCTGCGGGTCGACCGTCACGCACCGGTCAAATTGGCGCGAAGTTTGCCCTCTTTGCACGAAATACAGTACCCGGATGTCGCAGCCACAGTCATCACACTGGCGCTACATACGGTCGTTTGAATCTCCCCCGGATGTAGTCAAAAAAGGATCGAGTTTTCTGCTTGGACAGGATTTGATGGAAAAAGCGGGAGCACCCCCCAATGGCGGATTCACAACGCGCCATTGGAAGTTCTTCGATCAACTATTCCTGATGGTTCCGAACCGGCATACGGTGGCATCAGAATCTTTTGTCGTTGGTGACAACGGTCAATCTCACAAAAAAAACAAACAAAATCACAAATACATATCTCAACCCCCAACAACAACAACAAGACACAAAAACACTATACATAATACAATGCCGACTCCACTTCGATGTGATACAAATCTTTTTCAAAAGGATTTAAAGGATCAAGTCATGATCGTTACGGGAGCGAATTCAGGATGTGGTTTCGAAACTGCGAAACAATTAGTCCAACAGGGTGTGACTGTCATCTTAGCATGTCGGAATATACAAAAGGGAGAAGAAACGGCACAAGAATTATATGGAAAGGGAAATGGTACAGCTATTTTCTTAACTCCCTTGGATTTGGCATCCTTAGAATCTGTCAAGACATTCGTCCATGAATTCCTTTCGAAATATCAACGGCTAGATGCTCTTATTAATAATGCGGGGATTATGGCATGTCCACCTGGAAAGACCAAGGATGGATTTGAATTACAATTGGGATCGAATCATTTATCTCATTTTTATTTGATGCGACTATTGACACCCATCCTATTAGAAACGGCAAAAATGACAGGCAAACCTTCACGTTTCATTGCCTTATCATCCGTCGCTGCAGCGCCATCGATCATGTCGAAAAAAGGAAAATCACCCTTTATTGATTTTGATGACCTTATGTGGGAAAAGAAACCCTACGATGAAGTGAATGCCTATTGTCAAAGCAAATTAGCGAACTATCTACATGCCTATGGAGGCTGGGAACAAATATCCGAAGGAAGAATTAATTTCCATGGCAGTCCATCCAGGTTGGGTCCTATCCAATTTAGATGTCCACGCTTTCAATAAAGCGTTTGGAAATGGTAGGATTGGGATTTTTTGGCCAATCTTGTTCGGAAAATCTTCCTATGGAAGGGTGACATGATTACAGCCGTCGATGGTGCCCAAACGACACTCTATTGTCTATTGGAAGATTCCAACAAATTAGAAAGTGGTGCCTTTTATTCTCAATTTGGACTGTATAAGGATCCAGAATTGAAACCAGGTGGTTGGCCACTCAAAAAACCAATGAATCCAGAATTTGGTACGCCGGAGATTGCGACGAAACTATGGGAAGTCAGTGATAAGCTCGTCGGACTTTAGGCGGTGCAATGGGGCAAGTGGTTTGACTGTTTGATTTTGCCCCCTGTATATGTTGCGACGATCGTGCGTCAAAAATTTATATCCCGATACCCTGCCATACAGAGGAAAATAATGATACAGTTCTAGTTTGCGTTATATCGTACACAATCTACAAAGATTCCAGTTAGTAAGAACTAAATAAAGTTTTACGAAAGCTGTCCAAATTGGCACAAAAAATTATTTAGCTTCGGGAAAGCTTGGCTGCGGCTTCCTTCATTTCAGCGCTGATCTCAACGGTGTCCGCACTGGCAATAAACTTGGGAAGCTCATCAAAGTTCAAGTAACGGTAGGTATCGGCAGCAGTGGCATTTACTTGATCCATGTACTTCATGTACTCGTCGACGGTAGGGAGCTTTCCTTCAATAGCAGCTACGGCAGCAAGTTCCGCGCTGGCCAAGAAGACATTGGCACCCTGTCCCAAACGGTTGGGGAAGTTACGAGTACTGGTAGAGACAGTTGTGCAACCAGGGGCGACACGAGCTTGGTTACCCATGCACAAGGAGCATCCTGGCATTTCCGTTCGGGCACCGGCAACACCAAAGGTGCTGTAGTATCCCTCTTCAATCAATTGGGCTTCGTCCATTTTGGTCGGAGGAGCAATCCAGAGTCGGGTTGGAAGAGGACTGGACATCTTGCTCAACAACTTTCCAGCAGCTCGGAAGTGACCAATGTTGGTCATGCATGATCCAATGAATACTTCATCAATGGGGGTTCCAGCAACTTCACTCAACAAGGCAGACGCATCAGGGTCGTTCGGGAGAGCAAGGACGGGTTCCTTGAGGTCATCCAAGTTGATTTCAATCACTTGGGCGTATTCAGCTTGAGGATCAGCCTCCATGAGTTGAGGATTAGCCAACCACTCTTCCATACGGGCAATTCGTCGCTCCAACGTACGAGCGTCGCCATATCCTTCCGCAATCATCCACTTGAGCATGACTACATTCGAGTTCAAGTATTCAATGATGGGTTCCTTGTTCAACTTGATGGTGCACCCAGCAGCAGAGCGCTCGGCAGATGCATCAGACAATTCAAAGGCTTGTTCACACTTGAGGTCGGGCAGACCTTCAATCTCCAAAATACGACCAGAGAAGATGTTCTTCTTTCCCTTCTTTTCGGTAGTCAAGAGTCCCATCTTAAGGGCGGTGTAAGGAATGGCTTGGACCAAGTCACGAAGGGTGATTCCAGGTTGCATGGTTCCCGTGAACTTGACAAGGACAGACTCGGGCATATCCAACGGCATGATACCGGTAGCAGCGCCAAAGGCAACAAGACCAGAACCAGCGGGGAAGGAGATACCGATGGGGAAACGAGTGTGCGAGTCACCACCCGTACCAACGGTATCAGGCAACAACATACGATTCAACCAAGAGTGGATGATACCATCACCAGGTCTCAACGAAACTCCACCACGAGTTCGGATAAAGTCAGGCAAGGTGTGGTGAGTGACGACATCCACAGGCTTCGGGTAGGCGGCGGTGTGGCAGAACGATTGCATCACAAGGTCAGCCGAGAAACCCAAGCAGGCAAGAGTCTTGAGTTCGTCACGAGTCATGGGTCCTGTTGTATCTTGGGATCCAACAGTCGTCATCTTGGGTTCGCAGTATTGTCCAGGAATGACACCCTCACCGGTCTTCATACCGCAAGCCTTTCCGACCATCTTTTGTGCCAAAGTGTATCCAGCTGGCTTCGCACCAGATGGAGGAGCTGGCATGGAGAAGATATCATCAACGGCCTCACCACGTCCAAGGGACATACGAGCCTTGGCAGTGAGTCCACGACCGATAATGAGAGGAATACGTCCACCTGCACGGACTTCATCAAGGATGACATTCGTCTTGAGTGAAAAGTCGGTAAGGACGGATCCATCCTCCTTGGTGACAATTCCTGCATGGGGGTGGACGGTAATGACATCTCCCATGTTCATCTCTCCGACTTCCAATTCAATGGGCAATGCTCCAGAGTCTTCCATAGTGTTGAAGAAAATAGGCGCAATCTTTCCACCCAAGCACAATCCACCTGCACGCATGTTGGGAACGTACGGGATGTCATCTCCCATGTGCCAAAGGACGGAGTTAGTGGCAGACTTTCGGCTGGACCCAGTTCCTACGACATCACCGACGTAGGCAAGAGGATATCCGAGCTTCTTGAGTTCCTCAATTTGTCCAAGGGGACCAATTTCACCATCCTTTTCAGGATTAATACCATCACGCTTATTCTTCAACATCGCAACCGCATGAAGGGGGACATCAGGTCGGGACCATGCATCTTGGGCGGGTGACAAATCGTCCGTGTTGGTTTCTCCAGTGACCTTGAAGACGGTGGCCTTCATGGTTTGGGGGACTTCAGGTTTCTTCAAGAACCAATCAGCAGATGCCCATGCCTCGAGGACATTTTGAGCTGCCGTACTTCCACTCTTGGCAGCTGCTTCAATGTCATAGAAGGCTTCAAAGACGAGGAGGGTGTGTGAGAGTTCTTGTCCGGCAGCATCCGCGACGGCTTGGTCCGAATCCTTGAGGAGTTCGACGAGAGTATTGACATTGTACCCTCCCTGCATGGTTCCTAGGAGTTTGACAGCATGCAATCGTGAAATAGAGGGATGACTTTCAATGCCCTTGGCAATGGCAGAAAGCCACGTCGCCTTGACGTAGGCAGCCTCATCGACACCGGGGGGGACACGATGGACTAACAATTCCAACAAGCGGTCGTTGGGGCCATCCTCCTTCAATTCTTGGATGACTTGCGACACTTGAGAGGCATCCAAGGGCTTAGGAGCAATCCCAAATCCATTGGCCATCGCAGCACGTTCGGCAACATGGGCATCGTACGAGTCCAAAAAGGTTGATGACATTCCTCGTTGAGGAGTCGCGGCAACGACGACTCCACGTCTCAACAAGGACGCATGGCGGAAGCAAGTTTGTGTCAAGCGAGAAGACAACATTGGTTGTGTTTTGTGAAATCCAGCAAGAATAACCAACAAAACAAGTTTTAGGTTGACTTTGTTGTTGTCGTCGTTGCGTTTGTAAAAGAAAGACGTTTTCGGGTTTCGACCAAATGTATCGTTTCGCTCAGTGGTGACGGAACCACCCGCGACGGCCATCGAGGATCCCAGAGAGGCGAAGGCGACGAAAAATCACGAACCGCTCTCTCTAGTGGAAGAAAAAATCGCACCGTCGATGGGGTCGGTCCAAAAGGCGAAGACTTCATTTTGATGTGCTCATGCTTTTGATTGGCTACTACAAGTCGCACTCGTTATATCGCGACGCCGTTCTTCCGCAACACATGTTCTTCGCGAGAAATTGGGCAAAGTCGAAGATAAGCGTACAAAACAGTATAGGTACGTAGCATATCTAGAGGGCTAATGATGCACGTATGATATTCGCTATGATATCTTGGGTTGCTTCACGACGTCCAGTGAATTCAAACGTCGTTGGAAATCCCTGCCAGGAACGGTCCTTGCGAGAAATTCGGCACCGTCAATCGAGAAGTTTAGGTATGCTATGCGTGAGATAAATTAGATTAGTAGAGTATCTACAAACCCGATTTTCTCTCTCTGTCTCCCCTAGATTGCGTAGAAGATCCTAGTCAGCCCTTAATATCATCTTGGCTGATGCCCCTCACAACCTAGGCGTCTGTCGCTGGTTTCCGTAAATCCAAGACAAACGCTTCCCCCAGGATCACCGAATCGTTCGATGAGCCATGGAGCCGGCCATTTCTAGTCGTCTTTTCCTCGCTGGGGATACTCATGGAGTTGTACCGCCATTACTAGGAATGAGTCACGCCCCCCATACCGAAATGAACAGAATTACAGCAAGAGATTGAATTGATCTTGTTCACGTTGTCGTGTCCTTCCATTGTCACGGACGGCTTCGGTACCAAACATTCCATAGGAATCAGCCCGAGTATTGTGAAACCTTGAAGGCGTACGAGGAGGAGGACTCGAGACATTAGTAGTAGGTGTAGGAGTCTGCTGGCTTGGGTTTCGTCCTCCTTGTCCAAAGGTGATAGTTTGAAACAATGTGGAGCGGGCACCACTTAAGAAGGAAGAAGCAACAGTGGCTGTAGTAGCCCGAGACGATGGAGTCTGGGACACAGGGCCATTGGAAGTGGTGAGAGGGGCAGCAATCGTCGTCCCGCCATCGACGGATACCGTTCCCTCTGCAGATGCTGTTGCTGACGGGAGTGGTAGGACTTGATATTCGGCTGCTGCTGTTGCTGGAGGATTCCCTCCTTGACCAAAGGAAATACGTCGAAATAATGGAGATCCTGCACCGAAATAGGACTGATTGTTTTGTGATTCAGATACAACAGCCATTGGGGTTGCGAGGGCTGCCACCGAAGCGCCTACTGTAGTAGCAGCAGGGGGCGATAAATGTGCTTGTTCTGGTTGTTGAGAGGGCAATACTTCACATACAGCTTCTGGGAATTCTGCTAGATCTCCGCTGCTACCAGAGTGGACTACCGCAGAAACTTCTGGAAGTGGCGCAGGACACGTGGCCAATACTTGGAGGTATGCTTGACACTCTTCATCAAGTTCAGCAGTGGTCGGCAGGGCCTTATTCTTGATCTCTTCTGCAATCGCACGGATACGGTTCGCCTTATCACAGGGGCTACCATTGCTAATGTCTTTCAGAGTGGATTGTATAGCATTCGCTTCCAGAACTAAGACTGCCGCACTTAGTGCTCCGCCAGCAAACCTAGCAAATCGGACGGTCCGAGCGGCGGCATTCCCCGCACGCGAAAGAGCACCAACACCCCGTGCCCCAGCTCCTGCAGCTGTTTCGGCTGCCGTGACGCTACTCCCCGCCACAGCGACAGCGCTAGCTTCAGTAGCCGCAGTGGTTGTGGTGATCCTTCCCAAGGTCGCTGCACGACCCACGTTGGAGGCTACCAAGACTCCTGCCTTACTCCTTTCGAACTTGGCTTGAACCGAAATGGCCAAGGATCCCGCTTCTGCTTCAAAGACGTCGGTCCGGATATGACTTCTCATCATGGCATCTCGCAAGGTACTGGTCACTCTGAGAAGAGATAATAACATACCATGGAGAGCAATAATGCGGTCAGCTAGCTTTTGGGGTTCCGAGAAATAGTTGTATGCGTCAGCCCCTGTTTGTACCACCGTGGCACCACCACCAAAGAACAGGGAAGCAATCAATAGCGGTGGTCCCGCGGGGGTTAACATAGATGCCGCTGCTGCAATACCTAGTGCACCCGATAATACTCCAGCACTACTACTACCGATGCCGATTTTGTTGTGTTGTACCTTTTGCTCTTCCAACGACGTTGCAATTTGTTCGACGTACTGGGCGGAATATGTCAGAACTAATAAACATCGATCGTAGCAGTCCACCATGTGATGGATTCGCTCGGCCCGTTCCGCAGGATCATCAGTCGAGACGCACTGCATGATGAAGTCCAGTTCGAAGAGGCGCTCACAACTGAGACAGACAGTAATACCCTCCTTCTTGAAGTTGGCAGATCTATGGTTTGTACAAGTAGGATTCCCACATATGAGACATGGGGTTGTGGAACTCTTTTCTCGATCGTTGAGTAGCTTTTGAATTCGAGGAAGGACCGTTCGTTGTGTTTTCGAGGAAGGTAGACGTTCGGGTGTCGGTGTTGTTGGTTCGGTTATTGTTCCTCTTGCGTTGGTCTGTATCTCTTCTTCTTGCTCAATCGAGGGACTATCAATCACGACTACGGCTGGCTGGCAGGCATCTACCTCCGATGGTGTCGCCTCCTGTGTTTCACTGACTGCGTTGTTGTCGGCTGTCGTGGTCGGCGTCTCGATAGTAGTTGTCGGCGTTTCGACAACGGGCGTCTCAGGACTGGTCTGTGTCACCGAGGAAGAGGCTCCTGCCACACGCCATGGACTTGTCGATAGCTGTAACCTTGAGAAAGCGGCAGGTAGAATGCTGTTGTTGGAAGATGGTCCCGTCGTCCCTGTATGTCCATTCGATTCTGTCGTCGTAGGAGGGACGACCGCGGATCGAGTCTTGTCGACGAACATTCGAAGTCGGGGAAAACCGGAAGTACTTGTCGCGGAGTTATTACTGGTACTCTCGTTGGGAGTAGTAGTAGGAACCAAGGAGGACTTGGCAGATTCGGCCGTCCCCCGAGCGCTGTCGACGAATTTTTGTAACCTTGGGAATCGATTGCGATCCGTCATCACGCCGACGTCTGGATGACAAAATTTACCCTCCAACATACAAAGGGTACAGCGTTCATGGTACTGTGGATCTATTGTATTGGTGGTTGTAGTATTGGTGAGAATTCCACGTTCAAAGAATAACATTTCTAAATTCATCCGTCGCATCCGTTCCTGTGCCTCGTAGGCGATGTATAATTCTTCGGCTTCCTCTTGTGGCGTTTTCCTCCTTACGGGTACGTCACGAGTATGTAGCTTCGCTAAAGGTCTTTCGCCGACTTGTGTCACCAACTGGATCGTGTAAACATAGGCATGTTCCTCATTGCCGTCTTCCTCTTCGACACGACGGCATTCTACGACATAACCGCGACCGTAGGCAGTCTCGACGACTTTTCCAACAAGTGACGGTCCATAGGGCCGTGTTAAGGAGCCATTTGGATTATTTCTTCTTTCTCCAACTAGAAGAGAGCGTTGTTGTGGTGGTGGTAGGATGTCGATCATCAGATTCTTTGGTATACGATATGGTTGAAATGGTTGTAACTGCGAAGTTACAGGTAGTAGTGAAGCGGTCGAGATCGTTGTTGGGGTCGATGCTCCCCCCCCCCTTATGCATTCGTTGTAGTCGCAGTTTAGCCCTGCGGAGTTCTGGATAACATTTTTCTACGGCCTTAGCATGGGGGGGGTGTTTGAGGTCGTTGATCTTGGCGCCACGATTCAAGGGTTCTCACGAGGTCGTATTTGGGCTTTCATAGGCCCAAAAGGGCACGAGTACGGTGGACCCGAACGCTTTTTGGCGGGTCGAACTACGTACAAAAAATCCATATATTTGATCTTCCTGTATGAATATAGTTAGAAGTGTGTTGTCCACACTCCACACCCGTAAAGGATTCAGTCGACCAATACACATCGAGGTCGTTCGATTCGAATTAGGTTTCCGTCGCAGCTTTTTTCTACAACAACCCGAAACGGTAGATGTGGCTATTGTTGTCCCATGTCTTCGTTCGATAGGTATTCCGTCGTACGTGCGAATAGTCACACGACATGGACAAGTTTGAACGACTTGGGTTGTACTATGAACAGAGTACAGAGCTTCTACAAGGATAGGATGACGCCGTCTTCCAGAAAAGGGGACCACTACACGGAACTACGTTCTGGCTGGTTCGTTGGTAGTAACGTGCCATCCCATCATGTTTTGAAGTAAGAGGAATGCAGCAGTACCATCGAATGCATACGGATTGCTCAAATAGGCAATGGGCATGTAGCCTTTGTCGTCTAGAATGGTAGGATCACATCTGTGTTGTAGTAATAGTCGGACCTTTTCCCATTTCGGTTCAAGATTTATCCTCTTACATAGGCGATGTAAGGCAGTCTGCCCAAATTCATCTTGGACATCTGGATCACCTCCTAGGCAGAGTAACCTTCTGACTCTGCCATAATCCACAGCATACACAAAGGCAGGATTCCCTACCAAATCCTTAGCATTGACATAGGAAGTTCGTTCGGATTCCTCCACAAAGCGAATTAACATATTTGCAAATAAAGTAAAATGACTTTCGAGACACTTCCTTGTCAGAATATGTAAGACGCTTTGTCCCGTCCTCTCATCACGAGTCGTCGGATCACAACCAAGGTTCAATAGTGTGACGAATATCCGAAATGTATCATTCGCATTCCAATAATTCATAGGATGATCTACCAGTCGACAAAGTATGGCTGAATCCAAGGGAAGAGGAGGAGGAGGAGGAGGATTGTCCCAGATGGGATCCAAAAGAGGATTGGAAGACGTCCTTGGAGAATCCAATGCGGGCTTCAGAAAATCAAGAACGAGGTCTAGATCGCCGTTGACGATTGCTTCGTTGACACCCTTCCAATCCATCTTGATTCTCTTGCAATAATGGCTGCCATAATAATTGATCTGATTATTTTTCCATACAGTAGATGCAGGATGACACCTCCAACAAGGACGGGAAGGTTTGATTGTTGCATGACACACCCTGAACTTTCCAAGGATTCTCAATCTCGTAGGTATTCTCTGGCGGAAAGAGACCGTCGTCACGCAGCATAGGTGTGATGAGGTCGGATCGCAATCACGAAGGTACTGGTATTACCCCTGTGTAGGAGGAATTACTCGTGATTGGAATATTCTGGGAGCGAGATGATTCATTCGACCGTCGTCTGTTAGTTTTCTGCCACTCGGATTTCTGTGGTCACATCTAGAATCTAGTAAAGGGGACCGAAGTATTGATACTTTCTATTGCAACATACAAACCCTATGCCAATGGGCTGCTGAAGGTTGCTTTCTATGGCTTCTACATTTTGTTTGATCTTTCCCTTCCCTGTGCCGTCGAATCGGTTTGTGACGCCAGTTGACGAGCATTGAGAAAATGGCAACTTGGGTCCAAAGATAGTAGCACTTTCTCTCGAGAATGACGTTCAGTTTACGTAAGTTTCTACACGTGCAGTCGATTGTAACCTTACAAAAAAGGCTAGTGGACGAGTGTTACACTATGGTCGGGCTGGTTCGTCTACTAATAGTGGCCATTGCCTCGATCATGTTTCGAAAAGGATTCGAATATTGTTCGCTCAAGTATGTTAGGTGGCGGATAGCCTTATAGCCATATACAACTGCAAGATAATTGGATTCTCAGGTTCCCCCCACCCATTATAGAATTCAATAACGAAATTCTTGACAAATGATTCTCACCATGTATGACATTGTAGTGGAGTCGAGAGGAACCTGTGCCCACTTATTTGCCCGTTCGTGGACGGCCGCCGGCCTTTGCCGCCATCTTTTGAAGGAACAGAAACGTCGGAGTAGACTCGATCTCTCCAAACAATTCAAGTGCAACATCAAGGAGACTGTCAAGAGAGCGAGATGGGTTCCGACCCATCATTAACCTAATAAGGCTAGAACCAGTAGGATCTTTCCCAGCACATGGATCCGCTCCGACGAGGATAAGTGCTCTGATCTTGCCCCAGTGACTTAGGTTGATCGCGTAATCGAGAGCTGTCTTTCCCAATTTGTCCAATGCATTGACGAATCGTTGATGTTCACAGACACATGAAGTCATCGTCGCAATGAATTCATGGTGAAGACGTCCAAGATGATTTTGGACGAAAAGATGCAATGCTGTCCTTCCCTTGTGATCTCGGACCATCGGAGAGCAACCAACATGTAGAAGCTTCGTCACCGTCGGCAGGACATGGTCCTCAACGGGGGCATCATCCCTATCCGAATCATCCCCGTCCGAATCATGCATGATTGGATCATCCCAGGCATATTCCCATTCATCTGAAAAAAATAACAACAACTTGTGAAGAATATATACCCCCGTCGGATCTCCTACGTACGGGTCCGCTCCAGATTCAAGAAGAGATGCGATCATGGTTGGTCCATGATATCGATCCGCCAAGGCACATAAGATTGCGGGGGATCCAAATTTGTTCTTAGTATTGATGAAGGAAATACGTTCCGATTCATCAATAAAACCAAGTAAGGCTTCACTGAATTCTGGAAAATCATACGCCAGAGTTTCTTTCCGTGTCATAAGGTGTAGGGCAGTGTTGCCATCTTCGTCTTTTGCCTTCGGGTCGCAACCTAGCTTGAGTAGTCCGATCATCGGCGGAAGTATCTTATCCGTATTCTCCTCATTGAGAAGATGTAGAAGCCTACAAACCAATTTTGAATGAAGGGGAGAAGGATCACCCAAAACTGGATCCACGACATTTTTACTGCCTCCAGCAACAACCTTCTGGGAACCCAACGCTTCATTGACTAAGTGGATGGCCCGATCCAGGTCGCAATTCACGATTGCATAATTGATTTCGTCCCAACCTGTCTTGTTTCGCTTGTTGATACTTGAGTTTTTCTTTGCCATGATAAACAAGTCTTTGGGGTTGGGATTCCTTTCCCGTGTCCAGGGGAAAATGGGTAGAAGGTTTGTTTCTCTAGAGGGGGAGAGGAAGGTTGAATCTCACGTCTGCACAGGGGCTACATTCCAATTGTCGCCAAGTCCTTGAAAGCTATTATTTACAGTATGGGTAAGTTATCTCGGCGTCGCCGAAGAGTCCAACCAGGACTAGACAAGTTACTGGGGCATATATATAGAAAAACCGAGAGCGGAATACATAGATAGATGTATCTTACTGCGATCAACCACACAGCGGACGGACACCCCACGCAACCGAAGCTGACGATCTATTTTTTCTGTTACTCCACATTTTTTGTTCGTTCCCGCCCGACATTCGATTTTCGGGAGGGACGTCTCGGTGGTGGTACTCTTCCGACAATTGCATCTTCGTCTTCTGGGAATGTCGTTTCGCAGATCTAGTAAAGAAGAGGATCGAAGTATTCTCTTCTTCCATAGCTCCAACCTACAACGCGAAATGGCGTCTGAGATTTGCTTCGTATGGTTTCTCTTTTGTGGATCTTACCTCTTTTCTGTATCGTCGAATCGGTTTGATGGCCATGTACAAACATAGAGAAGATAGCAATAGAAACCAAAGATAGCGCTGATCGACGTGAGTTGCTACACGTTCAGTCGATCACGACCTTACAAGATGAGTGGAAGAGTGCCGTACCATGGTGTGGTTGATTCGTTGGGTGACTACTGCCTTGATCATGTTTCTGAAAAGGAATCCGAATTCAATAAGGCGAAGTCGATTGCGTATGGGTTCGCTCAAGTCAGATACAGTTCGTGGCGGATAGCCTTAGTCATCTACGACTGCAAGATCTGATCCGGTCTGGAGTATAAAGGTAGACGCATAATTGGATTCCAAGTCCCCCGTTGATAGAATTCAATAGCGAATCTCCAACATTCTCTACCCTCGAACAGGTAGAAGACAGTGAATGAAGATTTTCTTCACTTGTTTCTTGGCTTGCTGGTTTCGTTGTCTCAAAAGGAACAGTGCTCGCCCTCCATTTTCAGGATGACAGTAGTAGAGTTCGCCGCCTGTGCCCTCGTCTACGTGGACCCTTAGTCTGTCAGAAAACGATTAGTCACGGCCAACTCTTGAAGGAACAAGAATGTAATGGACGGTTTGATCCGTCCAAGAAATCGTAGAGCAGCTGTGGGATCTCCATTATGAAGATATCGAATCATTAGGTCACGAATATAGGAACCGGTAGGATCCCCCACAGACGGATTCGCCCCGAATTGAAGAAGAATGTCGACTCTTTCTGCCTCATCGTGACAATCTCTTGCGTAAACGAGGACGGTGTTTCCGTACTCGTCCTGCATATTAATGTACTCTTCGGTCATTTCAAGGAAACCAAGTAACGTCTCGGTAAATTCAATGAAACAGTATCTGCTATGGTTCCGCATAAGATGGTGTAGTGCTGTCCTTCCTTCAAGGTCCCGCACAATCGGAGAACACCACAGTTGAGAAGTTTGGCTACCGCCGAGAGAAATGTTCCCTCATCCGCGTTCTTTTCCGAAAAATATGTCAACACCTGGTGAAGAACATGTACGTCTGTGGGATCTCCCACAAATGGATTAGCTCCTAAAGACAGAAACTGGTGGACTATACCTGATTGGCATGGCCCATCTACAGCGTAATAGAGGGCAGACCTTCCGTAGTTGTCCTTGGCGTTAATGAAATTCTTGAATTTGAAGTCATCAATGAAATCGACCAATACCTGCATGAATTTCTTGAAATCATGTCCAAGAAATTTCCTCCCCAAGATGTGTAGGGCAGTTTGTCCATGTTCATTCCGAGTCGTTGCGTCACAATGAAGTCGAAGGAGTGCCCTGAATGCCTGAAACACTTCGTTTGTATTGGACTCATACTCATTTAGAAGATCCAGTAGTCCACAAATCATTGTCGAATTCGAAGGCGGACGACCACCACCCAAACCTGGCCCCAAGAAATATCCAGAAGAATCAGTCCAACGAGGAGAAACCGATGAGTTTCCTAAGAAGCTGTTGACCCGATCCAAATCTTTGTTGTTGATTGCGTCTTCAACTTCCCCCCAAAAAACCAACTTGATCCGCTTGTTGGTGCTACTCATCATAATAATCTTCGATTTATATTTGGTTCCTTTCTGGGTGTGATGGTCAAGGTTTGTTGCTTCTCTAGGGTATGACGGAGGGAAAGGTTGAACTGACGATACACGTGGTACAAATGGGACGTTCTCCTCACGATCCCATTTCGCCCCTGGTCCTCGATCGCTGTCTTGCTATGGCCGTAGAGGTCGCCAGGGAACCCTCCAACCAAGACTCTCCTCCGTGCTTCAATCAATCACACATGACGACAAAACCAAAATGAAGAAATGATTCATTCGACCGCAGCACACTTCATTCTGCATTACTCCGAGGGTCAAAAGTCCAAGACACTCCAAAATAGTTGGACAATAGTACACCGGCTGCTGTTGTTTATGGCTTCCATAGGCTGCAATGTCATTATCGGATTCTTCTTGTAGTAGGGAATTGGTTTCGTGCTGCGGACAAAAACAGGAGGCAAAAAATATCTTTGAAGGATGATAGTACCAAGGCTTTAAGGCTGGCACGAGTTGTCATTGACTCAGCAGACCGTGAGCAGTACCATGATGTGGTCTCTCTAGCTGCTGGTTCGCTTCGTGGCAGGTCTCCTCCGTCACATTTCCAACAGCTAGGATAGAGCGAGAAAATCGACTGCATACAAATGGTTCCACGTATGATAGGTAGTGTCGGATCTCATCCGGACTGAAGTATAAGAAAAAGGCAAACTATTCGATTTCGTTGAATCCCCTCCCCCCTCCCCTTGTGGTGAAACTGAAAAGTGAATTGACATGATTCTCATCGTGACAATAGGAATGAGACGAAAAACCAATGCCTTTATTTCTATTCACTGTCAGTCTCCACAATCGTTCCGACGGAACTGAAATATAAATTGTGGGATTGATCTTTCCAAGGAGCAATTGATGTACTGGCAAGGCTTCCTTGTTACCAGACAATTCGTCGACGACCTAACGTCGCCATCTTTTGAAGGAACAGGAATGTGGTTGTAGGATCGATCTTGGGAAGTAATCGAAATACCGGTAGGAGATCAAAATCATCATCATCAAGAGAACGTAGTACCATGTCACGGATACAAGAACCTGTCGGATCTCCCACATATGGGTCCGCTCCAAACTCAAGAAGTGTATTGACCTTGTCGGCATCATTCTTGTACGATGCGAAGTAGAGGGCGGTCTTCCCCTTATCGTCCATGGCATTGACGAACCGGTCCCTTGGAAGAGCAACACACGAAGAAACCAATACCTCCACAAATCGATGAAAGAATTTCCCAACATGGTATTCTGTCAGAAGGTGTAATGATGTCATCCCCTCTTGGTTTCGACCCATCGGTGAACAACCAAGGTTCAAAAGCTTCGTCATCGCCTCCAAAAATGCAGCCTCATTACTTCCATCATCAGGTTCGTCGTCGTAACCTTCTTCATACGTAGTAAGGAAAGAAATAGACTTCAACAACTTGTGAAGAATGACTGTGCCGGTACGATCTCCCACAAACGGATCCACTCCTGATTTAAGCAGGTCGCAGACTGCCCAACCAGAATGTCTGCCAAACTTCAAATACAGGATGGCTGGTTTTCCACACCCATCTGTGGCATTGACGAAGGAGGCACGTTTCGATACAGGAACAAAATCAATCAACGTCTTAAAGAACCAAGAAAAATCCCACTTTTCGACTTCCTTCATTATGATGTGTAAGGCGGTGTTCCCTTCTTCATCTCGGATCGTCGGATCACAACCTAGTTTTAGTAGTACAGTAAATGTCCAACGTATGTCATCCATATCCTCACAATCGTCGAGAAGCTTTAGAAGTTCACAGACTATAGCTGACTTCGGAGGTTTACCAAACATTGGATCCGAGACGTTGTCAGGAGACACCGTCATCCGATAATCCAGAGCGTCTTGCACCATTTCACGAGCCCATCCTAGGTCACAGTCGATGATCGCTGCTTCGACGCAGGACCAATCCGTCTTGATTCGCTTGTTCCTTGTCATGATACAGTATCCTTTAGTTGTTTCTTGTGTTCGGTACAAGGTCCTGATGGGAAAGGGTTGTGTCTTTTTTACTTTTTATGGGTTGAATTTTCACTGCCTCTCCTGGAAATCATGCGGAAATTGGCGCGGTGGTTTGAAAAACGAAGTCGCATTGGTAGAGGGGCTAGGGGTCGTTGAGGTGCCCACCGATTCTAAAGAACGATCGATATGCATACAAGGAGCACCTTGGGTCCCAGGGGGGAAAGATACCCGGACGGCGCGCCTGTCGAGCTTCCTCTCATCACCAACTCGCAGTCACAACTGACGGTCACGAGATCTCACGTCGTTGGGGTCGATCGGTCGAGTTCTACCGTACACATCCAACACTTATCTTGAAAAAGACGGTAGAAGTGGGGGGCAACAGCACAACCCTAAGAAAAACAAGCCATGCAAGGCGGCTGTAGTGAATTTCGTCCATAACTTGTGTTGTATAGTCGTTGCGTACTCTTCGTCGAATTTCCCTTCCGCTGTTAGAGAAAATTGCTACTGGTTCAGAAGACTCCGATCTAGAAGACTAGGGGAGAAGCACGATACTATGGTCTGGCTGGGGTTTGTTCTTTTCATGTTCGAAGGGCAAGGAAAAAATATCAGAATACGCATCGGTCGCTCAGGTGTAGCCTTTGTTATCTACGACTGCGGGATCTTTTCCCGGTTGAAATATGAAAGAAGACGCACGATTGGATTCCAAGGTTTCCCCTTGATAGAATTCAATAGCGAATTTCAACAACTTATTCTCATCCACGTCTTGCTTCGTCGCTTGGCTGGCCGGTTTGATGGATTCAAAGAAGTGTTTTGCCTTACTTTTGTGAATGACGTGGTCAACACTATGGCCTTCCTAACCAGTTCGGAGACGACCAGCAATAGCCATCCTACGAAGGAACAGGAACGTAACGGAATGTCCGATCTTTTGAAGCAAGGCAAATGCAGTTGTGGCATCATTGTTCGTATCAAGATGGTGCAGTATCGCGTCAAGAATGGAAGAACCTGTAGGATCTCCCTTGAATGGATCCGGTCGGAAGATAAGAAGAAGTGTCTCCACTTTGTCGACGGCATCTTGGCAACGCATTGCGTAGTCAAGGGCAGTCTTTCCGTTCCTATCCGTGGCGTTGATGAGCCGTCCAGGTTGCCGAACATGAACAGACAGCATGTCAACGAATCCATGAAAATGAAGTCCATGATGATTCTCACACAGAATATGTAATGCTGTCTTTCCCTGTCTATCTCGGCCCATCGGGCGAGAACCAAGATCAAGAAGTTTCCCAACCGCCTCAAATGTCTCCTCTTCATCCGCCATATCTGAAAGAGATCTGAGTACTCCACGAAGGACATGTGAGTACGTCCGATCCCCCACAAATGGATTCGCGTAGTCGTCCAAGAGTTCTAGTACGACACTTCCGGCATCTCGACGATTCGCGGCGTAGTACATGGCAGACTTCCCGAGTGCGTCCTCGGTATTTAGGTAGGCATCACGCTCTGATGAGTCCATGTAATGACGCAATGCCTGATTGAATACAGAGAAATTAACCATATAATCATCGTTTCTGGTCAGAAAATGCATCGGCGTTCGCCAATTAATGTCTTGGTCGGCTGGGTTACAACCAAGTTTCAGGAGACATATCAACGCTTGATATACATCATCTGAATTAGTATGATTCAGACGCTCCATAAGTTTACAAAGTATGTTTGAGCGAGGCGGAGGATCAACCAAAACTGGATCGATTTTACCGTCAGCAGGAGATCCCTCCCCCTTCCGAGAATCCACTGCTGTTTTTAGTAGGGGGAGGGCCCGTTCTAGGTCGCCGTTGACGATTGCGTCCTTGATTTCATCCCAACTAGATTTGATGCGCTTGTTACTTTCCATGATAGTCTCTATATTCTTTAGTCTGATCTGTTTCTATACCAGCTGATGGTGGACTAGCTGGACGATCTGGATTTTCTGCAGCAAAGGATGGGATTTGAAGTTTGTCGTCGTCATGCCGTCGGTTTAACCGACATCCAAGCACCCCAAAATGAGCCGGCAATGCACGAATTTTTTTCCCGCCACTTGATTTCGCGCTAAAA
>Ga0194115_10002652_pt1 | contig 21058 bp, 21 predicted proteins | sample TA2MahsurfametaG_3_FD_148656 | JGI IMG/M metagenome (GOLD analysis project Ga0194115, IMG submission 148656) | Freshwater microbial communities from Lake Tanganyika, Tanzania - TA2015002 Mahale S4 surface | ecosystem: Environmental > Aquatic > Freshwater > Lake | place: Tanzania: Lake... | reverse complement strand
ATTAAAAAAAACAAACTTTTTAAACGAGAAAAAAATTTTTCTAATTATAAGAGAAAAATTTAAATTACTTATTGCTAAAAAAAAATTTTTTTTATTACCAAAATTTTTTATTATATATAAACCTCTAATGGAAAATAAATAAATATTTTTACTTGTATGTTTTAAAAAAAATTTTGAAAAAATTAGATATTCTCTCAATTACTGATTGTTTTATTAAGAATAATTTGTTAATATAAAATTTTCATCTGTACCTAACATATGATGAACTTTTGCTTTTTTATCATTAGACCAAATTAATATTTGAGGATCATCAAACAAGAAATCACAATCTCTACAGTAATCAATTAAACTAAAATCTTTTTTTCTGTGAGCATCTCTTAATTCCTCATATTTCTTTCCAAAATAAACGTCTTCAAAAGTTGACTCATCCAAATGACCTAATACACTTTTTTTTTCATTAGGAGGACCTAGTGTCTGACAACATGGAACCACAGCAGCAGTTTTTCCATCTATACCACCTGCTCTCACTGTTAGTTCGGGAGCAAATGGTCTTCCACATGTTCGTTTTGAGGTCTCTAGTCTACTGTTTTTATTAGAATAGTTACCACTCCAATTATGCATTTTCCAAATATAGCTTAATACTTTAGTTTTATTTATTACATTTTTGATATATTGCTCTACTTCAAAATCAACTTTGCTATTATCGGTAATTAAATGGTAAGTTGCCAACTCACAATTAGATGCTGATTTTGAAATATAATCTTTTGTCTCAAATATATTAGATAAAATTAAATCAAAATTATTAATATTCATCCACTCTAAGTATTTTTCTCGATTATATCCAATAATGCTAAATCTTATAAAATCTATACCTTCATCTATAACTTCTTTCATGAAATCACCATTAAGCCTAGCTCCATTACAATACATAAAGCATCTCAGTCCTCTTTTTTTAACAGCTTTCACATATTTGCTTAGATCCTTTGCCATTGTTGGCTCCCCACTACCTTCTAAATTAATCAATGGGTAACCATATTTAGGAACTAATTTATCTAATATTTTTTCAAATTCAATTAATGGCATTTTTTTTTTAAAATCCCTATCCCTTCCTGGATCAGATTGTGGACACATTTTGCAAGTATAATTGCAACCTCCAAAAACTTCCATTACAACTCTTTGTAACTGAACTTTTTTATTTTCCATTAAAATTATTTTTTTATTTTAACAATGTTTTTAATTTTTAAGCTAAAGAACTTTAATTAACAAATAAGATGCATAATTAAATTTTATAAATGTGTCATTAAGTTTTTAAAAAAAATTAGCTTTAAAAATATATTTAATATATACCAAATTAATTAAAATCGCGGGGTGGAGCAGTCTGGTAGCTCGTCAGGCTCATAACCTGAAGGTCCTTGGTTCAAATCCAAGCCCCGCAACCATTTTTAAAATACATAACTTGCATATTAAAAAAAATTAAACCTTAACAATGAAAAAAAAGGGGCCTCTTGTCTCAATTTTAATGAATTGTTTCAATTCTGAAAAATTTATTAGAAAATCAATATTAAGTGCTCTTAATCAAACTTACAAAAACTTTGAATTAGTAATATGGGATGATGCCTCATCTGATAATACAGTTAAAATTATAAAAAGTTTTAAAACAAAAAAAATAAAGTTTTTTTATAATAGATTACACTTGGGACTAGGAAAAAGTAGAATTTTAGCACAAAAATTTCTTAAGGGTAAATTTATAGCTATATTAGACTCAGATGATATTTGGGAAAAAAATAAAATTAAAATTCAAATCAGAGAATTTTATAAAAAAAAAAAAATAGGCTTTGTTGCCTCTTGGTATAAGCTAGTTGACGACAAAAATAAGATTTTAACCTACGTCAATAAAAGTTATGATCAAAAAAATTTTTTAAAATATATATGTAAAAATAATATCTTTGCACATTCAAGTATAATCTATAATAAAGAATATGCAAAAAAAGTTGGATGGTATGACGATAAGCTAGAATATGCTCAGGATTATGATTTAACAGTTAAACTTTTGAAACTCTATAATTTTAAATTAATCAATAATTATTTAGTTAAAATTAGGATTTCTAATAACTCAATGAGTTTAAGTAAAAAACTACAATATATTATTATTAAAGAAAAAATAATAATTCTCAGAAAAATACTAAGACTATTTAATCTTTCTAAGTTTTTACAATTCGAAATTTCTAAATCCATTTTTAAGCAGGAGATAAAATATTTTTTATTAATATTACTTAATAAAATAGTCAGGTAAGTTTTATTTTTGATAATTTTAGAGATAAAAAAAAATAAAAAAAAGAATAAAATAATATTAAAATAAAAAAATAAACTTTAAAAAAAAATATACCCTCCTTAAAAAAAATAGGCGAGATTATTGACATAAATAAAAGATTTAAAATTAAACCACACAAATAGTTTGCATTTTTTTTTTTTATTTTTTTTTTTATAAGAAACTTAAATAACAACATATGCAAATGAAATCTATCAGGTAAAAAAGGATTTTGTTTGTTGGATAACTTTCTAAAAAAAGAAAAAAAAACTTCAAAAAAGAGATAAAATAAAATACAAGCAAATAAAAACTTTGGTATTGAAGGATTAACATTGCTTGTTTCAATTGAAGTTATGGCTAGTAGTGATCCAGACAAATATGAGCCACTATCACCCATAAAAATTCTTGCAAATGGAAAATTTAAAAATAGTAAAATAAAGTAGATAAAAATCAAATATAAACAAAAATAAAAAATATAATTTGATCCTAATTTTTGATAATTAAGATACGCAAGAATAGCGAATAAAATCATAACATGAATAATCAGCAAGCCATTAAATCCATCAATAAAATTTGCTCCATTTACAATAAAAATTATCGCAAAAAGGACTATTAAATATGAAAAATAGATTTTTTTATTCAAAGTATCAAATAAATGAAATTGAAAATCGAAAATTTTAATATCAAAAAAAATTAAAAAAATTAAACAACCCAAAATCATAATAAGAAATCTATGATGGGGTCTAAAGCTCTTAAAAAGATCTCCGAAAAAACCCAAAAAGAAAAAAAAGGTAGAAATAATAATTATTTTAATTAAAAAAAAATTTTTCTCAAAAAAACAAAGGGACAAAAATAAAAATAAAATCAAAAAAATTCCTCCAAATTTTGGAGTGGGTCTATAATGAAAAGATTGTTTTTTTTTAAAATCCTTATCTAAGAAAAAATTATATATTTTTTTTATATCAGTATTTAGCATATAGTTTAAGATAATATATCCTAAAAAGTTATAGAAAAAATAAAATATAAAAGTAAATGACAAACACTTTTTATGAAAAAATCTATAGATTTTTATTTTTTTTAATTCCCATCATCTTTTTGTTTCCTGTATCATTTTCTACAATAGCATGTTTATTTTATATATTATTTTTTTTTCTTACTAAAAGAAAATTCGAAATTAAATTAAGGTTTGAAAAAAATGAATTGATTCTTTTACTTTTTTTTTTACTTATAATATTTTCTTCATTGTTAGAATGGTTATTAAACTCAAGAATTTATAAGATTAATAATTTAGAAAATTTTTTTAAATTTGTAGGAATAATTAGATTTTTTTTAATATATTTTTTGGTAAAAAAAATTATTGATAAAAAAATTTATCTTGTATCTGAATTTTTTAAATCATCCTTCTTTTCAACTGTATTTATTATAACAAACATATTTTTAATGCACGTAATTGGACGTGATATCTTCGGAAATATTCCATTATATGGTGGATCGAGATATGCAACAACATTTGGAGATAGAGCTATAGCTGGAACATATTTATTAAATTTTTTTTTTTTTGGTTATATTTTTTTATTAAGAAAAAAAATTAATATTATACTAATTCTTTTTTATTTAGCTCTTGTTGGTCTAGCAATTTTACTAACTTTAGATCGCACACCTTTTGTTTTATTTAATATTTTCTTAATTTTATTATTTTGTTTAAATTATAGAAAACATTTTTTAATTTTTTTTTTATTATTTATTTACAATATATTAATTTTTCTTTTCTTTATTTCTATTAATTCAGAACTTAAGAGCAAATATATGGCTAAAGAATTTCTTATTTATAAACAACTTAGTACTGATGAAATTCAAAAAATTACTAATACTCAATCAAAAAATGTTAAGGAAAAAAATGTTATTGAAGGTGTTTATGTTCCTCAAATTTATAGTTATCGCCTTTTATATGAAGAAAGCATACATATATTTATTTATGATAAAACTTTTCTAGGATCCGGTGCAAAATCTTTTTATCAAAGGTGTGGAGATTATAGATTTAATACTGATAAATTTTCAAGACAAATGGGGTATTATAAAGCCTGTCAAAGTCACACACACAATTTATACTTAGAAATTTCTATTAGCAGTGGATTAATAGGATTGTTTTTATTTATATATTTTATTTTTAGTACTTTTTTTAAGTTAAAAATATTAAGAAAATACTTATTTCAAAATCAAATATTCATCATCTTAATTATTTCTCTAATAATTGAACTATTTCCTTTTAGGCCTTATGGGATGTTTCTGAGCACCTATAATGGTTTTTATCTTTTTTTTAAACTAGCGATCTTGTCAAGTTTAATTATAAATTTTAAGAAATTTAACAAATTATAATTACAGAAATACCATAGGCTAAATAAGATAAATTAAAAGGCTAATATTGAAATGAGTAATTAAAAAGAAAATTATCGTTCAGAATAATCATGAAATATACAAAATTAATATTTTTAACTCAATTTCCTTTCGTATTTGATCATTATCAAAGATTTGATTTAGATAGTTTTAAGAAAAAAGGGCTTAAGATTTTTATAATAGACTTGTCAAAATTTCACATAAATTTTACATTTAGAAAAGATCCAAAATTAAAAAAATTTAACCTTATCATAATTAAAAATTATAACAATTGGAAAAAAATAATTTCTAAATTTGATCCTGAGGATACTATAATTTGGAAACAGTTTTCTGTGTCAAACTTAAACTTTCTGAGAGTAAATTTTGATCTCAATGTTTTTAATAGTTTTAGAGTACAAGAACCACCAAGTATTCTTAGCGTAAAAAAAAAAGATTGGCTTTTTTCAAAAAAATACTCATTGAAAGAAATAATTAATACTATTTATTATTTTAAATGGTTTTATTTTTTTATATACACTGTCAAAATTTTATCTTTTATTTGCAATACAAAAAATGAAAAAATAATAAAAATTAATACTTGTAATTACAATAGAATTCTTACTTTTAGGAAAGAGAAAAAAAAAATAAAGCAAAAATATTGTGTTTTCATAGCGTCTGCACATCCTGTAACTTATGATGATGCAGATAATTTTCAATTTCCAAAAAGTTTTAGCAAAAAAAACTGGCTTAAAAGACTTAATTTTTTATTTGATTTTATTGAAAAAGAACTTTTAATTAAAGTAATAATTCATCCTCATCCAAAAAGTATTAAAGGAAAAAAAAAATTCTATGGTAATAGGCAAGAAATACGAAACAATCTAGTAGAACTTATAAAGTACTCTCAATTTGTAATACATTCAATAAGTACCAGCTTTGAGGTAGCTTTATTTTTTAACAAGCCCACGATTTCTATTTTGTCAAATGAGGTCATTAATGCTAACCATCTTTATTATAAAAGATTGTATGATGTTTTTGAAAAAAATACTGGAGTTCAGGCTGTAAATATTGATAAACCTTTTAAAAAAGAAGAATTCATTAGACTTTTTAGGATAGATAAAAAAAAATATAATTTACTAAAAAGAAAATTATATATAAAAAAAAATATTCTTAACTCAGATATCATTTATAATTATTTATCCAAAAAAATTTTTTAGGTAAGATTATTGTGTAAGCGAACAAAATTTAAAATAGTAAACTTTTTGACTTTAAATAGAAAATACAAAAAGAATTTAATATAAATATTAAATTTTCTAGATGAAAAAAATAACGCATTAATAAGTCTAATTTTTCTACTTTTAACAAAAAAATATAAAACATACATCCCGCTTAGAGTATATCATACATTCAGCAAATTTAGTAAGGAACAATGGTTTAAAAAAATTTTATTTTCTGCTCACAAAAGTATTTTTGAAAATTTCCATAAATCTTATATGTAATTTGTATAAAGTGATTTTTTTAATGTTTAATTAAAAAAGTTTTTACAATTTTTCTTAACTCATCTATTTTCAAAAAATGATGGTTAGTATCTGATCTATAAGAAAATTTTTGTAAAAAAAATTTTTTTTTATAACTTTTTAATAAATTTTGATTAATAATTGCATAACAATCATTTAAATCAATGGTTTGTAAAGACTCATTTTCAGAGATCATTTCTTCGTGAATCTTTTCACCTGTTCTTATCCCTATAAATTTAATTTTACACGAGGAACAAACTGCTTTGGCAAGATTATATATTAAAAATGAGGGAATTTTTGGAATAAAAATTTCTCCACCCTTTGATCTAATCAAAGAATTAATTACAAAATCTACAGCTTGTGACAAACCTATACTAAATCTAGTCATTCTTTTATCTGTTATAAGCAGATATCCACTTTTTTTTTGTTCAATGAAATTCTCTAATACTGATCCTCTGCTTCCCATAACATTACCGTAACGAACAACACTAAACTTAATATTTCTTGTACCTTTAATGAAGTTTCCGCTTACAAAAAGCTTATCTGAACAAAGCTTTGTTCCTCCATACAAATTTATTGGCGAGGATGCTTTGTCTGTTGAAAGTGCTAAAACATTACTTATTTTAGAGTCCAAACATGCTTCTAATATATTTTGTGAACCTATTATGTTTGTTTTTATATATTCAAAAGGATTATACTCTGCACTAGGAACTTGTTTTAGAGCAGCCGCATGTATCAGAATATCCACATCATTTATAGCTAATTTAATTCTGTCTTTATCTCTAATATCTCCTATTAAATATCTGATATTTGCATTTTTGATTTTACTAAATTTTTTTTTCATTTCGTACTGCTTAAATTCATCTCTACTTAAAATTACAATTTTTTTTAAAGGAAATTTATTTTTTAGTAAAAAATTAACCAATGCTTGCCCAAACGACCCTGTCCCACCTGTTATTAAAATAGTTTTGTTTTTAAAAAAAATTTTACTCATACATTAACTTTGGCGAAGTCCACTAATACAAACTGGTCCATCTAATTTATTCTTTATATCATAATTAAAAGAAGACAATCTCGATTTAGAAATATTATTTAAAATACTATTTAGAATATTAAAATATTTTTCTACAATCTCGTCGTCATGCGTAGTTGATAGATAAATTCTGTTAGAACATAAAAAGTTTTTTTTTAAAAATTCTTGACTTATATAAGTCTTAATTTCCTGACTATTACTTGATTTAATATTAAATTCAGGCAATGCATCTAATCCTCTAATATCTGCTTCTATTTTATTTTGTTTGAAACATTTTTTCCAAATTTCTTTTATTTTTTTTCCTTTTTTTACTAAAATATCCCAAGATTTAATCTTTTTCATGACATCTAATGTTGCTAATGCAGCTGCAGGCCCAATTCTATCAGTCCAAAAAGTACTACTTATAAAGGTAGAATTAGCATGTTTCATTGCTTCATCTCTACCTATTACTGCATTAATTGCATAACCATTACCAAGAGCTTTACCAAATGTAGCAATATCTGGGGTTACATCATACTTAAGATGCAAACCGCCATAATTCTCTCTAAATCCAGAAGTGCATTCATCAAATATTAAAATAATATTATTTTTTTTTGTTATTTTTCTAATATTTTCTAAAAAATTCAATCTAGGTGGTACAGACCGAGATACCTCCATGATGACTGCTGCTAATCTATTTTGATCGATTATTTTTTGTAATTGATTAAAATTATTGTAATCAAATACAAAAATACTATTTTTTAATGATTTCGAAATGCCCTTAGTTGGAGCACTTTTTAAAAAATGTCTATCTAAATTTTTTGAATTAGAAAAATTTGCAGCTAAATACCAATCATGCCAACCATGATAACCGCACAAAGCTATTTTTTCTCTACCAGTTGCAGTTTTTGCAATTCTTAAAGCTACATTGTTAGCTTCAGCTCCTGTTCTCGCAAGCCTTACCATCTGAGCCCACGGATGAATTTCAATTAATCTCTCTGAAAGGAGAATATCCTCTTTTGAATTAAGAGAACACATATTTCCTTTTCTTATAATATTCTTAACTGCGTTGTCTACTTCTCTTCTTGAGTATCCCAGTATATTTGTTCCTACACCCATCATAGATAAATCTATATATTTTTTTTTTTCTAAATCCCAAACATAACATCCCTTAGTCTTTTCAAAATAAGCTGGCCAAAACTTAGGAAGAAAAAGATCAGGGTTTTTTGAAAATAACATTGTTCCTCCTGGAATAATTTTATTAGCTCTCTTCCACATTTTTTGCCCTAAATTCATATGGTAGCCTTCATTACGTTTAATATGACTGTTAATAGATATAATTTTTTTATTTTTACTTAAAAAATTTACAATACTTTTTAAATCAAAATAAATATTATTTTTAAAATTTTTAATTATTTTCTCTATTACAAGCAAATCTTCTTTTTCATCTAAAGTAAGCCTCAAAGAAGAAATATTTTTATAGTATTTTAAATTAAACTTTGTAAATTTTTTTCCATTTACAATAAAAGGTGTTACATGCTCTCTTTCAGAAGAAAGCTTGGCTTCAAAGAAGGCATGTTTTAAAGCGCTAAATTTAAAAACTTCTACATCTAAACCATCTGGATACGTTGGGGGGTTTGAGTTCGAAGCATAATCTACGTTTTTCTTAAAAAAATTTATTATTACTTCATCTACAACTTTGGGATCAATTAAAGGACAGTCTCCGGTTATTCTTACAATATTTAGTGCTTTAAACTTTTTTGCTGCCTTATAATATCGATCTAACATATCATTTTCTGATCCAATGAAGTAATCAACTTCTAAATTTTTACAAATATCGATAATACTTTTATCTTTTTCATTTTTAGAACAAGCAACTATTATTTTTGAAATATATTTTGATCTTGATAATCTTCTAATTAAAATTTCCAACATTGTTTTGTTGTTTACTTTTTTTAAAACTTTTCCAGGTAACCTGCTTGAGTCGACTCTTGCTTGAATAATTGCTATAGGTTTATTTTTTAACTCCATCGTCTTGGATCAATTAAATTTAAATCGTTTGTAGAAAAAATTCTAGGAATTTTAAGTCGATGCTCATTATAACAATCTATGAGTTGTTTTAAATGTTTATAATTATTAAAACCTACTATCAAATAATCAATATTTTTGAATTGTTTAACGAAATGTAGACATGCTTTCACAGGTGAAATCTTACTTTGAAAGCACCATTGCTTAAACTTGTTTAATACCATTTTATGTTTTTTATTAAATTTTAAATTATCATGTTTATTTATTAGAAGGCCTTGCAAAAAAATAGATCTAGCAAAAATTTTTATTTTAGATCTTTTCAAAATTTCTAGCCATCCGGAGCTTAGTATTCGATTATCTATTACATTAAAAGGTACTTGAACAATATCAGGTTTCCAAAATTTCCAAATTTTTTTAATTTCTAATTTTCTATAAATAGATAAACCAATTTTTTTTATAATTTTTTTTTTTTTTAATTTTTTCAAAAAATATAAATATTTTTTTCCTCTTACTCCAAGCAAATCTTTATAATCGTGAATTAAAATTGCATAAACTTTACTAATTTTTAATTTAGTTAAAGATTTATTAATCTCTTTATCAATCCAGTTTTTTATATTTAAGTTCTTAATTTTGGGTAATTTAATTTTTGTAATAACATTTAAAGAACTTAACTTACTTTTTGCAATTAAAGCTTCACTCTTACCATAACTTGATGCAGTATCTATAAAGCGAATTTTTGATTTAATAGATAAATTTTTAATTTTTTTTAATTCGCAAAAATTAATTTTTTTATTTTTTAAAATACCATAGTTCATTCCAAATTGAACTGACCCTAGAACTAATCTCATTAATTAATTTATTAATTATATTTTAAGAAAAGTGTTAATCTTATAAGGTATTTTTTTTAACAAAAAAAATCTTAAATTAAAAAATATAGGTAAACTAATATTGTTTTTAAAATAGTTCTCTGACCCTGGAAAATACTTTAAATTTACTTTATCGTTAAATAATTTAAATTTATAGATTGGTATATAATGAAATTGACAATAAATATTTTCTTTTTTTAAAAATTTTAATAGTTCATCTTTTTTTTTTTTTATTTTTTTAAAATTAATTGAGAGTAAATAAAGATGAAAAGATGGCATAATTTTTGAATATTTTTTCATATTTATGAAATTTCGATTTATTTTAAAATGACTTTGATAGAAATCGTAAATTTTTTTTCTATAATTAATAAATTTTTTAATTTTTTTTAATTGAGATAGTGCAAGCGCACAGTTTAAATCGCTCAACCTATAATTAAAACTAGGTCTTAAAATATTGTATTTCCAATGAAAATTCTTATCTTTTTTAATTCCATGAGATCTCAATAAAATCATCTTATCATATATTGACCTGCTGTTTGTTGTTACTACCCCACCCTCACCAGAGGTAATTGTTTTAACAGGATGCAATGAAAAAGTTGAGATATCTGAATGCTTACATGACCCAATAGGAATATATTTTTTATTGTAAAAATACTTTGCTCCAAGTGCATGGCAAGCATCCTCTATTAAATAAAATTTATATTTCTCTTTTATATTATAAAATTCAATAACGTTTTCTGGATAACCTCCAAGGTACATGGTTACTACAGCTTTAATTTTTTTAATTTTATTTTTATTTATACAATTTATTAATGTTTTAGGTGTCATTTGACCTGTTAATGAGTCAACATCTGCAAGATATATTTTTGCCTCCATAAATTTAGCCATACTATAAGAGGCTATAAAATTTACTGCGGGCATCACAATTATGTCATTTTTTTTTAAATTTATAGCCATAAAAGCTAAGTGAAGTGCTGCAGTTCCATTACTACATGATAAAGCGTGTTTGACTTTTAAAAACTTTGAAATTTTGTTTTCAAATTTTTTAACATAATTTCCAGTTGTGATTAAATCTTGCTTTAATGATTTAGAAACTTCTCTTATATCATCACTATCAATAAACTGTCGTCCATAAGTAACAATATTCATAATTTCATTTAGATTTCGAAAATCCTCATTTTCTTGCTAAAGCAAAAAGTGAGGTTGCTCTTCCTTTTAAAAAAGAAGGGACAAATTTATTCTCACCAGTAAATGGTAAAATTTTTGCAAAAAACTCTGCAAAAGGCATAGTATATTGCCAAAAATATTTATTTCTCAATCCTGGAACTATATGAATATCTTTGAAATTATAATTATCTAATATTTGTAAAAGCGACTTTTTAGTAAAAGGTTTCGTATGAGTATAATCGTCATAAAAATTTTTATAGCTATAAAACCAGTTAGGCGTACTAAAAAAAATAAAACCTCCTTTTTTTAAAACTCTGCGTATTTCATCTAAAAAATTTTCGGTATTTTTTATATGTTCAATAACTGCGAGAGAAACAGCGATATCAAATGAATTATCAGCAAAAGAAAACTTTTCATTATTAAAATCAATTGTATCAATATCTATTCCTTCATACAAAAAACCTTTCTTTTCAAAAGGCTCCTTAAGAAATTTGTCACCACATCCAACATCTAAAATTTTTAATTTATTTTTTGCTTCAAAATTAAAAAAATTTTTTAGTAAATATAATATTGTGTTAACTTCATTATTAGCAAGCTCATCCCTTGTTCTCGAACTTTCATTATGAATATTTCTATTTCTTTGATAAAAATAACTTTTTAACATACTTAATTTAAATTTTACTTCTTATTTTAGAAAATATTATATTTATAAAATAAAAAAATTTAATTTTTATACAAATTCATCCAAAAAACCACATCTGGATCATATATATTAGGCTTTCGTGAATAAAGTAAATGTGTCTCTACTTCATTAAAAATTATTTTTCCATTAATTAGTGCATATAATAACTTGTAGTTAACTAATATTTTTAAAAAAATTTTTTTTGATTTATTTCCAAAATTAATTTTATGATTAACAAAATCTTTTTTTTTTAGTGTTTTTTTATCTTTGATATCGTCTTTATAAATCTGTAATTGTACTTCAGATTTGCATTTCTTATAAACATTCTTTTTCCATTCCGGAAGTTGATTTTCTAATTTTGCAAGATCCTTTAAAATATTTTTTTTATCAAAAGGCTTACAATTTGGATAGGTTATTTTTTTTTTTATTAATATTCTATCGTTAAAAAAATAGTTAAATTTTTTTTTTTTTAATTCACAAATTTTCCTGCTAAAAGAAAAAAATTTTTTGTTCGTATCAATAAGATTAATATTAGATTTAATTTTTTTTTTTATATTGTTAATTAATTTGAAACTTGGAATTGCAAGATATTTATTTAATTTTCTAAAATTTTTATCTAATTTATACGATCCACCAGCAGGAACAGTGAATTTAGATTTTAATTTTTTCGATATTTTAAAAAATTTTAGTACTAGAATTTTTATAATTTTTTTTTTTATTTTATCTCTATTTATGTTTACAAAATTTTGTGGATATGGTGACGCAGCGCAGTATGGGATAAATGAAATATCAAAATTATTTGGTATATTATTTTTTTTTAAGTTTTTTTTAATTAAGTCTATATCTTTTTCACTGTATGGATTATCAGTTTGATTAAAAAGGGATAAATCCTCATTCTGAAATATACATGATGTATCTAAATCATAATTTATAAAATAATTTGGAGTGTTAGAGGAGGAAAGTTGTGGTAAGATCCAAAACTTACTATTGTCTGATAGTACTAATTTTTGATAGGCATCAACCTCTTTTATTCTGATATTCTTAATACGTGAACTTAAAATTTTTTTTTTAAGTCTTTGATCTTTAAATTTTTTAACAATTATTGTTATAATTTTATTATTTTTTTTTGCCAAATTCGCTAAGAATTTTTCGTCATAATGGTCAGTATGCAAATGAGAATAATAAATATAGTCAATCGCTTTTTTTTTAAGTGAATTATAAATATGCTGCGCTCCCTTTTTCGTTCCTGCCCACGAGCCATGATTTGCTGAATAAACCCAAGGATCCATGAGTATCCTAATCTTACTATTAAGTATTTCTATGAAAGAATTTCTATAATGGATGACTTCAGTACTCATAAATTTTTTTATTGTTTAATTTTAAGTTCAGACAAAATAATTTTTTTTAAAGGGAGATTTTTTCTTAATACTCGAGGAGATTTTTTATTCATTATTTTAAAAAAATATTTAGGTGAAATGCCATTCGCTGGTCTTACTACTTTTAAATTATTTTCAGTAAATAAATCACCTTTTCTAATATTTTCTGAAACAAAGATTGATCTTCTATATTTTCTTGAAAAATTTTCACTTTTAGAAATTTTAAATATTTTATTTTTAGACATGTCAAATATTTCATTTATATTTTTAATAAAATTCCTTAACTTTCCTACTTTCATGGAGAAAGCGATATCAGGACTTGTCGTTTGTCTGTCTAAACAAATATGCTTTTCAATAATTGTTGCTCCGTTTGCTACAGCAGCAAAAGAGGCAATATCAGATTTACAATGATCAGAAAAACCAACTTTACAATTAAAAATATTTTTCATTTTTATAATATTATACATATTAAAATCATTGGTTGTAGAGGGATAATTACTCACGCAATATAATAACGATATGTCCGTACAGCCATTTTTTTGTGCAGTCTCGAAAGCTATTTTTATTTCATCTAGATTGGCCATGCCAGTGGACATTATTATTGGTTTTTTAGTCAATGCTATTTTTTTTATTAGAGGAATATGAGTTAATTCTGATGAAGCAATCTTATAAAGAGGGCAACCAACACTTTCTAAAAAATCTACCGTAAATTCACAAAAAGGTGAACTGAACAAAGTAATATTTATTTTTTTTGCATAAGCAAATAATTCTTTATGCCACGATAGTGGTGTTTTTGCATCATCGTAAATTTGCCACAAACTCTTTCCTTTCCAAGTTCCTTTGTTTATTTTAAAAAATTTATTATTTGAATTAAGTGTGATAGAACTTGGAAGGTAAGTTTGTATTTTTATTAAATCTGCACCACTTTTTTTTGCATCAAACATAAGTTTCTTTGCATTCTTGATTTTTTTATTATGATTAGATGACAATTCTGCAATAAAAAAAACTTTATTTTTTTTAAACAACATAATTTATAACGCTACTATTGACTTGTTTTTATTATATTTTTTAAAATTAATTTTTTTATTAAACGGTTTCCTAATAAAAAAATTTTGATTTTTTTTTAAAAATTCTAAATAACAATTAATTGCATCATTTTTATCTACACATGATATAAATGAGGATCCAACATTAATTTTTGCCAAGATTTTTTTTTTTTTCATATAATTTTCATATATCATCGAACCTTGATTGGGTTCAATGCCAGAATATCTCACAAATAATTTATATATATCTTTGTAGGATTTATTTTTAAACTCTATAATACCAGAAAATTTTTTTTGATACCTGTAATTTACTTTTTCAATATACTCTAAATAATGCATGAAGGTAAAACACTTGTGAAGTTCACTACCAAAAAATAAAAAATTAATTTTTAAATTACTTTTGGCAATTAAATCAAAAGTACTATTAAATCCTACGGAATCTTTACCTATATTTTGAATTAAATATTTCCTTTTTCCTACTAAAACATTTGAAAGCAATGGGTCAATGGACCTGTTGTGTTTAAATCTTTTTCTAATATACTCGTTTAAAATTCCCATTTTAGTCTCGCTTTTTTCGTAGTTAAACTTTTCATTTCTGCAAAAACTAAAAGTATATGCTGGAAAAATTAACGTTTTAATATTTAGTTTTATAAAAATTTCTAATAAACATTCTAATATTTCATTTTTTTTTAATCGAGAGTTTGGATAACCAAAATTCATATCAGAATGAATATAGACCAAATCAGACTCTGGTAATTTCAAATATCTTAACTTATTTAAAATTTCTAAATTAGAAATTCTTTGAGATTTATACTTAAATAAAAAAATTTTCCTCACTCTGAAAAAAGATTTGTAGATGCTCCTCCATCAATTATAATTTCCTGACCAGTAATCCAGTTTTCTGAGAAAATTAAATAATAAACGAAGCTTGCAATTTCCTCGCCTCCCCTATTTTTTACTAAATACTTTTTAAGAAGGTATTTCTTGTACTTTCTATTTTTATACAAATTTTTAGTCATTTTGCTTTTGATTGATCCTGGTAAAATAGAATTTACCTTAACAGGGGCTAACTCTACAGCCAAACTTTTACATAAAGAATTTAAAGCACCTTTGCTGCATGAATACATCGAATTAAATTTTGAACCAAATTTACTGTATAAAGCTGAAATTAAAATTATGTTGTTTAATTTGCTTATATTTAATTTTGAAGTAATGTTTTTAATTATTTCAATTGCACTAAATAAATTTACATTAAAAATATTTAAGTAACATTCCTTATAAAAATCTTTTATTCTAAGAATCTTACTTGTCCCTGCACAATGTATAAAGTCTGAAATATATAAACCTTTAAAATTTTCTTTATAACTTTTTGAAATATTATCTAAATTTGTAAAATCACATACCCAAGATTTTATTAATTTTTTTTTTTTTAATTTTTTTTTTAAAATTTCTAGTTTACTTTTTGAAGTGCCATTTAATATTAAATTTTTTTTTGGAGCTAATTTTTTTACAATTTGAGTACCCAAAGTAGATGTCGCACCGCTTATCAAGATATAATTATTTAGTTGAAAATTATTTCTTTGATACATAATTATATAATTCTGTTATTGACTTAAATTTTTCTATTTTAGAAACATTTATTTTAATATTTTTAAATTTACTATCAATTAAAGAAAGTACAGATAAAGAAGTAAGTGAGTCCCAATTTTTTAAATTAGTTATTTTCTGATTTTTATTAATTTTTTTTATTTCAAATATTTCACTAAGTTCAACTAAAAATTTTTCCAAAGTCATGAGTATTTTATAATTTTTTTATACTTTAATGATGACAAATTAATTATCGCAGACGCCCACGTAAGACCTACTCCAAACCCTGCTAGACAAACAGTATTATCATTAAAATTTTTTTTTTTAACAAAATTATTACAAATGTTGATAGGAATCGTTGCACCACTAGAGTTTCCAAATAATCCAACTATGTTATTTGGCATTATTTTTTCACTAATATTCATCTTTTCAGAGAGTTTTTTTAATATAAATTGGTTTGGTTGATGAAAGAAAAAATATTTAATTCTTTTGATATCGACTCTGTTTTTTTTTAAAAGTTTACTTATCATTGAAGGAACTATACTCATTATAAATAGATACACCTCATCGCCTTTCATAGACAAATTCTCTAATGATCTTGTATTACCATGTAAGTCTTTTTTTAATTTTGCTGTCAATTTACTTGAGGGTGTCTTGATGCCTCCTGCCTGAATCTTAAGAAAATCAGCATTTTTTCCATCCATATTAACGCTAAAAAAAAAATTTGAATTTTTTTTATTCTCTATCACTGATATTGCTGCCCCATCCCCAATTAATGGATGGGTGTTTCTATCGAACTTAGAAACTTTTTTTGATAATACATCCCCGTTGATTAACAATATTTTTTTAAACTTTTTTGTATCTAAAATATTAAAACAAATCATCAAACCAATTAAGTAACCTGCGCACCCTTGATTAATATCTAAACATAAAGTATCATCTGGGAGATTTAATCTTGATTGAATAATGTTGCTTGTTGGAGGAATAATATAGTCTGGTGTTTGGGTAACTAAGATTATTCCACTAATATCTTTTTTATTTAAAATTTTATTTTTCAATAAATATTCTATACCATAAACTGAAAGGTCAGAAACTGTTGTAGTTTTATTTGCAATATACCTGGTATTAAAACCCATAATTTTTTTAAGTTTCATACTTTTACTTCTCGAAAAATTATAATTTTTCAATCCCTCTTCATAAGTAACTTTATTATTAGGTATTACAGATAATATTGCTGAAATCGATTTATTTTTAAAAGTGATAAACATTTTTAACTAATTTAGAAATTTTATTTATGTTTAAAAAATTTTTTAAATTTATTTTATCACCAGATATTTTAATTTTAAATTTTTTTTCTATTTGGGAAACCAAAATTATTATATCAAAAGAGTCTAGTAGACCGCGAGAAATTAAATTAGTTTCTAAATTTATTTTATCATCATGTTTCATTTTTTTTATAATTTTTAAAATATTTTTTTTAATTAAATCAGATTTCATTGTAATCAGACAAAATTATAGCTTTATTTTTAAGTATTAAATAAGTTTTACTATTAACTTTATATAAACCATTTTTTTTTTTTATTTTAATATTTACAAAATTTGCTCTCCAAATTATAAAATTTTTATACCTAGCACCGCAGTATGGATGTGAAAATGCTCTTATTATAGCTAATGCTTGTTGAACTGAATGTTTTGAATTAATTGTAAAATCTTTATTTTTTATCTTGCCTTTATATATCGTTTTTTTTTTATTTTGCTTTTCTCCTTTAAGTCCACTCTGAACTAATCTTAAAGAACTTAAAATGGCATGAAAATAAAATTTTCTTAAATTACTTTGTAATTCATAAACGTAAATATTTTTTGGTTTCAAAATTTTTTTTTGATATAAAATATTTCCTTCATCAACTTTTGAAGTCATAAAGTGGACTGACAATCCATAATATTTGTCGTTATAAATAATTGGCCAATGTTGTGGGGACTGTCCCCTGTATAGAGGCAATAATGAAGGATGCAGATTTATACAACCAAACTTTGCTGTTTTTAAAAAATAATTTTGAAAAATATAATTAAAATGGCAGGTAATTATAACATCAGGGCTTAATTTTAAAAATAAACTTAAAAATTTTTTAATATTTTTTTTTTTTTTTTTTAACAGAAAAAAATTTATTTTTTCTTTTTTACAAAAATTTTTGATAGAAATATGAGAAAATCTATTTTTAAATAAACATACAACTAATATAATATCGTCTTCCTCCAATTGCAGTTTTTTTATTACATCTAGGCCAAAATTATCTTCACAGCAAAAAATTAATTTCATGATTTATTTGCTTTTTTTTTATAGTACAAACGGTCGATTTTACCATTAATATTCATTTTCATTTTTTTCTCAAAAACAAAATTTTTTGGAAGCATATAATTTGGCAAATATTTTTTTAGTTTTTTTAAAAAAAAAGAATCTTTGATAATTGAATTAGCCTCATAGAACATTATTATTTTTTTTTGCCCAAAATTATACTCAATACAACTATTCCTAACTTTTTTTATTGACTTAAAGATAGCATGTTCGATTTCCGAAAGTTCGATTCTATAACCGAAATGTTTAATCTGATTATCTCTTCGCCCTACAAAAATCATTTCTCTTTTATTGTTTTTAAAAGCAAAATCTCCTGTCCTATAAATTATTTCAGGATAATTTTTATTTAATGGATTCTGAACAAATTTTTTTTTTGTATTATCTGGATCATTATAATAGCCCAATGCAACAGAGGAACCTCTCACACATATTTCTCCTTCTTCGAAAGTTTTACAAATTTGATCTTTTTTATTTAATAACAAAATTTCAGTGTTCTTGCATGAATACCCAATTGGGATTCTATTATTTTTATTAATTTCATCTTTTATTTTAAAAAAAGTACAATCTAATGTTATTTCTATTGGTCCATATAAATTTACAAAATTAGTTTTATGCAAAATGTTTCTCCAATAATTAAATTGTCGTGTTGGAAATACTTCACCAGCAAACCATATATTTTTAATATCTTTCATATTAATTTTATCTAGTAGCTTTAAATTAGCAATATTAACCATGATTGTTGGAACCCAAAAAATAAAATTAACTTTTTTTTTTTTCAAAAATTTTAAAATTTCATATGGAAATGCAACAAAATAATTTGGCACTATAACAACAGTGGATGAGTTAAAAGCCATCATAAATATTTCAAAATTAAATATATCAAAAACAGAAGGAGACAATGATCCAATTATTATTTTTTTACCATAATTAAATTCATATTTAGTCCATTCCATGAAATTAAAAAAATTTTTATGGTTTAATACAACCCCTTTTGGAGTCCCTGTAGATCCAGATGTATTAATTATGCAATACGGATCGGTATCTATTCTATTTTTATAATTAAATTCTATATTATTTATCGATAGATTTTTTTTTATTATATCTTCATAAACAAGAAATTTAAATTTATCTTTTATTTTTGAGTCTATTTTAGAAAAATTTTTTTTATCGGTTAAAATAATTTTTGGATTTAGATTTTTTAATATAGCAAAATTTTTCTTTGCTGGATTAATAGGATCCAAGTTTACAAAAAAATTTCCAGAGTATGTCGTTGCAATATTGCAAATAATTAATTCAATACTTTTTTCTATGTAAACGGCTACGAGGCTACTTCTTTCCTTGCAGATAAATTTTTGAATATAATACGCTAAAATTAGGGATTTTTTCCTTAAACTTTTAAAATTTATACTTTTATTTTTTTCTACTATTGCTTTTTTGATTGGATACTGGTTTGCAGTTTTTTCAAAATATTCAATAAAATTATTTAGCATTTATTTTAAATAATCTAAGTATTTTCTTAACGCATTATTCTTTTCAACATTTTTTTTCCAATTTTTTTTAGACAGATATCCTAAAAATTTATTTTTATATTTCTTAGTATTTTTTAGTTTAATTTTAAGCAATTCATTTAATTTGTTAGTTACTCGATTTTTTTTTTCTGAATATCCATAAATTTTAGTCAAATTTAGCTTTTTAAAGCAAATCATTAAGGAATAATATAAAATTTCTAGAACTATCTCTCTTTTTTTTAAAAAAGGTGATACGTAAAAACCTATTTTAGCTTTTCTGTTAAAAATATTGTTTAAAGTGAAAACTCCAACTCTTTTATTTTTTTTAAATATCAAAAAATAAATTTTATTTTTGTTATTTTTTAATTCTTTCAAAAAATTGCTATGTTCTAAAAATGATATTTTTTTTTTGTTGTCCATCCACTTTCGAACTCTAAAATCATTTCTCCATTTAAGAATTAATTTTTTTTCATAATCAGAAACTAGTATTAAGTTTTTGAATTTAAAATTTTTTAACCTTAATAAAGGTATCATTTAGATCTATTTTATAGATTTAAATAATTTAGAAATTCTATCGTCGCATTTATTAATCTCTTTCATCAATTTAATAGTTTCATCAGGCGAAGATTTGAGTGCTACACGACATATATCCATCCAATTTGCATTATTTTTTTTTCTAGTATTTTGAATTTTGTCAATAATCTTAAAGTATTTGATTATTTTTTTTTTTTTATTGCTCATAAAAATTAATTTTAGAATTAAATTTTATAACTTTAAAATATAATAAATTTACAAATTTTATAGTAAAATAAATAATAACTTAAAAATATTTTAACTTTTTTTATTCACTTTATTTAAAATAAAAGAATATTATGATGAAGTTTATGACTATAACGAATATCCAATTTCAAGAAGTTATCTCCTTACAAAAGTTGAAAATATAGGCGGAACAGTTCTAATTTAAGAATTGTTAAAAAGGTCCAAAAAAAAATTTAATTTTTTTATTTTTTTTTAAGATATTCTTTCGATCTTCATTTATTTTTTACTATTTATTGTAATTTGTATCAAAAATTTTTTCAGTGCATAAATCAAGCCAATTGAGCTATTAGTAACGGTAAGCTTAACGTGTTACCACGCTTTCACACCCGTCCTATCAACGTCGTAGTCTACGACGGCTCTATGGGAAGAACTTGTTTTGAGGCGAGTTTCTCGCTTAGATGCTTTCAGCGATTATCTCT
>Ga0194115_10002651_pt1 | contig 21059 bp, 21 predicted proteins | sample TA2MahsurfametaG_3_FD_148656 | JGI IMG/M metagenome (GOLD analysis project Ga0194115, IMG submission 148656) | Freshwater microbial communities from Lake Tanganyika, Tanzania - TA2015002 Mahale S4 surface | ecosystem: Environmental > Aquatic > Freshwater > Lake | place: Tanzania: Lake... | reverse complement strand
CCCCCCGATGCACTTCATGGGTCGACAAGAAAAAATTGGATAAATCCATGGTATTCTTCCTCCTCCCAGCCGCCTTCCTCTTCGAATCCAAGGTCTTCATCCTTCTCCGTCCAGCCCTCTTCAAAGCCTTGGAGGTTGTTATCTTCTTCCATGGGCATCATGTTGGCTTGAAGGAATAGATTGTAAACATCTGGGTATTGGGACCTTGCATAGTCACGAACTATTTCGGGTAGATTCTTCTTGCTTCGTAGAGCCAACATAATTTTTTCTAAAATTTCCTCCTCATTCATTTCATAACATTCATCATCCTCCATACCCACACTCATATCACGTTTCAAAAAGGATCCACCATATCTACGACCATGTTCTGCAACTTCTTTCGCAATTTCCTTCTTCCCTTTCACATTATTCTTATTGTTGCTCCCACCACCTTCTCTTGTTCCTCGAGCAACAAGGTACATCATGCGATACTGAACAATGAGTCTCCAGTATCGTTCATTTCCAGGATGTTGTTGCGATGCATTCCCTCGCTCTGACAATACGTCCCATTTCGTAAGGATACGAACGTTACGGCCATGGGATGGTAGGACTACATCTCCAGCGGGATTCATGGGGACGGACGATGATGGTGGAAAGGATAGAGGCCATACACAACAAGAACAAGAGAATGCCTTTACCCAAAAATGTGGAGACCTCTCAACCGGGAACCTCCAAGACTCGCTGTACAAGTCAAGTAGTCCATCAAGTAGGAGTTTCAGGCATTCGGGACGGAGCTTGAAATGGTGCGTGTCTGGAGTCTGGAACGAGGAGTCTGGAACGACAAGGGGGCATTCCGAAACCACTTGCGAACGAAGTTCATATTTTCCTATATTTGATATCAAACGATTCGAAACGTTAGTAAAGGGGTGGAATAGCGAAATTCTAATTGCTATGACTGTGAAATGGGTTCATCAAGGGCTAGGTATGCCAGACAGGCAGGTAATTGGGAAATTACCGAAGCTAGCGATAAAGTGGACCAGACGGTCGCTTTCTGACTGCGAATACCAAACAAGTAATTGGTCGGCTAATGTTAAGGAAAGAGAAATGACTACTCATACAATCTATACATAGTACTCGCCATCGATTTGTCGAGCGTAGCCCACACCGGCTTCGCCAAACAAGATTCGGCTGCTCAAACATCCATCCAACATTGTAAGTTCTCGTTGCAAATCCTTCAAGTTGACACCATCAGCGTCCGTGGGATCGATATCGATCACGTTGTATGCGATTTCACCACGAGATTGATTGATTTGCTGGGTAATGTTCATGTTGTGCTTTGCGAATACTTCTGTAATCTTGGAAAGAACTCCTGCCTTGTTCTGGTTTACCACCGTGATGCGAATACATGATTGTTCGATTTCGGCAAGCTTAGTATCAGGGAAATTCACGGAATGACGAATAGTGCCATGTTCAATGTAAAGTCGAAGAGTATCCGCCGCCATGGCCGCCTTTTGGTCGTTTCGGAAGGAACGATATTTTGGAAAAGAATGAGTTGCTGCTCCGAATCAGTCGATTCGCTTCTATACATCGGTAAGTACTCACCGCTTGATCTTCAGCTTCTTCTGTCGAGGCACCCAAATGAGGGAGAATGATGGCATTCTTGTGGTTCCACAATTCGTCATCGGGGAAATCTGAAATGTACCGTCCCTCATCACCGGCGTCCAGGAATTCCTTCATGGCTGCGGAATCTACCAACTCTCCACGGGCAAAGTTTAACAAGACAGCGTCAGGCTTGAAATGGCGAATGATATCTTGTCCGATGATTCCATGCGTTCCACCCTCCTCAGGACTTTTCTTAATGTACGGAATATTCAGACTGCGGAAAACATTGTTGTTGAGACTCATGTTGCAGCGCTGCAGAGAGGAAAGGATGATACCAAACTCTACAACAAGATTCCACGGCCCGTTCAAAACTCACCTAATGTAATCGGCATTTGCGACAGCCGAGGAAATGGAATCTGCCAACTGCATATCTCTTGGCAACTTCAAAGCCGAACTGACAGAGAGACCAGGGTCATAACCGACCAATTCCATACCAAGTGCTCCAGCATCTCGGGCAGTAATACTTCCAATGTGACCAAGTCCGATGATCGCCAATGTCTTCCCCTTTAGTTCTCGTCCACCAAACTTGGCCTTGTCCTTCTCGACACGTTCTCGTGCTAATCCCTGTGCACCCAAATCCTTCATGTGATTAATCCCATCGACGATACGTCTAGATCCCAATAACATCCCACACAAAACGAGTTCCTTCACAGCATTGGCGTTGGCTCCGGGTGTATTGAAGACGGGGATACCGAGTTCAGTCATCCGAGCTACAGGAATATTGTTGGTCCCAGCACCACAACGAGCGATACCTCGTACCGACGTATCAACATCCTCTTCAGTCAATTTGTGACTACGCAACATGATGGCATGTGCCTGACGTCCATTCTTTTCTCCCGCCGAAAAGATATCATAGAATTCTGATGGAAGCTTCGCCAGACCCTAATGAATTATCGTTCACACGCCCGTCGAAAATGCATCAAAATAAATGTCAGAGACAGTGTATCCCAAAAAAACATGAAGAACCAACAACACAGCAGGTTCCGTATGTACTTGACAATGAATTATCGCTCATTTCCGAGAAACATCCTTACCTTGGGGGAAATTTTGTTGAATGTTTGCATATGATACTTGCCCTTGCCGGTAAAATCATTCAGATCACCGACAGCCCATCCATGTGAGAAGTGATCATAGTCAACAGCAGGTCCACTATATGAGACCTTTTGAGATCCTGCAACGAAGAATTGTTGCTGTATGCTCTTGGTGGCATGGAGTTGATGGCGTTGAACACTCTGTCGAACAGCTCGTAGAATCGTCATGATGACAACAACAATGGAATCCTTTTTTCTATAGCTTTGAATAAGTTGATGACTTGTAGTAACCCAAAGTAAATTAACTTGAGCGTGCAGATATCCCTCTTATACTTGTACTTGATTGAGCGATAGATTTCCCGAAGATTGTGTGCCGTTGAAAGGTTTGCAAATGTTAATAACCGATCAATGGGCCTGTGCTGATGACGACGTTTCTCAAATTGGCTCGTCGACGATGGGATTCTCATATGGGTTGGACGGTTGGCGAAGATGATAATCGAACGGTTGTGAACTTCATCCACGTGGAACGAAGAACGGACGGAGATTTGTCCACGACTGAACGATACGCTCCGGTCCGGGATTGAGAATTGATGGGCAGGACGTCTTCTGAATGGCCTGTGCACAAAAAGAAGAAGGAAGCTATCATATCCTAGAGGTGTCCCTAGTTTCAACGACACTAGAGAAGCTATCATATCTACTTTATCAGAGACGTCTTTCGACATTTGTACTATTCCACAAATTACGTATTCATACAACATTACAGTATTGCAATCATCATCACACATGGAACGCTGTTGCGACCAGCACGACAGAGACCAGTACTACGCCCAACGTAGAAGGCCATGATGTCACAAATTGTTGGATTGTACCACTCGATGTAGTAGTCGGATTCCCATCGACGTCTGTCGATGGCCGTCGCGAGGGGGAATCATCATTAAAGGGTGATGTCGTCGGAGAGGTAGTCCATACCAATCGGACACTGACTAGGAAGTCTGGACAGGAACTCACTACACCAATATATGGGTTCAGATAAAGACAGGAACATGTCACCAATTCACCATCTGATGCGGTCGGTACCGAAACTTGTTCCCCATTTCGTGCACAAACAAGGAATGGATCGGAGTCCGATGTTTGACCAGTACTACTCTCCCATGTCCTATCCACCGAAGAAAAGACACAATAGGGAAATTCTACTCGACCTGGCATATTGGGATTACAGATTGCTGGATAGGTTGATAGGGGAGAACACGGTCCTTCCATATCCGGTAGGATTTCTCCCTCTGTAAGGAGAACTTCCTTCCCCTCTTCATCCGTCACCAAACAACCTGGAACTGGGATTTCCTCGGGTGGTGTACGACTGGGTACCCAGACAGATGGCTTATCCAAACTCGGTGATGCAATAGTGGGGAATCGTGTCGATGGGACCATCGTCGGTTCTGAAGAGACTTCGATGGACGGTGAAGAACTGTTAAACAGAAATAAATCCTCCGAGGGCATCATGGAAGTTAATGGTGTTGGAATGACTGCCGTTACAGGTGCTGCCGTCGTCGGTAGAGTTGGTTTGATTGTCGGTGTGGGTGGTCTCGTCGTTGGGAGGGGGACCTTCGTAGGACGAGGAATGGGTGCAGGAGTAGGCGTCGAACACTTGGTATTTAAGTTTCCATCACACCTACACATTTTACCCGCCACCGAAAAACGTTCCCCAATCCCTGCACAAATCAATCCACCTGATGATGTCGGGAGAGTACAATATGGACAGTAGAGTTTGGATGGGATGGAGACATTACAAAAACAGGGATATTCCGATGCAGCACCACATCCTGTCTTGAAAAGATCACCATAGGATTCTCCATCTCGAAAGATATCAACAGACCCATCAGCCCATTCCAATCGACATACCTGTGAGGAGGGTGAAGGGGCAGGATTATTCCCACCATTCGATGTCCCTGCTGGGAGACATGTCGATTGTGGATTTCCTGATATGTCTCGATTACAGGAACATTCTTCTGCGTCACCATCTAAATTAATCACTTGAATGAATGGACCACCGACACGGGCACAAATCAGACCTTGATCATTCATCGTCGTAGGGATACCACAATAGGGACAATCAATCGGCGGGTCACGATCTGGATCACAAAAACATGGAAAGTCATCCGAGGATCCACATCGTGTTTGAAAGGCATCACCCAGGATATCCCCTGCACCAAATGTGATCCCATTAAAGGTACATGTCGATTGACTTTCACTCATTGAAATTGAATTGAACAACGTGAACAATACTACGATCCATTGAGATAATCGTAATGTGCCACTTCCTGGAGTCTTATGTACTAAGGAACATCGTTGTGGAGTTGTCATCATATGTCGTTCGTTGTTGGACCTTTATTGCCTTTTGTTCTTTGCAGCCAGACACACACACAAACACCTCCAAGAATAGACGCTTTTCTCTTTTACGGAGAGTGGTCTCAGCGCGAATATCCAGTTATTGATGTGATAGGGCTACTAGAGAGGCAATGGATGAGTATATTATGAAGTCTACCGGTGAAACTTCGAAATAGCCATTTCGTCGATGGACGCCCTGTTCCCGACCGTATTCGGAAGCCCATGAAGAAGAAGGATCGCGCGTCGAGATAGAAAAGCCAATTTTTCCCAGTCGCACGACCAACTTTCACCCCTTTTTTCCCTTCGCGTATTTGATACAACCTATACGAGAACATTGTTCTATATTGAGGGGTTCCAGTCATGGACTTTGCCAAGATTAGTCTGTTTTTGTACGCAGTGTGACCGTGATTGTGACTACCGAGAGAGAGAATCCCGCAGCTTTTTGGGAACATGTGAGACCAATCGGGACGATTCAAAATCGTTGAACGCTACAGTATCACATGTACTTTGTGGGAAGGATGCTCTCATCACAGGTGACTACGGCGTCGTATTCACTGTCAAACCATCATCTCATCCTTCTTCTATCTTCACGAGGGAATTGAAAAGACGTACTTATAAAATGAATCGCTTTACTCATGTATATAGCTGATGAAGGCTGTTTTCTACGTGTATCCTCATATCGGATGATATGGAGTCCTTCATCATCATCGAGGCGAGGATCTTGTAGGAAACCATTTCCGGCACAAGCTGAGACAAATGAATACAGTCTCCACACCTTTACGGTCTTTGGATTCTTCATTGAACAATCTTCTAGAATTGTTTCGGTGCAACAACTCTTCGATACTACGCCCTCATGTTTTCGATGTCATCACTGACGACGGTATCCACGGACGATTCCGTCACCATTATAGACTGATCCTTATTCTCGGTGAGGTACTTGCTTTCTTGAGTCAAAGAGGCGGCTACCGGCACCTCGTCCAAAGACGACTCGGGATTCTTCTTCTCCTTCCCAAACGACGGGGAGATCATAGAGGCGAAGCCGATGACTACGAATTCCATGATGTTGCACAGTGGTAGGATCATCGGTTGTATAATGACATCCTCCATCAAGGATGTTATTCTTTCCATGAAAGAAGTTTCCTTATTTTGTGGCATCACGATCTTCGGACTTTGGACTTTTCGACGACTCTTGCTCCGTGATGTTCTTGACGTCGAAGTCGTCTTGTCAGATTCATGGCGAAGAAAAGAAATGGTCGTATTGATGACTCTATCATCATTTTTCTGACGGAGAAATGATGAACGTCTCTTCTTTCGGTGTCTTGACAAGGCGCGATGATTACGACCCGTGGGAGAAGAAGTCTGGGGAGTAGGAGGATTCATGAGGGCAAAGCGATACTTCACCTTTTGTATCCTTTCCTCTACAGGTTCCCCACTTTGCTTCGCGTCATCATCATCGCAGTACTTCTCAAAATTTGGAAGAAAGGCTTCTTCTAGGGTGTCCACATGTTGTCCCATGTTGATCGGGGTGGGATACTCCCTTGCCACCGACGTACAGTTCATGAAACAATTGAGTGTGAGTGTTCGACGGGATCCTTCCAATTCCCCTCCTACCCCTGGCTATGTCTGAGGGGAGGGTGTGGCTTCTGTAGTCTAGAGATTTTTGCAACAACGGTTGTGATTGTACCTCCAGCTTCAGCCTGCCATTTGGACCTTTGAGCGAATGCTCGTTAATTGATCCCAGGCTAGGTATCCTCGAGAGGAAAGTTCTTTCCTCCGGGGATAAAATGTGTATTCGAACCCATGGATAAATTGTTTGCACCTGCATTGATCCCACCGATTCTGATTCCACCGAAAACGATGGTAGAAGCATCCCGATTTTACCACCATCTCTTTTTGGAAAGATACATACAAGTTGCTCAACTTCTATAAGCATAGCATCGCATATTTTTGATAGGCCTGTACAAACGGATGGACGCCCCCCCCCTTTTACACATGATACCCACACACAATCGCTGTGGCCGTTGAGGAGGACTACTCCAAAACCCGAAATCGACAATGTCCCATTTTTTCGAGCGGCTATCGCAGTCAATAAGCGATAGCACATCTTACCTGTCAGGCGCAGCACATACATCGGTGCGACACGACCAAGACCGCAAGAGGAGTCTCCTAGACTCGATGGAGTACACTACCTAGGTTACGAAGGCTCGATATTGTCGAGGACTTGTAGACCGTCCCTAGGAGTTGTCCTCTACGAATAGACCTGTTTAACAAGATTTCTAATCCGTACTACCCCTCCGATGCATAGTTTACGATTCCATATCGTACATTAAGTCAGGCTTTGGAACAGAGAGTTTGCTTTTCGCGTTGCAGTGTTTTACGAATGGTCTCATCCTCTTCCGGACCAACGAAGCCGACTTTCGGTGACTACCCAGAGTCTCCGTATCTACGGCTTCGATGTGACGTGTCATTGTTAACTTTGGTTTTGGTCGATTGACTATTAGTAAAACTAACCCTATTATCCTTGTGTGCCGAACGAACCCTATATCAACGTCGAAACCTAGAACGATAGAACTAACAAGTACTGGTACTAGAAGCCCTGATAGATTTATATGGACAATAGTTGCTAGTCCGTCGTGAGACCTATGGATAGTGTCGCGATAACGAAACTGACGAATCCGAGGCCCACTGACGGAGATTTTCTCCACGCTTGTTACTACCGTCCACTGATAAGAAAAGGCCATCTGAAGCCACCGTCGACCTCGTCTGTCGGCAGAGCTTTACACTTGCACACTAGCTTGTGTTCATGAATCCATGGATGGATCCATATTCTCTGCATTACTTTTTCGGGGTGGCTCCAATGATAAAGTCGCAACGAAGTCCATAACGTTACACAGTGGTGTGAGTAATGGTTCTAGGACAAACTCCTCCAATTTCGATCCAATATTCTCCATGAAGGAAGGCTCGTGATTTTCTGACAACGCCGTTTGTCGATTTTGCGTTTCCTCGTTCTTAGTAGATGTTGAAGCCGGCTTATCTGATTTGGGAGATACAGTACTCGAATCGGTGATTTTAGCATTTTTTCGTCGTAGGAACGAAAATCCTTTATTCTTGCCGTTCTTCTTGTTCTCACTCCTGGAAGCTATCTCAGGAGTACGAGTACGCGTCACGGCAAATCGACTTTTATCGTTTACCGTCTTCTCCTTCCGAGGGGGGTGGAGCTCTTTGTCCTCTTCTCCAGTGCTCAAATATTTCTCGAAATGTGAAAGAAAAACTTCTTCCAGGATGTCTGCATGTTTTTCCATATTGTTATTGTTGGTCTGGTGGGATATTCCTCTGTGACTGACTTGATGTGGGAGGGTCAAGGAAAGAGTTGGACTTGTGCCTCCTTTTTTGATGGATTTTTCTCTTCCGGTTGGCAATACAAAAAGTGACGGTGAATATATACCCTATTGTACAAGATTCACAAGCAGAATCGAACCGTTGAGCGAACGTTTCACAAAAATATGTCCGGTGTCGATGCGCGCGCGAGTAGAACGTTTGGCCTGTCCTGCGCTACGAAGCTGCGGTCGAATGCGTCGTTACGGCAATTTACAGTTAGCAAGCCATTCAGAATTCAGACAGCATGAGATCGAAACAACCACACTCTGCTTGTCGAGGCACAGCGGCGGCACTAGGTGACCGACGACGCAGACTTTGGGTCGAGATATCCACTAGTGCGAAGTTCAAACGGATGTATGGTCATGAGCATCACTATGGTGTCGAGTAGAACCACTCTTGTATCCCTGCCTCTAAAAACTAGATAGCAGCGAAGATAAGTAGAGTTACCCAATCGACGAAGAAGTAATGATGGGTGCCATGAGCGATGGGCTAATCATAGCTAGTCCAAAGAGAAACTTGTCAAAAGTCTCTCAGGATTACCGAACAGAAGCAGAAGGAACAAACCGAAAAGGTCATTCTATCACATTGCTGCTCCAGAGTCAGCGGTAAGAACCATCACATGGAGCAGATGCCGATTATGAAACACTCCCACTGTATGTTTGAGGTAGTTCGTCAACGCATGGATGTATACGCGTTCACTATTTCAGCTCGGAGTGTCGAATGATAAAATCACTGGTCGATTCGGGATGAAGAATCATGTCGGTGACTGTCCCGCCATTGCTGTGAATGTAGTCACATACCTCTGCCATTTCAGCTGAGACGCAGTAATCTATGGTCAAGTCTCGATAGCGGACAAAGTAGGAGCCGCCAGCACCCAAGGAAACAGATTCAACGGCGGGAGAGTCCGATGGTCGCGACAGCAAGCTTGTCTGTAACGACGAAGGGATATTCTTCCATGCCACTTTCCCATCATGTCCAATAACTAGCCATGATGGATAAAAGCCATTTTCTGTTTGTGTCAGCGGTCCGAAGACTACTCGATCGATGTCCCAAGATTGTAGTCGTAGCGTCAAGGCCTCGTCTTGGGAGAGTCTCCACCATAGTTCCCCCGAAGAGAACTTGCAAACGTACGAACCCAGGGGGCCTGTCGCAAGCCACTGAATATCACCACTGGTGCACGGGTTAGCGCTACCCCTATCTTGCTGCTGTTGTAGTCTGTCAAAAAGTTGAGTTGGCAAGCGCCCCCATGTCTGTGTCCTACCCGTGTCATTCGACATGACAAACCCCGAAACGGTGAAAGCTCCCTGGGATGGTGGTTGCTGCTTCTGGTGTTCTTGTTGTCTTCCTCTGGGGCTGATGGCAGAAAGAGCACTAGATGCAGCACTCTGTGCTTGCTGTTGGCCCTGCATATTGTCACATGTCATATGCAAATGTCGGACGTGCATGGCAGCGCCCCCCGCACGGCAGTTGTGTGGTCCCAAAGTTAAACAATCAGCAGGAGGCAATTGAAGGACCGGTCTTGGCTTTTGATTATTTTGACCATTACCCATACTGCTGGTACTTGACTTGAGTACCTCGCTTAATTTGGCGCCGCACTTCTGAAGCAAAGCTTCTCGCAAACGTGGTTGCTCAATATGAAAAGTCCAACAATTACCTCTTAAACCTTGTAATCTTTCGCGTTCGACATTGGTTAAGGTAGCCGATTCTAACAACTGTTGGAGGCCTAGAGATGCATCGATAGTATTGGTAGTGGTGGTGGACGGGGCGACGACTCGAGGTGATCGCAACGGTAGGATAGGATCCTGGTCTACATCCAAGGTTACTTCTTGTTGGAGCAGAAGTTGCCGATCGCGTTCCAGGGCAGCATATTCTGCCTGTAGGAGATCTAGTTCGAGTTTCACCAGCCAGACCTCTGATGAAACATGAAAGTGTTGCAACAGAGCAACGACGTCATCGTACGCAGCTTCATCGGAATCAGCTCCAAAGAGAGGAATTCGGTGATCTTGCAACTGCCGAACTGATGGAGTCGTTTCTGCCATCGTCGATGGTATCGTGAGGACAGAGGGTGTTTGTACCGATCCTTGTGACTGTTGTACCGTCTCATATCGTGAGATTTCACATTCCATGGATATAACTGCTTCTGCTCGGAGAGGGACTTGGGGGGGTTCCCTCGTTTCCATGGGTGATGCGGGGCCACCACCTTTTGTGGGGGTATTCCCTAGACAGACCTCTACACCATCTCCACCTTCGGGATCATCGACTTCCATAATTTTAGCATTTCGCGGAGATGGCTGAAATCCTGGAAGACCTCGAAAACGTGGTGTTATCCCCTTCGGCGAAGAAAGTGCTAATTTCAACACTTGCTGCGAGGACGAAACCACGTCGTCCCGTCGACCAAATGAGAACATTGTCGGTGCCTTAGTCTCGGAAAGTGTACGACGAAGTTGTTGCTCTGACGGAACCTGTTGCTTGCCTTTTCAATGATGTATTTTGCCGGTCGGTACTTGAGCGTGGTAAGTGGGACGTGCTTCCTTCAGTCAGATCGACTTCTTTTTTCTGTCACTTATAACTGTAACATCGATTGAGATGCATACAGTAGAGATGAATCACCATTGCGTCGTTGTCTTACAGCAGACAGTAGGTATCCGTAAGAGACTGAACGGCCGGTAGTTATCGCGAGATGGTGCATACATCTCATATTCATGACTTTTGAATCCCAAATATTCCCCGACGCGTCTCGAATTTGCCATACTTTGCTGAAACTTCACCCTCCGTGTCACAGCCACTGGCTGTGATGAGAGGTTGTTGTAGATATGTACTATACTACCGTACCAGCGTACCGTGGGCATTAGTATATTTTACTGGTACTTTCGGTCCGGTATCTATGAATATCAGATGTATCTGAACACATATGCCCATTGTGTCGTACTTATGATTGTCGTCGTAGAAATAGGCAAGGCAGCCATGATTCATTGGCAAGCAAAATAGGAATGTAAATTCTGGTCGCATATCGATGCGGTAATGGCTTTTTCACGAAAATAATCGTGATGACGACTGTGTGAGCCCCTTTTGACCGCGAAACGAACTCGATTCACGACAGCTATCCATCGACAGTGAGAATAAGTTCTTACCGGTATCGGCGATAGTAGCCATTCATCATGTCATTGACTGATCGTTGAGAAACACAGATAAAGGAGAAAGAATACAAAGATGGCTAGGCAACTTAGGTCCAAGAAAAGTGCGTCTCCAATAGTGGGTCGGCTTGCATCGTCCTCTTTTCCTTCTTTAAGACGACGATCAACCATGCCACTGCGAGGGCTTGGCTACGAAGGTGCTAGATTGGCATTAACCAAAGGGAAGATCATCAATCTACGATCAGGGGCAAAGATATCATTGACTCCCCAAAACAGACAACCAAAGAATGATTCCAAGCAAAAGGCAGTCGACCCTGGGCATCGGGAAAGCGATAGTGGAAAACCACAAAAAAATCAAAAACAAAATCAGCCTAAAGTGCCTGAAGAGGTACCACATTTGGCTAGCTCTTCAGAAAGCGAAGATGACGACGACGACGACGAAAGTGAAAAGGATTCTGTCGATAGTACTACGATATTTCCGTCCCGATCTCGACGACGGCAGGGTGGTATCACTGTCCAGATAGCGAAAGAATATTCGAAAGATGATGGCGACGAATCTGAACCCCATCACAGCGTTTCCGTCGCAGATCCAATGCCTCGCAAGGAGGTCAGTCCTCCTTGTAGAATTTCTCCAGAATGTACTCCCATGTCGCCCCTTGGTGACACCGACCTTGATGGTCCACCGAACGAGGATATACCGATTTTGGAACCTCTTCACAAGAGATTGCGTCGATCCGACCGAACGGCGACGGTAGAAAGGAGGACGATGAGTATTACGACCAATTTTCAACATATTTTATTTCTTGAACCTACCCTAAAACGTCAAGCCGCCAGGCGGAATGAAAAGGAACGTGAACACCGCCGAAGACAACGAATCGACGCTACTCGAGCCGCCACCGAAGCCGCCGCTGCTGCGGCCCTCCACCAGCAAGAACAACTCGAGACACCGCCGATAGGAACGCAACAAGAAGGACATGATCAACTTGAAGCATCTCTCGGTACTTTCGAGAATCTCGATTCTTCTGTTGCGAGGCCGGAACATGATGACCATACACCAGATTTTGATGCCAATATCTCTCCTCTGGTCGGAGAAACCGATTCCTCGAAAGAAATCCTTTCGGACGCAATCAGCGAAGGATATCATGGGGAGGATGTGGATGGGATGGACGGACCATCCAATGAACATACTTCATCCCCTGAACGTTCGAATTTGACAATGAGCGAACTACATGAGAATCTATCCTACACCAAATCGTCAGCCGCACCCAATGTCGATCGTATTTCGGGTGTCCATCGAAGCAAGAAACCTAGGAATGATCGACGTGTACAGTTCAACACCAGGAGTCCCCGTATTGGTATCCCAGTCTCTGATCGAAATTCGATGCCCATACATCACAGAGCTGAAACCGATATACCCAACGATCATCGGGCGAAACGGAAATTGGCACAACAGGCGACGAATGATCGGAATCGTGATGTCGGTCGTCACAATCTGTCGGCCCGTGATCTCTTTCGATCATCAGTCCGGTACCATGCTTTGGGACCTCGTCGAAGAATATTCGATGATGCCATCGGTGTCGAAGCTCGTATTGATGATCTTCTTCTTGCTTCTCACCGGATCCCGACTTTGCGAAGATTGGAATTGGCAACCCAACTGGCTCATAAACGGGATCAGATCTATCGTAGTAGCCTATCAGCCAGAGATTTCTTCCCTTCCTCAACACGTTACCATACCTTGGGACTTGGTGGAGGCGTATTCGATGATTTAATCGGAATCGACACTCACCACATGGATGATCATCTTCTTCATGCGGAATGTACTCGCCGAAGAATGGAATTGGCAGCAGCCCAACAAATAGTCAATGATCGGAATCAGATCTACCGGAACCGGTTGTCGGCTAGAGAACTATTCCCTTCATCGGCTGATTACCATCCCCTAGGACTTGGTCGAGGGATATTCGTTGATTTGATCGGCGTCGATACACGCATCGATGATCTACTGCTGCGGTCGGATCATCACAAGCCGACGTGGCGAAATTTAGGGTTAGATCTATGGGGAGATACAGCCGGGACCCATTCGTCTGTGACGCATCGCCTAGTGGGATCGACACCACCCCATATAGATCCTTTGGCTAGGGGTCATGCTTTCAAATCCAGTCGAAATATCCCCCCGAATCAGGATCGTTTCGAACATCCTGGTAGGAGTGGGGTGGGTACGAATCTTGGGAAAGAAATGCGGTCGACTAAAGTGGGTGGTCGACCAAAATTGGGGACACCTTCATCATCTTCTTCTTCCATTCCGACGTCATCGACAGATCCACATCCTGGTGGTCGGAAGCAAAGAGTTAGTATCACGGAAGGTATTTCAGGAAGACGTTTGAACAACAACAGTCGTGATGTCATACTATCCGATGCTATCCTTACAGGAAGTGCGAATTCACGTTATCTAGAATTTGCAAGACTTCAGTCACTAAAGTCAATGACAACGACAAATCCTGCCAGACATATGATGCCTTCTGTGTGGTGATAATGAATCGTTTTTTCTAACGTGGAAGGGATGATTCAATACCCCAATGAAGGCTTCGCCTCCTCCTGCTTTCGATTCTTTGACGGATCTAGAATCTACTGACGCGTATTTTTCTGTCTTGAATCAAGTGGACAAAGATGAAGAAATGGCCACCATGGTCACCGGATACGAAAGAGAGCGGGGGAGGTTCGGGACGAGGACGAGATGCAAGGGAGGAATCTTTTTTTAGTTGGTAGGATTATATACTCGGGACCTACTACTACCAAGACTCTTCACACTACCGTCGTGACGGACCATCAAGGGATTCATGTCGTCTTCTGCTGCTGAAGCTGCGGGGGTAGAAAACGCAAGACATCCGGTTTCAATTTCCCGTTCGACAGTAAAGTTCTCGGGCCATACCTCACGATCCCGAAGTTCAGGTTGTATATATTTGTCCTTCAAAAAGTCAAAGTCCGTTGACTCTCCTTCCTCGCCTTGTTGCGCGTCATTTTGGTTTCGTACATCGGCCATTTGAGCATCCCTGATGGGTAAGTGTTCCGTCATTGCGAAATGCTGTTGATTAATGTAAATATTAAACAAAACGGTAGTGATCAACAAAGGAAACATCATCGTCGATGCGACGACCGCTTTGCTCAGGGCGAGGACACCTAGCATCGTCACCTGGGCCATAATCATGAGGGCTGGTAATAGCTTGAAAAAGGCAACCCACAATTTTCCTCCCGAATCTGGAAAGGTAGGGTAGATGTAGACAAACTGATGTCTGTATGCCACACTCAAAAAAGTAAAGCACACGAGCATGAACCAACTGGTGATAGGTGCTAGAGTCGCGTAAACAAAAAAGACGGTATAGTAGAGCACGGTGCTGGCCAAGACTTCGGCGTGGGAGAATTCAGATGGATCATTCAAGGGGCGAAGGCCCATCCACGTTGTTTCCCGTTCCTTTTGTGTCAGTTTGGGTCCTAAGAATCTTCGAAGCAAGGCCATGACCAACGGTACGACTCGAAGGAGTTCCACGCCCATCGTGAAAATACAAGTGTCGACAATGAGAATCTGTATGAAAAAGGTTGACTGTTGCGGTAGAGTCCGGGCCAATAGATCGACGATGAGGCTACTATCCTTGATCATGGCGGAAAGTTCGTCTAGAATCGATCCACTGATAGCAGTTACGAAAAAGGTTTGAATGATCATGAAACTGGACAGTTTTGTGAAGAGCTTTGCCGACACTACCGCTCCGGAAATGGGTCCTTCTAATCCGCTGAGCATTTCCAGAAGAATCTTCAATACATTGTTTGCGGCAATAATCAAGAGAGGCGCAAGTTGGGCGAAGACTGCTTCTAACCCTGGTAGCTTCGTGATAAGCTTGTCAATAAAGGTAAACTGTTCTCGTAGACTCTCAATCGATGACAAGGATGAGATGAAACTCATGGGCACTGTCCAAAAGAGGCACAACACTGCCGTCAATCCAAAGCTGAAAAGCTTTCCCAGTGTGAGTTGTTGGTGAGTTTTGCCGACATTCTTCCAAAAGACGTCTATCGAAAAACAAACGAGAAGGCAAAGACAATCGTCGTGAGTCACAAACATACACTGATCCAAAACCGGTTTCAAACTTGCCCAACCAACAGGCGTAAAAGTACCTTCTGGTTGAGGAGCCTCCAAAACTTCCATCGCAAAGGGTTCGGCATACTGAATGATTTGTTTCGCAGCTTGAGCAGCCCGTAGACTAGAGAAAGTGACAAATCCTGCAGAATGGGGTCGTCCATCCTCCTGTCGATCCAATATCAATCGAGCTACGCCGGCTGCTGACGACGTAGCGGCACTGCGGGCAGTATGGAGCGAACTTTTGATTCCACTCGTGACAAAGGTCGAAGCGCTTCCAAGTCGACTACTCGAACCCATCCGACGATTGTCGGTACTCGGGTCACCATCTGTTCCTCCGTATTTGTTTGTTCGACGTTGGACGATGCGGCTACTATCGCCATCGCTGCTACCACCTCCAGTTGAGGCCACACTAGCCCGAAGCGACGAAGTTGTAGCAGCACCCTCTTCGACAATACTTGGAAGTAACAAGGTACTACTCGTCATAGGATCATCTTCGCAAGAGCGAAGAGTAGTATCGACTGGTGTTTCTACAATTCCCTCTGCCTTGCGTTGAATCGTATCAATGGCTTGAGAAATTTCTTGATTCAGTACGCTCACCTTGGCGGCTAATTCAGTTGTTAGAGAGGTACTGTTCAAAGACAAAAACCTCCTCGAAGTCGGTGTCTGTCCACGAATCTCTTCAATGTTAATGGCACGTTCAAGACGAGCGACTTCCTTTTCACGCAACGCAACCTTCTTTTGTAGATTGGGTGCCTTGACGACCAAATGAGCATCTAATACGATGGGTGTTGCTGTCGCTCTTCCAGTTCCTGGAATATTCGTGCTAAGGCTACTACTGGATTCTTGAAAGAATTTCAATAGTCGTTGATTGGTTTGATATTCTGTGGGGATACATTGAACGTAGACAGCATAATTCCTTGGTAACTTCTTGGCCAAGAACAAATGGCGGTATCGTGAAAACCAAACAAATTCTTGAAGGATAGCATACATGGTATATCCGAATATAGAATAGGCTCCGACGACGGCGGCAATATACCGTTGGGAACCAGTGGGTAAATTCGACATGGAAGACATGACGACCCAATCAGAAATACATTTCGTAATGTTGGATTGTTCTGCCGTCACATAGACAGGGATCAACCATAGACTATTCAGGATCCCAATCATGGCAAGTTTCATTCCAAATTCTAAAACTCGTGTATAACACAAGGCATCCATCCCACATTCATCCATCATAACGACATCCGCAATTCCAAATAATTTCCACATCCAGGATATACTTCCACGAGATTCCTCTGCCAATTCTGTCTTGATATCTGGGATTGTCTTCCGAAGATTATATACCTTTGGATACCGACGTCGGAGGATACAAAAGACAGTCATAATGACGACAAAGATCGTCCCATAGGATTTCATCGTATTCCGAAGATTCCTTAAATCACGACTTCCTGCAAAGTCAGCACAGGAATTAGGAGCTGGCGTTGCAGAATCATCCATGAAACCAGTCACGTTCGTATCGATAGTAGTATTTGTGGCAGTAGTGGTAGTACTGTTGTCACTACTGCTGGTGTTGGTGAAGTTGCTAATTCCCTGTTCTTCCACCAACCATCGGATCAAAAGATTGTCTTCATCCCATAGTTCATCCGTCCATGGGTACCTCATCTTGGATTACCCCGTATCGTACAAGTCTATACAAGCTGGGAGACTTTTCCGTTCTCTTTTTTCTTTTGGTGTTTGCAAGGATGGACGTGAAACTGTCACCACCACGTAAGAAAGAGGAACGATTCACTTTTTGGGGGGGTGGGAACGGTGTACACTTTCGGGAATATGTATAGATTGCACTTGTTCTGCCGTTGGGTCGTACTCTAGGTTCTTGGTCTAGTCTGTCTGTACTCGGAAGATGAATCGAGGAAGGAGATAGAGACGTTGGGTTTCACAGGGCTGAGAGACGCAAAACTGTTGTCTTTGAAGCAAGAGAGAAAGAGAGAGAGCGAGAGAGAGAGGGATAGAGGAGACAACCCTCGATCCGGGACAGAAAGAAATGATGATTTTCCAACCGTTATAAAATCGTTCCAGTGTATTGTCGACTGGGTTGGCTGGCGTTGGGATGATTTAAGCCCTCAAGTGACAGGGGTTCTCTTCCAGCGAAAATATGAATACATACCAGTACAGTAAAATACCTAGGCATCTACATATGAACTGACATAGGTACGAAGAGAACACCAGCTAGTATCCTACGGCAAGACAAGACAAAAATGACCGATCACACCATGCTGTTGTGCTTTTTGAATGTCACACCTGCTTTCCACAATTCATCACTGCGAACTCTGGCAAGTAGTACAATTTGAAGTTACAGTTATGATTATTCGACCACTCCACTGCCGATTGTAGAAGGACGAGAATAGGAGAACGAGAACATCAAAAGGAACAAAACCCCCAAAACCCCCACAACAAAACCAACGTATCCTTGCATGAAAAAGGGGAAGGGCAGGGCAGGGACTTACAGTTAGTAAGATATGTTACTATCACCTCGTCGAACTGTGATATCCCATGAGGGGAAGGGAGGCTTTCGTCGTTCTGGTATCCCTACTACCTTTGATGACAATTCGCCGGTCCGTCCATCTTCCTCTTCTTCACTGCCACTATCCGGAATGTCAGGGGGGGTGACTTCATTGCCATCCTTGCCTTCATTATTCCCATCATCATCCTCTTCAACATCCACAACAACAACACCTTCTCAACCAAAAAAGAAAGTTCATAGCTTTCGGAACTATTGGTATCGGATTCTCATTGTGCTTGTCGCCGGTGGTTATTGGATAACCAATATTATTTGGGCAATTCATCAACATACCAACTCGATCGATCTCGATCGGACCCCGGAAGAAATACAACAACATCAACAACTACACCAGCAGCAGCAACAACAACAACAACAATATGAGCTGCCCGATTCCACCAAGTCACCCGTTGCTCCAGAGAAAGTAGGGCAGAATACTTCGAATCAAGACGAAGAAGATGAAGGCGATGATAAATTAACTCCAACAATAATGATTACATCATCTCAAGAAGGGTCAGGACAACAACAAGAACCACCCAAAAATTCCAAAAGGGATATCTTTTGGTGGAGACATCATGTTTCAAAATTAGCAAGAGTATGGGAACCCCGGACAGTCAATAGTTGGTGTCGTGAATTTGATCGTTTCCCTCCACCACCAGCCATCCTATTGAATTATCAACAAGTCGCGAAGGGGATGATTTATATCAAGGTATACAAATCATCTAGTAGTACCTGTGAGGGGATTGCCCGGTCGATCGCTCATCGTGTCGGTACACGATTATGGTCCCGACCGCATATTATAAAAAAATATCATCATCTTCCACATCTGATACCTACGACAAATAATGAGACCAATATGACGACTTTCATTACATGCCGAGCATGGACACGACATGAATTTGCCAATCATCATATGCAAGATCGAAGACATCCAACAGAATCTATCTTATGGACCTTTGTTCGGAATCCGATAGCACGTGATTTAAGTCATATCTATCATTTTGAAGTCGGACGGAAAAAACGGAATATGACATCGATACAAATCCGTGAACAGATCCATCAACATATGAGAGGATTACAGACACGATATTTAGCCACCCATAAGGCACAACCTACCCCCCTTTGGCCGTTACATGAATTCCGTAAGAATCGGACCAAGGCGATACAGATTATGAAGAATCAAATTTTTGATTTTTTTGACTTTATCGGTATGACAGAACGGATGAGTGAATCACTTGCCTGTATGGTCCTATTATGGGGATTAAGACCACAAGATGTCATCGTTTTGAATGCCAAACGTTCTGGTGGATATGATGATGGTGGAGGTGATAATAATACATGTACAAAAATCCCCAAGGCACCACCGAATGATGAACTCCTCCAGGATTACTTCACGAATCGTTTCCCATTATTCAATGGAGATGTCCTATTGTACCATACAGTCAATGCAAGTCTTGAATTGACGATGGATGTTTTAGGACGAGATCGTGTCCAGAATATGGCAAAGTATATTGAAGAATTACAATCCCTTGCTCAATCCCAGTGTGAAGATCAAGCCTACTTCCCATGTAGTCCTGATGGGATCTTTCAACCCCATCTCGCTAAACAAAGTTGTTATGTTCAAGATAGTGGTTGTGGATATCAATGTGTCCAAAGGGTCCTTGCTAATATGACACTTCCACCATCCCTACGACGACAACCGGAGAATGCTAGTAGTGGTCTTGTTCTCCCTCCATAGGTCAACGCCGCCGCCGACTAACATGACAACGAGGAGGAGGACGAAGAGGGAAGTAGACGAAGAAATGGAAAAGTGAGGGGTCCAGTGTTCCGACTACCGCTACGTTGTAGCGCGGATACGATCAGTGGTTTTCCCTTACCTACATGCATGCATATTTCTCCTTGTCTACTGTTGGATGGGATTACGAATTACTAACCCTTGTGAGCACTGTTATCCTAACTAGCTCGACTTGGGTTCGGTCGAACCATACGAATCAATCAAAAGCGGGAAGACACCGGTCAGGACCACTTCGACCAGTAAATAGTACCCTTTGGCCAAGGTGCCGTACGAGCCGGAGACAGTAAGCGCGCATTTCTTGTTGTTGTTCAGGGTGGGCGCGATGACGCAAGTCACCCTTCGTGTTGCACTTTTCACAGTTGACGATGATGATTTGGCAGTGACAGTGATCCGAAGTCGAGAGACAAGGAGACAAAATTCTCCCTTATCATCACAACCTACACTTGCGACGGTACTTCATCAGTTGTAACCCAAAAGTCATAGTACCATGAAGAGCTTCCTATTTTCTCTCGTCTTTGCTCTACTTTGTATTGGATCCACCAATGGGTTCGTTGTCCGTCAAAATGTTGTCACGCCATCCGTGACAGCACCATCCACAAGTGTCGGTTCCAGTAGTACTAGCCTTAATGTCTTTGGAAACCGCAAGACGAAAGAACAAAAGACTGAAGAAAATTCGAAGTATTGGCAGGGTGAATGGGTTTGCAAGGATTGTGGTTACATCTACAATCGACAAGAATGCGGTACGTGTCAACTTTGTCCAGACGACATGGTTCGGACGCTTTTCAGAAAGACACCACGTTTCTTTCTTCCGATGATGCGAAATGTCTCACATTCCTACTTGTCGTCGTCGTTGTTGCTGTTGTTGTTGCTTCCTTTGTCCCACCACCACGACCATCTATTAGCTGGCATGTACTTTGAAGAACAGGGTCCTGGATTTCGATGCCCCCAATGCAGTGGTCCACGTCGTCGTTATGCCATGAAGGTCGGCGATCGTGTCGGAACGACGTTGGAT
>Ga0194115_10002646_pt1 | contig 21091 bp, 28 predicted proteins | sample TA2MahsurfametaG_3_FD_148656 | JGI IMG/M metagenome (GOLD analysis project Ga0194115, IMG submission 148656) | Freshwater microbial communities from Lake Tanganyika, Tanzania - TA2015002 Mahale S4 surface | ecosystem: Environmental > Aquatic > Freshwater > Lake | place: Tanzania: Lake... | reverse complement strand
AACATTGTTAATAAGCTTTTGAGCTTCAACGCAAGTCCAGAGAATGATTTCCATAGATGAACGATCCGTTCCGAGTCGGCTTACTTCCGTCCTATTCAGTTTAGCATCTTATCACAACATCCTTTCGGAGTTCTAATAACAATCGGTCTTCTATCTTTTGGTGAACAACATCGTCGTTTTTAACGATGTCCATTAGTTCCCACGCTGCATTGCAACTTATTGTGACTGGAAATACAGTCTCATTAGGTTGTGGTGAAGCAGCAGAAAGAAGTGGAACCCATGCTAAAAGCAAAAGTGCTTTAGTCATAGGATGAACGGTAGAGGATTATTATACCTCTATTCATACTATCTAGTCAAGCAGTTTTGTAATTTTTGTTACAATTTTAGGAAAGATTTAATGCCAGGTCCAATGCTTGTTTTGCTGATTGTGCTATTGGCCACCCTAAGTGCAAACCATTTTGCTCTACTTTCCAGTGTTCACTTATCTGTAATTGGAATCCAAGCAGATCATCATCTTCAGTTGACTGCAAAAAATACCCAACTGGCCGTACAAAGTACAATCCAGCATGGGCAACTACTCTCCAACCTATTTCAACAAACCCTAGTTCTCTAAGAGCACATTCTAACTTTAAAGAAAAACAAGCATCCATTAAAGTCATGTACGGAAAACCGAACTCTTGATTATTTAGAATTCAGTTTTGACTCTAAATAATTGACTTTTTGAAATTCACTATATGCTTGTTCAGATCTTTCATGAAGAATATCCATGAGATCATCATAAATTACATTAACATCAATGTAATCATTAAAGTATGTTTCTAATGCTTCTCTCAGATACCTCTTACGGTTCCATTCTGGAGAATAGGGTTTGTATTTCATGATAAGAGTATGATATGTTGGCAATTATACTAGAGTTATTCTTGTTCGTCAAGCTCTGCAAGATAATCTATCCACCATTGTGGGTCTTTCTGCATCTTCCAGTTTGGTACTTCCTTTCCGTGTTCAAAGTACCATTTCCAAATGGCTTCGTCAATGATCTCTGCGATCTCAACTCTCCTCATTCTCTTCGTCAACATCTCCATATGGGTTCTCCAAGTAGGGTCCGTGTTCTCGTTTGGAATCTTCTCTGACATAATTGACTTCGGATACGCTAGAGGATAACCACAAAGACAATTTCATAATAACATAGATGACTGCCAATGGCAAAAAACATAAAGAAAGAATAAGTGCATGTTTCATTGGTCTTTCTCCCAACATTTTTCAAACTTATATCTTAGTTCATTGATTTTCATTTCTTCCCAGTATGTCAATAGATGATTATTAATTTCTCTTTCTTCTTCGGTAAAATCTAAACGATATTTATTTTTAATATTGACGATCTTTAACATATCGTCCATGAAAGTAGTTGGCATATCCAAAAACTCTTCGTAAGTCATATTAAATTTTTTTCCTTCAAAAATTGAAGTGTTTCTTTTAAATTACCAACATGCATATAGTCTATTGCTACCTGCGGAAATGATGCTTCTGATCCAAACTCAGAAATAAATTGTTTCTCATTAAAGTCTTTTGAAAGTTTATACTCTAAGTGAGAAATATCAAGACTGTTTAAAAGCATTCTGGCTCTATCACATTCCTGACAGTTATCTTTAGAATACAATACTGCTTGCATCAGTCTCTTTGCCTCCAATCATCTGGTTTATCTCTACCTTCTCCAAAGAAGTCTACAATATCATCTACACTATTAAATCCTCTTCTTCCGAATCTTTCGTTACCAGTGCCACCGATGTCAAGTTGATTTAAAAAATCATCTAAATCTCCTTCTTGCATATCAGGATTTTCTGCTTTTCTTCTTGCCTGACGAAGTATCGTTCCAGCAGAACGATTTGCTTTTGCAAGCTTCTCTGCCCAAATCATATCCTCTAAACTCACACCTTCTTGTAAGACGATCTTTCGGCAGATTTCTTCTAAGCGTAAACGATATTGTGTAGAGAGCATAAGATTTTCCAGATGTAAGGTTATTTATTTTTAGGTCGGAAGGGGCAATCAGGACATCCTGCCCCACAGCATCCCCTATTAGTTGATCTCATAGTTTTCCATATAGGGTTATTTAGCATTATCTTTCAATATAACTAAGTGTGTGTTTTTCTGCTCTAAGTTGCTCAATGATTATATCGCAACCGATCTTAGGATTGCAATCACCACAAGTATAAACATCTATGGCAGCCTTACCCTCCTCTGGCCAGGTATGAATACTTATGTGACTCTCGGATAACAAACACAAAACAGTAACGCCCTGTGGTTCAAATTTTTTGAATATTGTTTGGCATACAGTTGCTCCACTTGCAGCAGCTGCATTCTCCAATAGATCTATAAGATAATGCTCGTTGTTCAAAAGAACAAACGAGCATCCATAAACATTTAATAAGTAGTGCTTACCCATTTTACATCGGGTTCTCCTCTGCCTCTTTGATTAATTTACTTATAATATTTTCAGTACCATCCATTGTTTCAACTGCAAAGATAGCAGATCTTCTATACTTATTCAATTTTTTGTACTGCTTAAGAATTTTCTCAAGTTCACTATCATTAACAATGACCTTCGCTTTTCCTTGTTTTCCAAATCCAGAACTCATTTTCTTTTCTTTTTATCAGTTTGTTTATCTTGTCCCCAAAGTCTTGGATTTACTCTTCCGTATCCAAAATCAATTTTTTGAATCGAATCTTTTCCAAACTTATCATAATAAAGATCAAAGATAGAAACTTTCTTACCTCGACATAGATCTTTTCTCAACTCTCCATTCACAACATATTCTACAATATAGGCATCACTGGGAAAGGAAGGATCTTTAATTTCTGCAGGTGTAGAATTTACAAGAAGAATTTCGCAACCATACCGTTTAGCAAGATTTGTTTTTTCTTCTTGAGTCCATTCCACAATTGTTTCTTCCTTTTCTAAACGAACTTCATTACATACTTTACTCATGCACGATTGCCCCATTGAATATCAGGATATGCTTCGCGGACATTATCAAAACTGATCTTATATTTATCGGAAAGTCTTTTATCCTTTACAAGACACAATAATTCAGCTTCAAGTGGATGTAGACCTTGAAGAATATTAATAAACATTGTTTCTTTACGAAGTTGAGTGATATCATTATTACCACCAACTACAAAGTTATAGAATTTATTCCATTCTTTGCGAATAGATGTCTTTGATTTTTCATTTGAAAAATCTTCTGTGCCATAATAACCAGAAGTTTTTACACCATCATTCTTAACTTTACTTTGAATCAATTCAGTCAAGTTACCACCAACAGATGTTTGTTCATCGTTATTTGCATAAGGAACATCACCCTCAGGAAGAGTGCTGCGAATACTTGGATCAAAGTTCCAAATAAGAATAGTAACTAAACCTTCATTTCTATATTTCTTTAGAACATCAACCTTTAGAGCATTCGACCTTTGCTTTGAAACAAGCTCTAAAATTTCATGTTGAAATGGATTAGGTTGTAATTCTTTGACGGTTCTAGTCGTCGTCTTCGTCTTCGTCGTCATAGTAATTTTCAAATCGTACTGCTAAAATTTCATCTGGTATAATATTACCGTTTTCATCAAACATTTCGGGATGTGTACTTAATGAGGAAAGGTAGTTTTTTTCATAGACATATTGTTTTGCCATCCATCCTAACATACCTCCCACAAGTAAAAACATTATAGAAATTAATGTTGTGAGGGTAAGAGTTACTGCTAACATTTGTTTTCTCCCGAGGTTGTTTAACTTAAACCTAAAAAAAATCACCCTCCTTGCAGTAATGTTTTAGTTATTTATTTTACTTAAATGTGATGCGAAATTCAAAAAACAAATCAATTTTTTTATTTTTGAACCACGGGAGTAATTTTCCAAATTTAATTTGAAACCAAGGATTTGATGCATCCTTTGATTTTGCAGAAAGAGATTTAAGCATCAGTTCAAATCCCCTATTAATGTGAGTCTGAGAGGAATTACTTGACTTTCTTCCTTCTTCCTGGCCTTTTGTCATGGTTATATCTCCATGCATCTTCCATTATTTTGTTTAAATAATTTTTAATTTTTCTTGCCTGTGGTTTAGGAATATGCCCATATGCTTCACGAAGTTGTTTGTGTGAACTATCCGAACCACCTTCAATATACTCGTCCAAATCTTTGGTAATAATTTGAATATTGCTTGCCGTAGCACTATGAATAAATTCTTCAACTTCAAGTCTTTTAGCATTTTTAACCTTTAAGTAACCATATAGATCCAAAACAAAATGACCATTGAATGCGAGATCAATGGCCTTCTCAACATCAAAATAGATTTCATTAAAGGTTGAGTTCATTACACCATCTTTTGTTCTTGAAGATATTTAACTGTATCAGTGCATCCACCAAGTTTTTCTTCATCTTCGCTTTCTTCATTTAGTACAACTTGAGGAAAAGTTGCACCCCATTCAAACTTTTCATAAAAGTCTTCTCTGGTAAAATCAAAATCAAGTCGATAAACAACATGATCGAGACTTGCTAATTCTAGCACTTGTTTGATCTTGTCGCAATAGGGACAACCATCTTTAGAATAAACTGTAAATTTCATAACTTAATTTAAATCTTTTTAGTATATATGAATTTAATTTAGATAAATGTGGTATTCATAAAATGTGTCATACAAAATCTACCATTTTTTTTACCACAAAACTCTGGTTTCATGATAACAGGATCAACAGAGTGCCAAATTGTAGATGGAAACATTATTGTTTTATTATTTTCAACTTCAATAGTTAGATTAAATTCATCAAAATGCAAATTACCACCACTAAATTTTTTTGGTTCTTTGTAAAACCATGTTAAACTAGTCAAATATCCATGATCTTTATGCCGTTTATAGTGATCTTGATTTTCATAATATGAAATTAAAGTTGTATCTCGGACAATATCAACATTATTGAAAAACCATGATGGGTGTTTAACTACAATATCTGCCCATATATTAAATATTTTTCTATTAACTTGTAATATATTTGAAAGATTTCTATCTTTATATGCAGAATCTAACCATAAAGCAGAATTCTTTTTCAAAATAAAATTTTTGTCATCAAAAGCCGTCCCTGTGGATTCCGGTGGTTTTAATTTTTTATTGTAACACAAAAAATCTAATTCTTCCCATATTGATTTTAGTTCATTTTCATCATAAAAATTATCAATTATTAAATATGGAAACTGATTTTTATCATTAAAGTAAGTTACATTCATGTCATATCAAAAATAATTTATATTTATTACACTTCTGTATTTCTCGTCAGTGCATGTTGATCCCGTATGCCGCATTAATGAATTAAATGTCAAAAGTCTATTCTCTACACTATTCACAATAGTACCATCTAAAAATTTTGTAAACCCATCATTAGTATTTAAATAAAACACTGAGGTCATACATTCATAATCAACATCTGTATGAAATTTATATGTTAGTATACTTTCCGTTTTTGGGGTCAGATTAGCTTTTATTTTTACAATAGATCGACAATTTAATTTATCTATTAATGGATAAAGAAGTTGATAATAACTGCTATTTTGTCTATTATTAAAAAAGAAATTATGAACTAATTGAAAATTTAAATTATCATCTTGATCAAAATATTCTGGTGTCAAAATAGTTGCAATATACCAGGGAAAATTATCAGAACATAAAGTTTCTTTTAATATAAGAAAATCATTTTCTGGAAGAAAATTATCACTAATAACATAATCTTTCATACTAAACAAAATCACCTTTTATTGACTTCAAATCTTTATTATTTCTTGGCACAGAAACACTAAGATTAATTGTAGAATCACACATGCCAAAGTTTCCAATTGGTATAATATTAAATGCTAATGAATATCTATCCACAGGTGCTTTATGATATCCAACTTTATGCTTCAAATAACTTGGAAAAAATACTACAACATTTTTTCCAGGATCAATTTTCCATCCCGAACTATTATAAATGTTATACTCTAATGGTTCATTTACTAGAAAAGAAGATGTTCCTACAGAATCTCTATCAAACCAAAGGCCACCACAATCTTCAATATCATCAAAATATAAAACACCACTATAAAAACTATTTTTATGGTTATGAAGATGAGATGTTGCGTTTGGATTTACCTTTGTTAACCAACTAGTAGTGATTGCAAAGTCTGTATTCTGATACAAAAGAACTTCGTCTTTTACAATATAAAAAACTTTTAATAGTGTTTCTTTTAATTTTGGAAAATCATCAAGTATTGTAAAACAATTACTTACATAACAGTTTTGATAGATAAAATTATCAATAAATTCATATCCGTCTTTCATTTTAGCATAATCTTCATCAAAATTATCCTCCAACTTTGTTTCAAAAACTACGGTTGGGAATAAAGGAATTATGCTATAATCTTGAATTGGCATGTTAATAAATTATTTAAAACAACAATACTTCAAAAAATTAATCTTGTCAACTCTTATCGTAGATAAATTTCTCCATCATTTGTATCTCCACTTGGGCCATAGAACGCATCTCTGCTTGGACTCATTGGAGACATCATTTGATTTCCCCATCCAGCATAACTTCCTAAAACAGGGTATGTATAATTAGAAGACTGCTGACCCCCACTATAACTTGCTGGGCCTATAGGATTAGCCAAATAATCCGCATATGTATTCCAACCATTTGGCATGTCTGCAGTTGAAGACGGTGTATTAGAATTCCAGTCAGCATCACAGAAGAAATAATCAACCCCAGCACCAACTCTCATTCTAAAAACTTTATATGAAGGTGATGTATTTTGTATTAACCAATTTATATCACTATCGCTATACTTGCCTCTTTCAGTTGCGGGATTTCCAACTGCAGCAGTAATTCCGGCAAGTTGAACTCCTCCAGTATTTCCGCCATTCATAACTCGCATCCATCCACCACCATCAGTTGTCATATCACAATAAACCCCATAAACACCACTACCCATTTGAATCCAATAAATTCCATCTTTTGATTCCGGAAAATCTTGAAGAATTTGCCAGGCGCTTACTCCTGGAGTAGTTTGTGTTCTACCGTCTCCTGGTCTGCTTGTACCCGTATTTGCATAATAACGGACAACTACAATACCAGTTCCTCCTTGGCCGCCTTGGTTATTTGACTGATAGTGCGCACCGCCGCCGCCACCGCCGCCTGTGTTTGCACCAGCAGGAGATCCAGGAGTATTTGCCCAGGTGTTGGTGCCACCACCAAAACTATTTGCTCCTGCATTTAAGGCTCGTCCTCCACCGACAGGACCACCAACAGCACCGGCTCCTCCACCGCCGATTCCACCATCGCCACCCGAACCACTATATCCTGCACCACCTCCACCACCACCCCAGTGATGAGCAGCACCTACAATATTTGAAAATCTACCTTTTCCACCGCCTGCTGGAACCCAAAATCCAGCTTGACTTGCTCCTCCACCGCCACCTGGATACCATGCATAATAAGACCATTGCCCAGAGTATCCTTGACCTGCTATACCTGATCCGGCAGCACCACCATAATTACCAGCAGAATATCTTCCACCAGATCCTCCTCCACCGCAACCACCGTTACCGGCCGGATAACTATTTGTATCGTGATCAGATGCTCCACCACCGCCGCCAGTAGCAGTTAAATTAATAGAAGTGCCTGTAATAGAAGAACTTCCACCGTCACCACCTCTTGGGCCATTAGTTCCGGGGCCGCCACCACCGCCACCGCCTCCTACAGACACATTGAGGGTTTCAGATGTTGCAGTATTAATCAATGGATCAGAAGTGGTGAAATTATAGACACCACCACCGCCTCCGCCGCCGCCCATGTCACAGCCGCCACCACCGCCGGCGGCGACGATTAAATACTCTAAATAAGCACTATTAGTACCTCTAATTTGACGAGTATTTACCCAATGAATGGTGTTTGTAACTGTCATTGATGAAGCACCCGTAGATGTCCATCTGTTAGATCTTAGACGATTTGCAAAATCAGTAGTTGCATTTCCACCAGAAACAGACCCAACTTTTCTAATATTATGTCCTGTAATTCTAGGTAAAGATCTATTTTTAGATAAGTTAAAGACAGTCATTGTTTTAAATCTTTAAAAATTTACTGTGGAACTTCAGGCCAGACTATTTCTTCCATACTAGAAATTGTCGAAATAGTGCTCGGAAGATCTCTTAATTTTTGTCTGTAAGAACTCCATTCTTGTTTTTTCTCATCAGAAAGAGGAGAATCTTGAACAAGAACCCAATCAGACTTCGTTAAACGAAAATCTCTTTCTGCTCTAAATATTACCCAAAGTTCTTCTTCTGTAAATTGCCTTTGTGATTGGGTATTCATTGGAATTTTTTGAACAAAAAAACTTAATGTTCCAGAATCCCAAACTAACATTTCAGTGTTTGCATCATATTGTGGTGCTTCATATGGCCCACTAAATCCGGCATCTTTTATCTCTTCTTCTGTAAAAGATTCTCTATCAGTTCTACTTCTACCATCACTTAATAAAATTTCATGAGGTAATTCTCGTGGTTCTTGACCCATATGAGAGTAAAGTCCAGTAATATCTAACATTTTTATTTCTCCTATCAATCAATAATTGCTTCATATGAACAAGTAACATCTAAGTCATTAGCTGCAGATGCTGTAGCTGTAATAGATGCATTTTCTGGCAAATAAATTGAAGATGCTTTATCCAAAATAACAAGAGTTGACTTAGCAGAAACATCAATTGCAAATGCTAATCTAGTTGCAGTGCCAGCACCAGAAGCAGAATCGTGCAAATTAAGAGTAATATTTGCAGTTGCGGCACCATCATCATTTGCAACAATGATTGAGTTTATTTTATAAACATATTGACTATTAGCAGGATTACTAACAATCACATTAGCAGAAGTATTGGCAAGACTTATTGAAGTCGTGATCCCAGTAATGGTTGTTACACCTACAATATTTGGAGCTACCATGATTTTTTCTGAATAACTAATTTGTTAACTAAGTTTATTTATGTACTTTATGATCTTAAAGGGGGATCGGAAAGAAGATATTTTAGTGCTACAACTTTACTCAATGTAGTTGTAGCATCAATTCCTGTTAATCCAGAAGCATCACCAAAATAAGACGAAGAATAAAGAGTATTAGAAATAGAAGTATCTACATTTATAGTTTGGATCGTTGAAATTCCAGAAACATTAAGATTCCCATAATTATTAATTATATTTTGCCCAATATTAATTCCTTCTGGAAAAGATGGAGGAGATTCTCCATTAGAACCAACTATAGAGTCTACTTTAATATCGATCATGATCTAAATGGCAAAGGATCTATAATCATTTTAAGTGCGACAACTTTACTTTGATTTACTGTAGGTAATCCAGTCAATCCAGATCCATCTCCAACAAATGATGTTGCAGTGATAGTTTGGGATAAAACAGTATCTGCTTGAATAGATTGAAGTGTTGAAACACCGACAGTGTTTATACTTCCATTTACAGTTAAAGTTCCACCAGGTGGTATAACGGCGCTATATGGAAATATTGGAGCTCCTGTATCAAATCTATTTACAATTGAATTTACTTTAATTCTTGACATAATTTTTTTTTAAAATATTAAAGATAAACCAACTACTTTTGAATCATTAACTATTGGCAATCCTGTTAATCCAGAACCATCTCCTACAAATGCTGTAGCAACAATAGATTGAGAAACAACAGAATCTACTCTTAAATCTGCCATTGTAGAAACTCCGACAACATTTATATTTCCATTAACATTAAGAGTTCCTTCTGGAGGTATAACAGCACTGTATGGAAGTTCTGGAGAAGAAATTCCATATACATCAACAATACTATCTACTTTAAGTTGTGATTTTTCTATCATTTTTTTAAGTTATTAATGTTAGAGCAATTGCCTTTCCATTCGGAAGTCCAGGAATATTAGTTAATCCTATAGCACCTGCAACACCAGTAAATGTAGTTGCTGTACAAACTCCAGTAATATTAATAGTTTGTGTATTTAATGTTGGAGCAGTCAAAATACCAGTAGGAGAACTAATACCAATTCCGAGACGAGTTGTGCTTTGTGTGGTAGTCTCAAAAGATACATTTTCTGGAAAAGTGACTCCTTTAGTAAATTCTACAGGACCATCTTCAAGACTTGTTATTTTATTAACTCTAAGTGTTGACATAAATTTTCTCCATTAAATTACAATGTAAGAAACACCAGCGCCAATCGTGACTGTTGCTCCAACAGAAACACTTATTGGACCAGCCATAGCATAATTAGTTCCTTCTTGATAATAAGAAGGCATAAACAATTCATCAATAATTGCATGATTGTTTGCAAAACCTCTACAAGTTGCAATCGTATTTGTAGAAATACCGCCCTGGATAAAAATATCCATCTGATTTAAGGCTGCATTATAATTAAAGGTGTTACCTGCTCCGATAAAATTGAGCATGGTAACACCTAATCCAATAATATTACTTTCATATTCAGTTGTAGATTTTATACCAACACCTAAACCTGTGTTAATATTGACCAAATTTCTCTGGTCATCAATAACAGTAACTCCTCCAATTTTTATTGCCATCTTCGTGTCTCCACTCGGCTTAGCTTCATATTATTTATCAAGTTTTGCTTTTAGTTCATTAACTTCTTTTTGAAGTTCTTTAACTGCTTCAATCAGAATACCAACTAATCCATTATAGTTAACAGACTTAGTTTCACCTTGACCAATGAGTTCAGGAAGAACTTTTTCGACTTCTTGAGCAATGACACCCATAGAAGGTCTCTTTGTTTCTTTCCAATCAAATCTTACACCCTCAATTTCAGTAATGAGATCTAGAGAGTTTTCAATTAGTCTTATATTGGTCTTGAGATTAGCATCAGATGTTGCATTAAAGTCAGTGGCAGTTGCAACTCCCGTAACAGTTAATCCAGCATTAAACTCAACATGACCTGTGAATGTAGGAGTATTTGTAAGATTATATGCTGATCCATTTCCAATTAGAATTGAACCTACCTGAGGAACTCCATTTAATCCAGTACCACCTCTGGTAATTTGAACAACACCAGTGTGATTATTTGCACTGAGATAATATGCACCAGATTGTCCACCAAGAGTGGAAGCATCGACATCACCTGTATTAGAGTTTCTAATTCCAACAGCACCATTTGAGCCAATTTCAAATGTCGATGACTTAAATCTCGCAATACCTAAAGTTGAATAGAGATCAAGGGAAGATTCAACTCTATTTGGTTCAATGATTATATCTCCATAATGAGTATTAACTCCAACACCACCCGGTGCAAGATCTTGAGATGTTGATTGAATTTGTAATGGTGTTGTTGTTCCAATACCAACAGATGTTGCAACTTTTTTGAATGAAGAATCACCTGCAAGGAAAGTGAAATCTGTTGCAGAACCAGATCCAAGTCTTGTTGGTGAAACTATACCGGTTACAATATTTGCAGCATCAATGTCCTGCTTAGCAAGCAATGACCAGTTGCTTTCAATTGATGATGAAGTATTAACCGTGGCACTATACTGGACATTTTGCTTAGTAAATGTGAGTGTAGTTGCAGAACCAACTGTTGTAATTCCAACAGCGTTCAGAGTAAATCCATTAACAGATGCAGTTGACTCAGCACGAGTTCCATGCAGTGTAAATGAATTTGTAGTTGCAGAACCAACATAGTAGAATGATCCAACACTAAGACCAGTTGGAGCACTACCAGTCAGTTTTACAGGATCACCAGTTACAAATCCATGATCTTCAAAAATAATTGTATTTTTATCTGTATTGATTGGTGTTCTGGTTAAAGAATGAGTTCCAGTTCCACTAGAAAGAAGAGTTACGATAGAAGACAATCCATAAGTTGGATGGAGTTCAATAGAACTAACTCCAACTTTCTTAATATAATATGTTTGGCCATCGGTTAACCCACCTATACCATTTCCACCTTCTGAAGAATAAACAACAGGATCTCCATTATCAAGGTTTGTATTATCAACAATTATCCTATATGTCGTAAAGTCAACACTACCACCCGTCAAATAGTTGGTTGGAGAGAATGTAACTGCTAGTCCAGCATTATTTACGGTCGTTTGTATTCCAATTGCATCTCCATCAGAAACAAAATCTGGTAATGCAGCTGTTCCTGGGAATTTGGCACTGTTAGTCAAAGACATGTACAATCTAGTTTGTACATCGTCTATTTTAATCGTAAAGTTTGATCCATTAGATCTTCCACCAATTCTACTTGGATCATTAATTGTTAAAATATCATCAGATTGATAATACCTACCACCAGTTTCAATGCCAACTGCTGTCACATTTCCGCCGGCACTAATTGTAACTGTTGCAAGAATATCAGTACCAATACCAGTAACTGTGTCAAGTAAGATGGATGTATAAATTCCGGGGTTAGTATATCCAGAACCACCAGAAAGGGTCTTGAGACTTAATGCGACACCCTTTACAAGACCGGTTGTTCCATATCCAACATAAGTTGGAGCAGTAACAATACCAATTGCAGTTCCAGCAGATAGAGCACTAATTACTTCATCTCCATTTTGGAAATTATAATTTCTTGTATCTGTATCGAGAATTAAGAACTCACTCAATGTATCATTTACAAGTACAAATGAATTTTCTGGTTCAACAACAGTATCACCTTGCTTAATATTTGCTGCTGGAATTCTGTTTACAAGAGTTGTTTTTGCACCGTTTACATTTGTAGTAATAAAGTTAACAACTTTTGGTGGAATAAGGTCTGGGTTAATTTGACCATTACTGTTCAATTGAACAACAGAATTTGGAATTGCACTTGTAGAAACAGTCTTATCGATAAAGTCGCCAAGTCTGTTATTCAAGAAAGATCTTACTGCCAATTGAGTAGAAACTCTCCTATTAAGAGGCCCTCCAATTTCTCCTTCACCTAAGTTCTGATCTGTTGAGAACTCTTCAACAACAACACCACCAGAAAGACTCAATCTAAGAGAATCTAACTGGCCAATAGTAACTTTATTATTGAAGATGATATTACCAGTTCTGTTGAAAGCAGTAATAAAATCTCCGATCTTAAAGTCTCCAAGTTCGTTAGTACCTGAGGCATAAACACGACCACCTAACTCGGAAACTTGTTCTTTAGCATAATCCGTTTTACCACCATTTTGAGGAAGTGCATTATAATCAATTCCAGAACCAGCATATTCCCAAGTGTGAGAAGATGAGTTAATAATAGATGGACGATGGAAGTGTATATAATAGTTCTCAGGTAAAGTGCTAATACCAATAATTACATTTCCTGGTTGAGTAGAATCAACTTTAAATTCTGATGTCCAATAATCAGATCTACTCTGAACTGCGGTTAGTCCAACAGAAACGGGTGATGGACTGTGATCAACAATTGGATTTCCTGTAGTAGAGAAGAATCTTCTAGATCCAGCAACAGATTCGACAGAAACAATAAGTTCTCTAGTAGATGAACTATATGTCAAAGCAATACCAGTTGCAGTTCCCGTAGGAAGTGTCTGAGTAATTTGTCTACCTGAAACAAATACTAATGGATTAGCAGTAGAACCAAGACTAATTGTTTGATATGAGTTGTGTTTATCAATAACTTCATTTACAATAAACTCTTGATTATTTCCAACAAAAGTATTAATACCAACAAATGTTGAACCTAGCGCCACAAGAGTTTCTAGTCCTTCATCTTCATAGAGTCTAAATGATGATGCATTAATATAACCAATATAGTAGACGTTTCCACTTATAAGACCATTAATTTGAATTGGTGGATCTACACTTTCATCCCCATAGTAAACCACAGACTCTTCATTTTGGAAAGGATGTCCAGGAATAATAAAGATATCATTTACATCATCAACAGCAACACCAGTAAATTCCTGAGTCGTTACAAGTGGTTTAAAGAGTGATGTTTTATCTTCTAAGTTGCTGTTAAGGAACTTAAGAATAAAGAGTTCTTGATCTGCTCTACCTAAACCAACTGCTTTCAGCGTCTGAAGTCCACCACTAACACCAGTAGCCGTGATACGACCACGGTCAAACCCGAACGAATTTCTACTATAACCAGTAGATCTTAAAGCATAAAGACCAAAGTTAGTTGCGGAGTTGGTAATTGAGAGGTAACCACCAGACTGAGTTAATGATCCATAACGGCAGAAAATTTGGAAGCAAGAAACAACCTGTGCATAACCGTCATTAATTGTTCTCCAACCAACACCACCAAATGAAATCATGGTGAATGTTGCCGCAACCATTGACTTACCAAACTCTGGTTGGTCGCCAACGGGTGGTTTTTCGCCTAATTCTGGAATAACAGCCTTGTTTGGTGAAAGAACTTTATCACCATCAACAAGAATACCATTACCACCAAGAGAAGAAATAATAGAACAGTTTTGAATATACGGAGACTTATTAATTACGGGTTTTGAAAGTCTCGCAGTGCCGTCCTGAACATAATAATGAGCCCAACCATTTGTATGAGGTTCTGTCTTAATCTCAAAAGTATAGTCATTGATAACTTTACGAACTGGAAAATCCTTTTGTCCACTAGAAAGTTTCTCTGGATATCTCCAAACTTCTTGAACAATTGGAACTCTACGAACAGTACCACCACCAAGATAAGTATGAGGTATAGTTGAAATGCCTGCATTATAAACAAAAGTAGTGCTGTCGGGAACTGAAGTGACTACAAAAGTATAACCATCATTTGATGCACTAGTTACCGTACCATCAGGGAAGAAGTCTGTAGTAATACCGGATCCACCTGGGCAGGTAAATTGAAGCATGGATGGTGCAATTCTATCACCAACTTTGAAACCGTGTGCTGATGCTGTTACTGCAGTAGAAATACCAGTAGTATTTGTATAAGCAAAAGTACTAATTGCAACTGTTGGCCAACCCTCGTAAATGTGAGGAATTGTTGAAACACCAGCATTAAAAGTTACTGTTTTTGCTGCAGTATTGATGCCAGTAATAGTGAATACTCTTCCATATTGACTTGTTCCATCTGGGAAGATAGTTGTTGTTACACCTGCGTGCTCTGCTCCACATGAGAATGGAAGATTTGCAAGGAACAATTCATCATCAATCTTATATCCCTGATTTCCCGTTTCTCCAAATAAAGCACTACTAAAGAAAGTAATTGTAGATACGCCAGTTGTGTGATCATATGCAAAGGTATTAATACCAACTTCATCATACCCACAAGTAAATGCCAAACCAGCAAGACGAACTGTTAGATTTCTATAAAGTTCATGCTCTTGTTGGGTAGTAACCGTTGCAATCCCAGTAATGTGATTATACTTAAAGTCAGTAACAGTTAGTATTCCAGGGCAAGCATATCCAGTCCTGTCCACATTTGAATTAAATGGATCATCAAATGCAACAGAATATTCAAAGGTATGTTGTGGAACTTGAGTCGATGGGTCAACATAATCATTAAATGTCATTCCTGTGATATAACAGGCACTTCTTAGTTTAAATAAATCCTTACCAGCATTTAGAGGTCTAACAACAATATTTCTAAGAGAGTCACCAATAATAGAAACATCATCATAAACAATGATTGGGTTATCTTCAATATATTCTCCAGTCTCAACATAAATGGTTACTCTTTGCCCAATCTTAGAAGCTAATTGAGTTGCTTTTTTGAGAGTTCTGACTGGCAAAATACTGCCGTCGTTCTCATCATCACCATTTGCCTGAGAAACTCTAATCACATAATCAGAACCACCAGCACCTCCAGTTTTGAAGGATAGATTACCAAATCCATCAGTCGTTACAACTTGACCTGGTAAGCCATCTGCAGTTGGAAATGAAAGTCCTGCACCAATAACTCTACCAGCAGTAACGATTCCAGAAACATTTAGATGATCAATATCAACAGTACCAGCACCCGAAATAATTAAGTTTTGGAAACTACCGATTCCAGAAGAAACCTTGTTATTTGTTCCATCCAAAACAACATTTGAACCAACTATAAGTGTTTCTGTAACTCTTTCATTACCAGTAACAAGAAGTTCGGTATTACCAACTCCAAGACGAACACTCTTGAATGCATTTGTGCCAGCAACATGAACATCATTTTCGAAGGTAGATATTCCAGTTGCTCTTAAGTGATTAACTCTTGATGTATTTGTATGAAGTGTTACATTGTTGCCAATATTAAGAGTATTTGTATCTCCATTGATGGTAACTGTTCCAGAACCAACTGTCAATACTCCAACAATTTTAGCATCACCTTCAACAATTATATCGTCTTGAACTCGAATATCGTTAAAAGTAGATCCACTAGAAACATTAACTGTGTTAAACTGAGCATGATCTGTTACATTTAAGTCATTAGATGTAGTAATTCCAAGTACATTTACATAATCTAATTTAAGGTTACTTCCTTCGGAATCATATCGAACAATATCTAATATTGATTCATTAGAAATGAAAGATGCATTGGCATCTGATATATCGATGATAATTGAATCACGAACATTATACAGTGTACTAAACCCAACAACAGAAGATGTTGGGATAGCAGATCCAATACCACTACTTATACTAACAGCTGGTCCTTCAACAAAAATATACTGTGTAAATGATACTGCAGTTCCTGTAGAAATTGATGTCCCTACAGTATTTGCAGTTCCAATAACAACAGCATTAGTAATTGGTGTAACAAATGTACTAAATCCAACTGTGGTTCCAGTACTTATTGAAGCACCATGAGTATCTGCGATACCAATTAAAACTGCATCACCAACGCGATTTGTTTGAAAATCATTTACTGTAACTAGAGTACCTGTTGATATTGTTGATCCATATGTATCGCCAGGATCTATTCCAATATAAGTATCCCCAACACTGACAATTGAAATATTATTAAATATCCCATCAATCAATAAATATTGACTTGTTGTTATTCCAGTTGGAGGAGGAGTAATATAAATTGTAGTTGATGCTGCGCCAACAGTTGTTGAAATTGAAAATGTATTTGAAGGAAAATAAGCATCAGGAAGAGATACTGTAGTTAAACCGACAATTTCAACATTATCAAATATGCTATCAATATTCAAATATGGATTATTGTAACTTGTAGATGGACCAATATTTACAGGTATTATAGTAGATCCGAGGCCAACAGTAGTTGATATCCCAGTTGAAGAAAATTGCTGATAAAATGATGGCAAATTAAGTGTTGTTAAATCAACTATAGGAACATTTGTTATAATACCAACTGTAGATGCTGGTGTTACTGTAATAGATCCACCCATATTACTATGATTCTCACAGACATAATAATAAGTGCCTACAGTTTGAGGTGTCCAGGTTAATGTTCCAGATTGAATTCCATTATTTGTAATATTTTCAGTTACAACATTTGCTGGATTATATGCTCCTGGAGATGTTTGAATCCAAAAAGGATGACCAGATGCATTAATATTTAAAATTAAAGTATCTCCGGCATTTATTGTGATTGCTAGATCAGTTCCATTAATTTGACCAGTAAAAACATAATCAGAAAAACCAAGATTATTAACAGTAGCTGCAATAGAAACTGGATTTTGTGATTGATTTACTGAAATATAATCTCCAGTTTCTATACCAGCAATAGAATTTACGCCTAAAATTGTGGATCCAATAGCTACTGTAGTACTTATTCCGGTAGTTCCAATTACACCAAATATATCAGTAGTTACGGCAATTGTAGTGATACCTGTTACTTCTATATTTGTTAAGTAACCGTCAATTGTTATATAATTGGTCAAATCAGTGTTAATTGATCCGGTAGATGCAATACCTATTATTGTAGAATTAATTCCAGTAACAACAGTTGTTGTTGTTTGAGAATAAGGAGAATAATATGGAATAACAGTTACTGTACCAAATCCTATTATAGATACATTATTATAATATCCATCAAGATACAATCTATCATCAACTATTAAAGAATCTATATTATTAACAGGAATTACAGTTGTAAATGGAGTTAACTCAGTCTTTATAATTTTCTGAAAGGAATCCAATAAAATTGGATCATCAGTAATTCTAATTCTACTAGAGCGAATTGTTTCTGCGCTAATTACATCGTTAATACCATCAATAGTAATAGAAGAAGAACCTACAGTAAGGACACCAGTAACTCTAGCATCACCTTTGACAACAAGTTCAGTATTTCCTATACCTATTGTTATACCAGTTGTGCTAGATATTCCTACTGTATTAACGGTCAATTCACCATTAAACTCAGCACTACTTACATTATTCAGATCAATCCTAGCCAACTCTTGACCAGCAGTAGTTATGCCATTATGTACATGAACAGAACTATTAGTTGTATTTACTGTTACTTCACCTGGAGCTCCCGTGAATGCCTGATGTTCAGCGGCTGTTCCTCTTCTAAATTGAACTCTTTTGGTATTCGCCATTACTAGTAAGTCTTTTAATAGTATTTATTAAATAATATAGATCATCAACTTACGCCTACGTCTTCGTTACCGCGATAAAATCACCGCAATTACTAGTAGCTAATCTGATATTATTTATCATATAATATAAATTCTTGTTGTAGTTGGGGGTTCATATTCAACATATCTATCTTGAGACTTACCTCTAAGAATAATATTTCCTTCTTCTTTAAAGGATCCTTGTACATATGCTTCTAAAGCAGACCCACCAATAATAAAGAGAACTTTGGTAACATTGTAAATTGCAGTAAATACCTCTGCAGAACCGCTGAGAGTATCAATTGATCCCGATCCATTATATGCTTCAGTGTTTCTTTCTGCTGCTGTACCAACAAAAGTAAATACAGTTCCTCTAATAGATGGTACGAATAGAACAGATTCTTCTTTGCTATTAAACATAGCAAGAGATCCGGATCCAATATGGACATCTGGTGTAAAGGATTCTTGTGCTGTTCCAATAATATCAAACAATCCAGAAGCAATCGTTTTAAGTTTGAATACAGTAGTTGCGGATCCATTAACTTCAAGAGTTCCTTTTCCAATCTCAGATCTATTGAACTTAGTCTCAGACTCACCATTAACTTTAATAGTTCCAATAGTCTCAACATTTGAAACCTTGGATTCTGTTTTACTAATAAAGGTAAAGATGATACCAGAACCAATGTGTCCCTGGAGTGTACTTTCTTCAGTTTTTCCATCAAGATTAACAAGACCATTGCCAACATGCTTGTTAGCAAACTTAACTTGTGACGATCCAAATACCTTGAATAGACCTGTTGTAGATACAAACTTAGTTCTAGATTCTACTCCACTAGAGAATTCAAAGAGTCTACCTGAACCTCTGTAAGATTCGACATTCTTCTCAATCGCAGATCCAGTAACTTTAAAGAGTTGTGGGGTTTCTGGAGGATTAGATCCTGATACCTCAGCAGCACTAATGAATGTAAAGATTGATCCAGAACCAACATAAGAATCTCTACTCTTTTCAATTGCAGATCCAGTGATCTTGAAGAGACCCGTTGTTTTTGCAAAGTAAGTGAGTGATTGAGTAGAACGACCAAATTCAAAGAGTCTACCTGAACCTCTGTAAGATTCGACATTCTTCTCAATTGCAGATCCAGTAACCTTGAAGAGACCAATAGTTGAAACAAACTTAGTTCTAGATTCCGCAGATTTAATAAATGTGAAGAGTGAACCAGAACCAATATGAGGATTGGCTCTTTTCTCATTAAGAGAACCAGAGATCTTAAAGAGTTGTGGGGTTTCTGGAGGATTAGATCCTGATACCTCAGCAGCACTAATGAATGTAAAGATTGATCCAGAACCAATATGATTAAGACTAAAGATTGTAGTTGCCTTATCATTAATGTCGAATAATCCAGATCCAATATAAACCTCTGTATTCTTCTCAACAGCAGATCCAGTAATCTTGAAGAGTTCAGTAGATTCTGATGGGTTTGAAGTTATGGTTTCGGAAGATCCAATGAAAGCAAAGAGCGATCCTGTACCAATGTGCGGTGCTGGAGTTCTAGACTCAAGACCTCTACCAGTAATCTTGAAGAGTTCAGTAGATTCTGGTGGATTAGATCCTGATACCTCAGCAGCACTAATGAATGTAAAGATTGATCCAGAACCAACATAAGAATCTCTACTCTTCTCAACAGCAGATCCAGTAATCTTGAAGAGTTCAGTAGATTCTGGTGGATTAGATCCTGATACCTCAGCAGCACTAATGAATGTAAAGATTGATCCAGAACCAACATGTGGGGATGGTGTCGTAGACTCATTAGCAGAGTCATTAACATTAACAGATCCAGAACCAATGTGGCCAAGTTTGAATATAGTAGTTGCAGAAGAATCAATATTAATGATTCCTAATCCAGAATGATATTCTGTATTCTTCTCAACAGCAGATCCAGTAATCTTGAAGAGTTCAGTAGATTCTGGTGGATTAGATCCTGATACCTCAGCAGCACTAATGAATGTAAAGATTGATCCAGAACCAATAAATGGTGTACGAATATATGATTCATCACCTTCACCAGAAACTTTAACAGATCCAGATCCAATATGCTTAAGTCTAAAGATTGGGGTAATCTTTTCACCAATAAAGATTCTACCAGAACCAAAGTAAGATTCGGTGTTCTTTTCAATGATAGATCCAGTAATTTTGAATAGTTCAGTAGATTCTGGTGGATTCCAAATAACAGTTTCTACTTGAGTAAAGAATCTAATATCTGGATTAATATTCTTATCAATTACATTACTAATGGTTGCCGATCCAGAACCAATATATCTAAGTTTGAATATAGTAGTTGCTTTATCACCAATTCTGAATAGAACTTTACCAAATTCTTTTGGAGTTGAATCAATCTCAGCAGCAGAACTGAATGTAGCAACACCAGATCCAGAATATGGATATACTTTATCAAACTTATCATCTGCACTACCACCAATCTTAATCTTACCATATGGAATCAGAGTTCCATCTGGTTCTAAGAATCCATAATCTTCTTGCTGCCATGGATAATATGAATCTCCAGAAAGCAATCCATA
>Ga0194115_10002639_pt1 | contig 21113 bp, 35 predicted proteins | sample TA2MahsurfametaG_3_FD_148656 | JGI IMG/M metagenome (GOLD analysis project Ga0194115, IMG submission 148656) | Freshwater microbial communities from Lake Tanganyika, Tanzania - TA2015002 Mahale S4 surface | ecosystem: Environmental > Aquatic > Freshwater > Lake | place: Tanzania: Lake... | reverse complement strand
TAATAAAACCTTCATTTCTTAAATTTGTATGAATATACAAAAGGGAACTTGCGCTCCCTATTCCTTAATTAAAATCTTGCTAATGGATCTACTTTTGGAGCACCCCCATCGGTTTCGCCTCTTGAGTTAAATGTTTTTTCTTCTGGTTTAACTGAAACTAACACTCCATTGATTTTGAACTGGCCACCTTGTTTAAGTAATTTTTTGAATATAATTTCATGGCTTTCTTTCCATTCTTCACTTGCTTTGATGACTGTTGCTTTGTTTACTTCAACACCATCAAATTTGATGATGATTCCTTTTCTAATTGATTGTGGTGATATCATATACTTTGTTTTAGTCCCGCCATCCTTCAATATTCTCTTCCATTATCTTAAATAACAATTTACGAGAACGTTCTTGGTTGTTGAGAGCAATTTCCATTGCAATGTGGTAATTATCTTTATCTGTTTTATCAAGTAATCTATGTTGACGACGATATTTGTAGAAATAGTCAATTAAATCATCTCGTGTAGTGGTAGATTCCATTGTAAACCATTTTCTAGTTTCATCAGTTGGAACAAATTTATAGTCCTGATCTAAATAGTCGAAATATTCCAGTGAATATAAGCCTTCTTGTTGGATGCGAGCTAAACGAGCACATAATAACATTAATTCAGCATCGCGTTTTGCTCTAGTATGGAAATCTCTTTGTCCAATATATTTGGCTTGTTTTTCCAATTTATGGATTAGCACTTCATAAATGAAGGATTGATCCCAATCTCTATCTTTCCAAATAACAGGAAACCAGTTCCATAGATTTTTTACTCCGGTGATGAAATCTCTATGATAATATCTACCTTCAAATCTCCACCATAACTTAATTTTTTCTAGCATAACCTAAAATATATCGTTTAAATGTTCTGGTATGGTATCAGCTATGTGCTTCTTCCACCATGTTTTGAGTTTCTTCAATAATTTCTGCATCTTGTATTGTTTCTACAAACATAAAATGTGTTTCGTTTCGTAGCACATGATCTACTTTTGGTAAACCGTCTCTCCATATTTGAACACCTTCTAAATTAACTTTGCCTTCTTTGTCTGTAAATAAAGAAATGGGGATTGTACGATGGATAATATAGTATTTGTCGTTGTGTTGATAGAAACTCATTTTATATCGTATTGTTTTTTAAACTGATTGATAAATGACTCTCCAATTCCCATATCAACTATTTCATAGTTGTTTGGAATAAGTGGTTTACGTTTTGAATTGCTAAGCACTTCATCAATTTCCGATTCAGTAGTAAACAAATAGTGTTTTTTACCTGTTGGTTTTTTGTAAACTACTACTGTAAGTAATTTCTTTTCAGCTGGTCTACCTTTACTTTCGTGATTAATTCTCATATACTGAATAGGGGGATAAAAGTGAAAGGATAGATGAATCTAAATTATAATAGAAAATACTATCACAAGCCATTGAATAGCTATCTGTAAATGCAATTACATTTATTGTATCACCATCAACTACTTTTTTACCTTCAATACAATACTTGTATCTTTCTACATATGAATATGCATCACAGCTAGGTTTTGGTGATTTACAACTGAATAATAAAAATCCAATTGAAATGCCTGCTAATAAATGCAAGGCGTAGTAATAAATTTGATCTTTTCTCATAACTTAAATAATTCGTAAGTACTATTCCTTGTTTTAAATTTAATATACGAAGAATCTGCCTCACAGGCAAGGATTTCTGTTACTACAGTTGTTTGCCAAGTAAAGAACTGATTGAATGGGGACATAATTAATGAACGTCCTACTCCTATATCACTATGTTTTTCCTTGAAACGACCATCTTCGTTCCATTCTATCCAAGTAATATCTTTTGATTGATTAGTTAATCCATCATGTTCACGAACCAATTTGTAGTTGTATTCGTTTTCGATTACTCCTTGTTCAATAGCAATTTCTTCTATTGTTACTGGGATTCCTCTATTTCCTAATTTACTCATAACCAAGTTATTTCATTTGTTGCTTGATCCCATTCAAATGTGAATGGTTTGTTTGTGTAATTATATTGTTCATTCAATACAGAAGCATTGAAAAAATGGGTATGACCATTGAAACGATATCCATAACCCCCATGAATGTGTCCACAAATATGGATTTTTGGTTTAATTAATTCAATTCGCTCTTTTAGCAATTCACATCCAAGTAATGGAGTATTGTGTGGAACACCTGCTGTATCCAAATATGTTTGAGCAGGACCATGTGTAATCAAAATGTCTGTATTGTCTGGAATAGCATCCCATTTTGCTTTTAATTCTTCTCCATTACGGGGTAAATTAAATGCCCAATTGTAAAATTCTGGTTGCCAAGGTGAACCATAGATGCGAACATTGTCTTCCGGATGATCTCCGTTTGGTCCATCAAAATACAATGTAATTTGTTCATCCTGTAGATATTCAATTGTTTTATAACCGGTTAATATACCTAACATTTTTGTAGGGTCATTTTCCATTAAACGGTCATGGTTACCAGCAATGAATACTTTTGTATCGTAATTGTTTACACTATCAAACCAATTGAAAAATTCATAGGCCTCTTGTATAGAATAACCTGAACTCATAAAATCACCAGCATGAATGAGTAAATCACCACCTGGTAGATCATCATTTAAGTGGGGGTGTTTTGTATGAGTATCAGAAATTAACGTAACCTTCATTTGCAATTAGTTTAAGCAAAAATAAATGCAACTATTCCCATAGCAATAAAAGTACCTATTACTAATGCGAGAGTTACTAATTCATCTTTTTTCATAATTCCTATTTTTGAGATAAACATACGAAAGAAAAATTAAAATTCCAAGGAAAAACGTAGGAGTCTTTAACGGGTTATTTTATCCGTTTATTTGTCGTTTTGGTTCTTTTAATGTTCCAGATGCTACGACTTTGTCAATTCTGGAGTCAATATATCGGCGTGTTTCGTCGATATCACGGTGAAGAACTATTTCAACTTCTTGTTCATGTTTGTGAATTTCTTTCACTTCATTTTCAATGCATTGCATAACGGTTCGTTCAACCATTGTAATGTCTCGATTTGTATCTTCAATGACACGTCGTATTTCTTCATGTTCACGACTCATGTCATTGTATACATTTTCTATTTCCCTTCGAAGATCACCTTCTACAGAAGCAGATAGTTGGGTTAGTAAATCTGATCGTTTTGCTAATTGATTAATCTTAACTAAACCTACAACAATAGCAACTAAAATTAGTACTGCTACTATCGTAAGCATACCTAAAACAAATGATGTTATTTCCATAATTTCTAATTATTAATATGTCAAAGAACTCCTACGTTTATGCCCCTGAAAACTTTATCTTCAGAGGGGCCTAAGATACTATCTTAGGTGGGGTTGCTTATAAGTATAAAAAGACTACAAAGGTACGTTGTTCTTCAACCTTCTTTGATATTCCCCGCTGCTAGCATTACATATCTTCGATGTTACCATCAACGATTTTTTTATTTTTACTTACGCTTACTTGATTTTTTGGCTTGGTAAACAATCCAACTTAACCACCCTTGAAGCGATTCTAACTTTTGTTTATTACTTGTTTTACTCATTTTTTTATTTTAAATCTACTAATTCTATTTTACTATTCCAAGCTCTATTTCAACTTCTTTGATATGTTTACATCTTTTGTCTTTTGCTCTCCAAACACCTGGACAATTGCATTTTGGATTTCCATGTTTGTTGAGTGAAACAATATATTTTCCATCTCCACTTGAACTATCAAATTCCCATGTTTTTGGTTTTTCTACTTTGAGTGTTGAAATCTCTTCCTCGTTTTGGATCTCAACTACTTCTTCAATAACGTCATCCAAAGTAGTATCTGGATGGCAATAGAGCATTTCTGGGTAAATGAATGTTTTGTGTCCAAAGCGAACAATTGCTTTTGGTAAATAACTATGTTTTGGAATATGGTATTTGAATGTTCGAATACCTGCGTGTTGAATTTTGTCTTTGGTTGGGTTAATTGAGAATACTTCTCCGTCTTTGAGTGAAATGATTTTTGTTTCAACTCTGCCATCATTGTAAACAATCCAACTTTCCTTCAACATAACCTTTTATTTATTTGAATATACGAATAAAAGATCAAGAAGCCAAATTATTTTTTCTTTTCTCTTAAAAACTTGATTGCTTTAACTATTTCAGCACACCCTTCATATAGTTCATGTTTTTCATAAACTGGAAGGTTTTGCTCAAGGGTTATAAGGAATTCTTGACGATCAATGGTTATATCATACATTGTTTGTTCTTGCTCAATTAAAACAGAAAGTGCATGGATGTGTCTTTTTCTGCCGTTTAAGTTTTTTAAGATTGTTTCTACTAATGCTTTTGATATTCTCAAATCACGGTTAGCAACCAACTGTTCAAATTCATCCGTGTCAAATACACTAATTTCTTTTACCATATCAAAATAAATTTAAAAAGTCGGTGTTAATATTTTTTTCTTTCAATTTACTAAGCTTTTCATCGTTCTCCAACATCTTATTAGCAAGCTTTTCAAGATGTTTTAACTTTTGCTTATCATAGTCATTTACTATTTTGCTATGTTTTTTCTTTTTCATCTTATAAAAATATCAAATGGCATAAATAAGATAAAATACATATAGTCAATACAAATAATGCTCCTTTTTTAGCTTGATTAAAATTTCTCATTTTTAATAAATATTATTTTTTTCTAGAAACAAGTGAGTAAGGATCATCTTCTACTTTTCCATCCCACAAACCAAGTTCTTTTAAACGTTTAGTTTGATATTCATCTAATTGAAAATCTACCATTTCAGTCGTTTTATAAACAGTTTGATGACCTTCCATCGACTCCATATCACGTTCAGTAAACACATTTCCTAAGCGCAGAAAATAGCAGTTATAACATGATAATTGACAGTTACCATCTCTATAGTTGTGTTTGTTTCCATCTTTGAAAAACATGATTAATGGAATTTTTCCATCCGATTCACGTTTTTCATCATATGCACACCAATAGCATTGTTCAATCATATAACCCCCTTCAATCAACCTGAATTTAAGCTTTTCAGGGGAAAATGATGAGGGATCTTCTTTTCCATTGACGATATCCTCAATTGCGGGTAATTTTCTTCCAAATGGAGTATGGCTCATGAATTTTGGAATCCCTTTACCAGATTGGTTTTTATGCATATCAAACAAGGATTCACCTGTAGCTTCATCCTTGTATGCTTTCATAAACGGTTTGAGATGCTGGTAAGAGCAATTTAAATAACGAGCAGCTGCCTTAACTGAGCGAGTGTGTTTCATTGCTCGGAGGCAATCTTCTTTTGATATAGGTTTTGCTTGGGCCATCTTATACGTTTTCTAATCCGTCAAGCAAGGTATTGTTCCAAACAGATATATCATCATCACTATCTGTATTCATTTCTATTTTATTTAGAGTATCAAATGTTGTTTTTTGTTTAGATGCTTTTTCAAATTGATCAAATTCATCTGCCTCCATAATTACCATGTCTGTCCATGTATGATCTTTTTCTCCAAACATCATTGGTACTCCTCGTTTTGCTCCTGTTGTTGAACATTCAACACATGTTTTTGTGCCGGGTAATACTTTTAAACGTAGTGGATTAATTTCCTGTCTGCATTTAATACATAATCTATTTTCCATCATATTTTTTTAAAAATTTCCATAATTGCTGAGGGGTTTTCAAAATATGTTTGGTTCCATCTTCATCTACTAATGGATAAACATCTCCCTCAGGCGTTAAACTATCAAATACCCACCACAGAATAATTTCTGTTTTTATATCACCATAATGTTTTTGCATCAACATTTTAATTGAGATGTAAAATGGGTTTTCATATTTGTCTGCTTGTATACCTATTGTACGAATTACAGCACTTACTGCTTCAATCTGGCATAGTTTCTCAAGTAAGCCTATTAAAAAAATTTCATCTTTTTTCTTGACTGATTTGGGGTTTTCCTCTACTTTGGATAAGTTCCCAAATACATCACTTATATTTTTGAATTTTTCTTCCATTCTTTTACTTCAAATATTTTTTGAAAATCTTCTATTGACATTTCTTTAACATGGGATGCAATCAAAATAGCATCTTCTAAACTAATAGCTTCTAATTTACCTTGTGGTTCTTTAGTTGAATCAAATTTACTGTAATAGATATATCGTTTCATAATTAGTCTTTTGAGACAGCTCGTCCAATTTGTCTTGTCCAATCTAAATCGGTACGAACTAATACGTTTTTAGTCATTGTTGCTATTAACATCGTTCTATCAACACCAAGTTGACCAGCCACATATGATAATGCAGCTATATCTTTTGGAAAACAATGTCCTCCAAAACCAAAATCACCATCTGGTCCTGGTACTGACCAATGTGAGTTTCCTAGGCGATCATCATATCTAGCATATTCAATTACTTTATCATAATCAATATCTAATTTTTCGCATATTTGATAGATTTCATTTGCATATGAAACTTTCATTGCTAAAAATGTATTTGTTACATACTTAATAGTTTCAGCAATTGTTGATGATGTTTTAATAATTGGTATTTTAGGAAAAGCTTTAGCAAATATTTGTTTTATTCTAGATGAATATGGCCTTTTAGATCCAATAATAATCCTATTTTGATTTTTATAATCTTCAACAGCATTTGCCTCTGTTAAAAATTCAGGATTGAATGCAATATGAATATTAGAAAATTCTTGATTTAATTTTTCTGTTGTGCCTGGTGGGATGGTTGATTTAATAATTACTATAAAGTTTTTTTTATGGTAATACTCAACCATTACTGATAATTGGGTTAGACATTCAATTACAATTGATGAATCACATTCTCCACTTTTACGCATCGGAGTGGGTAAACAAAGGAATGTTTCATTTACATTTTCTACTAATTCTCCTAAAGATGATTCATTACAATTACCATTAATATCAAATGTTCTAACATCATAATAATTTTTCATTCCTTCTTTAACAGCATTACCCACAAATCCTTGTCCTATAACTCCTATTTTTTCCATTTATAATTTTATTAAATTATTTTGATATTCTTCAATATGACTAATTATAACTTTAAATATATCAATTTCAAATTCTCCAATTTCTCCACTTTCTTTAATAATATCAGGCATTTGTGTTAGTAATTGAAAATTTTGTTGTTTTAATTGGTTAGCATCAAATTCAATTACAATATCATTCTCCCATTCTGGGGTGTTATTGGTTAGAGTAAATACTCGTTTAGTTAAATCAAATGAGGTATTTTCTTGTTCTCTGTCAATATAAATATCAACTATTTCTTGGTTTTCGATATAGATACGATCACACCAAGGTTCTAAAGCATGAAGTAGTTGACCAGGACAATTTTTAATTACATAAGCAATATTATATTTGGGAGGAATAATAGGTTTCATTAAAGAATCATGTTTAACAAAATGTCCCCACTTACGAATAAATTCATTTCCATTACGGGTAGTAGTATAAAGCCATTCTTCACTATTTTTCCCAGCAGCTCCACCAGCATGTTTATTAAATCTAGATCCTCTAGATGTAAAATGATATACTAAGGCATCCCAACTTTGAATTACTTTATATCCATTTAAAACAAACCTATTAAATAGATCTGAATCTTCTTTTGATTGGGGAGCAAACAATACATCATGCCCGCCTATAGCTAAGTAGTCTGATTTATACATACACCATGGAGCAAATATACCTTCAGTAATCTTGTCTTTATTTTCTCTTTCATAAAAACTCATAGCATCCATTGAACTATTAAAATCAAATTCTTCAACTTCATTTCCCCAATCTTGAGTAATTTTTTCAGGTCCTGGGGGATGTAAAGGGGGTTCAATCCGAGTAGCACATACAACTATTCCAGGTTTAAGATGTTTTAGAATATTTGTATCTAAATTAGGAGAAGCAACCATATCAGCATGAAATGCAAAAATAATTTCTGTATCAGACATTTCAATTCCTTTATCAAACATCCCAACAATTCCAATCCTTTCAGGGCCTGGGTTTTGGTAGTGGATTATATTTGAATCATTTAGGGATTTAATCCATTCAGATGTTCCGTCTGTACTAGCATCATCTAAAATTAGAATACAATGCTGAGTTTTTAAGTTTTTAATAGATTTATACGCTAATTGTAAAAATTCTAAATTATTTCGACTAGGTAAAACAAATGTTATTTTCTGCATTCTATGTAATTTTTTATATAATCACTAATATTCAATTTAGGTTGCCATCCTAAAAGTTCTTTAGCTAACGTATCCGTACAAAGAGTAATTAAAGCCTCTCCAGGTTTATCATCTTCATATGTAACTTTTGATGGGTACATATTTGCAATTTCCTGGATTGAGTAATTGATTCCTCTACCAAGTTCAAATATATGACCCCAACATTGGTTTTCTAGGATAAGAACTAAAGCATCTACTATATCTTCAATATGTGTAAAATCTCTTCGCTTTGTTCCATCTCCATAAATTGTTAATGGTTGATTATTTTCAAAAGCTGTTTCCCATTTCCCTATAAGAGTACAATATGCTCCTTCTTTTAAATGATGGGGCCCATAAACATTATAAAATCTAGTTATAGATGCATTTAAATTATAATGTTGTTGAAATAATTGAATTAGTTCTTCCCCAACATCTTTACTAAATGTATAAGGATTTTTAAATTTTCCTGAGTGGTGGGAACTACTTCCTGCATATATTAGGGGGATATTGTTTTGAGAGCAATAATGAGCTAAAAATAAAGTACCATTTATATTTGTTTCAAATGTTTCAATAGGAGTTTTAAATGAAGGTTGAATACGAGCTAAAGCAGCTAAATGATATACCACATCAAATTTTCCTAAAGAATTATAATCAGGATTACTTCGAATATCAAGTTTAATATATTGAGCTCCTTCTTGATGGTTTGTTTTATATCCAGTTGAATAATTATCAATAGATATTACTTCATGACCTTGTTTTAACAGTTTTTTTATAAGGTTAGTTCCAACAAAACCAGCACCTCCAGTTACTAAAATTTTCATAATATATTAATTACATCTTGTTTAAATTGTTCTACAATAAGTTTACTATTATATTTTTCTCTTGTATTTATTAAGGCTTTTTCACTTACTTCATTATAAAAATCAGAATCATTTAATAGTAAATAAATGACATTTTTGATATTTTCATAATCATTGTATTCAAAAGATAAATCAGGGAATATATCTCTTTGAGTATCTAAATTAACATTACCTATTAGTGGTATTCCTAATGCCCCAAATTCTAAACTACAATTTCCTCCAGAAAATTCTCTATGAACATCTATTCCAAATTTAGAATTATATATGAATCCAAACCATTCATTTAACCCCATTCGACTTTTTAGTTCTATATTAGGGAGTTTATATTCATCAGGAAATGATAAAAGTTCATTAGTTACTGGTCTTTTATAAGACATTGAATAAATTGGAATGTCTTTTATATTGTCTGAGGCTATTTTATGGGAAATCATTCCTCGTTGATATCTTTTTATAGGGTTTGGGACAATAATATAATGACCATCATTGATATTTTTTGAGGTTTCAACAGTAATATTAGTACATCCCGGGTATTTAATGAAAGTAGAACAAAATACTTCCATAACTTTTTTATCATGTTCATTATGATAACAAAAAGCTTTACATTTAGATAAACATTTTATGTACAATTGTTGAGTTTGAGCATCCCAATCAAACCAATCAAATATATTTGATTCTTGATTAATAAATACTGTATTATCATCCATTATGGAAAGCAATTTTTTTAATTTAGTTGCTTCATCACTACATGGTGTTTGAACAAATATAATACTATTTTTTGGAATTTCATCTATCTCATTCCAAGAAATGGTTATCCAAGAAAAATATTCAATATAAGCTTGGGGTAATCTATGAAGATCAAACTTATGATTTCCTTTAGAAAACCCCAACTCATTTATATAATATACATTGTTCATATTATTGTTTCCAATCCCATTTACTTCCATTAGTATAAAAATATTGGATTGTTCTTTTTAGGGCTTCATCTAATGGGGTAGGGATTTTATTTCCAATTACAGAATATAATTTTGTATTATCTGATTGGAGATGCCAGATTTCCCAAGGACGAACTCTAGCTTGATCAATTTCAATTTCTACTGATTCATGACCCATCAATTTACCAATTAAATAGGCTAAATCGTATATTTTAATACCATCTTCACTTCCCATATTATAAACTTCTCCAAATTCACCCTTTTCAAGAAGTTCTACAGCCATTGATACAGCATCACCAGCATATTGAAAATCTCGGAATGAATTGTTACCTAATTTTACTTTATTGGATTTAGATAATTGAGAAATAATTTCAGGTATTACATATTCATGTGTTTCTCTTTCACCTACACAATTAAATTGACGCATAGCAATAGCAGGAACTTTAGCTTCTTTCCAACGAACTTGAACTAACCCATCAGCAGCTAATTTAGATACTCCATATGTTGAATGCGGTTCAACTGGGTCTTTTTCTGTAATTTTACCTGTCATGTCACCATAAATTTCAGCAGATGATACTTGGAGTAAACCTTTAATATTAGCAACTTGACAAGCATTTAATACACGTAATACTGAAGTAGCATTAATATCGAAGAAATGCATTGGGCGTTCAAAACATTCAGGAATATATGGTTCAGCGGCATAATTAAATACATATTCTATTTTATTATCTAATAAGATACGAGCTAATTCATTTTCATTATCTCTAATATCATGCCAAATAAATTTAGCTTTTGGATTGATATTTTTAGTTTGACCAGTAATTAAATTATCTAAAACGAGAACATTACATTCTCTTTCTTCAAGTAAATAATCAACTAAGTGGGATCCGATAAATCCAGCACCCCCAATCACACATATATTAACATTTTTTATTTGTCTCATTTTATTTATTTTATTTTGTTCCTACTATTAAAAAATCTCTTTTAGGATTATTGTGAAAAAACCCATCTCCTATTTCTACTTCTTTAAAACCTGCTTTAAATAATAAATCTCCTAAAGTTTCAGGACACCATGCCCATTTATGACCTGCTGTTGTTTCCCAACCAAATAATTGCATAACACCATTAGAACTATTGATTTCATCTGGGTTGGTATTTTCTAGGATATGTTTGGCTATAGATTTTACATTTCCGGTTTCAATAATAATTTTTCCTTCATCTTTTAACCATCCATACCATCTATTTAATAATACTTGCATTTCTTTAAATCCAATATACATTGCAAAATGAGATAATACAATTTCATCTACTGTATTGTCTTCCCATTCTAAAGTAAATACATCTGCTTCTTTATCCACTTGCATATTACCATGATACATTGATTTATTATCAACATTAATATATCCTGGAAGATAATGTTGTCCTGAGGCTAGGTTTAATTTCATAATTGATTTAATATTGTTTGAGCTATTGTTTTTATATCTGAATTAGATAGTTGGTTAAATATAGGTAAAAGAATTCCAGTATCAAAGCTATATTCTGAATTTTTAAGGGTTTCTTTTGAATTAATAAAAGGTTGTTTATGTAAGGGATAAAAGAAGTGTCTGTAATCAATTTGATTTCCTGTTAAAGCATTAAGTACTTTATCATAATTTTTTTTAATTAAAATCCCATAATACCAATATATATTACTATAGTTTTCATCTTCATAAGGAATTTGAATATTAGAATTTTCTGAGAAATATTTATTATATTCAGAGGCTACTCTTTTTCTATGGTAAATAGTTTCATCAATATTATTTAGTTGGCCTAAACCTATAGAACATTGAATATTAGTTAATCTAAAATTAAACCCAACATCTGAATGGAGATATTTTTTCCTATCAATAAAATTTAAATTTCTTAATTCAAGTAAATTCTTATAAATTTTTTCATCATTAGTCAAAACAATTCCACCTTCTCCAGTTGTAACAATTTTATTAGTGTAAAATGAAAATATTGATATATCCCCTAAACTTCCAGCTTTAATCCCTTTATGAGTAGCTCCATGAGATTCAGAAGCATCTTCAATTATTTTAATATGAGAGTATTTTAATTTAAATTTATTTAATTCATCTGTATTTACTACTAATCCATAAGTGTTAACTATAATAATAGCTGAGGTATTAGGGGTTATTTTGGATTCTAAAGAAACAAAATCAACATTATATGTAATAGGATTAATATCACAAAATACAGCTTTTAAATTATTTTCAGTAATTGAGGTTAAACAAGATAAAATAGTCATTGAAGGTAATATTACTTCACTATTTTTTGGTAAATTTAAAGCTTTGACAGCTAAATAAAGAGCTACAGTTCCGTTACTACAAGTAACTCCATATTTTCTATCACAAAAAGAAGAAAATACATTTTCAAATATTTCAATATTAGGTCCTTGAGCTATGTCTTCGTTATCTATAGCTTGTTTAGCTAAGTCTTTAGCTTCTTGATATAAATGAGGTTGAAAAATAGGTATCATAATTTATGTTTAGCATATAGAATAGGACCAATAGTACCTTTATGATGAATCATAAAGCTTCCAACTATTGAATCTTCAATAACTCTACTTCCAATTGGAGACATTTCTCCCATAGGATCACAAAGATTATTATATTTCAAATTTAATTCTTTTCGGGTTGCATCAAATGTATGACAATCTGTTTTAAATTCCAAGTTTAAAACGTCTTGATTTAACCAATAGTTAAAATTTCTTTTAATAAAATCTCCTGTTCCTAATTGGGAAAAGTTAAATCCTATATAGCCTGTTTCGGTATGGGTATCTTTTTTAGTCGCTTCAACAGTTTTAGTATGAATATAATTTCCAGATGGATCATATGCTCCATGTCTCATCATCTTAAAATTTTCTCTCCCTAAAAAAGCAATATTAAAATCATTTAACATATTTTCAAAAAAACTTTCAGATACTTTATTAATAAATAAACAGTCAGCATCAATTGAACTAAAATTAGTATCTCCCATTAGTTCATAAAAATAATGCATTGCTGCTACAGGTCTAAACCATTTTACACTTCGTGGGCTAGAATACTCATCAGTAAAATTTATTTGAGGTTTAAGGAGAGAATCTACATAAGGAATTATTTTTTTATTATCATATTCATAATTCATTAAATTTATAAAAGTAAAAAATGGCTTATCACTCCATTCAACTAACCATTCTGGGTAGTATTCTGTATAAAGATCATCTTCGTTTTCAAAAAAGATGAACATTTTATGGTCTTGGGAGTTTTGAGTAGCAATAAAAGATTCTAATAATTTTTTACCACATATATTGTATATTTCTTTAGTAAATGTTGTTATAAAAATCATAATTTTTTAAATTTATTTTGATTAGGACCTAAAATAGATAAATTGTAATATGAAGTTTTATGGACATTATCAAATATCTCATTTTTAGATCTTCTAGCTCTAGGGTTAACTTCTTGATTTTCTCCTAAGATATAATTTCTTTTATATGGATGATTTCTATTATGAACCTTTAAAATATTTTTTACAACAAATTGTTTATATGATTTTCCCATGAGAGTAGATATCATATTCTGAAATGCTGTGTCTTCTCCTGTTCCTTGGACTGCTGGGGGGATATTAATTCCTGTTAGGAGTAAGTCGGAAGAGATTGTTAGAAGAGACCCATCAAATCTAGGGTAATCAATGATATGAAGGTCAAAATTTTCTGATTGATTATTGATAGAATTCATTTCTTCTTGGGACATATAATACCAAATACTTGATGGAGTAGTAGGGCATTTAGGGTCATCTGATTGGAAAAAGGGAGCGTTTTCAAATAAAGGATGTTCTAAAATTTTCCAACTATCATCCCACATTTTTCTAATTCCAAAAGTAACACAAAATCTATTAATATTTTCTTGAGATGCATATGAACTAATCGCCTCCAATGAATCAAAATATTGTTCAGGCATCATGCAATCTGATTCACCCCAAACTATAAAGTCATGGGTTAAACAATATTTATAGTTTAAATCTCTACGATAACTTCCAATTGAATATAGTTTTGTTGAATCTTGATATATATTATAAATTACATCTAATCCTTCTAAAGGTTTAATACAAATATTATAGAAAAGTTCAATTAATTGATCTTTAGTAATATTAGAAGAATCAATTTTTTCAGAATATTCAGATAAATTTAATAAAAATTCAATAGTTATGTTTTCTTTATTTTCAATAGGAGATATAGCAGTTTTAAGAGAAGAAACAAAATCTTTAATTGCATCTAATTCATAGAACATTACCATTGTTCCTATGACATATTTATTTTTTAATAACATATTTTTTATTTTCCATAACTTAAAATAACTCCTTCAGGACCTATTAATTTAAAACTATGATTTTCACTAGTATGAACAATATGCCCTTCAGATTGTCCAATATATTTTTCTACTTTTAATCCCATTTGAATAGATTCATTAATTGCTGATCTCACTCCTTCAAATTCTGGGTGGGAATAGTCATCAAATATTAAATAAATTCCTTTATCAGGGTTAAAAAAGGAAAGTGCTCGATTAATATCTTTAATTACACTATCGTAGTCATGTAAACAATCTATAACTACTACATCAAAATATTTAGGACATAAAGAATAAGTTAAATCTAAATAAGCATCTCCTTGAATGAATTCTATATTATTTCTTTGGTTGCAATGTTTTTTTGCTTCAATAACATTATGTTCCATTAATTCAACAGTATAAACTTTATTTGAAACATGGGATAATATTAATGATGTTAAACCCTGATTAGTGCCGATTTCTAAAGCGTCATTTATTTGTTTATCAAGTAAAAAATCATATAAATTTTTTTTAAATACTCTACTAGTAGTACTTTTCCATCTTAATTCTTTATCAGGGATAGTAGTAAGTAATTGGTCTATGTTCATATCTAATTAATTATAAAGTGTATTGTAAGTTCTTTCCATCCAATAAAAATCATCTCTAGGATTTTGAGGTATAGCATTAAAATGATATATCCACCCAGCATCTAAATAAAGCAATTCATCTGGCCACCAAGCATGTCCCGGTAAATGAAGAAGGTGCTTATCAAATAGAGATTGAAGATTATAACATTCAGGAAGATATTTAACTTGAACATCATATTCTTGAAGAAGATAATTCATTATAGTTTGATCAGTACCAGCTTTAATTTTTTCAGTTAATATATTAATACTTTCTAAATTATCCAAATAATATTTCTGAATATTTTGTAAAAGTTCTTTATGTTGTTTATTAACAATCAAAAATCCTCCATTAATATATTTCCAAGTTTTAACTGGTTTTGTATTTGGAAAAAGTGCTTGTCCCCAATTTTTAATACTTCTTGTAACCCATTCATAACATCCAGAATTAACTACCCCACAAAATTTATTTTCAGTTTCAAGGAAAAAATTAGGGCAATCTGGATGGATAATTGTATCTGCATCGACTAAAAGTACTTGATCAAAATCAATATTATTATGTTCTAAGATATCAAAAACCCAATATCTCTGTAAAGTAATTTTCATTTGATTAGGATCCATTATTGGACTAGTCCACTCAATTACTTGTATATCATCAAACTTTTCAGCCCATTTTTTCCAGCTATTAATGGAAAAATGATAAGGTCTATTTCGATTATTCTTAGTATCGATATTTGGAATGAAAACTATATTCATATTTCTTTTATATTATTAATACGGTTAAATCTAGGGTCAGCTGAATTAATAGATGAAAGGATATTAATTTCAATATTGTTTTTTAAACACCAGTCATATAATGATGTAGTTCCTTGAATACTGTCAATGGTTTTTTGTTCTTCTCCACTCATGATAGAATATGATACAGCATCATGTTCAAAAAAATGTTTTCCAGTAGTTAAATCCCACCCAATAGTTATAATTTTTTTACATCCTATTAATAAAGCCATAGGAATAGCCTGCTCAAATAATATAGAAGTTCCCCACCAAGATTGAGGTTCATTTTGAAGCATAAACATTTTGTCCCAATCCCCAGAATAATGCATACACTGTTCATATGAAATATAAGGTGGGTTAACTATGGGTACCCATATATCACATGGATGAGGTTTAATCATTAATTTTTGTAATTGATCATCAACATATGATTTGGATAGTCCATAGAAAATGATTAAATCTAAATTAACATAATTATAACCATTATATTTATCAAAATTATAAGTGTTTAAAATATGGAAATCTGCTGTTTCTTTACAAACATCATATGCTTGTTTAATAGGTATAACAACTAAATCATTTCTAGATTTAAAAAGATTCCTTAATTCCTCATGATCATGATCTTTTAATGTTGGACCAGGAGCAAGAATTACAGCCGTTTTATCCTCATATTTATTTTTTAAATATTCTAATCGATCTTCTATATAATCTAATGATAGAATATTTTTTTTATGTTGTGCTGTTTCTAAAATCATATTTTTTTAATATTATAGAGTTGTTCAGCTAAATTAAATTGCCATTCATAGTCAATATCAAAAGATTCAAGTTCATCTACCTCAAATAAAACAGGATCATTAGGTTTTATCCATGAACCACACCATCTTCCTTTACCAATCATATCCATACGGGAAGCATATAAGCAATGGGCGGCTTCATAAGTTACATCAACTGCTTTAGTATTTAATAAATCTTGCCCTTCGGGCCAAGCATTTAACATTATTCCATTAGATGACCAAAAATAATTTTTTTTAGCTATTACAGAAAACATCCCATCACATTCAGTTTCAAGGAATGTCTGTAAAAATTTATTGATGGTTTTAATTTGTAATAATGGGTTACAAGCACTTACCATAATTACATACTTAAAAGGTAATTTACCCCACCATTCAAATAAAGTTTGAATTCCTTTATCAACATTTGCTGATTCATATGATCTATGGTATATGTTGATAGGGTATTTTTCTCCAATTTTAATTAATTCATCTTCATATGCTGAAAGATATATTTGATGATTAGGGATATTAGATTGGATTAGCTTTTGAAGGGTAATGTCTGTTAAAGTAGTATCATTAAATAAACGAATCATTTTTTTAGGTACTCTCTCTGAATTGAGTCGGGCTTGAACTAAAAAGCAAATATCATCTAATTTTTTCATATCATATCTTCAGTTAAGATAGTATTAACATCAATATCCTTTAAAGATATTTTTCCAATAAATTTACTTAAATCATCCCATTTATACCCATCACCCGGACTAATCATATGAATATCATCTTGAGTAAAAATTTCACCTTGTTTAATATATCTTTTTGTAGCTAATGATCTTTCTAACTTTTTAGAAGACCCAAATACTGATGGATCTTTGGCTAATTCATAATCTCCTAGACTCATTTCAAATGTTCTAATGTCATGGAGTAATTGTTTTACTTCATGAGGTTCTAAAGAGCCTTTTTGATCAGTGCCTTTCATATTTTTATCTAGAGTAACATGTTTTTCAATGATTTGAGCCCCCATAGCAACTGCAGCTAATGGAACATGAATTCCTAAAGTATGATCAGAATACCCAATATTATGATTTGGATAATTATCTTTAAGATATTTTATAGTATTTAAATTAACTCTATTAAACTCAGCAGGATATTGAGATAAACAATGAAGAATATCTACTTGTGAAGTATTATTTTTATAAAAAATTTCTAAAGCATCATTTAATTCTTTTTCCCCAGCCATACCAGTTGAAAGAATTACTGGAAGTTGAGTTTGGGCAATAGCTTCAAGTAAAGGGATATTAGTCAGATCTCTAGATGCTATTTTAATTTTATCAATAGGAGCGATTTCTAAAAGTTTTAGAGTTTTAATTGAACATAAAGTTTCTATAAAGTCAAATCCTAAACTTTTTATATATTTTCCTAATTCAGCATGTTGTTCATAACTTAATTCTAAGAATTTACGGTGTTCCCCATATGTTTTTCCAAAAGAATGAGCTCCAGTATATGGAGCCATCATACCTTCTTTAGAAAGTTCCTCATCTAGGTCTCTTTTTGTTAATTTTATAGCATTGACCTTATTTAAACGGTTTCCTGATACTTCATCATAAGGATATTGGTTTAATTGGTCGATTAATTTTTTAGCTATATCCATATCACCGTTATGGTTTTGACCAACTTCGGCAATGAAATAAATTTCTTGTGTATTTTTTAATAACATATTAAATCTCTTCTATTCGTTTTGTTTTATCGCAAATTAATAAATCATAAGCTGGTTTTTCTCCTACAATAAGTTCATGGTATTTACAACCCCATTCATTTAATTGTTTTTGAGTTACATCAAACCAATCAATTTTAGTTACTGATCCTCTAGCAGTCCAATAAGTAATTTTATGACCTTTTTCAAATAATATATTAATTTTTTCTATATTTTTCAAGGATGGTTTAGCAAGATTATAATTTCTCTCTCCATCATAAAAACAAATTGTTTCATCAATGTCTACGTAAATATTCATATTGTATCGTACAATTGGTTTTGTTTTTCTTGACGATCAATTGTTTTTGGATGATGTAAACACCATTCTTCTTGAGATGGTAAAGTAGACATTAATTTATAACCCTCTAATACCTCATGAACTTTATTTTTCCATTTAATTTCAGGTTTATTTTTCCAAATACGCCATTGGTAATCTGGGAAGTTAACCCATCCATCATTAGTTACTCTCCATCCCCATTTTGTAATATGTTCAGAGGTTAATCCATCAACTGTATTAATTCGGGGAACTAATAGTACGTCAACATTTAGGTTGCTGTCTATAACATCTGGTAGATATTCTATTAAGGTTTTAGTAGGGATTTCATCAGCATCAATTTGAAAAATATAATCTCCATTACAAAAACTGGTTAATTTGTTTTTCCAATCAGCAAAATGGTTATTGAATTTATCTTTATACCAAGCAAACTCACCATTTATAGAATGAGTTCGCAGAAAATTTTCTACTTCGGGATCACCATTTACTTCATCATATAAAACCACAATGTTATCTTGTTGTCGTTTATGTTGAAGTAAAAAATTTACTAAACGTTGAATTTCTAAAAATTCATTACAAACTGTAATAGCATAACTTATTTTCATAGATTTTAATTTGGTAGGATCCCAATATACGAAAGAGCTTCAATATAATCACGCTCTTTAAAAAGTTGCATATTTTTCATATCCATTTTGAATTTCATGAATTCCCCTGGTTTACCTGGGATTGGATGGTTTTTCTGTTCTTTTTTAGGAATTTTGATTGCTTTAACAGCTGCCCATTTCCAGTTGGAAGCATTTTGACCATTAGCAAAAATCATACCTTGTTCAGGGTTATTGATAGTATTTGGTAACCAAATTAAACCTGTTTTTAGATCTTTCCAAGCTAAATCTTTATATAACTCAGGTAGTGTTTCCATTTGCTGCATATAAAATTCATGATCCTCAGTCATAAATGAGTTTGTCCAAAAACCACAAGATAAACTCATGTAGTTATAAATTTCAGGGGCAACTTGTACTTTATAGCACAAGTCACCTCCTGATTTAGGACAATTAATGATTTCTTCGTGTTGCATTATTGTTCTAATTTTTTAAGTTTAGGTAATTGAAGTTTAGGTAATTGAATTTGGGATGTTGAAGATTCACCTACTTTTTTTAATTTAGGTAATTGAAGTTGTACCTGTTTTGGGAATTCAGGGATTTTTTCCTCAAATAATTTACCTAATTTTTCTTTCATTGCTTCAAATGAAAATTTAGTACGTGAATAAAAACCTTGTCGTTTTGCTTTTTCAGCATATCCTTTATAATTTTCAAATACGTCTTTCAAATAATGACCTACATGACCTGTATCTACAGAAAACCATTGTGCCTCTTGCATTAACATACCATTTGCAGCTGATGGGTGTACATTTGTAAGTTCACCTGGAAGTAGAGTAACAAATTCTGGGTTTAAGTAGTCTATATGGCCACTCCAATTAGTAGTGATAATTGGTTTATTTACTAGAGAGAATTCAAGTAACGGGCGACCAAATCCTTCACCTTTAGTTAAACTAACCATAGCTTTTACTTTAGAGTGATTGTAAATTTGATTCATTTCCTCATCTGTAAATTCACCATGGAGTAAATAAACATTTGGAACATTATTTGATTTTACAGTACCTCGAATTGCTTGGATACGTTTAATTAGTTCATCTCGATCCATGTAAGAAGAACCTACTGTTGATGTTTTTAAGATAAGTGCAGGTTTCTTTGATTTGTTTTTAAACGTTTCATAAAACGCTTTAATTAACAAACCTACATTTTTTCTATCTTCACCTAATGCTCCATTAATCCAATGTCCTACAAATAAATAAGCAAATTCTTCTTTTACATTAGATAAATCAAATGTTGATTTAATTGGTTTATAAACATCTATGTTTGCACCTTCAAATATTACTTCACCATTTTCTCCTTTCCATTCAACTACTCCTACTGGTTGGTTGGTCTTTTGGTCACGTTTTTCAAATTTACTTTCTTTAAGTACTTTGATTGTATGTTCTGAGGAACCTAGAATTAAATTCATACGTCCACAACCTTCAACCCACTCAGCAGGTGCGATTGTAGTCTCAATTCCAGCTGTACATCCAATATTATATTTTCCTATTGGTTGAAATTCATTTGGAACTGTAATTTGCATCCAAATTTCAGGTTGTGCTGGTAATTGGGGAGATTGGAGTAAATGGGGGATTAAAAATGCCCATTCTGGATGGTCTTTAATAAATCCAAATGGGGTATTTCCCCAACGTTGTGAAAGGATTTTTACATCATATTTATCCATTTCAATAATCGCTTTAACGATATCGCGAGAACGTGCTCCATATCCACTATAAGTGTCGATTGGGCAACTAATTACAAATCCTGGTTTGCTCATAACTATTAATATACAAATTCGTGATCAATTGTGTCTTCTTTAACTTCATTAATGTTGATTAATTCATATTTTTCTCGTGGAGTCCACGTGTTAAATAATTGATCTATCGCATTA
>Ga0194115_10002630_pt1 | contig 21165 bp, 22 predicted proteins | sample TA2MahsurfametaG_3_FD_148656 | JGI IMG/M metagenome (GOLD analysis project Ga0194115, IMG submission 148656) | Freshwater microbial communities from Lake Tanganyika, Tanzania - TA2015002 Mahale S4 surface | ecosystem: Environmental > Aquatic > Freshwater > Lake | place: Tanzania: Lake... | reverse complement strand
GTTGTCTTGGGAAGGTCAGAGGTATCGAGTGACGTACCATAGTGTCGTCTATCGCCTTGCGAAAGCTGTCTTCACTTGGATGGCTCTATTTTTCTACATGATGCGCACTATCCTTACATCGTTGCTGAGACAGGTCGACGTTGCGCTGATTCAAAACATCAGGCTAGCATCTGACATTGTCATCTCGGGGCTTATCCGTGGACTAAACACGCCTAGGCACTCGGCAGAAATACGGCCGTACTAGCGTCTGTCGCTCGAACTTGAGGATGCTACGTCAATCATCGAAGAAATGGAGAATGTGTCAATTTATGATATTTGAAACTGGCTATATTCCTTATAACTCGTGCTTCCGCTTGGATTTCTTTGCGGGTTTCTTGACCTGTGGCTCCTCGACCTCGCTTGGCCTCTGATCTGGCTGGGGCGGCTGGGCCACCACCGGCAAACTAGAACGAGCCAAGCCCCCAGTCGCCTCCGCTACCAGTCGGCGAGCATATTCCATCTCCTGGAAACGTTGAAGCGCCTTCGCTTCTAGACCACTGGCCTGCCTTGAGTGATCGTCCATCTCTGCAGACTTGGTCACTTGAAAAGAAGAACCATAGTTTCCAGCGGCTGTCCCCGCCAACTGACGAACATATTCGAGCTCCCTCAATCGTTGGATCGCCTGTTGCTCTTTCCCATGCTGTTGGCGAAGAGCCGCCGCCGTCAACCAGAGTTCGTCACTCGGTTGTGATCCTTGAGCAACGCTGATTGGCCTGGCGAAGGATTGGTTCGACCCAGGATTTAGGTGCAGGGGAGTGGTGGCACGTAAAAGCCCCCCGAACGGGGATAACAGAGATGGAAGAATAGACAGATCCGTGTGCCTGGGCTGGTACGCACTGCGTGATGGGAACATATGCCCGCTACCGCCTGGGAAAGGGTTCACGGCGGAGGACAAACCGCGTAGGCCTGAAGACGTTTGGAGCCATACATTGTCCGACGAAGCGGGTGTCTGTGAAATCGGCAATGCAGAAGTGGCGTGCTGGGAAGGTACCAAGCCATGAATGCTTGGTGGCAGAATCGCATCATTTTGACTACGAGTAAGTGCACGAGTTTTGCTCATGGTTTCGCTTTCTGAGTCTGCTGGCGTAGATTGATCATGCCCAGAGGACTCACGCAATTGAGGTGCTGGTGAAGATTTGTTCCCAGACGGTGTTTCTGACGCCGTTATCGTTCCCCTCGCTCTTCGCGTAGGTATGGCATTCTTTCCCCCTTCCAGAATGATTTTTTCGTGGTCCTTTCTGAGTCGAGCGGCATGTTTTGGCTTTGCCTCTTCCAGTCGTTGAACTGCTTTCCGAATAGCATGCCCCACTTTGTCTCGAGCTTCACTATCGGTAATTCTGTGCCATCTCCCGGTGCTCGGATCCTTCTTGATGAAGCCTCCCGATGGGTTTTCCGTCTTGATCGTGTCGACAATGGCAGCGATCGCATCACCCTTATCCGTCTTTGTTCTCGCGGCCATATATGGGCCAACATGCTCCTGAATGAGAGTACGAAAATAGTGATTGCCATCTTTCAGACACGAACAAAGAGATTAGTCGCATTGGGGGCTTTCGCTACTACGGTGGCCAGCTCTCAGCCACACCAGACGTTTGACGGCTACGGTGGCCAGCTCTCAGCCACACCAGACGTTTGACGGCTTACCATGATGGAAATTTTCTCGTGCCCTCCCACAAATTATATCTTTCTCTGAGGGTTTGTATTCTATGGGAAGAAAGTCGACCTCGCCGTGCGGGCGCGGATGTGACGACAAATGACTTGGGGTCCCAATCGGATTTTCACGCGACATGTTCAGCGTGCTACAGTCGCCTAGAATTCCACTTTCAAGATTTTGCGGCGGATGAATAGAAGCAGAAATCATTCCGCAGTCATCCGCATTGCTGTTTGTGTAGGCAGTTAGTGTTGCTTAGAACCGTACTCGGAGTCAAATGGAGGGAATATAAAAGCCACTACAGACGTTCTGATAGCTCAGTGCAAGACAGTGAATTGTTTTGAGATAGTGGCGCTCCACGATCCCAAACTCCGTTTGCGGGAACGCGAAGCCGCAATGGCACGTACATAAACGAGGAGTTCTCCTGGTTTCGTTAAATGAAAGTCAACATTTGGTTTCGTTGATTAAAGCCTTTTCCTAACAGGTCAGCGGTCAACACATGCAATTGTTTTCACGAGAAGAACACCACATCGGTCGGAACAGCGAATATGTGCGCGGAAGGTTCTAGCAATATTGGAATTCGCGAGTGGCCATATTCAAATTGCTTTGTTCGCGTTAACTTTTTCCTAACATTCGAATGAATTGCTGTCATGAGAGATTCTACATCTGAAACCTTCAGTAGGTGAGCTTCCCTTCTATTCGAGTGCCATAAAGCATTCGACGGAAGGGTAAGAATCCGGTTTTTACACGCTTCCTTACAATCTAATGAAACAAAATCGTTGCGGTCCATTAATTGCACGTTCATTAACGATTTAACGAATCGCATCCCGACACTATATGAATAGCCTCTGCTCCAGCGGAGTGGGTACAAACACATAAACAGAGATTTCCACTTGCGGTATTGGAACTGTGATGGGGAATCGGTACCAATCCGAATCAGAAACCGGCTTGTCTGATGGTGGAACAAGAACACCGCACGAACAGTGACGTGGCTATTCAGGCTAATGGCATGTGCTCGCAAACCTGCACAGCCAAAATGATTTCAAACTTCTTTTTTTTTGGAGTTCTCGTCGCTTGCTGCTTACAAGGATGCTATTGGAATGCGTTCGGTGATCATCTACCGTAGTTCGTTTCGCTGCTTTTTGGGAAGAGCAGTGTCATTTGTTGGCAGTACCTTTCCACCGACTACAAAAGTTGCCAGCCTGCTACGCGCTCTTGCAATAAACCAAAATTTCGAATTGCCACCGTCTTCGCAGAAAAGAACGCCAGGCGGAACGGCGACAGAACAAGGAAAACCGACGAATGGACGGAGAGGAAGACGTCCGGATCGGCAAAGCTTCGACGAAGCTGGAATAGAAGGACTTCGCTTTGGATCCGACATGAGCAGAATGAGAACGGAATCTGATAGCCGATCAACAGAATCAATGGTTGACTGTAGTTTGGAGGTTTGTTCAAATTCGGTAGGTGAAAGATGTGCATCTTCGTGACCGACAGCTTCGTCCGCTTCGGAAGGGCGTGGGCGAAGAAGAGGAAGAGTTCGCTTTGGATCTGACAGTTGAGAATGAGAAGGGGTTTCGTGCACGTGAATAGTCAGCCTTCATTGTCAACCTGCCTACCCTTAACCAGCTATTGGCCTCAGGCAAAACAATGGTATTCTTGGAAGTAAGTCACGTCCGTTCCTGTAGCCAGCATAGTTGCACGAATGAGCATGCATCCGGGTGGCTCTCTGTGGAGAATCATGATCTTGTATGAAAGATATGATCGCGGTATGGATATAGTGCGTATCGGTACTTGCACATTCTAATACTCCCACGATGCTGAAGTCTTTGGTCGTCGTCGGTCACTCGGCTTGTTTGACTAGGTTGCACTGCAGGTGCATACAACCGGCAATCACATACGACGACCAAATTTAAGATGAATCGCTCATCGTTTGGGGGGTTGCCAAATCTGTTGCGTTCATGTCTTGGTATGCTGGTCGTACTACCCTATGACACTTCGTCAGCCCTGTTGTTCCTGGTGGCAAGAAACGTCAATTGGTATTGGGAGGAAACGTGAAAGACTTGGATGGGTAGAATGCCCGACCAAACTTGGAGGACCAGAAGCCACAAGCGTACTTTACCATGACATAAGTATGTATAATACGTCAAATCTAGGTCATGTCATAAGAACATAGCTATGTTCGCCTTGTACTGTACGATTGTGCGGTTTTTGAGGTACGAAAACAACGTTGTCAATGGATCATGAGCCATTCCACTGGAAGTTATCCCTAACTTTTCGCTGATGGGGTAGGTCAACCTATCGGAACTCGTTTTCGCCATACAAACATGGGAGAAACAAAACTACCACCATCAAGGACGATGATCATGATTCCAAGACATCGACCGTGCATTTTTTCACTCGCCATGCTCGTCATGTCGACCTTCATGTGGGGGACGGTAGTTGCGTTTTGCTCACAGAGTATTCGAACGAACACATACGCGATGGTTTCATCAAAAACGGTCCTATACGATGGGGATAAGAAGAAGAACCTGAGTGCATCTGAGAGGGAACGACGAGATGAAGAAAGGCGACGGAGAGAAAGAAAGGAAGATGTCGTCATCGGAAAGACGTCGGCCAAGAAGGGAGCTAAGGATTTCGCTTTGGATCCCAAAGGCACAGAACAAGAATATCTTCGGCAGGCCTCGATAATCGAACGAGAGGTGCATCTGTTGACAACAGCAGGGATGGAGTCGTTCAATTCGGTAGGTGATAGATGTCCATTTCCGAACGCTGTTTTTTTTCGCGCATCCCTCAATGTTTTCTTTGAACGATAGCTTCAGTTGGACAAGGCAGATAGTGCCTTTAGTCAGGTTTTTGTCTTGAAACCTGAAGCATACCTGTGGCAGGCTGGAATAGTGAAGTTTTACCTTGACGATATTGAGGGGGCAGGAAGGATCTTTTCTCGTGCAGCCGAAACATATGAGAGCCGGTTTGGAAGTCCAGCTAGTGAGGAACGAATATGGAGAGATGCGTGTGAACTAAAATACTTGGAGACGTCGTCAAGGAATCGTAGAAAAGATGTGAAGGACGAAGAAGATCGGCTATCTGCTGTCATTCCACCCATTAAGGAGATGGAATCATCGGACGACTTTTTGAGTCTCGAGTCAAGAAGAATTTTTCGGCTAGTCCGTGACCTCTTTTCGTCGGCGGTCCTAGGAGATAAATCAAGTGAACTTTTGGCGAGAGCCAAGCTACGGTCGATTGCAGGATCGGATAAATCCCCTAGGATGGATCCGAAAAAGTGGACACTACACTCTTGGTACTTTCTTGGCCTGTATCATGATTGTATCGGTGATCGAGACGAGAGTAAGAAATGTATGAAGATGGCCCTGAAGTTGAATCCTAGCAGTGGCAAAAGCGATGATATTTTTCATACCCTCCCCCTATTGCATATGACTGTACGTGACTGGTTTGACGATGATGAATTTGATTCTGATATTGTATTTGGAAAAGAAACGGATTCAGAAAAGGATTCCTCCACACCGACCCCGCCAAGCCCTACGGTACCGGGCATGGCATACGCTGATCCGTTGATAGAGAAATCGATCAAGGAGGGAGTGACCAAGTTGAAATACAGGGAGCTCAAGGATGCACTTCGATTGCGGGGGAAGATCACTACCGGGTCAAAAGAGGATTTACAAGAACGCTTGTTTTTCTCCTTGATGGATGATGCAGGATTTGCGTCAGGCTTTGCGCCATAAAGAGATGGGCAATGATATTGGACCTATGAAAATTTACTTCTTCGCAAGGAGTCGCAACTTTACCTGCATAAGTCGTGTCTTTTCTTCACTTGAGAGCGCATTCCAGACCTCCTCGCCCGCGGCCCTTTTCGCCTGCATCATAGCCATTGGAATCATCGTCTTCGCCTTGATAGGATCAAGCTCGACTTGTGGTTCCTTGGTGTCATCACGTTCGTCGTCGTCGTCTTCACCATTGTCGTGCTCTTCGTCTTCCTCTACAAGCATCGTAGATTCTCGAGCTTTCCGGAACTTGATTGCGGCATAGAGTCGGCTTACACTCCATTCATCAGCCGAGATGGATCCATTCCGATTCAGAACCTTCATATTGTAAAGAGCCAGATGCGAAGCAGGATTTACTGAGGGATCCTTTCGGGATTCATAGAACTCGTGAAAGTTCTGAGCTGACTCAAGCTCCAGACCTGCTTCTCCTGCAAGGGCTTCCAATACAGGAAGTGGAGTTAGCCACTCGGGTAAATTTACGGCGTCACCGACTCCTGATGCATGGTCAGAACCTTCTACAAGTGTGAAGGAGTATTCTAGTCCGAATAGATCTTCTTCCGCTGAGGAACCGTCGTGAGATGATGTGAGAAGTCGTTTCACAATGCTGGGCTCAAACTTGATCTTGCAAGCTCCGGCTCCCGCTTGGACAACGGCCTCGGTGAATTCTGGCTCCACTTCCGGATCAAAGTGGTAGTTGTGACCCAGATTTAAAAGGTGATCAATCACAACTCTAGCATCGATGGTAGTGCAAATAAGATTCCCGCCAACCTCCAGCAATTGGCTCACTGTATGGAAAAACCTCCGAGCCCTTTGTTTACTGGACATCATGTAGTGAATAGCAAATTGTATCGAGACGACATCAAAACGGTCCGACTCAGTTATGCCACCTCCACGTTTCATGGTGAAATTGGGTGGTGCAGATTCGTTGACAACTTCATCCTGGAGTGACCATGTCAGCAACCTCTGCATGTGTTTGTGCTTGGTTGACTTTTTCCTCCCCGGTACATCAGCTCCCAAGTCGGCGACGGTAAATATAGCCTGAGACAATTTGTTCTTCTTCCTCATTTCTCTTGCCCGTATGGCAGCATCCTTCAGAGACCCTCTTGCAACGTCAATCCCTACGTAGTATTTGATACCTCTGCTATGAAGTGCCCATTTGTTGAGATCACCACCTTTTCCACATGCCAAATCAAGGACCCTCAAAGGTGTCTTTCCAAGATTCCTACGATTTACGACGACATTCGGATCCAGCTCCTGAATTTGAGTAGCCTTCACCCATCCATTGAAAGCACGCATGTGAAACAGATAAGAATCGGCTCTTGTATCTAATGAACGTGTCAATCCTGAATAGAAGGCATCCGCGGCAGCCGCACCGGAATCTGCATGGAAGACTTCCTCATTACCACCATTTTGATCTTCTTGTCCTTCATCCATTTCATAAAAAGAACGTTTGGTCCCCCCCGATGGTCCCCATCCAGAATCCTCATTCGATCCGTCATTCCCCCAAGCATTGGTAGAATTCCCAAAGCTTCCCTCCGATGTTTCCCACGGAGCCACAAAGGCAGAGGTCTGCCCTGTATTCTCTTCTGTTCCGGGAGGCTGCCATAGATCCGTTGACGCTGAAGCTGATGGCTCCCAAAGACTACCGGCGGAAGGTGTCACCTCCGTAGTACTCCGAGCCGCCGCACTGTCTGCCAGGTATTGAATCACATCCTGCGTGTCACCGACGTAGCAGTAGGCAGCACAATCCTCAGGAGTGATTATCGATTCATTATCATCGTTGGGACTCGCTTCGCCCATGGGAACGATCATAGCAAATCTCCCATGCTTATCCTTTGCGACAATCGCTACCGCTTCGTCTCTCCGTAACTGTTTCATGAACCGACAGAATGATGTCGAATTTGATTTTTGGTCTCGATTCAACTTCGGCATATGTTTCGCGTCAGCAAGTCGGACTCCGATCGTACATTTGTGAAGACAATCGGGGACACCATCCTGTAGGACGAGTTTTCGTATTAGACTCAATGATGTATTGGCCGTCCCCAGAACAATCAAGGATCGACTGAGTGGTCCAGGATAATCCGGTGCGTCAGGGTAGGAGTATACGGCTGCAATTTGTGATTGCTTGACCCCGGGTTTAATCGGTTCCTCCAATTTCCCAAAAAGTTCGACCGAATTTGAAAATCCTAGTACCGAAGTTAACGATTCCGAAAAAGATGGACACTGCACATCGTACAGTTGTAAATCATGCTTGTTGACCGGTTCCGATGTGGGATATGACATGATTTAGATCCCCCCCCCCCAAAAAAAACAGACTCTGATATTCCGAAGCGAGTTGTCAGGAACCCACCAAATGGATCTTCTTCTTGGCTGTCGTGCGGATGCGGACGCGAAAGCTAGCTAGGGTGCAGGGCACAATTGAAAATCAGCGAGGCATCTAGGCATCTGATAACTTTGACAGCACTGTAGTTGCTCTTTGTGAAAGGATCGTTTTTGGCTGCCTATTCATGCCTTTGCCACAACCCGTCTCGAGAAAAGTTTCGTATGACAGTGATATGAAATGATTTTCCGCGGGTTGGTACCTAATATGTATGTATAGGGTGTTAGGTATGTATGATAGCATACTATCTACCGTATATATGTAAGGACCCAAAGAAATACTTATGACAGTGACAGTGATATGTGAAAAAATACGCGATCGTATTCACTCTCACTGTCAGTCATAATCATACCGGAATCCGGCTTTTTCGTTCACAGGGTACTGTAGTTCAAGCGCTCTATATAGCCCAGAGTTTGGAAATGCCGTTTTTTGTCGTACCATTCTCTTTCAATAAACAAAGACATCGCGTTACGTGTCGCTGGTTTTTTTCGTACAATGTCGGACCATAAGTCTGTCGGCCAAACTGCCACCGGATATTCGCCAGAAATCTGGTGTGGTGGGCCGCTACGACCTTGCGATTCCGCGATGCCTGCCGCTGCCGTATGTAAGAGAAGACGCCATCCGACGCTGCGGGATTTCGGGGTGTAATCATCACTCTCACAGTCAGAAGACTTTTACGGGAAAGCCATAGTCGTCTCTCATCGTAGCCAACATTGGGTTGTTTCTTTCTCAAAAAAGTCCTGGATTACCTTTTTCTATCGCACACAGTCATTATGGATTTCCAACAAGTCGCATTTGGCGAGGAGGACGAATCCGTGAATCTCAAGAAGAAGGGAGTTCAATTTCACACTAGAAACTCGCTCGAGGAGGTCCAACGAATATCGCGATTTAGCACCTACGATCCAGAAGAAATCACTGCCTATTGGGGAGATGACGATGAGCATCAACTCCGGAAGGAGGAATTGAAGTCAGCAGTTATGGATTGGCAAATGGGACGACGAAACAGTGATAATCTTTCTTTTTCCATGGTCGGGTTGGAAGATAAGGTCGGTCCGGGGAGGACCTTCCGAAAGGAAATGCGATGGCGATCCCGTACGGCTGTCATGGATGAACAATCCTTTCAGGCAGCGGAAGGTGTCTATGATGATGAACAGTTGGCAAGTGTCTACAAAATTACAAGCCAAGAGGCGCGATTGAAGGCACAAGAAGTCGCTAGGCGTCTCGCCAGCGACGTGGAAGGGTTTCAAACGGAAGATCTACCAGACAATAGAAATACAATCTGATCAAAAAAGGAACACGACAAAAAATTCAGTTGAACACAACATCAGCATTTGAGAGCCATACAAGTTTTTTTGTTCGTCTGGGTAGTACGAAGAAAAAAAAGAAAAAGGTGGAGTTTGTGTGTTTTTAGCTATGGTGTAATTTTTGTGCAAAATTGAGAAAATAAAAATGGCCTATAATCAAAGCAGAATACCACGAAGCACAATCGTGCAAAGACCACAGTAGATGTTTAGTCTGGGTGGATGATCATGGTTATAGGCTAGAGAGGGGATATTACAGTTACCACCGCTTGGAAGGGAGATAAAAGAAGGTGTCGTAAACGGCCCACAGAACTCCCCTTCCCACCACGTTATCTCCCACGCGCGACAGTGTTTTCCGCTTTTTTCTTCGAAAAAACTGTTCGCCCAACATCTCTCGAATACGGTATAGGGTATAGCTCGATGTCACAGTTTCTCACGCCCCGGATATACACTGACACACAGAATATCATACACGTGACCGCATTAAATCAATAAATGGATGATTTCCCGTGGTAAAGATACCGTACCCCCAAGTTCGCACAGGATACCGATACGGGTACCCCCAAAATCTGAAATGCCATCAAGAAGAGCGTCATCGCATCTCGCATCCTAGAGGTCGTCGTCCCTTGCTCCCGAAGGCTTCCAAACGTTTCGACCTTCTCAGAAACAGCTATACCACCAATTCGCACCAATACTGACAGCAGAAAGGAAAAGAGTAACAGAAATCGTAACAGTAGCATCATCATGAGCGGACCTTATCCCTCGTACGGTCGAGATAATCCAACCTATGGCCATGGAGGATTCGGACAGGGGGGTCGGGGTCGTGGATCCCGTGGTGGATCCGGTGGTGGACGGGGTGGAGACCGGGGTGGAGACCGGGGTGGAGACCGGGGTGGAGACCGGGGTGGAGACCGGGGTGGAGACCGGGGTGGTGGCCGGGGTGGTGGCGGCTTTTCATCCTCCCAACAATCCGATCAAGTCGTCACCAATCTGTTTCGAGTGAAGTTTGCTGACGACTCGAAAAAGCGTGGTTGCCAATGGTACCAATATCGCTTAACAGTCACTCCATTGAAGGGACTCATCAAGTATCAACAAGATAGAGAGAACACCTGGCAAAATTTACCAGATGCGAATCCAGTCAAGGTCGATCGGATGAAGAAGGGATTGGAAGAAAAAGGTTCGACTGAGCTAAGTCGTGCAATCTTCCGACATCTCTCTGATCAAGTGTGGGCTGAGCATGGAATCATCCTTGCAGTAAGTTTGTAGTCTTTGGTCTTTGTCGTGTTCAGATGCCGCAAGAATCCTTCTAACCGTTCTAGTACTTTATGCTCAGACTGATTCCGCACAAATGGGAATAGCCAACGATGAGATACCCTTGAAGGAAAACAATGGGAACATTGACAACTACCTTGTCAAGGTCGACAATCGAGGTTTTCGAGTAACGGTCGAATGTACCGCCAGGATTCCCATGGGGATCTTTACCTTCTCACCGACCACCCCAGCACAGTTGGACACTGCGAATATCATCAAGCAGTCCCTTGAGATCATTTGCAAGTACGGTCTGAGTAGGACGTGTTTGTGTTGCGACACAGACCCTAAGACTTTCTTTCTTCCGGTAAGGTGAATCGAACATAAAAACAGAATCATTTTCTGGTTTTGAGTTCTTCTAAGTTTCATACACCCTCACGTTTTTCAGGAAAACATCCAAAAGAAACTTGCAGATGATTCTCCCCTTGGATCCTACTGGAAAACCGACAGGCCAGGACAAAGTCTTATTGCACCATTTGAAGGAATCACCCAATTAGCAAGGTACACGAATGCCGGAGAATTCGTGATGGTGATCAACAACAAAGTCGATTGGTTGTATCGCAATGTCTCCACGAGCGGTCAAGACATTCCCATACTGGTAAGAAAAAAAGTCCATGTGAACAACAAAGGCATTACACATCATGTACGCTCACGGCACCCAATTCGGGGAATATCACAGGATTTGGAGAAGTCGACTATCGCGGGAGTGAAGATCGCCTTGCGACAAAAACTCGATTCCGATACTCTCAAGAAAGTAGAAGACGCCTTGGCAAACTGAAGTTGTCAGTGGTATACCATAAAGGCCCAGGATGGGAGAAAGGTGCGTGCGTGGATTGGATTTGTTCTGTTTCGTTCAAAATGTCTACCAGCTGACGATACCCGACTTCCAGAACGCCGGGAGAACCTCAGGGCTAAAGGCAAGGACGACGCCTTTATTGACGCCTATCTCAGAAAGTTCCAGACGTTCAAGATTATTCATAGCAAGATGATCGGACGGAAATTAGAAAAAGAAGGCGGACGTTCAGAGCGAATCAAGGAATCCTGCTATGCCGAGACTTTTGAGAAGGATGGCGCCACGGTTGATGTCCAAGGCTACTACTCCCGATACTACGGGATAGAGCTACGATTTCCCCATCTCCCGATCGTATCAGTGGGTGGAAAGGGTTATTTCCCTATCGAATTTCTTTATCAGGAGAGATCTCGTGTTGGGGGCAACGAAAAGCATCGACAGGAAGAGGTGCTCAAGTATCATGACCGCTTTGCGGCCTCACGTCGGGCCGACCGTGTTCGAACGTTGAAGGATTATGCATATGGGGTCAATACAGACTATAAAAGTCTTGAGGAACTCCTCAAAGACTTTCAGGTCAGTATTGAGGCGAAGCCACTCGAATCCCGTGCCGAGATTCTACCCTGCCCAGTTCCACGATTCCGCAACCGGGATGGATTAGTAGCGCAGGGTACAGGGTCCTGGAACTTAAACGGTCAAGTCTTTGCTCGACCAGCCGATCTTGTGATGCCAGTCATTCTTGATTTTACCAATGATGACAGAGGTAGGCCAGTTGAATCCATTATGGCTACTCTGTTCAAGACCATGAAGCTGCACGGTATGGGAGTCTGTCCCGAACGATCACTTGGCACCCCTGGCTGGAGCGATTTGGTTTTCAAGTACAATAGGCGAGATACCTTTACTTTTGACAAGGCAAGTACTTTGTTTCACCGAGAATCTTGCAACTACGGACACTTCACTGACCATGGTATTGATTAGATCTGTCACTTCGTCAAGGACAACGTTCGCGAGGCTCGAGAACGAATTCTTAACTCTCAAGTACCTGTGTTCAGTTGTATCGTTTCACCCAGTGGAGAGATTGAGAATACGTGGATCCTGAAGGCGGGAGACAAGTGGGCGCGTATCCCTCCCGCAGTCGCACAGCCGAGCGAATGGGACGCGGGAGAAAGCCACCTAGTAACGAACAAACATGATCACGAGCAGACAGCTAAAGCTCGTATTCAGTTTTTCGTCCAAGGCGAAGGCGCTTGGAAGGATCCCTCGGATACCAGAGGCGATGAAGTGATTAAGCGTTGGGATCGATTCAAGATATGGACGAAAGAGGGATGGATAATTGTTGATGGGACAGATATTGGGGACGCGGAGCCATACACAATCCTCAACGATTGGCAGATCGAGTGTCCATCGATGGTACTGTGCTATATTTCGGAACATGAAACGGCGCTGTACAACCTACTGAAAACTGTATGTGACGTGAGCGTCGGTCTCAATTCTCAGATTGTCGTCCAGGCAAAAGCATCAGCCCAGGACGATCGTCGCCTCCCGCAATAGTAAGTATACAGGAGAGAAAGGAGCGCGAAAGGATTCCTATTTGTTCGTTTTTCTCACTGAAGAGCCTTAGCTGTTCAAATATTGCCTTGAAAATGAATACGAAACTCTTCAACGGGCACAACAACGCGGTTGCATGGACCATACCTACACCATGGTGTGACGAGAGACCGACAATCATCATGGGATATAGTTTGTCGAACGGCCAGGTTCGCGGAGAAGCATCGACGGCGCTTGTGGGCTCCGTGTGCCTCTTTCATCCGATGCAGATGGGTCAGGCGGTGAAGTTCTATAAATTTGGAACAAGGCCTGGAGTCAGGCGAGATGTGGTTGATGCTCAGGCTTTGAAGGGTTTAATCTCGGATTTGTTCCTCAATCACTTTGCGCATATTCGTGTAGTTGCCGAGCGTGTCATTGTATACCGAGATGGAGGATCACGTGGATCTATGGACAACATTAGAGAAGGAGAACTACCCCTGATCAAGCATGCTTTCGAAGACGTCTTTCCCGGCGAGGCTGTTCCTGCGTTGACGTTTGTTGTCTCAAATCAGGATCACAACATAACCGTTGTGCCTGCAACGCCGAGTGATGAAAGGAAGCCGAGGAACGTAGCATCTGGGACCACACTCACCGTCGTCGAAGAGTTTGTGTTGAACGGGAATGACCAAGCTGGAGAGTTTTCGTTTCTGTTGACTGCACAAGGAGGTTTGAAGGGGACCTCAAAACCGATGCTCTATACCTGCCTCACCAACGAAAACCAATCATCGGGTCTTGACAAAGACAAATTGAAAAAGTTGACCTATGACCTATCCTTCCAATGTAAGCAATGATCCTCGTGCAAATCTGATGCTTACGCGCCCCATGAAACTAAACCAGATTTTTTTCTTTCTAGACGGTTCAGCGACCAAAAGTCCACGAAAGGTTCCCGTCCTAAAGAACAGTGAGAAACTTGCGAATCGGGCATTGAACTACGCAGGTTACTTTGAGATGGCCGGTGTCAACATCCGGGGCTCCGAGGGCGAAAACAACGAGCACCATTGGGATCGTTCGGATGAGATGGGCTCGGAAGTTCTAGGAGGCCGCCTCTTTCCTTCATTTGGCGTGTATGATAAGAGATGCGATACTGGCGATAGTGTGCTTCATTTGAGAGCTCCTTTCCGTGCCCATATTACTGGATAACGATCATCGCGTTGTGCGATACCCTTGTCCATGTGAATGAATAACTCATGTGTAGGAATGCGTTCTTTTTCAAGTCGCAACCATGTTTCCATGTTACAACCGCTGGAGCTTATAGAGTTCTCTTTTCAAAACTCATTGATAATATAGTCAACATGATAAATCATAAATCTGTCTCTTCTGTCGCATTCGGGCAAGTCTATGAAACGTGGCCTCCTTTTTCTACTCGATGGCTCCCGACTTCCGACTACCGTAGCTCTGTTGAATCAACACGTATCATATGTAGTGGCACGACTTCGTAGCGATTAGCTTTGTTTGCTGGTACGTATGTACTCATTGCTTTAGTCGATTGGACGTGAGGCTATTATATGTAAGAGTAGTAGATGTGTACATACCTTTAGTCGGCAATTTATGATACAGTAAGCCACACTTTCAGACCATTCACATCACAGTCACACCTCGCGGTTGTTACTCACTCATTAAAAGCCATCTCTATGAGTCAGGTGTATTCAACCGAGCCTCAAACGGCAGGACGGGTGATCTTTGAAACGACACATGGTCCCCTAGATATTCAGCTATGGAGTCGAGAGTGTCCGTCCATTACGAAGTTCTTTTTGCAGCTCTGCTTGGATGGGTACTATGAAAACCTTCTCTTTCATCGGATCGTCCCGAACTTCTTAGTCCAGACTGGGGCACTAAGATATGATCCGACGGCATCGAAAAAGTCATCTCAAAAGACGCAAGTGACGTCTTTATCTCATAAAGACTGGAGGGACTATCGAGAACGGACACAAGCACAGCAATCCTTGGAACGTCGACTATATGAATTGAACACTCGGATACGGTTTAATCATCGGGGTCAGGTGGCGATGGCATTACCCGTCGATTCGGACGCGATCGGTGATGATGAAATTGCGTTGATGCAACCTCAATTCTTCATTACGCTGGATGGAGCAACGGAACTTGATGGGAAACATGTTTGTTTCGGGACGGTGACAGGGCCGACGATTTTCAATGCTCTACGGATTGGGAATACAGATGTCGATGAAGGGACGGGAGAACCGACTATCTTGGAGGAGGCACCACGTATTGAACGTGTCAAGATAATAGAGAATCCGATCCATTCTGACCTACTTCCATCAAAAGGGAGTATGCCGTGGAAGATGATGGGTGTGAAGGGGGAAGGTGGCTCTAGTAGTACGAAGGATAAGAAGAAGAGAAAGGCAATTAAGAATGTCAATGTCCTATCATTTGGGGATGAAATGGAGCAAGATCTTGATATTCAGGGGCGTGGTATGAAGAGTAGTCATGACCTTGTAGAATCGAAACGTTTGTCAAGAAAGATTGACACGAAAGTATTAGAAGCCGTGACCAAGATAAACGACGATGATGCGCCCAAGAAAGATATCCGTTCCGAATCACCCAAGCCGAAAAAGACTAAATCGACTGAGAATGTTGTGAACGATACCATCACGACTGATACAAGTCATGTCAGTGTTGTTGACAAGGAACCCGCCTCGTCGATTTCGCCCGCTATAGTCTACACGACACGATCGGAACGAAAGGAAGACCCTCCACTCCGATCAAAAGAACAAGTTGAAACCTTGCCATCCAAAGAAAATAAGGTTCCCAAAATTAGTCTTGTAGAAGCACGACGAGCGAAGTACGCAAAGTTGAAGACGAAAGATAAGAAACAACGTGAGGAAGACACGATGGTCAAGTTCGCATCCTTTCAATCGAAAATCATCACCAAGAAAGACAAGCCCATCCATACCGATACCGATGGAGATGATGGGATAGTCAGTCGTATGGTAAGGCGAAGTGAGACAGTAGATAATGCTGACGAGGAAGAAGACGCACCTGGTATGAATGGAGTGATGTATTATGGACAAGTCCTAGAGAATGATAATGATGCTACAGATGATTGGATAAAGACCAAGTTCCAATGTCGGAAACATCAAGATCTTGATGCGAAACTTGGTGGAGATGGTCGAGATGCCTTGGAGGACTACAAGGTTATTGATGAGAAAGATCATCATCATAGTCGTCGAGGTGATCGAGCGATTGACAACAAGCAGCACCGGCGTCATCGTCACGATTCGAAGAAGAACGAATCCACGCGGGTACATCGTAAAGGATAGAACTTTCCTCGCACGTGATCATTTTGTCGAAATCATCTAGCAATTAGAAAGGTCGAAGTGTTGAACGTTGATTATTTGGATATAAAATTTGAAAAGTGGAGAAGACATTCATTTTACCAAAAGTGGAAGCGTCGTCGTCGATGACTAAGCCCTCCATTAGGATGCCGGGCTATTCTGTCGGCGATATCGAATATGTCACTGACGACTCTATCATCAAGAGTGTCTTCTTCAAAGTCTGACACGACCTTTAAGAAGTCTTCCATCATATCTAGATTCCCCATGATATCCACATGTTCTCCAGAATAGGGACCACCTCTCATGGGGTCATCAAATACTAACTCAGGTTTGTGTTCATATTCCCGTGTGACGATCTTGGACATACTGGGATTTAATTTCGTCTCTTTCCTTCTCCACCCGTCGGCACACATATATCCCAAGGACAACAGGGGGACAGAACCATCCCCATCAGCATATCGAACACCATGAATGACCTTATTCGTAGGATCCTCCACACTCGAATCTAAGATGAATGGCGGGTCGAGGGGCGTCCGACTTTCGCTTTGATTTTCCGTCCCTCCATCACCTGTATTTCGTTTGTAGAAATAGGCACGTTCGGTATCAATGCCCACACCGTAGAGACAGTATATCTTCATATTAGGAGCATGAGGGAGAGGAGTCCTAGTCACGTCATGCCAGGTGGCGGGGGAATGTTTTTCCGTGGGGTCAAAGGAATGCCACCTAGCCGATGCTATTTTCGGTCCCCATCCACCACCCCATTTCTTCAAGAATCCAGTGACATCATCCAGTGTATGGAGTTTTCGGGATGAAAATTCTTGAATGGCCTTCCCCACGGTGGAGTCGACTGAATTATCAGCTACGGGTATTACCCTGTCGCTTGTATCTTGATTGGAAATAATCGTTTCTTCATCGGTCAAGAAGATCATATAGTCTTCTTGGTCATCGCCGTCGATTGATTCCTCGCTTTGCGAATCAAGTCTTTTCAAGTCAGCACCGACATTCCATAGTCTAGCTCCGCCTTTGGGTAGGAGAGACCAAAGACTACCCCATGTCGTCCATAAATCTTTTCGTACTTTCCGTCCCAAGAATTGTTCTATCAGTCCACCCAATGGTCCCTTGGCAACAGTGTCAGACATTTCCCCCGATAGGAGGGAACTAGCCGATTTCGGTACACCCAAATGTGCTCCTGCGACATTGATATAGGAATGAATGTGATTATGGACCCAATCTTTCCCACCACCACCACCACCCTGTTCCTTCGGTGTAACGACCCAGGCAAAGAAGTAATTTACCAAAAGACCACCCATGGAATGCGATGCTATGACGACCTTGTTTCCTGAATAGTTTACGAATGCTTCAATCCGGAACTTGAGCTTTGTCAAATATCCATCTCGTTCTTCCAACATGGGAAAGGAGAGTCTCCAATCATAACTTTCCATGGACATCATATTCCCATCATAACCAATATCGGCAAGGTTCATAAGAAGTTTTGACCAGACCCAATAATTCCCCGCAAAGTAATCTGCCGATTCAAATCCTGATGCTGGACGGATCCGTATATTCTCAGGATCCTTCCCCGTCATTAAGTCTAAGCCCATGTGTTCCATCGCACAATGTCGATTAGTGAACCATTGTTGGACCATTCCAACACCACCCCATAATCGTTGACGGAAATAGGGTTTCGCACATTCCTTCCCCTGCCAGACTTCTAACCCACTTGTGACGAAACCTGGGATCATAATAATGGGATATTTCGCCTGAGCCCCCTTTTGAGCAAGTTGGAATCCTGGTCGGATCCGTGTCGCTGTCGTCGTCATCATCATCATCGTCCCAGTCCCCGTCATGAGGGGGAAGGTCTGATCGAAACTTCGTATCCAATATAGGGATTCATTGAATTGTTGTGGTATCGATTCTAGTAGACCATTCTGTAATCTAGGGACGACACGTTCAGTCACCAATTCATTAAAATCCTTGTCAATAATCCCATATCGTTTCAATGATACCGATATCGCAATCTGTCCTATTAAGACAGCTAATCCAAAGAGGAGATACTTCGTCATCTTTCCTATGCATATGGACTGAGTGAAAGGCTCGATATCGTCAGATGACAATTCATCAATATCTGGCTTGTCATCGTCATCGACATGATCATGATCATCATCGTCGTTATCATGGGTCTTCGAGATGAGAGGAGACGGCGACGGTAGGTGATACACGAGACTTTCATTTGATGAAGGAGCAGCAGAAGCATGTGTCACCATGATACTAGGTTTCTGTAGATTGTGCTGGGTTTTGTGGATCACTCGTTTCTTGTTCGACATGGAAGGGGGGTTCTGAAAGAGCCTATACAAATCGGGATGTTTTGGAAATAAGAACTTCGATGTCAAGGTAAAGATGTTTTGACAGAACCGAATTCTCTTGTTGTTGTGTGTATCTATGTGTGGCAGTGGAGTGACACGGATGGTTCAGATTTTCTTTCGCAGAATTTCGGGACGGAAGGCAATGGCGCCACGATTCATGTACGGTGAAGCCTTTCTTGATTCGTGCAAACGTGCTTTGGCGCGACATGGGATCGTTTGGGTCACACGACACGTCGCAGTTCGAAGTTCGAAATTCACATGACCCCGATAGGCCAATCAAAAATCAGTCCTCCTGGTGAACAGGGGACTTGATGAACGTGACCAAACCGGCCAATCAGAAGTGGGATGATGGTGCGCGCCCGCCCATCCCAACGCTCACGCATCTATATTTTTTTCGCCATCGGGAGCGTATCGAACAACGGTCGCAATAGATTCTCATTCGTGTCATCTACTTGTCGTTGTTATATCTAGAGTACTGTCGAATATAGCCTAGGGACTTCGCTGCGACAAATCATTCAGCATTTTGGTTGGTGGGAGTCTTCCGGGAACAAGACACACGCGTCGAAAAGCTTTTTCCTTTCATCGCCATTTCGTTGACCCCGGTCTGCAAGAAGGTGACGAGGATTGATTATTGCTACTTCAAAGACAAAGCACAAATTGCGTTTATAGGTGGAACACCATATCTTGATCATGGTGCGAGGAGGTATTAAGCCAACGGGTGATGAACTAAGTGACGCTGTGTCAAAGGAGCTCAAGGATGTACGTTTTTTCAGAGGAACGATTCGAAGTCTTGTTCTTCTACCGACCGGTCATGGCCAACTCTCTCTCTCTCTCTCATTTTCTTGATGTCTTATTCGTTCTTGTTATTATTATGCGACCTGACACATAGTTTCAAGAGATTCCGACAGTGAAGGATTTACGGTCGGTCGTATTGGAACACCATCCGGATTGGATCGTACCAGAACGACGTCTGCAGAAATATGTCAAGAAAGTTGTATCGTCCTCCCAACCAGATCCATCAGTCACAGAGGAAGATCCATCCTTAACATCCCCAGTCTCGGCATCGGGCAAACCATCAGCTACTAAAAGATTTGTGAAATTATTTTCTCTTCATAGGAGGACACCAAGTGCAACTTCTTCTATTCCTGTTGACGTCGTAGATGACGAAGCCTTGCCGGAAGCCGCTCCGGAAAGTTCCATTCCAGTATCCACAGAATTATCCATGGAAGAGGAGGGTGAGGCAGAGGCAGAGGAGGAAGAACCTGCTGCTGCAGTAGTAACGGATCGAAATTTAGATGGTCCATACCTCACAGATGACAATGATGGAAAGAAAAATGGTTGTAACTGTGGAAGTGATGGAAGTACAGGAGGGTGTACCATCATGTAAAGAAAAAAGAAAATGGCCGCCTGTTGTTCGATGGCGGGTATTCAGCAGTAGGGTGGTGATGGTGGTAATAGTGATGATGATGGCGGTGAGATTGTGTTGGGATAAAGGTCTATTTCCTCCGTGGATGAGTGTGCATGTTAAATTTTGTGGTGGGAAAACTGTTAGTGTCGAGGGTGTTTCTATGTACTGTTCCAATCATGTGCCTTGAATATACTATGATTCCTTTTCTTGATGGAATTATATATGTGGTAGAATCCGAAGGTAGCAGCAGCAGAAGGAGGAGGGCGACGACGACGAAGAAGAGAGGGTGAACAAGATGGACGGGGAGGTCATTTTTTGTCGCACCAGTCGGAGCTTCCAGACCCAAGCGCTAGGAATTATGATGGAATCGATGGAAAATGGGGGGGAGGAAGGGGATCATGTCGCCTTTACCTGTAGTTCTTGGTTTAGTGTTTTGTACTTATAGTTTTCTATTGTGTTATTTTTCCAGTAAGGAGACCATAGTTTCTGGATATTCATTAACCTCTAGAGTCTAGGACTGTAGAGAGTAGCGAGTGACGAGGCGGACGAGAACAACCGTGCTCAAAAGGGTGACTGCTTCGATTCAATCTCCACAATTTGCTTTTTCAGTCGGTGTACATAGGTACCAGGCATAGGTTGGGAGATAAAACCATGAAAGCTCTCCTACCGTTCATACATGCATAGCAACGGTCATCGAAAAAAAAAATACAATATTCTTGGACGACCACGACGACGACAAAAGCACGCCCTTTCACATACTGCGCCGTTGTCATCCAGAGAGAGACAGTACAGTACCATCCCCAACGAAAAAATTCCCCTTCTCAAAGGAAAGGAAAAAAGGCAAATGTCTAGTGGTGGTGGTGGTGGTGATGGTATGACAACAAAACCCTTTGGAGAATGGCTTTCGGGTGGACTCTTTTTTGGGAAAGGAAAGGCGGGTGGGATTGAAACAAGTGTCGATTCATGTAAGGATGTTGTCCAACTGTTGAATGCCATCCATGATGATTTAACAGTCAAAATGACACAACAACAACAACAACAACAAGGACAATCCGAAATCGACGTAAACAGTACGGAACCCCGGTTTCTCGAAGTCCGACTAAATCGTGTTCGAGTCCTACTATACGATGAACGAAAGGCGAGTACCGCACTATATCAACAACAACAATGTCAACAAGAATCACAAAATCAATCTACAACACATCGCCGATCGGAGTCATCACCATCAGGATCGACATCATCCACAACAACGACAACCGTAGCAGGGATGAC
>Ga0194115_10002629_pt1 | contig 21170 bp, 19 predicted proteins | sample TA2MahsurfametaG_3_FD_148656 | JGI IMG/M metagenome (GOLD analysis project Ga0194115, IMG submission 148656) | Freshwater microbial communities from Lake Tanganyika, Tanzania - TA2015002 Mahale S4 surface | ecosystem: Environmental > Aquatic > Freshwater > Lake | place: Tanzania: Lake... | reverse complement strand
GTCGTCAATCAGCGCAGTGGGCGCAGGTGTGCCGCTACTGTTGTGATGCGCTTGCAGCGAAAAATAGCCGGGCTTGTAGCGCGCACCGATGGCGCCGATAAGCGCCGCAATACCGATCACTGCCGGGAAGGGGAGCTGAACCGCGCTGATCAGCACGCAAGCCAGCACAGCCACTGCCAGCAGCCACCGGTTATGCAGGCTGCGCTGCCCTATACGCCACGCTGCGGCTAGCACCAGCGCGACCACTGCGGGTTTGATGCCATACAAAACACCCGCCACCACCGGCACATCGCCAAACGCCAAGTAAACCCACGACAGCGTAATCAGAATCAAGAGCGAGGGCAGCACGAACAAGCAACCGGCAATGATGCCGCCCGCGGTACGGTGCATCAGCCAGCCGATATAGGTGGCCAGTTGCATTGCCTCGGGCCCGGGCAGCAACATGCAGTAGTTCAGCGCATGCAAAAAACGCTGCTCGGAGATCCAGCGTTTTTTTTCAACCAGCTCGTCATGCATCAAGGCGATCTGACCGCTCGGTCCACCAAAGCTGATGAAGCCCAGACGCAGCCAGTAGCGGAATGCCTCGGATAAGCTTACTGAGGACGGTGAAGAGTCACCGTCAGAATCATTCAGCATCTGCAATTACATGTTGGCGTAATTCGGCCCACCACCACCCTCAGGCGTGACCCACACAATATTTTGTTGCGGGTCTTTGATGTCGCACGTTTTACAGTGAACACAATTTTGCGCGTTGATCTGCAACCGAGACTGGCCACTGTCTTCGACATACTCATACACACCCGCCGGACAATAGCGCTGCTCGGGCCCGGCGTAGGTGTTGAGGTTGACCGACACAGGGACGCTGCTATCCGTCAGCGTGAGATGCGCGGGCTGATGCTCATTGTGGTTGGTGTTTGAGATGAACACGGATGACAATCGATCGAAGGTCAGCACATTATCCGGCTTAGGGTAAGCGATCGGTTGACACTCTGCGGCAGGACGCAAGCCGAGATGATCGGGATGCTGATGATGCAGTGTCCAAGGTGCTTTGCCGCGCAACAGCACTTGGTCAATACCGACGAGTAGCGTACCGAGATACAAGCCCTTGCCCATCGCGGGTTTGAAGTTGCGCGCGACATGCAGCTCTTCGTGCAGCCATGACTGTTCGAAACGCGTGCTGTACGCAGTCAGCTCATCCTGCGCACGTTCCGCAGCGATCGCATCAAACGCTGCTTCGGCCGCGAGCATGCCGGATTTCATCGCTGCGTGGCTGCCCTTAATGCGGCTGGCATTCAGGAAGCCTGCATCACAACCAATCAGCGCGCCACCGGGGAAGGTTAGCTTGGGCAGTGACTGCAAGCCGCCCGCAGTGATCGCGCGCGCGCCGTACGAGAGCCGTTTGCCGCCTTCAAAAAAACTGCGAATCGCCGGATGTGTTTTGTAGCGCTGGAATTCTTCAAACGGTGACAGGTAAGGGTTCGCATAACCCAGCCCCACCACATAGCCGACCGCTACCAAATTGTTGTCGAGGTGATAGAGGAAAGAGCCGCCATAGGTATCCGCATCCAGCGGCCAACCGGCCGTGTGAATAACCAAACCGGGTTGGTGCTTGGCAGGGTCAATCTCCCATAACTCCTTCAGACCGATGCCATAGGTTTGCGGGTCCCGACCGGCATCCAGCTGAAATTGGCGGATGAGCTGCTTTCCCAGATGCCCGCGCGCGCCTTCGGCAAACAGCGTGTACTTTGCGTTCAAGGCCATACCGAGCTGGAAATCGGCGGTGGCTGCGCCGTCTTTGCCCACGCCCATGTTGCCGGTGGCAACGCCAACGACTGCGCCTTGATCATCATATAAAACCTCGGCAGCGGCGAAGCCGGGAAAAATCTCTACGCCCAGCGCCTCGGCCTGTTGCGCCAGCCAGCGCACCACGTTGCCGAGCGAGACGATGTAATTACCGTGATTTTGGAAGCAAGCGGGCAGCAGCCAGTTGGGCGTGGCGATTGCGCTGCTCTCGGTGAGGAATAGAAAGCGATCTTCCGAGACCGGTGTGTTGAGTGGCGCACCGCGTTGCTGCCAATCCGGGAACAGTTCGTTCATAGCGATCGGGTCCATCACCGCACCCGAAAGAATATGCGCACCCGGCTCGCTCCCTTTTTCAAGCACGCATACGCTGATGTCGCGGCCCTGCTGCTCGGCGAGTTGTTTCAGCCGAATCGCTGCCGACAGCCCCGCCGGACCGGCCCCGACAATAACAACGTCATAGTCCATGGCCTCGCGGGGGCCGAATTGATCAATGAAACTCGGGTTCTGGCTGGGGCTCGTCATGGGGCTTGCGATATCGCTGAATTTTCAGCCCCGGGTTGGGCTGACTCGGTTTTGGGAGGCGTCTCTGGCACGCGGAATCATGTAATGATAACGGCTTCGACCGAATTAAAGACGATCAAGGAGCGCGCGTGGGTATCGAAGTCAATTTCAAGGGCAAGGTAGCGCTGGTAACCGGTGCCTCAAGCGGCCTGGGCGAGCGTTTCGCGCAGATTTTGGCCGAGGCCGGCGCCACCGTCGTACTTGCGGCGCGGCGCACCGAAAAACTGAAAGAGTTGCGAGCGCAGATTGAGGCGGATGGCGGGGCCGCGCGTATTGTTCGGCTGGATGTGACCGATCTGGGCAGTATCAAGTCAGCGGTGGCGCACGCGGAAACCGAGGCCGGGCCGATCGATATTCTGGTCAATAACTCGGGTGTGTCGACCACGCAAAAGCTAGTCGATGTCACGCCGGATGACTATGACTTCATCATGGAGACCAATACCAAGGGCGCTTTCTTTGTGGCGCAAGAGGTCGCCAAGCGAATGATTTTGCGTTCCAAGGCGGAGCCAAATCGACACTTCCGTATTATCAACATCGCCTCGGTGGCGGCACTACGAGTGCTGTCACAAATTGGTGTGTACTGCATGAGTAAAGCAGCCGTGGTGCAAATGACCAAAGCCATGGCGCTGGAGTGGGGCCGCTACGGCATTAATGTCAACGCGATCTGCCCGGGTTATATCGAGACCGAAATCAATCGTGAGTACTTTGCCGGGGAAAGCGGGCAAAAGCTGGTGAATATTTTGCCCCGCAAGCGCGTAGGCGTACCGTCGGATCTTGATGGGCTGCTGCTGCTGCTGGCGGCCGATGAATCGCGCTTCATGAATGGCGCAGTGATTACTGCTGATGATGGTATGGCAGTGTCCTGACGCAGCCTGATAAGTGTCTGAGTTTTTCTTTAAAACTGTCGCGATCTGACCAGTATTTGCTTGCAGTATTTGATTACAGTGTTTGATTGCAGAATCTGATTGCAGCAGTTGATTGCAGCAGTTGATTGCAGCAGTTAATTGCAGCAGCTGATTACAGTGTTTCATTACAATGATTGATTTTAATATTTAAGTCATTGCATCAGTAGTATCGATCGCTTCGGTATTTCATCAAGGAGAATCATGAACAAGCTCTACCCAGACGCCGCCAGTGCACTCGCGGGCGTCGTGCACGACGGGCAGACCATCGCGGTGGGTGGTTTTGGTCTGTGCGGTATACCCGAGGCGCTGATTGCGGCATTACGCGAAACGGGCGTAAAACATCTCACCGCGATTTCGAATAACGCGGGCGTTGATGGCTTTGGTCTCGGGCAGTTATTGGCAACCCGTCAAATCAAAAAAATGATTTCATCCTACGTTGGCGAGAATAAAGAGTTCGAGCGTCAATATCTTGCCGGCGAACTGGAGCTTGATTTCACGCCGCAGGGCACGCTCGCAGAAAAACTGCGCGCGGGTGGTGCGGGCATTCCTGCGTTTTTTACGCGGACCGGAGCGGGCACCATCGTCGCTGAGGGTAAAGAAGTGCGCGTGTTCGATGGCGAGCAGTATGTGATGGAGTACTCGCTGGTGGCTGACATATCGCTGGTGAAAGCATGGAAAGCAGACCCGGTCGGCAATCTGGTCTATCGCAAGACAGCGCGTAATTTCAACCCTAATGTAGCGATGGCAGGCAAGCTGACGATTGTTGAGGTGGAAGAGATGGTGGGGCTGGGCGATCTCGACCCCGACATGGTGCATACACCGGGGATTTTCGTTCATCGTATTGTGGTGAACGCCAACCCGGAGAAGCGCATCGAACAACGCACCGTGCGTGCACAGTAAGGCGGAGATCACCATGGCATGGACACGTGAACAAATGGCGGCGCGCGCCGCGCAAGAGCTGCAGGATGGTTTTTATGTGAACCTTGGCATCGGCTTGCCGACGCTGGTTGCGAACTATGTACCGCAAGACATTACCGTCTGGCTGCAGTCTGAGAATGGTTTACTCGGCATCGGGCCCTTCCCGACCGAAGAAGATATTGATGCGGATCTGATCAATGCGGGTAAACAAACAGTCACCGCGTTGAAAGGTGCCTCGTTCTTCAGCTCGGCAGATTCATTTGCCATGATTCGAGGCGGAAAAATCAACATCGCCATCCTCGGTGCAATGCAAGTCTCGGAGCGCGGTGATCTCGCGAACTGGATGATCCCTGGCAAGATGGTGAAAGGTATGGGCGGTGCGATGGACTTGGTAGCGGGTGTGGGCCGCGTTGTGGTGCTGATGGAGCATGTCGCCAAGGCCAAGGATGGCACCATCGCTCACAAATTGCTCGAACACTGCGACCTCCCGCTCACGGGCGTCGGTGTCGTCGACCGCATCATCACTGACCTGTGCGTGCTGGATGTGACCGAGCACGGATTGAAATTAGTCGAGATGGCACCCGGCGTAGCTAAAGACGAACTGATTGCCAGCACAGGGTGCGAGATCAGGTTCTGATCTGACGCGTTTAATCTCCCACCAAAGCCGGTCGGCGCAAAGCCCGCCGGCTTTTTCAATGGCAGCTTGATAGCGGCATGCCCTCCCGCGTGGTATCACCGTATTCGCCGTCTCATTTTCTTCACAGACCTCATCGTCAGTGCACTACAGATGCATCAGAGGCGCAGCTTAAGAGTATTTGGCGTTGCAAAGTATGTTCTGATCAAGACTGTTAACTCAGTCGTTATCACTACAACCTTTGCTACAAGGACGCATGCTATGAGCACACCCAGTATTCCGCCCAAGTCTTATCGGCAAAGCGACACGCCGCCCAGCTCAACGAGTAATACCAATGCCGTTCTCAGCAATAGCAGTAATAACCCGACGCCGAGCTCAACGAGTAATACCAATACCGTGCCCGGCAATAACAGTGCTAACCCTACGCCATCAACCAGCAACTCAAATGCGGTAGACAATACGCGCAAAAAGAGTTCATCACCAAAAACGCGAATCCCGAGGTCTCCCAGGTTGCGCCAAGCGAAGGGAAAAGACTCGCCCTTGGAGAAAATTAAGATGCGGGTCTCTGCGAGGAAGCGTGAGCTCGACAAGAAAAATCAAAACGGTTTGGCGGATTCATCAACGAGTGAGTCTGAGAAAAAAATATTCCCACGATCGGGCGCCTTGAGCGACTCTTTTGAAGATGACGTACAAAACATTGAAGATGAAAGTAATCTCGACGCGACGTCAGAGAAGCAAGGTAGCCCGTATCGGTATATCTCTGAGCCTAAGCTTGCTGCACGCACGAGGTACGATTCTGATGAAACACTATCTTCAAGCTCGATCAGTCAATCAGAGGATAGCGGCCCAATTCCTAACTATGCAGCCGTCTTGGTGCAGACTATCTGGGATGCCATTGATAATAAAGATTGGATGAGATTGGAAAATCTAATTACCTCCATGCGAGAAACCGGCTTTCGTTTCGATAGTCCATCGATGAAAGATTCTGGGGTAATAAAAACCATCGTGACGGTGGCACCATTGGCTTTGCTTGGCGCGAATGAACAGGTGCGTAGTATGGATCATGAGGACCGATGGATATTCGCGCTAGATTTACTTGATTTGGGCTGCGATAGGAACGCCAAAGACCTGAGTGGTAACCGCGTGATCGATTTGTTACGCAAGCAAGCGACGCCAGACCTCATTGAATATGTTGCCAAGGAGCGCCCCAACTTACGCCATCTATTTCCAAAGCCATAGCGCCCTATAGGCTTAAGCGTAGTTTAGCTTTCGACGAAAAACCCAAGGCTTCGGATCTATCTCGCTATTAACGAGGTCGGTTCAAAGCCTTTAATGCGCAACCATGATCTTACTGCGCCACCCAACCACCATCCATGTTCCACGCCACGCCACGGACTTGTGCAGCCGCATCGCTGCACAAGAAAACCGCTAGCGCACCGAGTTGCTCGGGCGTGACGAATTCTCCGGAGGGTTGTTTTTCAAGCAGCAGCTCACGCTTGGCCTGATCGATGGATATACCGTTCGCTGCGGCGCGCGCATCGACTTGTTTTTGCACTAGTGGCGTCAGCACCCAGCCGGGGCAGATGGCGTTACAGGTGATGCCGGTTTGCGCGTTTTCCAGCGCAGTGACCTTGGTCAGGCCGACAATGCCGTGCTTTGAAGCGACATAGGCTGATTTGCCAGCGGATGCGACCAGGCCGTGTGCGGAGGCGATATTAATAATCCGGCCCCAGTTATTTTTTTGCATGACCGGCAGCGCAAGGCGTGTCGTATGAAATGCCGAGGTGAGATTGATAGCGATGACGGCATCCCAGCGCTCGACCGGAAACGCCTCAATGTTCGCGACATGCTGTATACCCGCGTTATTAAACAGAATATCCACCGAGCCAAATTGGGCAATTGCGTCTTTCATCATTTGCTCGATTTGCTGTCGCTGGGTCATGTCGGCGCCGAAGTAGGCGGTTTTCACGCCGAATTGTGATGCTGTCTGTTTCTGCAACTCCGCAATCTGCGCAGCCTCCCCAAAACCATTAAATACGATATTGGCACCTTCGGCCGCTAGCGCTTGCGCGATGCCGAGGCCAATGCCGGAGGTGGATCCGGTAATCAGGGCAGTTTTACCGTTGAGCTGGCGCGTTTGCATGGGCATTCCTTTTGCAATGAGATGATCGATGCTGCGATTTTACGGGTAGTGCCGCTAAAATCATAAAAAGCTGATAAGGAGACCGCCCCGTGACAATGCAAGCGCAGATCAAAATGGTGCAATGCCTGTCGCCGGCAGGATTGCATGCGATGGCGTACAAGGAGTGGGGTGACCCGCGTAACCCGCGCGTACTGGTGTGCGTACATGGTGTGACTCGTGTGTCGGATGACTTTGATGCGCTGGCGGCTGCAATGGCAGATCAGCACCGTGTGATCTGCCCGGACGTGGTGGGACGTGGCCGCTCAGCCTGGTTGAAAGATCCGAAGTATTACTGGGTGCCACAGTATGTCAGCGACATGGTGACCTTGATCTCGCGGCTGGATGTGCCACAGGTCGATTGGTTCGGTACTTCGATGGGCGCGCTGATTGGGTTGGGTCTCGCGGCGATACCCGATGCACCCATCTGCAAGGTGGTGATGAACGATGTAGGCCCTACGCTGAATTTTCAGGCGCTGTCACGTATTGGCAGCTATATCGGTGAAGATCTTCGGTTTGATAGCTTTCAACAAGCCCGCGACTACATCCGAACCATCTCTGCGCCGTTTGGCCCACACACTGATCAGCAGTGGGACAAGCTGGCCGCTGATGTGCTGCGACAAACCGATGATGGGCAATGGCGGCGACACTATGATGTGTCGTTAGCCTTGCCTTTCAAAGTGATGACGGAAGAGAGTGCGCAGCAAGGCGAGGCGGCACTGTGGGCGGCTTACGATGCAGTGCGTTGCCCGGTACTGCTGGTGCGTGGCGCTGAATCAGATCTCTTGACGCGCGAGACAGCGCAGCAAATGACCATCCGCGGTCCGCGAGCGCAATTGGTTGAGTTGCCGGGCATTGGCCATGCGCCGACCTTCATGCATGACGATCAGATCGCGCTGGCACGCGAATTTTTTCTGGGATAGCGATGGTATTCGTTGCAACACGTGCGGGTGATGATGAGCTATGCATTGGGTTGCGATCTGAGGATGCTGCGCGCTTGCGGGAAGCGATCGAGTTTGTGCGAGACCCCTACGCCGGTAAGCAGGTGCCTACCGGACAAGATGCAATGGATTTCTCGCGCGGCGTGGTGGCTGCGCTATCCATTCTGAAAGCCGATGCCGACACCCGTATCGCTGGCATGTTGTTTGAGCTGGCGGTGGTGGCACCCGACAAAGTCGCTGGTATCGAGCCGCGCTTTGGTAAAGAAGTGTCTGACATGGTGATCAGCATTCGGCAGCTCATGCGCTTGCATGAGGGGATGTTTGCGCGCAAGGAGTCTGACCGAACCAAGACCAGTGCAGCAAACCAACTCGAAGCGTTGCGCAAGATGACGCTGGCCATGTCGAGTGACATGCGCGTGGTGCTGGTGCGCCTATGCTCGCGCCTGGCGACGCTGAGACATTTCGCTGAGATAAAGAGTGATAGTGAATTCACCTTGCGCTACGCGCGCGAGACGTTTGATTTGTACGCGCCGCTCGCCAACCGGCTTGGTATCTGGCAGCTGAAGTGGGAGCTGGAAGATTTGTCATTTCGTTTTTCCGAGCCGGAGAACTACAAGCGTGTCGCCAAGATGCTTGAAGAGAAGCGGGTCGAGCGCGAGCAGTTTGTCGAGGATGCGATCAAGCGCTTGCGATCGGAGCTGGCAGCCGCGGGGATTCGCGCCGAGGTCTATGGCAGACCGAAGCACATCTATAGTATCTGGAACAAGATGCAAGGCAAGGCGATCGATTTTTCGCGCTTGCATGATGTGCGAGCGTTTCGAGTGATCGTCGATGATGTTAAGACGTGCTACGCCGTGCTCTCCATCGTGCACGATATCTGGACCCCGATTGCTGAAGAGTTCGACGACTACATCGCGCGACCTAAGTCCAATGGCTATCAGTCGCTACACACAGTGGTAGAAGCGGATGATGGTCGGACGCTGGAGGTGCAGATTCGCACGCAGCAAATGCATCGCTTTGCAGAATTTGGTGTTGCTGCACATTGGCGCTACAAAGAGGGTGCAGGCAATACGCAAGATGATACCTATGACCAGAAAATTGCCTGGCTACGACAACTTCTCAGCTGGAAGAGCGAGATCACGGATACGGTTGTTGGTCAGGAAGACAGCGAGCGACAATGGGTTGAACAGCTGAAGGCTGCTTCTATCAACGACCGTATTTATGTGCTGACGCCGCAGGGCAGATTGATTGAGCTGCCGATGGGTGCGACGCCGATTGATTTTGCGTACCAGCTACATAGCGACGTGGGTCATCGTTGTCGCGGCGCGAAGGTCAATGGAACCATGGTGCCGCTCAATACGATTCTGAAAAACGGTCAGACGGTAGAGATCATCACTGCTAAAGGTGAGGCAGTGGCGATGGGAACGGCCGGACCATCGCGCGACTGGCTGTCGGATGGTTACACCGCGAGCCCTCGTACGCGCTCAAAAATTCGTGCCTGGTTCAATGCCATCGAGCAGGCGCAGACCTTGGCACAGGGTCGTGCGTTGCTTGAAAAAACCTTGCAGCGTGAAGGCAAGACAGCCGTCAACTTGGATGATCTTGCGCATCGATTAGGGTTTGACAAGCTGGACGATATGCTGCTCGCGATCGGCAACGAGCGGTTCAGCTTAAGACTGGTGGAGCAGGCACTGCATGGTGACACGCATGATCGTGTGCCATCCGTCGATGAGACCCAGTTAACACGCAAGAGCCGAGCCTCAAGCGTGACCCAAGGCGGCAAAGCCGGCGTACTCATTTTAGGCACCGAGGGCCTGCTGACGCAGATGGCGAGTTGCTGTAAACCGGCACCGCCTGATCCGATCGTCGGCTTTATCACGCGTGGCAAGGGCATTTCGATTCATCGCGCCAGCTGCAAGAACCTCTCGCAGATGGTGCTGCGCGCGCCCGAGCGCATGGTGCAAAGCAGCTGGGGTGAGCTGGGCGGTGATACGGTATATCCGGTAGATGTGTTCGTGCTTGCGCAAGACCGACAAGGTCTGCTGCGCGATATCTCCGACATTTTTTTGCGAGAAAAAATCAACGTGGTTGGCGTGTCTACGCGTAGCAGTAAAGGCCAAGCCTTCATGTCGTTTACCGGCGAGATATCCTCTACCGAGCAATTGCAGCGCGCGATGAAGGTGATCACTGAGGTGAAGGGCGTGGCTGAGGTCAAACGGGTTTGATGCGGGCTGGATAGCTGGATATCAAAACATTAACCCGTCATGAACTCGAAGCGATCTTGATCATCCAATGCTGAGCAAAACAGCGAAATCCCGGAGTTCTTGGCGTTGAGATACAAAGCTGGCTATAATCTCGCTTCTTTAGGCGCGTAGCTCAGCTGGTTAGAGCACTACCTTGACATGGTAGGGGTCGTTGGTTCGAGTCCAATCGTGCCTACCAACACACAGCAGCAATTATCTGTAAGAGCGAGAAAGGCGAGACGGTTATGACACCGCGAACTAGCACCGTAGTGAGATTCATCTCCCGCTAGCCCGTCTTCTTGCATAGAAAAACGCGGCTGGTCCGCGTTTTTTTTCGTCTGCGGCATGGGCCGCGACACTCTCCAAAGGAGCTTCCATGGTTTCAGTCCGACTTCCTGATGGCTCGCAGCGCCAGTTTGATTCTGCCGTCACTGTTGCGCAGGTCGCCGCATCGATCGGTACCGGGCTTGCCAAAGCAGCGCTTGCCGGTAAGGTCGACGGCAAGCTGGTCGACACCTCTTTCATGATCGAGCACGACGCGGATTTAGCGATCGTCACCGACAAGGATGCCGATGGCTTGGAAGTCATTCGTCACTCCACTGCACACTTGCTAGCCTACGCGGTCAAGTCTTTATTTCCGGACGCGCAGGTAACGATTGGGCCGGTCATTGATAACGGCTTCTACTACGATTTTTCGTACAAGCGCCCGTTCACGCCGGAAGATCTGCAGACAATTGAAAAGAAGATGGCTGAACTGGCGAAGAAAGATGAGCCGGTTGAGCGCAAAGTGATTGCGCGCGATGAGGCGGTGGCTTACTTCAAGTCGATTGGCGAGCACTACAAGGCAGAGATTATTGCGTCGATTCCCGCCAATGAAGATGTATCGCTCTACAGCGAGGGCGAGTTCACTGATTTGTGCCGTGGCCCGCACGTGCCGTCTACCGGCAAGCTCAAAGTGTTCAAGCTGATGAAGCTGGCCGGCGCTTACTGGCGCGGCGATTCGAAGAATGAAATGCTGCAGCGGATTTACGGCACCGCCTGGACGAAAAAAGAAGACCAGGAAGCCTACCTGCACATGCTGGAGGAAGCCGAGAAGCGCGACCACCGCAAGCTAGGCCGACAACTTGATTTATTCCATTTCCAAGATGAAGCGCCAGGGCTGATTTTTTGGCACCCCAAGGGCTGGACGATTTGGCAGCAGGTGGAGCAGTACATGCGCCATGTGTATCAAGACAACGGCTACCAGGAAGTGAAAGCGCCGCAGATTCTTGATCGCTCGCTGTGGGAGAAATCGGGCCATTGGGATAACTACAAAGACAATATGTTCACCACCGATTCCGAGAATCGGGCTTATGCGTTGAAGCCAATGAACTGCCCGGGCCACGTGCAGATCTTCCGTTCGAATATGCACTCGTATCGTGAGCTACCGCTGCGCTACGGTGAGTTTGGTCAGTGCCATCGTAATGAGCCCTCGGGGTCCTTGCACGGCATGATGCGGGTGCGAGGCTTTACGCAAGATGATGGTCATATCTTCTGCACCGAGGATCAGATTTTGGATGAATGTGTAGCCTTCACCGCGCTACTGCAAAAGGTCTACCGAGATTTCGGCTTTACCGAGGTGATTTATAAAGTCGCTACTCGTCCTGAGAAGCGCGTCGGTTCAGACGAACTGTGGGACAAGGCCGAGCAGGCGCTGATCGAGTCGCTCAAGCGCTCGGGTTGCGAGTATGAAATCACTCCAGGTGAGGGCGCGTTTTACGGCCCGAAGATCGAATACACCCTGAAAGATGCGATCGGTCGGCCTTGGCAGTGCGGCACGATTCAGGTGGATTTCTCTATGCCGGTGCGATTGGAGGCGGAATACGTCGCCGAGGACAACACCCGCAAGGTGCCTGTGATGCTGCACCGGGCTATTCTGGGTTCATTAGAGCGGTTTATTGGCATGCTGATCGAGAACCATGCCGGTGCCTTGCCGCTGTGGCTGGCGCCGGTGCAGGTGTCGATCCTGAATATCTCGGAAGGGCAGTCAGATTACGCGAAAGAAATCGAGCAAACCCTGAAAAAACAAGGGTTTAGAGTGCAGGCGGATTTGCGGAACGAGAAAATAACCTATAAGATACGCGAGCAGTCGGTCCAGAAGCTGCCCACCATTGTGGTGGTCGGCGACAAGGAGCGAGATGCAAAAACCGTGGCCGTGCGTGCGCGAGGCAATGTCGATTTGGGCGTGATGTCCCTCGACGATTTGGTAAGCCGACTCCATCACGAGATCGCTACCAAGGCCTGACGGATTCCCCGTCGGGTCAGCCCGCAGCAGAAGCACGGCGTCTTTTTTGGACCTTTAGAAGGAAACGGCAATAGCTACTGATAAATCGCACCGTATCAACGGTGAAATTACCGCCCCCGAGGTTCGCCTCTCCGGCGTCGAGAATGAAGCGATCGGCATCGTGAGCCTGGCCGAAGCGTTTCGAATGGCCGAAGAGGCCGATGTCGATCTCGTCGAGATCGCGCCCACGGCGGTACCGCCGGTCTGTCGCCTGATGGACTACGGCAAGTTCAAATACCAAGAACAGAAGCGCGCACACGAAGCCAAGCTCAAGCAGAAAGTGATCTCGGTCAAAGAGGTCAAGTTTCGCCCGGGCACGGACGATGGCGACTACAACATCAAGCTACGCAATTTGGTGAAGTTCCTAGAAGAGGGCGACAAAACCAAAATCACGCTGCGCTTCCGTGGCCGCGAGATGGCGCACCAGGAAATTGGCGTGCGCATGCTGGAGCGCCTGAAGCTGGATCTGGAGCCGTTTGGCCAGGTAGAGCAATTTCCCAAGATGGAAGGCCGGCAGATGGTGATGGTGCTCGCTCCCAAGAAGAAGAAATAAGACTCTTCCGGCTTGCTAAGGCGCTGATTTCCTTGATAGAATTGTGGGCTTCGCTGGTCTAGGCGGAGCAATCGACGGGTGGCTTGGTCTGCCTGTCAACAATAAGCGAGCTCAGGCATCCAAGCGCAGTGAATTTGCTGCCACCTGTCATCGTCCAATAAAGGAGCTGTCCGAAAAGGACAGAATTTTCATGCCAAAAATGAAAACCAAGAGCAGCGCGAAGAAGCGTTTTCGCGTTCGCCCAGGCGGTACCGTCAAACGTGGCCAGGCATTCAAGCGCCACATCCTGACCAAGAAAACCACCAAGAACAAGCGCCAGCTTCGTGGGGCGGTCGATGTTCATGACACAAACGTCAACGCGGTTCGCGCGATGATGCCGTTTGCCTGACCTAACGACCACCACAGGAGCACACTATGCCAAGAGTAAAACGTGGGGTCACGGCACGGGCCCGTCACAAGAAAGTTCTAGACGCCGCCAAGGGTTACCGCGGTCGTCGCAGCCGTGTTTATCGCGTCGCCAAGCAGGCGGTGATGCGCGCAGGGCAGTACGCCTACCGCGATCGTCGTAACAAGAAGCGCGTATTCCGCGCACTCTGGATCACCCGTATCAACGCGGCGACCCGTGAGCATGGCCTGACCTACAGCAAATTCATCAACGGTCTCAAAAAGGCCGAGATCGCGCTGGACCGTAAAGTGCTGGCCGATATGGCAGTGACCGACAAGCCTGCGTTCGCCGTCATTGTGAACCAAGTCAAAGCCACTATCGCAGCCTGATAGGCCGACTTGCGATGGCGCCACCGAGTCCGGTGGCGTTCATGCGGGGCATGAGGTGACAAGCCCGTGCCCCGTTGCCATTTTCAAGCACACGTATGAGCTCATTGGAACAACTCGTTGTTGCCGCAGGCGCTGATTTCGCCGCTGCGCAGGATTCTGCCGCGCTGGAGAATGCCAAGGCAAAATATCTCGGCAAGAGCGGGCAGATCACCGAGCAGATGAAGGGCTTGGGCAAGCTCGATCCCGAGGCGCGTCGCGCTCAGGGTGCGTTGATCAATGCGGCAAAAGATCAAATCGAGGCACTGCTGACTGCCCGCCGGAATGCCTTATCGGATGCGCAAATGCAAGAGCGTCTGAACGCCGAGGCGATCGATGTGACTTTGCCCGGACGTGGTCGCGGCGTAGGGGGTATTCACCCCGTCATGCGTTCATGGGAGCGCATCGAGCAGATTTTTGCCTCGATTGGTTTTGATGTGGCCGATGGCCCCGAGATCGAAACCGACTGGACCAATTTCTCTGCCTTGAATAGTCCGGAAAACCATCCGGCGCGTTCCATGCAAGATACCTTTTACATCGACGGTAATGACAGTATCGGCAAGCCGCTGCTGCTGCGTACGCATACCAGCCCGATGCAGGTGCGCTATGCAAAGATGCACCAACCGCCGATCAAGGTGATTGCGCCGGGTCGCACGTATCGCGTTGATAGCGATGCGACGCACTCGCCGATGTTTCATCAGGTTGAGGGCTTGTGGATCGATACGGATATCAGCTTCGCTGATCTCAAGGGTGTCTATCTCGGCTTCGTGAAAGCATTTTTTGAAACCGATGATCTGCAAGTACGTTTTCGTCCTTCTTACTTTCCATTCACTGAGCCATCGGCGGAAATCGACATTGCGTTTGGTTCCGGGCCGCTGAAGGGCCGCTGGTTGGAGGTCTCGGGTGCGGGGCAGGTGCACCCCACTGTGTTGCGCAACATGGGCCTCGATCCCGAGCAGTTCATTGGGTTCGCCTTTGGTTCGGGTCTTGAGCGGCTGACCATGCTGCGTTATGGCATTAATGACCTTCGACTGTTTTACGAAGGTGATCTTCGCTTCCTCAAGCAATTCAACTGATTTCGGACGACGCGAGCAATGCAATTTTCTGAAAACTGGCTACGAACGCTGGTCGACCCCAAGCTCACCTCGGATGAGTTGTCGCATCTGCTGACGATGTCTGGCCTTGAGGTTGAAGAGTTTGAGCCTGTGGTGCCTCCATTTACGCATGTGGTGGTGGCGCAGGTAGTGCAGGTGGAGCCTCACCCGAATGCAGACAGGTTACGTGTGTGCCAGGTGGATGCGGGTACGGGCACTATGCTGAACATTGTGTGCGGTGCGCCGAATGTGCGAGCAGGTCTGAAGATACCGTGCGCCATGATTGGCGCAAAGTTGCCACCGGGTGAAGACGGTAAACCCTTCGAGATCGAGCTCGGCAAGCTGCGCGGTGTGGAGTCGCAGGGCATGCTGTGCTCTGCGCGCGAGCTGAAACTGTCTGAAGATCATGCCGGCCTGCTTGAGTTGCCTGATGATGCCCCAGTGGGTAAAAATTTCCGCGACTATTTTCAGCTCAACGATCTTAAATTCACCATCAAGCTGACGCCCAATCGTGCGGATTGTTTGTCGGTGTTGGGTGTGGCGCGCGAGGTGGCTGCATTGACGGGCGCATCACTGTCGATGCCCGTATTCAAGTCAGTGGCGGTGAGTCTGGATGAAGTGTTGCCCGTCAAGATTGCTGCGCCTGATTTATGTGGACGCTTTTCTGGTCGCGTCATTCGCGGTTTGAATGCCAAAGCCGAGACACCGCAATGGATGAAGCAGCGGCTTGAGCGGAGTGGTCAGCGACCGATCTCGGCATTGGTCGATATCTCGAACTACGTCATGCTTGAGCTTGGTCGTCCTACACATGTATTTGATTTGGACAAAATCCACGGCGGCCTCGAGGTGCGCTGGGGTCGCGCTGGAGAGCAGCTGAAGCTGTTGAATGGCAATACAGTCGCTGTCGATGAGTGGATCGGTGTGATCGCCGATGATACCGGCCCGGAGGCCATGGCAGGCATCATGGGTGGCGATGCCACAGCAGTATCGCTCGACACCACCAACATTTTTCTTGAAGCCGCATTCTGGTGGCCAAATGCGATTCAGGGCAGGGCACGGCGCTTTAATTTTTCTACCGATGCTGCGCATCGTTTCGAACGCGGCGTGGACTTTGCGACCACGGTCGAGCATATCGAGCGTATCACTGCGCTGATCGTCGAGATTTGCGGCGTACCCGGACAGACCAAGGTGGGGCAGGTGGATGATCAGATCACCGCACTGCCCAAGCGCGAGCCGGTAACACTGCGCGTTTCACGCGCCTCAAAAATCATCGGCGTCCCGCTATCGGCGCAACAAGTGGCTGACATCTTTTCGCGCCTTGGTTTGCCGTTCACTCAGCAGGGTGAGTCGTTCTTAGTGACTGCGCCCAGCTTCCGCTTCGATATCGAGATTGAAGAAGATTTGATTGAAGAGATCGCGCGGGTCTATGGCTTCGACAATATTCCCGCATTGCCGCCAGTGTCGGCCAATGAAATCCGACTCGCGCCCGAGCACCAGCGCTCTTTGTTCACGGTACGCCGGCAAATGGCCGATTTGGATTATCAGGAAGTGGTCAACTACAGCTTCATTGATGAGTCGGCTGAGCGTCGCTTTGGTATTACAGACCCGATCAAGCTGCTAAACCCGATCGCTAGCCAAATGAGCGTTATGCGCTCGCAATTGCTGGTGGCGAATGTTCGCTACAACCTGAACCGAAAAGCGTCGCGTATGCGAGTGTTCGAAATCGGTGCGGTGTTCTCAAAAGATGCCAACATCGACGATGGCCCGCTGTCGGTAGCCGGTATTGCGCAACCCAAACGACTATCGGCACTGGCGTATGGCACGGTAGCGGATGAGCAGTGGGGTCAAGCGTCACGCACGGCCGATTTTTTTGATCTCAAGGCCGACCTGGAAGCCTTGTTCTCGCCGCAGACCTTACGGTTCGAGAAAGTGGCCCACCCCGCGCTACACCCTGGTCGTTCCGCTGCGGTTTTCATCGGCGATAAGCCTATCGGGCTCATCGGCGAGTTGCACCCAGGTTTGGTGCAGTCACTCGAGCTACCGCTGGCGCCCGTGATGTTTGAGGTCGATGCCGCTGCGCTGCAGCAGCGCAGCCTTCCGGTATACCAAGAGCTTTCCAAGTTTCCGCCTGTCATGCGCGATCTGGCGCTGCTGGTTGAGCAGTCGGTTTTGGTGCAATCGCTACTGGACACCATGCACCAGCTGGCAGCAGTTAACCCGGTGTGTCGAATCATGCAACACATGGTTTTGTTTGATGAATATCGCGGCAAAGGGCTGCCGGAAGGGCAAAAAAGTCTTGCCTTCCGTGTGACCATGCAAGATACTCAAAGCACCCTGCAGGATGAATCGGTTGATGCGGCGATTGCAGCGCTGGCCGAGGCTGTTCACCAAAAGCATGGCGCAACCATAAGAAAATAAGCAGCCATTTCGGGGCTCGTCAAACATGATGAATCACACCAATCCCGCAGAAGTTGAATCTGTCGTCGCAGCGGATCTCGATCGCGCCATTCAGGCCAACCAAGCGCGCGTCGGTGCCGAGAAAGAATTACCGACCCTCACCAAGGCAGAGCTGGCCGAGTTGTTGTTCGAGCAGGTTGGTTTGAACAAGCGAGAAGCCAAGGACATGGTCGATACCTTCTTTGGCGAGATTCGCGATGCGCTGGAGCGTGGTGAGTCGGTGAAGCTGTCTGGCTTCGGTAACTTCCAGCTGCGCGACAAACCGCAACGACCCGGACGCAATCCCAAGACGGGCGAAGAAATACCTATCAGCGCTCGTAGAGTAGTCACCTTTCATGCAAGCCAAAAGCTGAAAGCGCAAGTCGATGCGTCAGGTGTTCGTCCGCCGGCGCATCCCGTCTGAGTTGAGCCGTCATGACCGAGCGCGCGGCCAAGCCTTCACTGGCGCCTCTGCCACCGATCCCGCCGAAGCGATACTTCACGATCGGTGAGGTGAGTGAGTTGTGCGGCGTAAAGCCCCATGTGCTTCGCTACTGGGAGCAGGAATTCACCCAACTCAAGCCCGTCAAGCGACGAGGTAACCGGCGCTACTATCAGCACCATGAAGTAATGCTGATTCGCCGCATCAGAGAGCTGCTGTATGAGCAAGGATTCACCATCAGCGGCGCGCGCAATAAGCTTGACGCAAATGGCGCTACCAGCAGCCCAACGGCACAGGCGATGGATCTTGTTGCTGTGCGGGCTGAGCTCGGCACCATACTCGGACTATTGAGGCTCTGAGCCGCCCTTGCTGGTAGTAGCAGTTGTAGTTCGGCAAAAAAATGCCCGCTCGGTGAGCGGGCAAGATCTATATCTGAGGAGAAGACATAGAGGAGACGCGTATATCATGCTGCTCTGCAAAATATAAAGCAAATGCTTTATTCCTATCCATTCAATAGATGTTTCGTATGACTGGCGCCCAAGGCGGGTCGCAAGAGCGCTCACCGGGGCCGGACGCCGCATCAAAACCTATGTGTTTTATTGATAACTTGGCGATATTTCCGCAAATGGATTCATTCTGGAAAGAAAATTTTGCGAATTTCTGAACATTTGACCGTATAATTTCTTTTAGGAATCAAATCGGTTTGCCAGCGCCCTACATCCGTGCACGTGGATGGGACGATGGCAAGCCCCAAGTGTTTGATTTTTTCTTTCACCAGAATCATGGAGGCGGTGTTGGCGGACTCTAATCAAAGCGGATGTCTGACGGTTGGTGAAGGCGTCGTTCTCAACGGGACGTTTGTGGTCCCGGATATTGCCTCGGTGTCGGGCAGTATTGAGGGCGATATCACAGCGCGCGAGCTGATTGTTGCCAGTTCGGGCGTGATCAAAGGCAAAGTCACCGCGGAGATCATCGACCTTCGGGGCGAGATCCATGACACGCTGACCGCCAAGAAATCGCTGTTCATCCGATCAACTGGTAAGGCACTCGGCTCGGTGCAATATGCAGAAATCGAGATCGAAAAGGGCGGTGACCTGCAGGGTTCACTACAAAAGATTGATGGCGACGGCCCAGCTTCGGGTACGTACTGATTTCGGGGCTGTGACTCGTGTTCATCAATAAAAAACGCAACGACGAACGGGAAAAAATGGCGACTCCCATCGAAACTAGCCAACCACCGGTGATTGAGCCAGAACTACCTGCCCCAGAGGTACAAGTGGATCTCGACCAGGCCTACCCCGGTAACGGTAATGGCAACGGCGGCATGAAGCCGGCGGTGAATAACCTGAAACCCTCGATCATCAGTGAAGGCTTCGAGTTCATCGGCGAGATTCGTTCTAATGGTTACCTGACCATTGACGGAACGGTGCGCGGTACTCTGTCTCTGCACTCGATACAGATCGGCGTGACCGGCGTGCTCGACGGAATTGTCACCTGCGACACCATGAACGTCAAAGGCAATTTTGCGGGCTCGCTGGATTGCCGTGATCTGACCATCGGCAGTCGCGCTGTGGTGGACGGTAAGGTCAGCTTCAAGAGCATCACCATTCAGCGCGGTGGTGTGGTCAAGGGCGAGCTCAAGAAAAAACCGTAAATGCGGGTGGCCGGCTAAGGCGCGCACGCTAGCGCTACAGCCGGTAATCCGAACGGCTTGCTCAACAGCGGTATTCAATGAGTTGGTGAGCCATAAAAAAAGCCTGACGGTGTGTCGTCAGGCTTTTTTATTTTTGTCGCAGTTGACTGGAACTACTTTTTCTCTTGCGCCATTTTGATGACAGTTTGCGCGTCAGTGCTGCTGGTATTGTTTTGTGCTTGAATCACCAAGCCAAGCAGTTTGGCGCCGTGCTCAACGCCGATGGTGCCATAGGTGATGTCACCACGAACCTCAGAGTCTTTGTGAAACTCTGCGCGTTCGTTGGCGTAAATGTTTCCTTCGACTTTGCCGGCAACCATAACGCGATGCGCCGTGATGTCGCCCGACACTTCGCCAGAGCGACCAATTGCAACCGTCACTTTCTTTTCTTTGACGGTTTCGATATTACCAATCACCTTGCCATCAATGCGTACGCTATCGAGCAGTACTAAACGACCGTAAATCTCGGTGGTCGCACCGATTAACGTGTCGAATTTCTCCTGCGTGGGTAGTAGTTTGCTTTGCTTCATTTTGCGGAACATCGCCCTCTCCTGTTCCAGATTTATAACCCGCAATATACCGGACACAGCATCGGTACGGGGTTGATTTTTTTAAGATGAAGCGGCTTGTTACGGTTGATGCGTAAACAAGATGTTGAGCACTCGTCGTGACACGGGAAAAATCAATGCGTTGCGTCTACTTTAAAGAAATTACTTAAGCTTGTGGTTTTTGATTCGACAAGCTCAGCCGCCACTGGGCAGCACCTGAACCGGGTTCATGACATGCCCATTGCGAAACACTTCGTAGTGCAGGTGCGGGCCAGTGGAACGACCAGTGCTACCAACATCGGCAATATGCTGACCACGTTTGACGCGTTGTCCTTCGGTGACGTGACGCTTGCTGATGTGCGCGTAGCGCGTCATGAAACCCTCAGCGTGCGTTATCTCGACGATGTGTCCGTACGTGTCTTCCCAGCCGGAACGCGTCACCAATCCATCGGCGGTGGCGATAATAGGCGCGCCATGTGAAGCAGTGAAATCAAGTCCCTCGTGGCGAGCAAGTGTGTGCGTAAATGGATCAACGCGCATACCAAACCCGCTTGTCATACGAAAATCACCAGCGATCGGCACTCCGGTAGGCAACGTATGCAGCCACTGCAACTGCTTATCCCAGTCGCTGCGCATGCTGCTCACTGTTTTATTGAACTGCCCGATTTCGCCCATCGTGCTGTCGAGGCTTTCATCCAGAGGCAGCGATGAGTCGAGCGTCGCACGTCGACTTGGCAGCAGCAGCAATGGACCGCCACGACCATCCTCTTTGCTGGCAACGCGCTCGCGCAAAGACGCTGGCGTTGCGATTTCCATGAATCGGTTTTTTAGTTGCTGCAGCTGGCGGATGTCTTGCGCCGTCGAGTCCAGAGTCTCTTGCATCTTCACCAGGCGATCACGATAAATCGCCTCCATGCGTTGCTGCTCGGCTTCTGTGGTGACGCCGCCCAGGGTGCGTGCAAGGTCAGGGCTGGTTTCAACCGCAATCTTGAAACCAACGAGGTAGAGCAAGAAGCCGGTAACGATAAGCGTGAAAGAACCCACCAACGCCGCAACCACCACCTTCTTCGCGGTAATTGAGATAGTG
>Ga0194115_10002628_pt1 | contig 21171 bp, 16 predicted proteins | sample TA2MahsurfametaG_3_FD_148656 | JGI IMG/M metagenome (GOLD analysis project Ga0194115, IMG submission 148656) | Freshwater microbial communities from Lake Tanganyika, Tanzania - TA2015002 Mahale S4 surface | ecosystem: Environmental > Aquatic > Freshwater > Lake | place: Tanzania: Lake... | reverse complement strand
TTCTTTCGTGCTTCTCTTCTCGTATATTTCATGTAGGTTTTCACGTATTTCTGTTTCTCTTTTTGTGTTGTTGGATCAGTCGATCCTTCTCTCCTTCTCAACCGGTGCCATCTTCATTAATCGTTGGGGATCCATTCTCTCCTTCTGGTCCCGTGGAGAAGGGGCGGTTCTCCTTGACGTTCGACCCATAGTTTTCTTTTTCACGATTAGACTGTGGAGAAGGATCTCTACCAGTCAACACTACGTAGGCATTATGGCTAGGTACGTTGGTACCCTTCGCCATGCCGTTATTTACGACAGTTGTTGTCGTCGGTATCATCGACATCAGACGGAAACTCACCGAACCCAGATGTCGCCGATTCAAAAAAGACTCGGCGACGTGCCGGATATGACGTCAAAATCCAATTCCTACGTGTCGTATATCCGGGTGTTACTACGTACGCATGTAGTATCTGTTGAACTACGGAAATCCTTCCAATAAGAATGCGTCCGGAAAACCGTAACGCGTACGTGTTCACCAGTTACACAGTCGCAAATGCCGTGTGATGTGATGAACGGCCATCAACACACAAGCTCGCTCTCTTTTCGTCGTGCGTATCTTGCCATCATTTTTGGTTCGCAGTCACTTCGCATAAAAACTCCATCCGTATCACACATCTCCTATTTTCAACATGTTCAAGTCCATTGTCTCTCTTGCTCTTATCGCTGGCGCTTCTGCCTTCGCTCCTTCTCCGGCTTTCGTCTCTCGAGTCCAAGCTACCGCTCTCTTCGCATCTGCGGAGGTTGAGGCCAAGATCAAGGAAATCATTGTTGAGCAACTCGGAGTAAAGCCCGACCAGGTCGTCCCTGAGGCCTCCTTCATTGATGACCTCGGTGCCGATTCTCTGGACACTGTTGAATTGATCATGGCCATCGAGGAAGCATTCGACACGGACATCCCCGAAGAGGAAGCCACCTCCATCGCCACTGTCAAGGATGCCATCGACTTTGTCTCCAAGCTTTAAATTTGGTCACCGAAACAAACACTGTACGCTATAGACACGAGCAGCGCTGCTCCTTTTTGGGCAGGCTAAAGTAGAATTGGGAATCTTGATATGTAATCGATTGGTAATTCTGCTGTACACTAGGAAACTGTGAACTGTTTGTCCACGGTGTCGTTCTAGTCTCGAGAGAAATGCATGAAGGGGATGAAAACCGCACTATAGATTACGTCGTGCTATTCAAGTAGGGCAGACGGTCGACGACGTGCATCGTTTTTGGCAAGTACAAGCAGCCAGAATGATGGATGAACATGCAGTGGTACCTTCTGAAGGCACCCAAGATTTGAGTATTCATTTACTTCTTGGGCGGCGGCTTTTTGCCCGTAAAGGCTCCACCTACGCCTTTTCCCACATTCTTTACACCAGAGAAAAGGCCACGCCCAACTGACAAGACCCCATCGCCAACACCTGCAGCAACTGTACCCGCTCCAGTCGCCAACCCCGATCCAGCTGACGCGAATCCTTGCTGAAACCCATCTACTACTGCTTTTCCGTCGCCTTTTGTTAGTCCTTTTCCTATGCCTTTTCCAATCTGCAATGCACCTCCAGCCACTATCAAGAGATTTGTCGTCAGTACACATAAAGAAGCCCATCTACAGAAAGAAAGTCGAGGATACTCACCGCCGCCGAAAGCATGACCGACGCCCTGGCCGGCACCCTTCAAGATCTTTCCGGTACCGTTGCCCACTAACAAAAACACGGGTAAGATTCGAAGCACCATCAAACATCAGGTGCACGCATGCCTTGACGTACCGCCATAAATGGTAGACCCAACACCGTCGCCAAGCCCCGTGACGACACTATTGACACCCGCACCTACCCGACCAGCACCGATCATGTCGCTAGTCCGCTCAATCGTATTGCCGACTGCCCGCGAAAGATCAGATACTCCACCGCCAAGTTTTTCTCCTGCTTTTTTGAAAATCATGTGCGAAGCCTTACCGGTGAGGTTGCCGGTAGCGCGCAGAATATCTCCTTCGACCCATTCATCGTCTCCATCGTCGCGAGCCGCGAGGAACTTCCAATCCTGAAGGCTTGCTGCGGAGAGCAATGTCACCAACTTGAACTTCATTCGCGATGCGTAAACAGCAGATAGGTTCTCAAGAAGTCGGTCCGGCGGACCCTTCAATGATCGATCCTCATATCGGGCGAAGTTCAAATCGGCACGGTCGATAGTGAACTTAAGGTTCCGCATGAAATAGTTCACCATTGCGGAACCCTGTGCGTTGGGTCCTATCTTCTTGTACCGCGAAGCTTGCGGATCACGCTTGAAGCTGACCAACAAAGAAAATGGCGAGACTCGTGCTGTATCGATGTCATAGAAGACATCACTCCTAGGCGGGCTGTAGTCACCGTCACTGATGAAGCTTCCGATCTTCCCTTTTTTTTCAATCTTCACAATGTAACCGCCATGTTCTTCGTCTTCGACCAGTTTGAGCGAATAACCTGTTAAGTCTTCACTTGCGCCGAGGATTCGGTTGACCAGGTCGAACATCCTCCACGCGTATTCCTCGGAAGTGGTAATCTTGATTTTTTCGCTGACTCCGTTTGCATGACCAACATTCAAATCGAAAAGATCCACTTTAACTATCTCAGCATCCACGGGACCCCGAACTCGGATGCACATATCAACAAAGTTGCAAGATCGATACGAACAGTCAAACACCAGAGGAAACTGGGAATCGGGGGTCAGATCCTTTACGGTCACATGATGAATTATCAACGAAATTTGAGATCTTTCTGGAGATACCATGATGCTTCCGTCCTTTTTAGTCTCCTGATCCTTGAAGACTCGCTGGAAGTCAAAAGTACACCTAGAGAAATTGATCGAGGCTACTGGTTGCTGTAGAATCTCAGCGACTTTCGACCGACTTTCGTCGCCTTTCATCAATTGATTTGCGTTAGAAGCGTTCGTGCGTGTCAAGGTGGATATCGCATTCCATTTTCTCTCCGGCGACCGCAGCTCGTTGAGAATCAACTGAACCTCCGTCCACCGTACCCGAAAGCGAAAGAAGTCGTTTTGAAAAAGACTCCCTTGCTTCGATGCACTTCCAAGTCCAGACGAGCCCCTGCTGATCTCCCCAATCTTTACAACGAGCCTTGACTGGCCATGTGTGTCGATCACCGTTTGAACACAAACGCTTCCCACAGCTCTCCCGGTGTTGGCTTTTAGAATGACAACTTTTAGTCCTAATCTATCCACTCTGAAAAACGACGTTCGACAGTCGAGTTCGATGAAGTGCAACGCGATCTCAAGACCTGCCTGTCTGGTACCAACTGCCAGGCTTGACACTCTTCCACTGTCTACAAGGACTTCAGGGCGTTCTCTCTCCTTCACCAGAACCAGCCTTTGGCTGCCGTTGAAAACTTGAAATTCTGGAATGACGTGAACTTCTGACTGATGTTCATTCAAGATAGTCCTATAAGCATAGTAGCCGGATGGGGATTCGTTTTCCCACAAGATTGGGATCGTGGCGATACCACCATCTCCGATCGGAAGCTCCTCCACAAAAAAAGGCCGGCTTCTTCGAAATCCCATGTCGCCCTGCATCGTCAACTGTAGGATTCGAAGGGGCACATTTCCGCTAGGGAGCAGGGTGATTCGCCGACTGAACTGATTCGAACCGAACGCACTGAGAGGCGTCATCCTGGTCGACGCAGATAACCTCCTGGGATTGTTTCCATGAGCGAAAAAAGGGTCGGAACGATGCACCTGCTCGAAGAGAATGTCTCCAGTGTGATCTACCCCGAAGAAGCAAACCGTGAGAAAGAACGTACGAAGGGGTGCTTCTGGACTGGACGAAGCGCTGGCTCTATTCTTCTTGGGAGACATCACTTTCTTCTTCTGTTCCTCTTCGGGAACACCAAGACCCGCTAGAGCCAGGTCCCCCTCGGCGACGAAGAACTCGCTACCGGCCGCTCCTGAAATATTCGTGGCACTGATGTTATCCTTCGCAAACGGTAGGACGCAGCGCAGCGGTTCGACCAGACTAAATTCTGATACCAACGGAAGATCAATCCAGCCGCCGTCCAACCAGCCTAGATCGCTTCCAGCGATCGGGGAATCAGCTGCCTTCACTGAGATAGCAATCGATGGCCCTGGAGTGAATATCTCAATTCGGTGGCCTGTCTGGAGCGAGTAGATCGAATCGCTACCAGGAAGCTCCTCGTAAGGCGAAGAGCTGAAGGTATGTGGCATCGGCGTTTTCACCTGAATTGGAATTGGAAATCTGTTTTCAACCAGAGCCCTCGGTTCCAGTCTAAGTTTTATCTGGGGCATGCCGGCTGATGTCAACTTTACACTCAAGATCCCTTGAATAACCAAGGGACTGGCGCACCTGTTCCCTTGTTTTTCCGATCTACACACAACGTCGAATTTACTGATAACTCGGCCGTCTCCAGATTTTCGCAGCTGGTCGATCGACGCGATCACCGTTAGTGCGCCACAAACTGAAGCAGTTTCGTCATTAGGGAGGGATGGAGATAAAGATAAATTCAGTTGTCCTTCTCTGTGTTTCTCCCATGACTCGTGAAACTGGACTAGCGAATCAATGGGAACACTGAAGCTCCTCGACTGCTTTGAGGCGACACCACTTTCAGATATTGCAAGCGGCTTGTCGTTCCCACGGGACTGATTATGACTCAAGCAGGTTCCCAAAGACCGCTTCTGCGTTCCGCCTTCAAGGGCGATCAAGAAGGGCAACGATGTATTGTTGACAATGTCAACGCAGCCCGTTATGCTGAGAACCTGGAGTTTCAATACAAAAAGAAGATTCTGGGATGTCAGCAACAATCATAAATGGTCCCTTTTGTGCTGGCAACAACTTACGGTCGTCTTTCCTTGCTTGATAACCCTTGTCATCAAGACAGTGCCATCACTTAGCCTGTGCGCAGCCTTCTGTGAAAGATGTCCTAAGTCCAACACATCAATGGAAATTCTGGAATGTTTGTCCGGGAACAACGTCACTACCTTTTTGAAGTTCATGTCTTGTCCGTACGTTCGCCTACCACCGTACCCTTGGCCCTTAGGCGGCTCAAATCGAAAATACTGAATTGAGCCAGTCCTACAGCTGTGTTGGACAGCGTCATCCCCGCGAAGCGAGAAGAGAACGTCGATGCCTGAGGTATTTTCGATTGCATACGGCATCGACATGACAAGGTTGCGCGCTGCGCTTGCTGCCATGCTTGCCTTCACGCTTTCAGATTCTGTACTCACGCCTTCCTCGAGGTCTACGGCGGTTGCAACAGAGTACATAGACCACATTCGTGAAGCGCTTGCTAGACTAACCAAGAATTGCTCTGAGAACGAGATACAACAGGGAAAAGACTCAAGATCAATCGTCGTACTGAGTCTGTCAGATTTGAAGCGTTTGCTTTGTGATCGATGACCTCTCAGGGTTGTCTCCCACGGCTGAACCAAAAGCCTGTTCCAAATGCTGCACGACGTATCGAAATAGTCGGCAAGAATGCTTGTGTTCACGTGAAGATCAAATGTCATATCCGGCGAGCCGTAGCGACACGACTCCGCGTCAGCCACAAAGTTGATGACTGAAGCCCGGAAGAGCGCCTCATCTAGCCCTTGAAGATCATTGATCACGGTGACCTTCGCATGCGGCATCGTAAGCTTTACTTGGATCCTGGTCCCGGATGCGTTTCCCCCAACCGGTCCATTTGCATGTACGGATGTCGAGATTTCGCCGACGCTACTCGAGCTATGATGGTAGTCGTTGGAAGGCCTCTCGGAATTATCTTCCAACGCTGACACAAGGTTTTCGATGCGTCGTTGCTCCGTCTTTGAAAGCTCGCCAAGCTCGACGATGTTGTCGGTGGACTCGCTAGCGTCAGTTGTAAATGACGCCTGTAGGCTATTCATAATGGCGCTGACGAGGGCTGCATTGTGCATCGAAAAAGTAAAATCGAAAGGCGTCAAAGCTGCCGCACGAACTTCGATTGCAGTAGCTCCGTCAACCGTAAGCTTTGTGGATCCATAAAAGGACCCTTCCGCTGGCTCCAAAATTTGAAGCGCACTTCGCATGTCTTTACCAAAGGCACAGAAAATCTCCATGGCCTCGGATTGACCATCAAACTCTGATTCAATCATTTTGCCAGTCGACACTTCAGACGTCAATCCCAATGAGACCGAGAATTTTCCTTGCAAAACAAGAGTCTCTGTCAGCTGCGTCTGGACGCTTGGGTCTTTTGCCAACTGACTGCCTAAGTCAATCAAAACAATCTGGCACATTTTGGTCGTCGCACTAACATGCAAACGTGACAACTCCCCAGAATCAACAAGAGTTGCTTCGATTTCGTTGCCGGAACCAGGCTCAGAATGAACAACTAGCCGCTCACTTTGAATAGAACGCGTGGGGATAGAATCCCCAATGGCACCGCTACTGTTGTTGAATAAATCATCCTCGTCCTTTTCAACAAACGCAAGAACTTCAGCAATCGCATCTGGAATAAGGACGACTCGTGGTGAACCAACCTTAAGATCAAGAGTCGTGTCGCTGACGCCTGCTGAGTAACCGATGAAGAACAGGTCCTCTTCAACGTCCCCAGTCTGTTCTTGCCGGATCAGAAAACGATACTGCCTCTGGGATGCCTTGGCACGCATATCCTCGCACACTAGACTGTGCAAAACAACAGTACTTGATTTCGAAAGCGTGTCTGGATAGGAATCGTAGCTGATTCCAGCGTTTATCGCGGCAAAGCGAATAACGGGCAACTGCGACGAGTCGACCAGCTGCAACGCCATGGAATCTATAGAAAGCTTGATGTACATTCTACGCTGCTTCTCGAGGAATAGATTCCCCGCGTGTGTAAACGTAGCCTCGCCGTCAAGAGCGACGTTGTTCTGGCTCGAATCTGGTCGACTGTAAGTCATGGATTCATCGTCCCGAAGAAATAGCTCACCCTGTCCAATGTTTTCATCGAGTGTCCGAAAAATCTGTAAATACTGCAATCTCGAAATCAGAAAGTTGGCGTCGGTCATATGAATGTTGACGCGCATTGCTTGATCATCGAGAGTCCCAACAACATCTGATGGTAGCAACACATTTAACGACATACGCACAGGACTTGCTTGCATCGGGCCTCCAGGCCCGTGGATGGCTAGTTCTGAAAGGTTTATTTTGGCTTTGCTGCCTCCCGTCCCAGGAAGCATTGAATACTCGACTTCGAGCGACCCAGCTCGCAGTCTAATGGATTCTTCACTGTAGGCTGACTGCGGTAGGACCAAATCGAAAGCAGTAGCTCTAACTTGGAATACCTTCTTTCCAGCAACAGAATCGGCTATTTCGACCGCCTTCTGAGCTGCTGAGGTCGCCGCCTTTGCTGTCAATGCACCTAGAATACCCTCCGACATGTACTCCACAAGCGCCATGACCTGGCTTTGAAGGAAGCACAGTCGCATCGGTGAGAGTTCTACTTCTGCGAAGGCCTCTAGATTCGAGTCGTCCTTATCAGCCAATTGTAGTGCCTGAATAAGGCGGTGGCCTTGGACGTATCGGACTGTCAAGAGGTTCTCCGAGTGATCAGGCGCAAGCCCGACAAGTGTTCTATAGGTTGTCAACGTTCTCCCCATCCCTTCTGGAGTTCTGATACGGATATCCCCAAGCTTCAGTGAAATATCTAGTGCGTCTCCAGATGAGACAGTCACATGCGTTTGTGATACAGACAAAATAAACAAAGGCAAGTCGTCTAGCGCCGAGTTCAGGTTCAGGTCAAGGTGATCCATCGAGGCACTGATTTTCATCAGACCTAGCTTTCCACCTTTTTCGGTGGCATTCGCGGACTGTGTATCCCGACGACTTCGTGGGGTCTTCTCCGGTGCGCTGACAAGAGTCGCTGTATCTTCAAAGTCCTCAGAAACGAGCGAAAGCTGCTCGAAAAGATTGCTTACACCTTTGGCACCGTAGGGATTCCAATGTATGAATAAGCTTGAAAAGTGAGCATCGATTGTGCTTTCAACGTATTCTTCACCGCGAAGGTTCGCCTCAGTTATCTCTCTAGGAGACAATCTTCGAAAGGTCACGTCAGCAAGCTCCGTAGAACCAGAATAATTCGTCTCAAAAACACCCTGGTTTGTCAACTCCTTCATGATTTCGTCGCTTTTCCCATGCGCGAAAAACTCAGATGTACGAGGCAAAGTAGAGTGCGCTAAGAGACGCTGGCATCGAGGATGATTAGATTCGAGAAGGTCTAGAATCCAAAACCATCCCATCCGTAGCCGAATGGCAATGCTGCCATCCAACATAAGCTGTGTTGACGCGTAAACAGAAACCAGGTGGGCTTCGACACGATTGTTGCAATCCAGAGACACTGTGATGGAAAGTCGCTGTAAACCAATCATAAAGAAAAACTGCGATTGTTCAATACTCCCTTGGCTGGCTACCTTCGTAGTAACAGCGCCGTCGCCTGATTTGCGATCCTTCAAAAGGTCATCGAGCTTGCGTACATCATCGATGTCGACCACGATTGGGTTTTCCTCTTCCATGTCTCCAAGCAGCCGAGTCCAGGATCCCAAAACCGAAAATATATTTCTCCCTTGCGTGGGGGACATACGAATACTAATCGATGGAATTACCCCAATACAACAAATCCTAGGTGGTTCGGCCGAATGCGCTAGACTTTCGACGCCAAAATCAAGGGATAACGAGATCGGATCAATGACAGAAGTTTCAGAACTTGATTCATCAACAAGTAAGTTTCTCCAGTCGTTTGCTTGTCCCACTTTGAACGTCAAATCCCTGATGACTAAACTTCCACTGTCACGACTTAGCTCCGAACTATCGTCCACGATTCTTGGATGCTCGTCGAACCACGCTGCAACCTTTACGGATTCATTTATTCTCCCGTACGTCAGCTTGAAGCGACCTAAATCGAAGACAAGGACTTTCGCTCTCGGATCGGTACAGCTCTGTGGAATCAGTACAGCTGGAGCCTTTATGTCAACGTCGACTGTCCAATCAGCTCTGTTGGCAGTCTTCTCCTTCCAGGCATCGACAAGAACATTTGAAAGATCGTTTGTTCCTGGTGAGTGAAGTTTCTTACCGGCGATATCAAGGCCGGTCGGTAGATTTACGTCATTTTGAGCTTCCGTGGAAAGTGAAGGTTGTAACATCTGCGTCGCCCCCTGATCAGTGTCGTAAAAGAGATCTATCGAGCCAGACATGGAACGAGCGAGGATAGGGTTTTGTTTCTTTCCCATCGGGCTGATACCAGTCGAAGAAGCAGCCACAAAAGTTTTGATTTCCTTGAACAGGACATGGGATACTACGGCTTCAAAAGCCGCGAGTTGTAGCTTAAGATTCTGATCTCCGGTCTTCGATTTCGACAAATGTAAATGAAAAGCGGCATTCCTCTTGTTCAAGTCGACGCTCTTGAGAACACTTGGGAAGAGACTGTTCGCGGTGACGCGATCTTGAATCTCCAGGTCAGCAAGGTCAAAATCAAAGGAGAACGCTCCATCCGCAGCCGCGGCGAATTTCATCGCGACTGTACCCATCTCCAACGCCGCCAAATGACGCATGTCGTAACTGATCAGGTTGATCTTGAGAGCGTTCAAGACAAATGCCGCATCATAAAGTTTTGAATCAACAGAAAGTTCTGGGTCGTCGAACTGCACCATATTCAATGACTCTAACTCCTTCAGTTCCTCTACACTGAGATGAATGGGCGGATCGGCTTCCTCATCACCTGCCGTCTCCACTTTGCTACTCCCAAAGATGTATGAATAGTATGAAGCCTTTTCACTCTGCTTCTTCTGTAGTTTAGCTTGATGCTTCTCTCGTTCCTTGTCAACCTGGCCGTCAGCCATATTTCGCCACATCATCAAACCATCTACAGATATTGTCCGATCTTGTTCAATCTGGATCAGCTTATTGATCTCTTCCTTGCTGAGGGCCTTGAGCCAAGTACATGCTTCGCTATGGGCATGACGCTTATAGAGCGGGATGTACTCTGCCCGTTTCTTAACGGCAAAGAAGAATTCAGCCCAGCTACGTTGACCGTTTAATCGCCCAATGCATCGGACAGCATACTTCCACCATTCCCTGGCGGAGGCACCCGACGTCACGCGTGTCAACGGTCGATACTCGGGGAAGAGTGGACGTGCAGTCGCGGCTGAAGATGATGAAACCGCACTGGAGATTCGTCGACCTAGCTCCAGCTGCTGACGGGTCAGCAATACGGATAGACTTGACAGTTCACTCGAAAGCTGATACTTGGCAAAGTCCACGCATACCTGTCCATCGGCCTGTCGCAATTTGGCCTCAAAGGAAAGAGGCGCCAATACATATGAATGATCCATGACAGGAGTTGGAAGTGGCCGTGATGAGCTTCCACCCTGGAGTGAAGAACCTTCCTGAATCGATCCAAGAGAGGCCTTGGCTATCACAAACTTTTCAGTCTTGAAGTCTTCATGATCCAGGTAGACACCGAAGCCCTTCAAGAATAGCGCCTTGTGCAAAAAGGATGTACTAGTTTGTTCCGTCGTTCGATCCACAAAGACCTGTTGTCCATCCTTGTCTGTGGTCACAAGGGACAATTTCTCCAGTACGACACCAGCTTTCCCATTCGCATCTGTCAAACAAATGTGAACATCATTGATTTCAATCTGGATATTCTCAATGATTCTCCGTACTAGACGTGAACCGAATGTCGATTGTTCCTGTTGTTTATTCCCGTTTTCATTGAGGCTTGCTGCTGCCAACTTTCTGACCGCATAGGCCTGTTGACGATACTTTTCAGACATCCCAATCGATTCCTCCCGGGCTGCCTTTATCTTCAAACTTCTTGCCTCTTCACTTTCGACATAGGCATGTAAATGATCTGTCGCAGCTAAACGATCATATGGTTGAACATTCACATGCAACCCACGTGCCCGTAATACGACAGATCGACTCGTTAGGGAGGCCCAGGGTACATCGACCTCGAAGGAATGAAAGTTTCCACTCAAGACTTGTAGGGGTAGGGCTAGATTGGGCGTCTCAGTAGCCTGTCGATCAAGTTCCGCGTTGACGGCAGCTACGTCAAGTTCCAAGTTATTTAATTCAATCTTTCCACTCCAAACGGCTACATTTAGAGATTCTGCATCCAAGTTCTTCACGTATTTGCCGATAGTCTGTTCGAGGACGTCCAGAAGGGCCTTCTTCGCCATTCTTTATCTATCTCTGTTTTGCCTGGCTTGATCCACGGAGAGAGCGAATGATTAGTTGAGGTCCTCCCCGAAAAAAACACAGATTCGTTGTTTTCGAAAGAATGATAAAGGAACAGACCCCCCCAAAGCTGTCCACGGATGAAGGGAGCTTCGCCTTCCCCAATTCAAGATATGTTCTACCGGGTTTCCCAGGGAAGGCAATATGAAGGGCGTCAAGAATTGTGTAAATTCGTTGCTGGTTGTGACACGAATCAACACTATACACGGTCTCAACGGACGACCAAGATCATTTGATTCGGTGTGTTCGAGCGACTTCTCAGGAATGACAAACACGACTGACCTAACAGAGTAGCGAAGGTCGGTCGCATGTCGCATGTGACACGTCCAAAAGACTAACTAAACTGTAGCCGCACATGGGTTGTCAACATAAAATCACATGCCATAAGAACCTAGGTAAGATAGACTATGATGCAATAATCACAAGATAAGTGATCACTATCAACAGAAGTTAGTTTCTGGGCGTCATGACACTCTTCAACCTATTCAAGTTAGCAATCAGCAAAAGAATATGGATCTGCTGCACGTACAGTAGCGTCAAAGTGAAAAAGTTTGGACGCAATTGTTACAATTTTAACTATTTCGTCTCGTGGCGACGGGAGGAGGACGTAAGGCTTGTTGACTGTGACTTCGCAGAGCGAAACTCAATCCGATGATTCCAGCAGCGCCCAAAATGGCACCGACTCCTATCTTACTCCACAACAATAATGGCTGACTGTGGACATCACCAAGAAAGGTACCAACTTTGAACAAAGCGCGGTGTGCCGTTGGTTGACTTACTCGGTCGTCAAAGGGTCGAAACTTGGTACGAAGTTGCAGTAAGTCAGGAAAATTGTTCACCACCCGAATGACGGGACTACGTGCACCCCATCCCAGCAGAAGCCTAGAAGGCTTTGGCCTGTCGTCCATTCTAGACAGATGTAGGGGAAACGTTTTGCCGTAGACACAAGAAATAATACGACAACGAGTAGTTGGTTGTGTCATACGATCCCACGTCTCCAACAAGTCTTGTCGTGTGAGCTTTCCTAGAGCTCCAGCAAGGGACTGTACCGAATTCCATGGAAGTTGATCTGCTGAGTATTGGCCGTGGTTTCCATGCTTTTGCAAATTGTGGAAGATTTCGGGTCCATACCGTTGAATCTTTTCAAAGTGATTCGATGCTTCCGTGTGCAACTTCTGTATGGGCTGAAGTAGCTTCGTACTCAAAGCGTTTGCATGATCCCGAATCTCTGATTCTGGCATGTTAATCAAGGACTCTCGGAAGGAAACCATAAATTCATCAATGCGTTTCACAATGTCGGGCGGTGCTAGTTTGCGACTCAAAATTACGACGGTAATAAAGTCGACAGGTACGATCAGCGGTCCCAGAGAATCAATCTCTTCGTTGGGTCGCGATGATAGTCCCATTTCATAGTACGCCGTCACGACGTATCCCAGCTGTTGCTTCGTTCGAAGATCATCAAACAACGGCTCGCGAATCATGTGACTAATTAGACGAATCGCCGCCGAGCTTCCAAGACCATCCGGATGAGAGATACCATCACCCTTGTAGGATGGAATCGACGACTGATAAGAACAGACAACGGCACCATTCTCTTCCGATGGATTCTTGGAAGCGAAATGCAATTCAATATCTTCGCCTGGGTTGACTCGGCGCTCCACCATACCAGAGGGGATCATTGGCTTCTCCACTTCTTCTTCTGAATTTTTTGGTTTCGTAGACTGAAGGATATCTGTTGTGGCTGACACGTAGAAATCTCTTGCTTCCTTCTCACTGACATTTCCTGTAAAGAGACATTCGAAACTTATTTCACTGTTACTCAAGATCGTTTTGAATTGATTCTGTAGGTCATCCAGGTCGACTTGCTGAGCAAGAGCTAAAGATTCATCAATCCCTTGATCCTTGGACGCCATTAACGCATCGCGATAGTACACGGCATGTGAATCAGCCCGGCGAGCTTCGAAATAGGTCCGAAGACTACGAATGACTCTATCCTTGGCAGCATCAAAATACCGAGGCTGAAGAAAATGGCCGGATAGGAACTCCTCTGTGGCAAGGAAAAGAGGTTAGGGAAATTGTTGTGCTGGTCCTTCGCTTCCTCCCGGAAGTCGACTTACTCAATACGGCTGTACCCAAGTCAGGGAGGCGATCTGAAAATCCGTCAACCCTTAGTTTGATACCGGCTGAAGTCATACTTAAGGACCAGTGTAGACCAGCTAGATCAGCATCGTACGTTTCTTGTGCCATAGCATCTCCAAACACTCCTGATATCATAGAAGATAATAGGGCAGTCTTATCATCATGCTCCCAGTACGACTTGGTCGTCTTCACGTTCTGTACAGCAGCATTCCGGATGAGGAAGGTCAGACTTGACTTCGGCAAGGCATAACGATCATCAAGTCGATGAAACAATCGACCATGTATGTCATCTACCAGCAATGTTGGAGGATCGATGGATTTCTCGAGCCGTGTTCCTTGCTTCGCTTCCTCCGGCAAATCGGGGCATAAATCCAGTGTTCTTGGAATATATCGATTCGGTCGAGGTAGGCTTAACCGTGATCCCTTCATCTCATTTTCCATCATACTCTTGGTGGATCCATTCCACGATGCAAGAACTTCAGGATTTTCAATTTCACTTAGATGGTAATCAATTCCATACCACGGTTCTTTCTTCGTTCCGAATGCATCACGCTTATCTTCACTGATAGTCATTGCCATTGCTTCCTCCCAGGCCATTTCACTACATCGCTCCACGATGCAGTTAGATGGAATCAAAAGGTTTACAACCTCCTTTACCTTTTCAAGGGGGAATGATTCTTCTGTTTCCTCCAACATTTGTCCTGCACTTAATGCTTTTTCTGTCCCGTATGATAGAATCCTATCGGCTAAATTTGGAGCATACGCGTAAACATTGCCCGGAGATGTTTGATGAAAGAAGAGTTGATCCAATCGACTCATCTCACCCCAAATCCGTGCCAACTCTTGTGGATTCTGTTCCAATGTAGTTTTCAATAGTCGACAATATTCAAAAATTACATCGACGACGAGTTGCCAATGTCTTTCCCCCTTTTCTGTCAATCCTAAATCCACTTGAAACAAAGTAAAGTCTGGAGCACGTGTCCTTGGACCTGCCGATAACGAATTGAGTAATCCATGATCTTGTAGGATAGCGAATGAACTTCCCTCTCCCTCATGGCCTAATAGATGTGATAGCATACTCGATGCGGATTGGTCCGGCATTCGATTATCATTACTTGGAATAGGCCATAATAAGACGACCTTCCGCATACTCTTCAAAGGTTTCGTCGTCAAGAGGACAGGCCATCGACCACCCTGTTGTTGTGGTGTAAAGGCAGATCGGAAGGGCGGAGGAGGTTCATTAAGTGAATTTGGTGGAGCTTCTGCCGCTGCCTGTTCAATACGTAATTCAATCTCAGACATTTCCTTCTTTTCCTCCTCTTCCTCCTTCTGGTGGGTGTTGTTTGGAATTTTTGAATACCGATCCACAATCCATTTTTGTAATGTATCTAAAGATTGTGGTCCCGCCAGGACGACTGTCATATTCGTTGGTTGATAATGTTTCCGATGAAAGGCAAGTAATGCCTCACGGACATAAATTAATCGTTCTTCTGTACTCGTCGTATCTAATGTCTGAGCATGACCTGTAGAAAATTTCGAATACCAATGTGTCGGATCTGCCAATGCCTTTAAAATTTGTAATCGTCTTCGATCATCGGATATCAAATTTTTTGAATTTTCACTATCAATCGCATTCACCTCTCGACTTGTACCACTTAATGTAAAGAGTGGTGCCACAAAGAAATTACTAAATATATCAAATGCCTGTTCAGCATGATCTGCCAATACTTCTGCCTTGTAATTCGTACATTGCATACTCGTACTGGCATTACTCCGTCCACCATGACTACTTAAAAAACGTTTATATTCATTTTCACCTGGATACTTTTCAGATCCCAGGAAACTGGAACATCGTTCATATGAATATTCGTATGTGTAGTCGGGTGTGTAGCGATATCGAAAATCAAGAAATGAAGCAAAGATTGTTTATATGTCGTGGAACGTTTGAGAGAGAGACTGGTGTATTGGATGGGGGAGGCAATCCCCTCCTCACAAGCACATATCGTACGTACCACATATGTTCACAAAAATGTGCTAATCCACTCAATTCTCTTGGATCTGCTGATGCACCGACATTGACAAGACATGCCATCCCTGTCGTTTTGGATTCCTTATCTTCAACGGCTAATCCAACAACGCCATTCGATAATCGAAAGGCACGATAGTTCCGCCAATCGGCTCGACCTTGAATCGGTGAGGGTAATATCTCGACTCCAATTCCTACTGCCTCCTCCTTCCCCTCCTGTTTTCTCATTTCCATTTCCTCCTTGGTCTTTGCCTGCATCCTCTCTATTAGTCAAAATGGACGCAATGACAGAATAATAGATGGAAGGCAAAGAACCCCTTTTTTGTGTGTGAAGGATGTGAGGCAAAAGAGATACGATGTGTCTTGGAAAGATGCCTGTGAAGAAGTTTCCGTTGGTTTGAAAACGGTAGTCCAACTGATCAAACCATTAGCGCATGTACTGTACCTATGATACGGAAAATAGGCCTCTCACCTCTCATGTTCTCGTTCGTCGTAATGGCCTACACTCTAGGCTCTTGTGGTCACCGACAATTGTAGTGGGGTTGCTTCTTTTGACCCTGTTGCGTCACAGAAAACAAACCAATTGGAATTGACTGTGACACGGTGACACCGTGAATCAGGAAGGCAAGGATAGAAACCAATCACCTTTCGCTTTCATTTGAGATTTTGGAGTTGAAAGTATTTTATCAGTCCTCTCCAAAGCGGGAACGTCCATACCAGCATGACAGCACCGCATCCCGTCTGCTCTGCGAAGTTAAGCATGTTCGGGCTCGGTTAGTACTACGGTGGGGGACCACGTTGGAATCCTGAGTGGTGTTCTCTTTTGCGAAATTTTGGTATTTTCGATTAATCGGACTGCAAATTTGAATTTTTTTCTCACTCGGCTCGATTTGCGGTAGATTTTCTCTCGAACTCTCCCTCCGTCGATCATCATCATCATCATCATTGTCATAGTCATCACTGTATGTACACAATCCTTTTGACAAAAGCATCCTTCCCCCCCCAACTGGTGGTTGTGTATCACTTGCAACGATGCCTTTCTATCCATCCTTGTCATTATCAGAATTACAATTACGGCCATCGACATTGACTTTGTTCCAACAACGTGGATTTAGGACGGTAGTCGAATTGATGGAATCGAAGAAGATGGGTGGTGTTACTACTCTTGCTGCCGAACTTCAAATTGATTCTTCTGAAGTCATCCGTCTCCTACAGGAGATACAAGATTGTTTGATTACGACGAATTGCAAAAATAGTACTGACATTACAACAACCAGTAACCGAAACCCTTTGACGAATGGAGAGGACACTGCTGCCATACCACAAGGACCTCGAGAGGAGGACGGTCCATCATCATCTTCTTCTTTGGCATACAGTACAACGGATGATGAACGAAGAAAGGAAAATCTACATCATCCGAACACAGATGGACCATTATTATTAATGAAACCTCCACCAACATTCACAGCAAGAGATATCCTGATGAAGGCTTCGAAGGAACAAGGAGGTGGAGGGATTATTACCTTTTGTCGATCTATAGATCAATTATTTTATCAAAAATCGGGTATACCTATTGGAAGTTTGACCGAAATTGTTGGTTTACCAGGTGTTGGGAAGACACAATTCGGAATGCAATTAGCTGTCAATACACGTCTTCCGATTGTTTTGGGTGGCGTCCAAGGTCAGACATTATATATTGATTCAGAAGGGAGTCTTGCCCCCGAACGGATAAAAACAATGGCAGATGCCTTACTACAACATTGTCAATCGACGATTACACATCGAAATAATCGAAGAAGAAAACAACAACAACATCAACCAAATCAACAACGAGGAGCAGGAGGACAGTCACCCGAAGAAGAAGAAGGTCAGGAAGTCTTACCGATCGACTTTCGGACATCGTCTCAAATATTACAAGATATTCATGTCTTTCGTGTTTTGGATGAAGCTACCCAAACATCGACCTTATATTCTCTACCCCATTGGATTGAACACTTTTCGACTCCTACGACACCCGTCAAATTGATTGTCATCGATTCGATTGCCTTTCATTATCGATGTCCAGCAGCGATGACGACTACCAACAATTCGACTTCCACTACTACTCCTCTATCGGATGTCGATGGAAGGAACCATCATCATCGTCACCGTGATTCTTCTACTTTTTATTTCGAACGGACGAAAGCCTTGACACAATTGGCAGCCTTTTTGAATGATGTTGCTCGGGAATATCAAGTGGCGGTAGTCTGTATCAACCACATGACGACTCAGAAGAAACAACAACAACCAACGATGGGTGGTGTTGGTAGTAGTAGTAGTGAAGAGATGGGAACGACACGACTCGTCCCAGCATTAGGTGAATCATGGGCACATGCTGTTACGACTCGACTCCTATTATCCTCATCATCGTCATCATCATCGTCGTGTGAAGAGGAGGACAAGGAGAATGACGACGACCATAACAAGAAGAATGATCCTTCGTCTCAACAACAACAAGTACGACGATCGTATTCTTGTCGTTTAGTCAAGTCACCTTGTATGCCAACGGGGACTGCGTATTATCAAATCAAGACTGTAGGAATTCGAGATGTACCAACCGAGTCAAGAATACATCCTCTTTCATCATCATCATCATCTTCTTCTTCGGTCCAACAACCACAAGTACGACGGGATAATACCAGGAACGATGATGATGACGAAAAAGATGGTAACACCCAAAGTCAAAACAAAAAACGTCTTCGGATCGACTAGCTTTATATAGAGCAGAAGAAAGAAAAGAGAGACTCCGCGAGTCAATCATGTACAAACGAAAAGCGAAGTCGAAAAAAAGGGGGTGTGGGCGGAAAGGTTCGGGTCGGGATCAAAGTGAAATCGAATCGTAACCGACCAAACAAGAAAATCTGCGTAGTCGTAGTAGAAATCACAATGGATACCGCTAAATGTATTGTGAAACAAGATCCTTTATTTTTTGCCTGTACTCTTGGTCGATGATTTTCCACCAGAACTATCCGTTTCCTTCTTGTTCGTCGTATCATCTTCCTTCTTTTCTTCTTCAGTGGTGTCAGCATTATTATTCTCAAATCCATTTTCACCATATCGGATTTTATTACTAATCAAATCATGGATAGCCATGACAGAACGGATCAAGGCACTGAGATAGATTGCCATGTGCATATCATTCGTTTTGATTAACATACTTCGGACCATATCATCCGTATTCAAATTGGGTAATAGATTGAGGATGGTCTGTAAGTTGGCCATGATGTCCGGATTGACCTTGACAGTACCAGAAGCACAGGCTTCTAAATAATCCTTACATTCGACAAGTTTTTCTGTCAAGGTATTCAATCCAGCAATCTTTCCCTGAATGAGACCTGCGACGGTTGACACTGTGGGGTCATTAATATCACGTAATAAATGTTCAATCCCAACTTCTTCTGCCTCCATCGCACCCATCTTACAAGGGACATGTGCAAAGGTTAATTGGACTTGACGTTGTCCATTTTGGGTTGAAACTTCTTCCACTGCCTTATAGGCAGTCGTTGGCATCGATTGTCGATTCGGACGGATATCAATAATACAAAAGATTGGTGGGACAGGTGTCGTCGGTGGTAGGAAACGTTGGACGATATCATGAATCCGTAAATCATTAGAACGAATTTGTGGTCCTGTACTATAAAATCCGACAACACGTTCCTTCGCATTGACCTTTCGGAACATCCCTAACATACTTTCCAAATAATTATGATCCAGATAAAAAACATCCTGTATGACATACGTGCGAGAATGATGATGGGGTGTGTGTTTCTTATGAGGATGTTGTTGTGGTCTGTATCAAGGATACCAAGGACATAGACAACCAGCCAACGCTATGACTGCATAAGTAGAGATCAACAACACAAAACACAAACTACTTACAGGATTCCGTGAATCTTCTTCAAAGGGGACAGCAAAAGAATTGGTACAATCGACGATACCTTTAACGACTGTCCCTAATAGGATACCGACGACACGTTTTCTTGTCCCTCTAGCAACACGATGATAATGATCGGCTGCGCTCAATAAGACAAGTGGATGCATCGTTACCTCTTCAATACTTCCCAATTTAGGACCACCCGTCGTCTCAAAAACATTATCATCGGTTGTATCTACCTGCATAGACGTCATTTTTTAGCTATGTATATGTGTGGATGTGTGTGGATGTGTGTGGATGTGAGATATGTTTTGGGGGTACAGTTGTTGTGCAATTGCAGTCTTCCTCGGACTACATAGAGATGACAAGAAGAGAGAGATGTCATGGTCGATCCAGTCGGGATGGGGTACGGTGGATCGTCTTGTTTCCTTGTGCTTCTCCAACCAGATGACCACATCGATTGAAGTTCAAACGTACATATGATACATCATTGTATGCATGTCTGGTGCGACCTAACGGTCCTCAACGTGTTTATCAAGGTTCGAACGAGTCGGTCGTTGGAGGGTGGCTGCAGGCTGTAGTAGATCCATGGACCTGGTCTGCATGGTATGGCAAAAGACACACACATTTCCAATCTGGATCCTTGCTTCAGCAACCCCACCGAGAAAGAATACACATACGACACAAACACATACACACACATTCAACAACAACAAGAAGTTGTAGTAGTCGTAGTATATATCATGGTCTTCCTTCATTTATTCATAGTAAATAAATCTGGTGGTTTGATTCATCATCGTGCATTGAGTGACAAGGCACCGCATATTGGGACGAATGATTGGTTACGGATTGGATCGACCTTCCATTCATTACATGCCATTGCGACGGAAGCAAGTCCTATCCGATTACCGGGTAATAAAAATTCGACTGGTGCCGATGATGGGATTGAAGAAATCCAGGCCATGGGGATGATTTTACGTTGTTTCCAAACAAGGACAGGTGTGAAATTCGTCATCACGTACGTTTCTACAAATACTTTTGTGACGGCGGCGGCACATTGGGGTATTTTTTTCCGTTCCGATCCCGTTCGGTTCCTTGAGAAATTCCTTAAAGTTTGAGAGTGAGGTGAAAATCTCTCCAGAATCCCCCCGCGCAAAATGTACTCACTTTTTCCATTGTTTCTCTTTTTGTTGTTTTCTTTCATTTTGTTGTTTGTTTTTTAAGTGCCGAACCAATGTCTTCGACAGTCGTCGATCTGGATGCTGTATTGAAAGAAATTTATATTCTATATACTGATTGTGCATTGAAGGATCCATTTTATGAATTAGAAATGCCTATCCGATGTGAATTATTTTCCAATGGTGTGGACCTACTTATACAAAAAATGGAAAAATTAGCATTACGAGGAAGATAAATGATGTATAGATCGATCAAAATGATGATGATGATAACAAAGAAATGGAAGGAAGATAGAGGAAGATTCGTTTTTGTTCTACTAGTACTAAGTAAGTTTCTAAGACCTGCTACGACTACTACTGGCACTAAATGACGTTTCCACTTAGTGGAAGATTCTGAATTCCTTTGTATATTTCTCAAACCGTTTATAGAGGCATTGGAGTCTATGATAGTGGAGGATGCTTGTGTTATGTTGGAAAATATTGGGTGCAAGGTTGCCGTTCTCTGTAGATTTATACATTAGGTTGGGGGAGGGAAAGGATCATCGGCAACCAAACACAGCATCAACCTCCCCCTCCCCTACCTATCTCCTTTGGTAACCCCGTAAAGAAAAGGACAGAAAAGGTGGGCGCGCGGGGGGGGGGGGGGGGGGGGATGGGT
>Ga0194115_10002627_pt1 | contig 21174 bp, 23 predicted proteins | sample TA2MahsurfametaG_3_FD_148656 | JGI IMG/M metagenome (GOLD analysis project Ga0194115, IMG submission 148656) | Freshwater microbial communities from Lake Tanganyika, Tanzania - TA2015002 Mahale S4 surface | ecosystem: Environmental > Aquatic > Freshwater > Lake | place: Tanzania: Lake... | reverse complement strand
GAATCTTCAGGCATGGCATCTGCTTTGCGGACATTTTCTTTACGGGCTACATCGATACAGCACCGGGTGACTATCTGAAACATCCAGGTGGTCACTTGTGAGTCCCCCCGAAAGTCTTTAGCGCCTTTCCAAATCTGGAGTAGGGCTTCTTGAAGGCCATCTTCTGCAACTTGGGGGTCAGAGACGGCTCTCTTGGCAACGTTGTAAAGCCAGGTCTGCCTGCGCTTAAGCAGGAAAGTCAGGGCATCCACATCCCCACTCTGAAAATCCCGTATCAGGGCAAGGTCATCGAGCTCTTCCCGTTCATTTCTGGCCAAAAAAACACCCTTCCTGGAGGGAACCAAATCTACGTCCCATACGTCTTAAAGGTAAGAAAGACCCAACAGTGGGTCCCGAGAGAAAGGCAAGACCATGAAGAAGGCAAGATTCGTAGCACTTATGACAGCGGGACTCGTGGTGGGCTCTCTTGTAGTTCCAGCTTCCGCCTCTGCCAACGGTTGGGGTGGAACAAGTGGCTACATCGGTAACGAACGAGTCTCTATTTCATCCAATAGCTGGGGCTCATCTGGCTACATCGGAAACAAGAGAGTTTCACTTTCATCCAATAGTTGGGGTACTTCTGGCTACATCGGTAACGAACGAGTCTCTATTTCATCCAATAGCTGGGGCTCATCTGGCTACATCGGAAACAAGAGAGTTTCACTTTCATCCAATAGTTGGGGTAGTAGACCTTAGTTTTAACTACGATAATAAAAAGCGCTAATCGATAATCGGTTAGCGCTTTTTTGATGATACAAACTTCTAGTCCTCATCAATATTTGGATGAATCAATTTTGTATCTCCGTAACATGCAGCGAGTTTCTCACAGAGAGCATTAATATCGATTGCAAAGTTTAAATTTTGAGCCACAGCGCGGTAGCCGGTGTTGATTGCCATAACTAAGCCGGTATTGTCAACTAAAGGTCCACCTGAATTTCCTTTATTCAAACTTGCACTTGTGTAAATGCGATTACCTTCAGAATAGATGATATTTCCAAAAGTAGTCGTGCCTTGCATCCCATAAGGAGAGCCGGTTGCCATTACCCAGTATCCGGGTCGGTAAAAATAGTATCCGGCAGGCTTTAGCTCAGGAATCTGTTTTGGAATCCAAAGCGCCGCAATATCATTTTCTACATCAACTCGCTTAATTATTGCTTTGATTCTCTCTGAATTACTATCTCGAACAAACACTTCTATTTCTTCTTGATAGCAGTCTTCTACCACGTGATAGTTCGTCAGGACTATGCTTGTTTTCTCCCAATCTGGCCAATCGAAAGTAAATTGTGCTTCATTGGTCTCATCAAAAACGAATCCAAAGCCACTAGCCTCGCTGTCCTTACATTCAATGGTGACGGTAGCATCACTTGTATCTTCAATTAATGTGTATAGGTACTTTGGCGTTATATAACCGTTCTCCCATACATCAGAATCTGAGTAATCGCGCCAAAGTGTGGTTACGTAGAGTGAAAGGCCTGCAACAACCGGAACTAGGACTATCGCCAGAGTCCGCAGAATTAGCTCCTCTAAGCGAGTCATAGAAAGATTCTAGAGCCAAAGGCTCCGGTTAAACGGACAGGCGCAGGCAAATATCTAGTACTTGTCAGTGGTCACGATTAATCTAAATCTATGAGCAGAGTCTGCCCGAGATGTAATTCCGTTATAGGGATAAGAGAGATTGTTTATGGTCTTCCTGCTGAACCAATAGATGAAACAAAATATGCAGTGGGTGGATGCTGTATCTCAGATAACGACCCAACCATTCGTTGTATTGAGTGTGGTTGGGAAGGAGAGTACAGAAATAACACACCTTATCAAAATAGAACAATTAGCGTTGTGGAACTCAAATCAACAGCTGATATGACAGATGCTGAAAAAGATGAGTATGCCAAATTTCTTTGGGAGAAGATAACTAAAGATTTAAGGAGGGGTAAGAATGACAATTCCAAGAGCTGAGAGATTAAGAATTGTTCAAAGCGTGCATGCGAAATGGTCTGATATTTACGATGATAGAGACGATGTTGAAGCTAATGATGCCTATTATAAAATGCTTGAAGAGGCTATGGCTGAAGCTGAGAAAAAGTACAAGGACAGGCCGGCTAATTCGTGAAAATCCTTATCTAATCACCTAAAGTAAACTTATGTCTCCCGAGCTAAAAACGCCAACTCTATCCAAGCAGGCAGCTAAAGAGTTCGCCTTGAAGTGGCGAAGTGCCGAAAATGAGATTCGCGACTATCAAAGTTTTTGGGAGGACTTCTTTAGGTATCTCTGCGGAGTTGAAGATACAAAAATTGCTGGTATTGAATTCCAGTATCCTGTAAAGAGCGCATCCTCTGGCAATCAGAATTGGATAGACGTTTATTGGAAAAATGTCGCAATCATCGAACATAAGTCCAAAGGTGAAGACCTTGACAAAGCAGAGCTACAAGCCCGCGGCTATTTGAGAAGTCTTCCACCAGGTTATAGGCCGCGAACAATAATCATTTCTGATTTTGCGACTTTTAGACTGATTGACGTTACTCTGAATAGAACTCATGAATTTTCATTAGATACCCTGCCTGAAAACATACATCGTTTTGACCGCATAATTGCGGGAAGCAAGCCATTTGATACCGATGAAGAAATTCAAGTTGACCAGGAAGCCGCCCAATTGATGGCGAATCTCTATCTAGAACTTGAGGCAAATGGTTACGAGGGTCATGAGACGAGCGTCTTCCTTATCCGGCTTCTGTTTCTCTTGTTTGGGGACGACACCAAAATGTGGGAACACAACATTGTAAAGAAGTTGCTGTTGTCCACAAAAGAAGATGGAACAGATACAGGAAAAACGATTGACGCATTATTCAGAACTCTCAATACTCCGTCAGGAGAGCGGTCGAAAAATAGCCCCTACATTCAATTTCCTTATGTAAACGGGGGAATATTTCAAGAAACAATTGCGCCAATCCAATTCAATAAGAGAATGCGTCTTGCTCTTATAAACGCAGCAAACTACGACTGGTCGACTATTAACCCAACTATCTTCGGTGCCCTCTTTCAACTTATAAAGAGCAAAGAAGAAAGGGCTGCACTCGGAGAGCACTACACTTCTGAAGAAAATATTAACAAGATTGTCTATCCCTTGTTCTTAACCGACTTACAGGAGCGTTTGGCCGATTCTTGGGACAGCAAAAAAGAACTCAAACAATTGCGTAAGGATTTGGCAAGAATCAAGTTACTTGACCCTGCGTGCGGGTGTGGCAATTTTCTTGTGGTCGCTTATCGGCACTTACGACAACTGGAACTCGAACTCATAGTACGTTTACAAGAGCTCGAAGGTAAACAAGATGATATCGGGCTAGATGGGACGCTTGGTCTTGCCACTGGATTACATCAACTTTACGGAATTGAGGTCCTCGAATGGCCCTCTCAAGTTGCAAAAATTGCTCTATTCCTAACAGACCATCAGGAAAATCTTCGCCTCGAACGCGTAACAGGAACATCACAAGTAAGATTTCCTTTGTCGACTTCAGCAACGATAATTAATCAAAATGCACTTACAGCTGATTGGGAAGCGTTATTTCGCTTTGACAGCCATACTTTTATTTTAGGTAATCCGCCATTTGTAGGTTCCCTCATGTTAAATGATGAACAAAAGAGTAATCAGAAGTCTGTATGGGAAAATCACTCAAAGTCAGGAATTGTTGATTTTGTTACAAATTGGTTCATTATCGCCGCCAAATATGTTTCCAAGTACGATTGCGGTGCAGCTTTCGTTGCGACGAGTAGCATTACCCAGGGTGAACAACCACACATTTTGTGGTCTCAACTAAGTAAGTTTGGAATCTCAATAGACTTTGCCCACTCTCGTTTTCTTTGGAGTAACGAGTCCGCAGGTATGGCGGCGGTCGCCTGCGTAATTATTGGGTTTAAAAAACGCGGAAGCTCGTTACGTAACGAGATATGGTCATACTCGGACCCAAAAGGTGCTCCTGAATCCAAGGTTGCAAAGCAAATCAACTCTTATCTCATAGACGGTCCTGAAATCTCTATTTCATCTAGAAGTGAGCCCTTAAGCCCTGAGTTAATAACCATGTATTTTGGCAGCATGCCTAGAGACAACGGGCATCTCTCGAAAATTGACGAAGTAGAGGCCCAAGAAATTCTCCAAGATGAAATCGCAAGCCAGTATCTTCGAGAGTGCGTGGGCGCGGATGAATTGCTAAACGGAGGGAAAAGATTTGCACTCTGGCTTGAAGACGCCAAACCGAATGAAATTGCGCAATCTAAGGTTCTAAAGACGAGGGTAGCTGCGGTTCGGAAAATGAGAATGGAGAGCAAGGCAGCTTCAACTAGAAAAGCGGCCGACATATCACATTTGTTTGTTCAACGAGCGCAACCAAAAAATGACTTCATAGCCGTTCCCCGAGTCTCCTCGGAAAATAGACTAGTAATCCCAATGGCGTATTTACCAGTTTCGACAATAGCTACAGATGCACTGCTGACCATCTCAGATGGGCGATTGAGTACATTTGCCATCCTCCAATCCAAACCTTTTACCGTCTGGGCTGCGGCTATATCTGGGCGACTAGAAGGCCGCATTAGAATTTCAGCCGAAATCACTTATCACAATTTTCCACTCCCTCGAATCTCAAAGGAATTGCGTAAAGCGCTTGATGATTCAGGTAAAACTATCCTGTCAATTAGAAGTAACTATAAAGATGCAACTCTGAGTGAACTTTATAATCCTGGCTCAACTCCATCAGATTTAGTAAAGATACATACAGAAAATGATAAATTGGTTTTAGCCGCTTTCGGCCTGAAGTCTAATGTAGAAGATTCGATTATCTTGTCACGCCTTTTTGAACTCTATGTTGAAATGATTGATGAGGGAATTCTTCAATAGCTTACTTTTTTGTCCTGGCTACTGCCCAACCTTTTGTGGCCTACCTGTATTTCTCATCTGACTCCACTCATTTCCTTGAGTGGCTTAACCCTGGGGGGTCAATCCCCGAAGTTCGTTCAACTTTGCCTGCTTTATCTGAATATTGAGTTGCTCAGTCAGTTGGGGATAGAGCTTTCTTACGTATCGATTACGGATTAATAGCGTTGGAACTTCTACTTCTTCGAAGCCCGGAAACTGACTCGGGTTAGGTTTCACGGCTACTGTTCCGCGTTTTCATGAATCAGCATGCATAAGGTGGGGTTTTCTAGGTGTTGCAACATCAAACTACCTGATAAGAGCGGACGGGGCCGTTGGCATAAGTCATATCAACATAACCTTCTTTGCCCCTGCTTGCATAGAAGTCGTTAATTTGTTGGGTCGTTATGTAACGCCTGTTATCTACTTTATAGGCTCTAATTTCACGCCTAGATATCCAAGCTCGGACAGTTGATGGCTTTACTCCAAGCATTGTTGCAACCTGTTTGGTCGTATACCCGCCTGGTACTGGAATAAATTGGCTCATAGTGCAATGGTCCAACATTTTCGGATGTCTGTACGGCTCAAAGTGTTGCAACTAGTACTCACGACGACGTAACTTCGTGCCATACATTGAATAAATCCAATTGTGCTCTCGCCAAGTCCTAATGCCTGTGGTGTCAGTACTGACCCAACACTTGCAAGGTCTAGTCTCAATCTCAAAGCCACATCCAAGGCAGACCGTAATTACTTCTCCGTCTGCTGGAAGCTTGCCCGTCCAAGCACTTAATGTCTCGTAGTGACGCTTTTCAGGCCTAACTCCAAGTTCGGGCCATTCACCTGGGTCAATGCCAATCTTCCAAAGGCGTTCATGTATCGCTACTGGTGTTCGATTATGGATGTCAGCTATTTCTTGGTAATCAAGACCACGCTCTACATGCTCGCGTAATTGCTGTTCTTCTTCGGTGGTCCATCGGGACCAAGCATTTGGACGCTGTTTTTTCACTGCGGCCTGATAATCAGATGACTTCTGAGCCAGAACCACAGGCGAATCCTCATCAAGGACCGGGATGCTGATGAACTCAATTTCGCCAATAGGCCACTGGGCTACCAATTCATCAGCGTGATTGTAAAAACTGACCTCAATTAGGTCATATCTCATAACTTCGGCGATTACCCAATGTCTGTTGCTAATAAAACTGGTTTTATCCCGAAGGTCTATTCCAGATACTGGGTTAACGAAGTTAACCGGTATCAACTTATTTCGAAGCATTAGTTCTCCTAGTATTTGTCCGAAACCAGTAGTTATTCCTAGTTCTTTTTTTCTTTTTCTTTTTCTCTCCTCCTCGCCGTTAGGCGAGCTTGACCCCGCAGGGGTCCTAACCCAAACTTTTTTCAAGAAGTGCTGAGGACAGACTTCTCCTTAAGTGCTAGTGACTCTGATTTGGGCTTAGACATTTTCTACCTCTTCTCCAAAAGGTAAGGGCGCCTGCGGCGCTTCCCACCTAGCGGTGGGAGAGAGGGAAAAGACACAAACTAAAAAACAAAAACCGCTCCCCCTGCAAAAAAGTAGATATTTCTAACTACTCTTTCACAGAGGGAAACAGTCGAATTTATATTCGGTGCTCTGACAAGTAATTAGCTGGTCAACAGGACTGGGATATGTAGATAACTCCGTTCTCACTTAAGAGAACCTATGTGTCTGATGCTCCGAGTCTGCCTTTACGCATGGGTCATCTACGCGGTTATCCCTATTGAGAGACCATTATCTCTCTTCTACTCTAGCTGGGCGAAGGCCATGTCAGTACTTTTTTTACTACGGCTCTGCTTGCCCGTAGTGCTGCTATTTGTTACAGGTGTAAACACAATTACACACCTGTGCTATTTAGTTGTAGAGCTAGAGTAAAAGAATCCCTGCTGTAAAAAAGGCTAAACGCAAATCAATTTCACCAGTTGTTGAAATAAGTTCCAGGAAGCATTCGCCCTAGCTTCTCCAAGCCTTTGGGTGTAATGACCAAGGTTCTACCCCAGTCATCTCGAAATGACACTATGTACTTCTTTTCCAGAGCCATTTCTATAGCGGGCTCAGGGATTACCCCCTTGTTTTCAAGCTCCCAGAACGCCCGTTCTGAGTCGCAGGAGCCATACTTATCTGCAATCACATTTAGAAGGGTTGTAACTTCTTCGTTGTTATCCATAAATATCTCCTTTCAAGAGATTAGTCCTGTGCTTCATTTGCACAGATTGCTGTGTTACATCGGTGAATCCGATGTAAAACTTTCGAACAGTTGACAGGTCACTCCAACTACCTTGCTGCAGTAATTCTGTATCTGTGTAACCCCACTCCTCAGCGGCAGTCACACCAAATCTGTCTCTCATTGAATGGAGTGTGAACCGGCGAAGACTCCTACTTCTGCCTCTGGCATCCACGTAGGCAGGCATGCGCCAGCCCAAAACGTCGGTGGCGGGGCGAATGACTTTCTGATGCACCTTCTCAGGTTCAAAGATTTCACCACTAGGGTTCGGAAAGATAAGTGCAAGTGGATTAGTGCCTTCTCTTTGCTCTTCAAGAGCTTCCTTGCATCTCTTCTTGAGCCAGTTGAGCAAATCAAAACCTGTTGCAATGTTTGCTAGATGAGGAATGACAACTCTCCTACGTTTTCCGTTTTTAGTTGTCTTGGAGGACTCGTTTGGGTCATCGTTGATTTGAAAGGAAACATTCACAACCTGGTTTTCAAGGTCTACAAAATTGCCTTTACCGAGCGCCGCAATTTTTGGTGAAGCCGTGAAGATTAGAGTCTCGGAAGCGCGAGTTCCCAAATTAGCCGAAGCTAGTACAAGCGCCTTGCCGTACTGGTAGAGCTTCTGCGACTCTTCGGCAAGCTGTAGTACTTGTTGATGTGTTGGCACTTCTCCCCCCTCTTGGCTTTCATCGCCGAAGTGGAGTTTTGACTGAGCTCGCCTAGTAGGCGCTTTTGTGTAGTTGCTGCCTTCTGGGGGTGACCAACGCACAATTTTTGAGGCTTCTACCTGTGTTTTATTAAAGTAACCCTGCTGGTATCCCCACTCAATAAGCGTCTTTAGTACACCTTCCAACGTCTTTGCACGAGTTAAAGTCGCTGTTGCATTTGATAAATATTCGCGCATTATGGTGGCGTTAAGGTCCTCGCACTTCAATGAGCTTTCTTTTGCCAACCGCATAAGATGATTGAAATCGTCTGCTCGGTTTTCTTTGGTTCTTTGCTTCCATATTCCTTGCGGTCCTCGAGCATCAAAGTAGTGAGCAATCGCATCATCAAGGCGATAGTGACCCTTTGCCGGTAGCCCCAATGAGCTTCGGTTTGAGTATTCCGTCAGCCTCTTAAGGTCTAGCAATGCTGCATATACGGTAGAGAAATCTCGACCGCCACTTCTTTCAATCAGTTTTCCATTAACTGTAATGCGTAAGCGCCAGTTACCTTTTAGTTTTGCAGGCGGCGTTATTGTCACTCCATCGGCATTGATGGGTTTTTTATGTTTCTGTGACCATCGAAGCTCTTTTGAGAACGCTTCGCTTGGCGCTATGGGCACTCTTCTCTTTGTCTTCATGCCAGACGAAGTCCTTCCTTCTTTCTAACAACCTTGGGCTCTGAAATTTCGAAAGGGCGCTGCGGAATACTCCGTGCAGATTTATCGTTAACAAAATAACCCTTAACCTCAGTAGCAATCCATCTCCTATTGCGGCAACCGTGCACGATTGGTGACGGGAAACCTGCCTGACGAACAATTGGATACGCGCTCTTTACAGAAGGCAGTCGCAGATAAGCCACAATCTCCTCTATGCGCCAGACAGCGCAAGAGACGTCGGCTTCAAGTCCTACCCGCTCATTAAAGGTGCGGCTTCGGTTACTCTGCATACCATTAGATTATAGGAATATCATCTGGGCATGCAACTTTTGGAACTCCTAATGGTCAGTTAGCTTCAGATGGGCTAGCCTTAGGCAATGGGATACGAGGGTCTACTTCCTCTGTACGAGCTCTCCCGGAAGGCCTTAACGGTCACTTTTCACGACCTAGGAGCGGGTTCAGCGTCTCGCTTATGCGGAGTGCTCACATCTGAGAAAGTTGGGACTTCCCTTCTTATTCGTCGGGTTGAAGTCATACCTTGGAGTGAAATTCCTTTGTCTTTGGGGAACTGGAGTTTCCCCAAGCAGATTTCGGCCTATGAAGGCTGGCTAAACCGATTCTTATCCTCAAGTAAGGCAAAAATAACTCCTAAAGACATCTATGAAATCTTCAATAAACCCCAGGCGCGCTCTTTGTTAACAGGTCACATATTGGCAAGAGTGTTCACTCCTCTTGTCTTCCAGGAGCATCGCAGCAATAGGCCGGACCTAAAAGAAATGGGTCGGCGTGGTTTCAAGTTCAGTCTTATATCGTCAGAGGTAACTTTGACCGAGTTTACGGCTCAGAATTATCGACTATTAACGGAATGGCTAGAGACCTCGCCCGTGCAAGTTTTGGCCTTTATGGAAGGTGGCCAAGCAGTGACTATTCGTAATCGCCTACAGAGCGCTCGTGAGCAAGGTTTTCTAGAAAAACCCGGTTCTGGAAAGAGGAGTGCCAAAAAATCATGAAGAACCCTTGGTTTGATTATCTTCAACAAAGAAGTCACAATACTTTCCACGATTTAGACAGAGAAAACGCCAAAGCGTTCAACATGGCGATGAAAGGCAGGAAGAGTTTTCTTCTTGCAGATTACTTGGAACCCTTTCCATTTCTAGGTAATCCAAAAGCACCAATCCTGGTTCTTCTAGCTAACCCAGGTAAGAGCGGCAAAGAGGCGCGGAGAAGTTACAAGATGCCTGCTCAGAAGCTGCGCTTATCTAACGACAATCTGTTGCACAAAGGCGAAGATTTCTCGAAAAGACTTCATTCACCTGATATACCAAGCCTTGAAAGTAAGTGGTTTAAAGCTCGCACAAAGAGGCTCGTAGAAGATACAAGTGTTGAAGCCGTCAGTAACAATCTGTTTTTTGTTAACTTCCACGCTTACCATTCCAAGTCTTGGTACCCAATACCGTTTACCTTTGAGACACAGCGATATTCATTTTGGTTGGTAGCCAAGGCCCTTGATAGGGGAGCGATTGTCTTGATGAGTCGAAACACTATTGGGTGGCTTACCGCTATACCCGCTTTAGTTTCCTATAAGAATAAGTTCGAATTTCAAAGTTCTAGAAGTGTTCACATAAGTAGCAATAACTTGACTAGGAAGACATACCGCAAGATTGTTGCTCAGCTCGACTAGGTTGTTCAGGGCTTTAGTTCTGACCTTTGAATTCGATGTGCCATAAGACCTGGTCAAGTTCAATTAAGGAGCAGTTTGCCTCTTTAGCAAGTTCCTTACATAGCTCAAGAACTCCATCTGGTGTAAACCAATTTACTGGTAAGCCAGTTTTAGCAAGGTTTTCTATGACACGGATGTCTACTTTTAGGGAATCCGCACCACAGAGCATCCGCAGATATTGACGCAGCGCAGGACCGATGCCTTTAATCTGAACTAATTCTTCAGTCGCTCGACTATCTGCCGCCCAAGTAACACAGATTTCTTCTTCGTCTCTAAGGCCAACACTTTCTCCATATTGGAGAAGTTGTTTTGCCACTTTCTTCATGGTCATCGCTTCACCGCTGCGAAGCGGCAGCCAAGAGGGAGACTTCGAAGCAAGCGATTTCAATGACAAGTCCATTGCTTTTGCCTCATATTGAGGTAAGAGTTTTGGAACCACATACTCCTTGTATTTCCTTTGACGTGATGCAACACAGTCCACCACCATTAGTCCTCTTCGGCCCTGGTAGTTACTTCCTACTTTGGATGCCTTAAGGCGAATTCCTGGGTTGGTGCGCAAGGCTTGCTGGATTACGGCTACCGCTTCATCCCAATTAGGAATATTCATGGTTTTGGATGATATCCGGTCAAACCTAATCAATCCATCAATTGGAGTCCTCAACTCCACGAGAGTTACCTTTTGTCATCTTTGCAATTAGCGTCAAAGCCTCCTCGGATGTAAAACCAGCACTGAGCATTGTCTTATAAATTTCATGTAACCTAATTGCAGAGGCCTCTAACGCGGTTAGACCGCTGAACTCTTCTGTATGTTCCATAGCATCAACTTAGTGCTGACCACTGACAAAGATGGGCAATATCCTTTGTGTATGACGAAAACCTGCCCGAGCTGCCAATCGAAGAGTGGCATAAGGAAGATTTTCTACGGGCTACCTGATGGCCCCTGGGATGAGAGTGAATTTGCTCCAGGGGGATGCTGTATTTCAGATAACGACCCAACCATTCGTTGTATTGACTGTGGTTGGGAAGGAGAATACAGAAATAACACGCCTTATCAAGATAGAACAATTAGAGTTATAGAACTCAAACCAATAGTTGATATGACAGATGCTGAAAAAGATGAGTATGCCAAAGTTCCTTGGAGGAAATTATCTAAAGATTTAAGGAGTGGTAAGAATGACGATTCCAAGAGCTGAGAGTTTAAGAATTGTTCAAAGGGTGCATGCAAAATGGTCGGAGATTTATGACGATAGAGACGATGTTGAGGCCAATGATGCCTATAACAAAATGCTTGAAGAGGCTATGGCTGAAGCTGAGGAAAAGTACAAGGACAGGCCGGCAAATTCTTAGTTCAAAAAATTCTCGATGAGTTCCACCTATTTTTAAAATCTTCATCCTGATTTAACATCGTACTGCCACTGACAGTCATAAGGGCTATACTTTTTCTAGGTCAAGAACTAAGTGTTAGGCCCTTTAGCTCACTTAGTGCCAACCGCGCCCTCTGCGCACGGTGGTTCTAAAGGAAGACCCGCTGATGATGAAAGACACCATCAGAAGAGCAGGAGGTAAAAAATATGGGCTCAATAATTCTTACCGGTATTAGGCATGGGAAACATCAATTCACCCTGGAGTATCCAATAGTTGAGGGAGCGGAAGTATGTATGGCGCACTGTGAGTGTGGTCATCAGGTAGAGATCCTTCACTTTAGGTCCTACGGAGGTGTTAAGTACTTACAAAAAATGTGGGAGATGCATGTTGGAACGTAGATTGAAATTGCTCTTGACTTGGATTCTAACGGTCGGCCACTAGCCGGACCTGAAGTTGTTAAATTCACGCTCACTATATGTATGGGATAGACAGCCTGAAATTTTCTGTTAGAAATGGCTAATGCAGTCCAAAGTCAGAACGCCAAAATCCCGCTCGATTGCAGTCAGAAATGTAATGCGAGCCAACAGGGGAGTTGATACTGGTCCGGAGACTAGATTGCGAAGTCTAGTTCATAGGGCGGGATTGAGATACGCAATTGATGTTAGGCCCGAGTCGAATATAAACAGGAGGGCAGACCTTGTCTTTCGCGCGACAAAAGTTGCAGTATTCGTTAATGGTTGCTTCTGGCATGGATGCCCTGCGCACTACTCATTGCCAAAGAGCAATCAGCGTTATTGGTCTGAGAAAGTAAGAAGAAACAAAGAGAGAGATGAAGAAACAAAAAGTCTCTTGAAAAGCAGGGGATGGAAAGTCCTGGTTTTCTGGGAGCATCAGCCTGCCGAATCATGCAGTAAGAGGGTAGTGTCGGTGGTTTCTAAGCGTAAGAGAAAAACGGTCCAATAGCTCCTCTTCCGTTTACAGCACACCCTGCCCTACAGTTAGAGGGACGGCAATTGGGGTGAGCAATGCGTTACGAGTTGCATCAACATCGCTTTGGTCTCGATATTGTTAATTCTAATCCTGAGCTGAGCGATCTTTGGCAGGAATTCTTGAGTGTCATTGAATCTATCTCTGATTTTCAAATTAGAGATGAGTTTTCAAACCCACCAAATTTTCACCCTGTAAAGAGGAGGGATGACGGAAAGCCGAGCAAGCGAAAGGCCAATCGAATGAGCATAAGTGCTGCTCTAAATAATTTGATTGAAGATGGACTTATTTCTAAAGGCTGGATAGAGCAGAGCAAGATCTTTCAAGGGCCTAACTACAATTCAGAGCGATGGTTATTAGACTTTTCAAAACGAGTACCACATCCATTTGGGGAGATAACAGGCTTTGCCGTGGAAGTTGCATTCAATCACGGTGAGGCGATTGCCTGGAACCTAATGAAGCCTCAGCTAGCATCAGATGCGTTGTTAGTTAAGACTGAGACCGAAATTGGATTTGGGGTAGGTATTTATGTTTGCGCAACAAAAAAGTTGAAGAATGAAGGGGCATTCGATGGCGCAGTTGGCGAGTTTGAAAAGGTGAAACGGTACTTAGAGCCTATGTCTAGCAAGTTGACGTGCCCATTGATTATTGTTGGATTGCGGGAGCTCGAGACCTTTTTTGTCAGAAAAGAGTTTAATTCGGTCACACGACAGAACACCGGCGTAGTAGTGCCCAAGTAAGCTCAAGTCTCTAGAGCATGTTTAATTGCTTTTCCAATCCGCACACAGATCCGCCTTTTTTTGCTTACGGACGACCATCTAAAAATGGTTTAATAAAGTTGACTCTGACGAAAGGTAAGGCTTTTTGTCACATACGCGATAAGGATGACGCAGGGACGCGTAAGGTATTGAGCACCTGTCGGCATACAGGAAATTGATGAATACAGTCTAGGTCGGCCGAAAGCACCCTTATCAGTGCGAATTTCTACTAACAACATTGAGAATATGGTTCGGGGCGCCTATCCTCTTACCCTTCACATGTCCTTCCAAAGGTGGGTAGCAGTATGAAGTCTCGAAAGTTTGACATTACACCTGACATTAGACTGCTTGTCGATATTGGCGAAGCCAATTACGAAGTTCCGCAGGCGATAAGCGAACTCATCGCTAATTCAATGGATGCTAGATTCGAGGAAAATCAGGTCCTAGTTGATGTGGAAATCAACGACGAATTCATTTCTATAACCGACAATGGCAAGGGCATGACGGAACAAATCCTAGCTGAAGCACTGAGGTTAGCGGCACAAATGGATTCTGTAACGGGTAATACAAAAGCAAGAAAAGGAATGTATGGCCTTGGTTTGAAAGCGGCGTGCGCGAGCTTAGGTAAACATTGGGAGATAGTCACAAAGCCCGCTAATGATGCAAATCAGTATTCTGTTGAAATTGATTTGTCGAAATGGCTAAAAAAGAGAGATAGAAATAACTGGGAAGTCGAGGTAAAGACTGGGAGGCATACGAGAGGGGAAGGACTAATCGGGCATCTCGAGCATGGGACTTGCGTCAAAATCAGTAAATTGAAGCAGAACTTCCTCATGGTGACTGCCGTAATAGAGAAGCTTGGAATGGCTTATAAACCACATCTAGAAGGAATTGACGAGATTACTGTAAATAAGACGCCTGTAACCCCAAAAGTATTTACGTTAGTAGAAAATCGTAGATATGAGATTGACATTGAGATTAATGGACATCAAGTGACTGGATGGTACGGATTAGATACCAAGACACATAACAGTGGTGATTATGGAATCAATATTTATCGCGAGAAGCAACTTGTAGAAGCGTGGAATAAAGATTTTATCAGAGCCCACTTGATGAGCTCAAGGGTCGTGGGCGAGATTGACCTTCCTTTTATAGCTGCCAATTTTCATAAATTGGGCTTCAACAAGACTACGGAAGAGTGGAGATTAGTAAAGAAGTACATGACAGAGGAACTTAAGCCAGTCGTGAAAGCCTCAGGACAGATGTCACAGAATAAGCAGGATAACTTACGTCAAGCAAAGGCTATTCGTGGATTGGATGTCGCGCTGGGTTTGATTTCAAATGAAGATCAGGATTTTGATGGAGTATCAGACACTGGCACAGAATTTGAAGCTCCAAAAAAAACTCAGAAGAAACCCACAAATGTGATATCTGGAAACTACCAAACCTTAAAAATAGGCGAAGATGAAATTCCTATATCTTATGTATTTGAGCGTTTAGATGAAACTATTCCGTGGGACTTCATTTATGACGAGGACTCGGGTGATTTGCAGGCGGTAATCAACACTCAATCATTAGTTTATACGGAGACAACCGATGTAGAGCTAATAGCAAGGTTGGCATTAGCAGAGGCGGTAATGGGTTACTCAATTAAACACCGAGGTGCTGATTACTCAAAGGCCAAGGAGAACAGAGATAACTGGCTTCATCTGGCGATTAGCAGTAGGAGGAAGGCTGAATCAAAGTCATGACCTCGCTGGATGGGCCAGAAAAGTTTACAAATCTAGTAACCTCGTGGAATCAATTTGACTCAACACCATTTAATGAATGGGTATCTGATGTTTCAGATAACTTTTTTCGAAGTGGCTTGACTCTAAAGATGGCTGCCAATTTTCTTAATACTCAACCTGCAGAGTTGCAGGCAGTGATTAACCTGGCGGCACTCGAAGAGGAAAACCTGGCGTTGCTAGCCCAACTGAAGCCACCAAATACAACATGGTTTCTTTTGGCATCAGCATCAACCGAAGGATTAAAGGCGGCTATCCGCGCTCTCGCAGATGCGAGACAAGCTCACTCTCCATTCCTTTTAGTTGATGGTGCGATTCGCGCAGTAGAGGGCCCTAACACTTTTGAGCGAATAGCGGGACTTAGGTCAGAGATTTTTGGCCATGCCGCAAGGAAAGCGCAAGCGTATTCGTTGCTAAACGAAAAAGGTATCAAGGCTCTTAAAGGCTGGCAAAAGCGAGTGCGCTCAGGAAAATCACTGACACCACCACAAATGACTTATGCAGATGGATTGTTGAGAGACTTGGTTGAGGCAGGTGCGGTCACTAGAAATTCTAAGGATGGAGATCAAGAAATCTGTGATGAAATCCTTGATGCTTTAGGTTATGAGTAGATTTAAAGATGGTGCCTGACTTTAGGTCTTTGCATGTTAAAAGTTTTTACTCAACAACAGGGCAAAGAATACTCAAAGAGGTTATTCGCCCCGTCTTGGAAAAGAGTGCGTCCTACGATCGACTAACGGGATTCTTTTCGGTCAAATCCTTGATTTCGGTTTCATCAGGTTTAGAGTCTTTATATAGAGCAAATGGCAAGATGAGATTAGTTATCGGGGTACATGACATTGACGTAGACCTGATTGCGGCTCGTGAACTTGGCCGACTGCTCCCTGACGACTTAGTAGCTTATTACAAAAAGCGCTTTATGTTGGAATTAGGTAGTCTCACAGAAGTCACTGATAAGAGTGCTATAGCCGGGATCGCTTGGATGTTAAGACTTGGCCTGCTGGAGGTAAAGGTTGCGGCACCAAGAAATTCAACAGGGATATATCATCAAAAGAGGATGATATTCAGAGACCCCAATGGAAATGTAATCGCAGGGACAGGAAGTTTGAATGAAACTATTGGCGGACTGTACAACGTTGAGGAAATGCAATTCAGTTTTTCATGGCGAGGTAATGAGGACATGACAGGGGAACTGGTCACTAGTTTCAATAATATTTGGCATGGTCGCTCTGAAGAAATAGACCTTATTGGCCTTGACGATGCTTTTGCCTCCGACGTACTCAGTCATCTTGGCAACCCCGCAAACCCTCTAGAATCTGCGACTCACGATAGAACTGTCGAGCAAACAGTTCTCAAGGATGTTCTAAAATTGGTGCGGACGTCTCCATCTTTTGCACCATTCAACCTATCTCATGCTGCGCTTTACCCTCACCAAGAGAGGGTCTTTGCTGAGGCACTTAGTAGGTGGCCCATAAGAGTAATGCTGGCTGACGAAGTTGGGCTAGGCAAGACACTCGAAGCAGGAATCGTGATCTCTTATTTAATCCGAATGAAAATCGTTAATAATGTAACGATTCTTTGCCCTGCGGGTCTTATGCGGCAATGGCGGGACGAAATGAGCCGGCACTTTAATCTAGACTTTTACTGCTTCGAGTCAGGGAGAGACGAATTTGTTTCGTTAGACGGCATTCGAATATCAGGTGATTCAAAGAGAAAAGTCAGACTAAAGATTATTTCAGCTCAATGGGCAAGACTAAATGAAGATAGATTTTCTGACAATCTGCCCGATTTGTTACTTGTGGATGAGGCGCATGCCGCAAGAGTGAATACCAATCCTTACGGTACCAAAACCACCCGATTATGGAAACTCTTAGACTCCATCAAAGACACTATTCCGCACATAGTCCTCGTGACAGCAACACCAATGCAGGTCCACCCCAGTGAATATCATGGCTTGCTGCGACTTTTGGGTCTCCCGGATCAATGGGCAAGGTTCTCGAGTTATGAAAAGTCACTAAAGGTGATAGGTGAAGATACACAAAATTTAGCCTTGGATGACTCAAAAATTGTAGCTGACTTACTGATGGCTTCCTTAAAAGCGTTTTCATGGACACCTGAACTTTTAACAAATAGGGAGTCCGTTTTGATTATGGAGCTGCGTCAGGCAGACAAAATTAGTAAAGCAGCTCCCGCAATCAAGATTCAGCAAAATCTCAGGGAATATATTTCTATTCTTATCAAAGTGCACCCAGGACACTTTCTTACCTGTAGAAATACTAAGAGTGGATTAGAGAAGTTTGGGTATAGGTTTCCCAAGAGAGACTTTGAAGCCCCTAGAATTTTGATGAGCGGCCTCTTAGAACGATACGAATTTGCGGTAGAGAGCTATCTCAGTGATGCATATGGCAAGACCGAGGAGTCTCTAAAACCAGCGGGAAAGTTCCCCATTGGCTTCGCCAAGTCTGGTTATTACCAGCGCCTAGTCTCTTCACTATACGCATCACGTTCTAGTTTGAGAAAACGCAAAGATAAGTTGGCCGCGATTGAGCAGAGTCTTCTCAATTCAAATAGCGAATTGGCTCAAAAGCTCTCAATCAGCTTTGACATTGAAGACGAGGATGCACAAAATGATTTGCATCAGGATCTCGCGATTGATTTGCCTCAGGGACGTGACCTAAAGTCAGTGATATCGAATGTTAAGAGGGCTATAACGCTCGAGAATTCTTACCTTGACGAACTCTTGGGAATTCTTGCCAAGATTGGAGATGATATTGAGCAGCATGATCCCAAGTTTGCGGTTGCTCTGGAAATACTTGAGAAGAAGTCTGTTGAGAGTTCCACACTCGTTTTCTCTCGCTATACCGACACTTTGGAGGGATTCGTCAGGTTTTTTGAGTCTCAACGAATTTCAAGGAGCATCCCGGGCTTTGCTCTATACACTGGCAGTGAAGCGTGGATAAAGACCCGCTTAGGGACGTCCGAGGCAACCAAAGTTGAAGTTACAGACGCATTAAATGCGGGAACAGTTTCAATAGTTTTCTGCTCGGACGCTGCCTCGGAAGGCTTGAATCTGCAGGCCGCGAAAAACCTGATCAATCTTGACGTGCCATGGAATCCGGCGCGTTTAGAGCAAAGAATTGGCCGGATTGCTCGCTTAGGTCAGAAAGCTGCAAAAGTCCACATTTTTAATCTTTGGTACCCAGAGAGTATTGAGGCAAAAATGTACACGAGGCTCCTAAGCAGGCAAAGTGACTACGAGTTAGCCGTCGGCGAGGCAGCGGACATCTTTTCAGACGCGATAAGAGAGGAAGTCGCCTCACGATTTGAAGGAAGTCAGCCACGAGGAGTCAATCAATTTGCACAACTTCAGCAAGTGAGAGAAGACTTTCAGCGAAAAGCATTAGAAAAAATTTGGCGAAAAGCGGAAAATGAAGCCCCAGCATCAACCTTGATGAGAGAAGACTTGCTAGATGCACTTAGGTATGCAGAAAAAAGTGTCGAAAATTCAAACTATTCGTCTGTATTGGTTTCAGAACCAGGAACACCAAATTCGTTTACATTGCTTCACCCAGCACTTGATGAACTTGCAGATAGTAAGGCCCCACTTGCAACCGATAGCGACTTCGACTTATGTGCAATTCTTTCTCATGAAACCCTATTAGCCCTATGTATTCTAGATAAGTCAAATAACTTTAGTTTGATTAATGTTATGTCTCTGGGCAAGGTAGTCCAGGCGATATTAGGAATTATAAAATTGAAAACAAGTGATTTTTATGCGACCGGCGTTGACAAAGGGGCTTTATCAAACAAATTGAGACGTTTCATCCTCGACAGCGTGAATGTCCCCAATCACGCTTTTGGGCAGGTTCCCTTCGGTGGATTTGTAAGTCCACACCTAGATATCGATTTCGAGAAAATAGAAATTAAAAAACTGTGTAAATTAAGATTGGAATCTGCATCATGAGACTGCGCCTAGTAAAGCCTAATTGGTATCATGGGAATCCCACGCCAGAAGTCACAGAATTGATTCAGAGCCTTGAGGGAGTCTGGCGAGAGTCCGCAAATATCTTTTCTTTAGAGACGAAACTTAGCTTGAAACAAAGTAGACGTTGCCCTTTGGGGATGCAGTCCATTATAAATCAGGTCATGAGTCAAAAACTTGAAAAAGAGGGATGGGCCGGAGTTGATGGAAGATTCTCAAAAAACCGTACGTGGGTAAGGGTAACCTTTCGACATCAAATGAGTTTAGGAAGCGACTTTCTGGATGCCATTAGACTCGCTAAAGCGGAAGATTATGAACAATGCATAGTTGTTGCCGCTGATGACGAATTTCTAAGAGTTATTACTCCAAGAGATTGGCGATCTCTTTGTTCGTTCCCAAAACTTTCTGCGCAATTGGCCCAGCTTGAGGGTTACTTTGAAGCTCCATTATTGATTGGTGAACTGACCCCAGTCTCGCCTCTGAATCGAGAAGTTCAACAACTTGTATACGGGCAAAGGCTCACGCTATAGGTTTATTGTTTTTAGTTCTTGCGCAAGTACGTGACCGACCTTTTCGACCAAGCCCACGACAAGTGCGTTGCCCATAAGAAATGCTCTCCGTGTTGAGGACAACTCCTTTCCCTCAGGGTCGAATTTGGTCCAGCTATCGGGAAATCCATTTAGCCGCTCCAGTTCGACAGGAGTTAGTCGCCTGAAGCCTTTTTTTGTCTTGATTACGTGTTTGAATCGGGATGGTGAACTTCCGCCCTCTCCAGTAAGAATCGTGCGACTGGGGTTACTCAGTAAGTCTGGGAAGGCTATGGCCCCCTCCGCATAGTTGTACTTGGCTCCAGTCCCTTTATGGACTCTTTCGATACTTTTGGCCCCCTTCAAGAAGCTCCATTCTTTCAGCTGGCTCTTTGGGATGTAGAAAGATTCGTCAACTTCGGCATCAGGCAGAAGCACGTCTCTAAGGGTCTCGCGATTCAACACATCGGATGATGCTTCTGACCTAAGTGTGTAAGCGACTCCATTTAAATACAGGCCAGCGTTTTGGAATGGGGTCTTAAAGTCAAACCCTCTATTGAAATACCTACTGACTCTCACGGCATCGTCATCAATCTCAATCTCTGCGCAATCAAGTTGAACAGGGACGACCGGTAATGCCCGAGCCAAAATCCCCTTTTTGCTGATGACATCGATGGCATTTATGCTTTTTTGGGACGTTCCACCTCTACGAGCGACAATTAATGCTCTTATACGTCGTTGGGGGAATCCATAATCGGCAGCGTTTACAACTCGCCACTCGACTATGTAGCCGGCTTCACCAAGGGTACTGAGCATTACTGCGAAATCACGACCACGTTGGCTAGAGGGCGATTTGAGAAGTCGATCAACATTTTCTAGAAAAACAAACTTAGGCTTATGCAATTCAACGAGTCTAAGTATCTCCCACCAAAGCACGCCTTTCTTTCCTCGTAAACCTTTAGCGCTGCTTAGAGTTTTTGCAACTGAGTAGTCCTGACACGGGAACCCTCCCACGAGAATATCAAATTTTGTTGGGATTCTCCCAACCTTTGTGATGTCCACTGAGCTGTGACCATCTTCTCCAAAATTAGCCACGTAAACCTGTGATGCATGTTGAATCTTTGTCGATGGCTCCCATTGGTTCGAAAAAACTGTTTTGAGTCCTGCTCGAGCAAGGCCAATTCGAAAGCCGCCTACTCCAGCGAATAGCTCGGCAACGGTTCCAACAGGGTTCACTGGTTCTTTGTATTTCTTACTCAATATGACCTCCAGGTGAGAATGCTAGAGATAAGCACTGACCAGATCAAGCGACACTTGCGTGATTCTTATCAACCAATTTGCGGAGTTATAATAATGCGCGTAAAACAACGTCCGTTAAGTGGGTTGTGAGGGTTTCGAACCCCCGACCCGGTGATTAAGAGTTAACGGACTACCAAACCACCGCAATAGCTATAGAGCTCACAGATAGAGCCACCATCGCTAGCCAGGCGCTTCTGGGTAGTTTT
>Ga0194115_10002620_pt1 | contig 21211 bp, 17 predicted proteins | sample TA2MahsurfametaG_3_FD_148656 | JGI IMG/M metagenome (GOLD analysis project Ga0194115, IMG submission 148656) | Freshwater microbial communities from Lake Tanganyika, Tanzania - TA2015002 Mahale S4 surface | ecosystem: Environmental > Aquatic > Freshwater > Lake | place: Tanzania: Lake... | reverse complement strand
TGTATATCCCGTTCCGCTCGGAGTAATAGTGACGCTTTGATTAGTGCCACCAGCTGTTATCGTAATCGCGCTCGAACCTGTGATATCACCAACGCTTGTCAAACTTCCAGAAACATTAGCGGAACCGTTAAAGTTTTGACCCCACAAAGTACGAGTAGTTGTTAATGTTGCAGCGCTGCCATCGATACTCGTAATTCCAGTCAATGATTGAGAAGCGCTTGCGCGATTCAAAAGAATCGCAGTCGTTCCGATGTAAACCGTAGAATTACCGAGAACCGCTGAAGGTATTGTTCCGCTAAGTTGACCAGCAGGAAGATTTGTTAGCGAAGCGCCCGAACCACTGAAAGTAGTCGCGACAAATGTTCCGCCCATCGTCAACGTGCCAGAAGCTGATCGATAGATTCGAGTTCCTGTATCATCACCAAATTGTAAACCAGCAGTTGCAGATGTTGGAGTTAACTGGCCGATTTGCAAAGCTGTAGCTGGAATTGTTGTTCCGATACCAACATTACCGCTGTTTGTCGCAAGATACGTTTCAGCAGTAAATGTTTTCGTTCCACCAATAGTCTGATTTCCACTCGTTCTGACGACTGTGGAATCAACAGCGATTGTTCCACTTGAAGTGATTGTGCCGCCAGAAAGACCATCACCAGCTGTGATGCTTGTTACTGTTCCATTACCAGTTCCTGCGCCGATATCGCTACGAACTTGAGTAGCAGTTCTCGAAACTATGACTCCGTTAGCATCTGTTGTTAAGAAAATTGTGCCTGCTGAACCAGAAGCGGAAATGCTACGGACTCTTGTCGTTCCGTTTACATCAAGAGTATTTGTTGGCGCTGTTGTGCCAATACCGACGTTACCATTCAGCAATGTATATCCCGTTCCGCTCGGAGTAATAGTGACGCTTTGATTAGTGCCACCAGCTGTTATCGTAATCGCGCTCGAACCTGTGATATCACCAACGCTTGTTAAACTTCCAGTAACGTTTGCGGAACCGTTAAAGTTTTGACCCCACAAAGTACGAGTAGTTGTTAATGTTGCGGCAGAATTTACATTTAATGTACTTTGATTTGTCCAAGTAGGAGAACCTATTCCTCCTGAAAGTAATACTTGACCATTAGTTCCCGCCGCAGTAAATGCAGTTGTTCCTATTCCTGATTGATACGGAATCGCTCCTGCGACACCTCCAGTTAAATTATCAGCATTAGTAGCATTTGTTATTGTATTTGATCCAATAATAGTTGCAATATTTGCGCCTGTTAATTGTTCTATATCTCCTGTTCCAGAATTTATTCTTCCTAATACTCTTGATGTTGCGATTTGCTGAATTTTATTAAAATTAATTGCATTATTACTAACTGATAATGTTAAACTAGTTCCAACTCCTGAGAAAGTTATTGGAGAAGTTGCTGATAATGTAGCATTTTTCCAAAGAGAAGTACTATTATCATATATTAAAAATTGACTATCAGAAGGAGAAGAAATTGATACGTCACTTAAGTCGTCTAAATTAATAACTCCTGCGCCACCTCCACCACCAGATCCAGATCCGATATTTCTAAAAACGCCCGATTGAAAAAATACACCATCAGCACTTGTGCTTAAATTTGTCGCTCCGCCTCTTACAACTAAATAACCTAAAAATACCGCATTTTCAGCAGTAATTGTTGCCTCAGAAAAAGATTCTGTTGATAAAGCTGCTACAGCATCACTATAACTATTATAAATTGCGCGCCCATAATAAGTTATAACATCAGTGGGATTATTTGGAAAGAAATATAATCTTTGAATACTCCACTGATTATTATTTACTGTTTGCAAAGTGCCGCTGCCATTATCATATTTAGTAGGATCAATATCTGTATAATAACTTCCAGAATTTACATCAAAAATAAAGCCGCCGCTGCCATTCTGATAAACTCTACAGAGCAAAGCTGGATTTGCTGCTGAGATACTAGGAGAGTCTGCGTCGAATTGATCAGATGCATAATTACATCCAAGAGAAAAAACTGTGCCCGCCGCTCTTGTTATTCTTAAATTTGTAGAATATGCACTGACAGCCAAACCACTTCTTTTAATTGGACCAAATGAACTTACTAATTCATATATTCTATGAGAATCTCCATAAGCAATATTTTGTCTGTTAGTAACTAAATTAATTGTCGATAAATTAATATGACAAATGACGCCTAAAATAATTTTATTTCTATATTCTGCGTCAGTAAAAGAAGAATTTTGTTGTTGTAATGCGCCATTTTCATCAATATAAATATAACTGAATTGATGAGATGTGCGATAAGTTAAAGCGACACTATTTTGAGCATTCCAAGAAACTTTTGTGTAAGTTGCAACGACTTCTCCGCCTACAAGAGAGTTTGTAACGATTTGCCCAGTTCCAGCAGTGACATTAAATGTTGTTCCGCCTATTGTTGCGCTTAATACGCCGCCAGTTAAAATACCAGAAGATTGATTTGTATCAGCAAGCCACTTAGTTCCGTCTCCTGTTGAATTTAATCGATAACCAACGTTGCCAATACTATTAGTTTTATCGTAAAAATTTCCAAGGAGCCTTAAATTTTGCGCCCTAAATGCTTGTGATGTTCCTATAGCCATTTTATTATATTACACTTTAAAAGGTTGGTGACGCGATAATTACATCAAGTAAATATCTATTACTGATTGGAATTTCTGCTGAAAATAATATTGTCGCGCTTGTTGTTGTTGGCACTCCAGAAATCATTGCGGCTAATAAATCAGAGTCGCCAATTTGCGCCGCAGTTCCTGTGCATCTTATATTTGGATTTATTATTGGAGTTCCGCTAACAGCATTATAAGTAATTGTTTTATAAGTATCTCCAGAAACTAATGAATATGATTTTGCATTGAATCTATATTCAGTAATTGGTTCATATCCACTAATTCTAAGATCGAGAAAATATCCTGTTCCACTGACACTAACATCATAATTTTTTACATCAATTGCATAAGTAGGAAGAGAAGTTCCGATACCAATCTTACTTCCGCTTTGTAAATATAAAGTACCAGTAGCAGTAGATCCTAAATTAAAATATAAACGAGATCCAGATTCAAAATAAGTACTTGATGAGCCTTTATTATATTGAGAACCGCTTAGAATAATTGAAGCTCCTGTCTTTAATCCTAAATAAGAATTATTTTCAAAATTAGAATAAGCTCCACTTTGAAAATCTATATGAGAAGTTGGATATAAGTTTTGATAAGCTCCATTTACATAAGAATTCGAAAAATTTCCTGAATATGTTACGCTATTATTAAAAGTTGAAGTTCCAGAAAAAACAGCAGTGGATGAATTATCTACTGATAGATTATTAGTGATTAATAAATTCTCGACTTCTCCAGTTCTTAAAATTTTTGTATAACCTGATAAATTTGTTTCTGTTAAAAAATCTTGCTTTAAACCACTAAAAGTAACCGTACCACTATTAAAATTAACGCCGCTATTAAAAATATTATTGTTATAAAAATTATTCGTGCCCCTAGAATTTATATCTCCAGTAAAATTATTTGTTCCGCTAAAAATATTCGTTCCGGGATAATAATTTGTAGAAGGAGAACCGCCACCTGCGCCAATCGTATTAACAGACCCTAAAATATTTACATTACTATTAAAAGTTGAAGTTCCCACTCCAATAGTTAAAGTAGAATTGATTGTTACTCCACTATTAAAAGTAGAAGTATCATTTACAGTAATGGGATCATTAAATGTAACTGTACCTTCAGTTCTTAAAGCTCCTGTGATAGCAACACCGCTTTCGAAAAAAACATTTTTATCAAATGTACCAATTCCAGAAACAGTTAAATTATTATTAACAATTAAATTATTACGCCCAGTTATATCACCAGAAACATTAATTCCAGAATTAAAAAAAGCTTCCTGATTAAAAAAAGAATCAGATTTAAAATTAACTTCGCCGCTGAAAGTCGCTTTTCCCGTAACAAATAAATCTTTATAAATAGATACAGAATCAGAGCCAGTTATTCCAAAGCCTAAAGCTCCAGTTATATAACTTCCTAATTCTCCAGAACGAATTTGTTTAAGACCTATTAAACTCTGCGGCATAAATTAAATTACACTTTATATACAAAAAAAGGCTATCCTAAGATAGCCTTTCGAATAAATTTTTTCCTATTTATATTATCGTCCTTCAGAAAGAATTTTCAAAGCTTCTTTTGAAAGTCTTTTAGGAGTTTCTTGTGGCGCTAAAGATTTTCTATACATATTAACATGTTTCTTAAATTCTGCAATCAAAGTCTTACGAAGAAGAGATGTATTATCAATTGGAACTAAACCGACCTTCGAAGCATGACTCCAAAGGTCAGTTTTATTCATTTCATTCAATCGATCAATATAAACTTGTTCATCCATTGTGTTATATTTCGACAATCCTTCGTCCCCCCAAATTTGGTCCAAAGTAGTTGGTACAAATTTTTCCTCCATAGCGTGAGTCTGAGATAGATCTTCTAATTTTTTAGTTTTCTTAGCCATACTATTTTATTATAAAAAAATTAGATATATAAATAAAAAAAATCGGGAGGGATTTCTCCCCCCCGACTGTTGAGTTAATTTAATTAGGCGTTAACCAAAGAGATACCAACGATAGCGCGGGCGTCTAAGCACATGCGACCTTCCTCGATGAAGCCGTAGAAACCAGCTTTGTCAACACGATTGTTGTTGAACTGGTCATCAGGAAGAGCAGTGAATGTACCACCGCTCTCGGCTTGACGAGCAACAGGACGGATGAAGGCACCCTTGCTGTTATCGATACCGATAATAATCTGGTCAGCAGAACCATCAAAGTCTGCATTGCCAGCAACGTTTCCGAGATTGTCTCCAGAACCTAAGAAAGAATCGAAGAGAGTATTGTACTTCTTACCAACTCCGAGTTCGAGGAGTTCAGTGATGTTAACACCGAAGATTGATCCAGCGCCAGCAGCGCGATAGATCTCTTCGCGAACTCCTTCAGGTAACTGAGGAGCAGAAGCTCCAGAGCTGAGAGGAGTGAATGAGAAACCTCTAATGGTCTGCATGACTTCAGGAGAAACATAGAGATCAGTAACGCCCTTGCTATAGGGAGCAGCGGCTGTACCACCATCGAAGTCAGAGTTGATTCTCTTCATGCGGGTCATGAGAGCGTTTAAGTCAGTGAGGCCGAAAGTAGTTCCGGCGCTGGTGATTACGTGCTTGAGAGCAGAGCCACCTTTAGGAGTGGTGGAAGCAGTGGCGAGAGCCTTCAAGAGAACGGCCCAAGCATTGCGCTCTTGCTTAACAAGAACTTCGTTTGTCATACGCTCAACAGCCTTGCTAACTACGTCCAAGCGTGAACGACGAGCGTAACGCTTGAGGAAGCTAACAGCGCTGTCCAAACGGTAGGTTTGGAACTTGACTTCGCCGCCACCAGTAACTTCAGAGGTAGGAAGACCACCAGCTGTATTCTGGCTCCAAACGGTTACATAACCAGAACCTTCATTGTAATAAAGGTCGAGAGGATATGAAGGAGCGTCATCTTCGTCGTACTCAGCATCAACATAAACTGTGCTGGCAGTACCGGCCTTGTAGAGAACCTTTTGAATAACAGGACCAAGAAATGCAGCGAAAGCTTCTTGAGCTTCTCTGGCGACGATGGCGTTACGAGAACCCATAGCCTTGATCAATTCAACTTGTTCAGGAGTATTCTTAAGTGTAATTTTCATGTTTATTTATCCTTTGTGTTAATTCTTAATACTCTGTAAATTAGGCTACAGAAGTCTCAAGGAATGAAGAGAAGTTTAACAATGCGAGGGTGCTGCCTTCAGTATCAGCAGCGCCTAAGCAAATACCGATTTGCTTGGCTCCGCTAACTGTACCAGTAGCGATTTCGCCAGTTCCAGCTGTGTGAAGCTTAAGACCAGCGCTTGTGGTTCCAACGATACCGCTGAGAAGGAAGAGTCCTTGGGTAGCGATAGGAACTGTCTGACCGGGAATTACAGCGCCGAGTTCAGCAGCTTTACGAGGATTGAACTTGAGAGCTTCACCATTCTCGTCGAGATTCTTGACATCCATGAGAAGGATACCAATTGGAGTATCAGTCTGACCGCAAAGGGTGACTGTAGCAGGAGAATTGAAACGAGGTGAAGTTACATTACCGAAAGAACCACCGATATCAGAAGCGATAACGAGGTCATCAGTAGCCTTCCAGCCTGATTCGATCTTGACTACCTTGCCTTTGAGAGCAATGGTTGCGGTTGAAGTGTCAGCGACACTATATCCGAACAAATTAATAATATTATGTTCGTTAACTTGTCTAAATGGTCTAAGTAATGCCATATTATTTCCTTATTTATTGTTGTTATTTATTTTTTATTATAGTTTAACTATAAAACCTTCAGTATCGAAAGCTTTCTTGTATTTCTCAAAGATAGAGCCTTCGGAAGCTGTACTAGAATTAGGAAGATCATTCTTCTCGACAGAAGCGTTATCAACAGCGGATTCGATAACTTCCTTGAATTCGGGTTCAGAGACAGAAGCGTATACTGCGCCCTTGTCCTTTGATTCCTCCATTCCTTTCTCTTCCTTCTTTTCACCCTTCTTTTTATTCTTCATGAATACTGCTACTTTATTCTTATAAGCAGCGAAGGCGTCGTCGTTCATTTCTGCAATGTCAGAAGCGATAACTTCGCGCTCTTCAGCGGAAAGATCGAATTCTGTGTCAAATGCAGCCATTCTAGAATTGAAAAGCTCTTGCTTGGCTCTGACTTCATTTTCTTTCTGAAGTTCAGCTAAAGTAGTAGAGATCTTCTCATACTCAGCCTTAAGAGTTTCGTAATCTTTTGAAATCGCTTCGAATTTTTCGGCAGTAGCCTTGGCTTGATCTTGGGCAGAAGCTTTATCAGCCTCAAATACCTCAGAAGCCTTCTTGATTTCTTCAGCGATGAAATCAGTGACAGCTGAAGCAGTTACTTGCTTCAAACTCTCATCAGTAATATCAGATATATTTTGAATCTTCATATTTTCTTTTAATACAGTTTTTTTATTATTTTGTGAAATTAGATTTTTTTCATTAGCTTTAGTATCTTCTAATTCTTTTTCAGATTCTGGTTTAGAAACTAAAATTCCTTTGACATCAGCGGCAGGAGTTTCAGTTAATCCGACTCCGAGAGGAACAACTTTATCGACAATTTTACGGTAAACTTTCTTACCATTGTCCATCATTCCGCTGCCACCAAAAGCCCTTAAATATCCCTTATATTTTTCGATTTGTTCGGGATCTGAAATAATCTCAGCTGTTGAAATATTCTTTTCGTTATCATCAAGAACAACGAGATTATAATTTGAGAATCCTAATTCCCAAGAAGCAGAAATAGATAAATAATCTTCGCTAGAAGGATCAGAAGAATTTTCTACTAATCTAGAAACTCTAGGACTAACTACTTTCCATAAAACGCCGCCTAATGTAATATTAAATGGACCGTCTAATTTAGAAACTTCTTCTTCTGTTAAAGGAAGATCAGTGCCAAATTCACTAAATCCAGCTTTTAATATTGCGCCTATTACCTTATCTCTATTATGTTCAATATTGATAGGTTTGTTAATAAAATTTTTATAAATAGCAACGGCTGTTTGAGTATCTAAAACGTCTCCATTCCTATTCACTCTGTTAGCGACACAAGCGTTAAAAGCAATAGGAAGAAGATCGACTTGCTCGTTGACATCTACGTCAGGAACAAATTGACCAATTTTATCTAAACTAGCCAAAGCTAAATTTAAATCAAAATCTTCAGAGTGAAGAGTTTTAATTTCTGAACTGAAAATAGTTTGGAATGGGAATTTTAAATTCATATTAATCCTTGATACCTAATTTTTGTTTGGTTTTTTTAGGAAAAGCGGCGACAAATTCTGCGCCCTTTTTCTTTGCAAATTGATAAAGCTTTTGGAGAAAAGCGTCATAAGTCATTGTTCCACTGTAACGTCCGAAATTGCTGATCGCGTCAGGAATATCTTGGGGACTTACAATAGGAAAACTTCTCTCTTTAGGAAAAAGAAAGTCAGAATCTTTGAGTTCGCTGCGTTTCTTTCCTTTGAAACTTTTTTGATAAGCTTCGCTAAAATCGATTACTGTGATATCGTTCATAATTGATTTTGAAACTCTAAAATTTTTGCGATAATATTCATATAAATTAGCCTTTGAATAATTCGGCTCTTTTTCGATATTCTTGCTTATCTTCTGATTCTCCGTCTTTTTCTCCGTGGCCTTCTTCGGGCGGCGCTATTTTTTTGCTAATTTTTTCTAACTCATTAAGAACTTTTTTATCTAGAGTAGAAGGTTGCATTTTTTCAGCATCAAACTTTTTATTTTTCAATTTCTCGACAGCTTCAGAAGACATTTCTTCTTCTTCACTAGCAAACATAACATAATTATGAATCATAACCATATAATCTTCGGTAATAGCAATTTTACCTTGTAAAAATGGTTCGGTTAGGTTTTCTTTAATTTTTTCATCACTCAAAGCGTTAATAATATTTTCAGCATGAGTTTTAATAGAATTTAAAGAACCTATAGACATTTCTAAATACTCGTTCTTATAATCTTCCATCTCACTTTCTTCGGTATCGACTTCTTCTTGAGCTTTTGCTAAATCAGGCCAAAATTTTAATAGTTCTTCTTGATCCCATAAAGTTTCTCCATCCCAATCTGTTTCGAAAGAATCTACTGAACCTTTCGTATAATCTGTAACAGATTTCTTTGATTCCCACATACGACAAGACCAGTAACGAGCTTTCCATTTTGGTCCGGGATTTGTATCACACTGATGACGAGCGCGGAAATTCTTACGACGATTTGGATCGTCGCGCTTGATTTCCATATTAGGATCGCCGAAATTTACTTTAACAATATTTCCTTTATCATTCTTTACGTAAGCAGAAAATTTCTTAGGACCATTAGGAGTTCTAAATGGTTTATTAAGAGTTTTCTTTTCCTTTGCGGCTAAGGAAATTTTGTCAGAAAAATCTAATTCTAATTTAGTGTTATAATTCATACCAGAAATGATTTGTTTCTTCATCATCTAAATAAAGATCTTCTATATCTGAGAAATTATAATTTAGATCAAATTGGTTAATATCTATATCCGCTTGATTGAAATCAATATCTTCTATTTCCCAAGAATCAGAGATATCAATTAATGCAGTTGCGCGGGCGACATCTGAATCAGCTTTTCTATAAGCATCTTTTACAGATTTTCCTGACATCATTCTTAAAAACATATTTACACGCGCCATTGCCCATTGTCCTCTTGTTTTTCCGGGACGATGCGAAGAACTAAAAGCGCCAGCACCACGACGATAAACTTTCTTCAATTGTCCTAAAGTAACTTTTTTAGAATATTTACCATTATGTTCTTTTACTTTATTTTTAAGAGCTTCAACAACTTTATTAGAAAAAGTAATGGCTGCGCCATCTTGACCAGCAGATCCAGCTTTATTTTTAGAAGAACCTTTTCTTTTTTCCGAAGGTTTAGCGGGAGTTTGTGCTGAACTTTTGGGTCCGGGTCTCTTTGCCTCGATCTCTACGTCTAATTTTTCTAGCTTCGGTACAATAAGTGACTCTCCAGAAATAGCTAAATCTTCAACAGGTTTTTGAATTTCCTGTTTTTGGTATTCTATTTCTAGTAAATTTTTATTAGAGTCAAAGTTCATTTAATATTATTACACGTTATTTAAAAAATTAAACTTTACTATTAAATAAAATTGACGCCATAAAAGGATCAATTTCATGTTTAATAGCAATCTCATTAATTTGTTTAACTTGTTCGTGATTTTGGTCTATAGGATTATTACAGTATTTTTCAACATTTTCCCCCCAATTTTCTACTTTTTCATTTGCAATGATAATTTTAGCAATTTCTTCGGCTACAGTTTTTTGATTATCGTTTAATTTTTTCTTATTATGTTTCTTTTTCAAAAACGTCTCAACAGAACCTTGTAATTCTTGGAACTTGATAAAGTTATCTTTAACTTTCATGAAACTGTAAGATAAATTATCTTCAGTTGCTTTGATTTGTTTTGGAATACTTGTTGTTCCTGTTGGTCTACCAGCAGATTCAGGCGCTGGCTTAGAACCGCCGACAATGGGATTATAATATCCTTGATCACGAAGTTCTTTTGTAACTCTTTGAGATTCAACAGAAGCTTCCATATCAGGAAGAACTCCAGTTTCAATAGCTTTAAGAGTTTCTTCAGGAGTAAGAACTCCAAGTTCAAGTAAACGTGTATAAACACGATTCTGAGTTGTATTATCCTTAAGATTAACTTCTTCAAAATAAGGCATTGGAAAACCTCTGAAACCAAGAGCTTTAGAAATTCTTTTTATTTCTGGCAATAAGAAATCATTAACAAAAGCTTGACGGCCTTGATTCAATCGAGCTAAAAATACATCAATTTTAGCTTCTTGATTTGCAAATTTTTCGCCACCGACTAGAATATTATTCAATCCTAAATTGATGTCATTATTAACAACATCATATTTTCTAGAGTCAAGAAGCTCGCTAATCTGAGGAATAATAAATTCAGCTTTTGTTGTATAGTCAGCAATAAGAACGCGCCCTACCGATTCATTTTCAAATAACTTTTGCATCGACTCCAAATTCCTTTGATTGATACCGCCTTTATCAGGCTCAGTGCCCATTGTGACAAGTAAAATGGCTTGTTGCATTGTACGAGCAATAGCCATATCCATCTTCTTTAATTCAGCTTTAAAATTAATATCTTCTAAAACTGGATAACCCATTGGAACAGAGAAAGGCTCGTAATCTTGTTTTTTATAAAATACAGCTTTGAATCTTTCTGGATTTAATTGAATTCTTAATGAACCTACTTTAGAGTTCTTTATCATGTTTTGAGTTTGCTCATCTAAACTATCGAAGATTTGCTGATCTTCTTCGGTAGTAATAACGCGCAATTTACTCAATTCATATTCACTTAAAACTTTATAATATTTGCCAGTTAGATATGATGTTCCTGCTGAGAATTGAACATCAACAGGATTTAAAATAATATAACGAACAGGGATTCTAATGTTATCCAAATTTAATGGGCCGCGCCCTAAAATTTGAGCCAGTCTATTTGTGTCTTCCTCTGTCAGTTCTCCATCGAAACGATAAACAAAAACATTTCCTGAGCGATAAAATTCTCTAAAAAAACGATCTTGACAACTCCAAAGATTTATTTTATTAAATAAAGCTTCGAAAAAATCGCGCGCCTTTTTAGTTCCGCCTTGAAAATAAATATTACTAACAGAAAATTCTGTCATTAAGTCAATGACGTTTCTAAATTGAGCAAAATTATAATAAGCTTTTTGACATAAAATTGTCGCGTCTTTTATATCAATCGTACTTCTATCCGCATAATTTGTACGAGTATATCTAAATGGAATTAATCCATCATCAATATTCTTATACTTATCAGTTCTTTCGATGTTTGCGGCTTTGTTTCTTCTTGTCGAAGTTTCAGAAGCGGTCGCAACCATCAAAGGCTGTGTTTCGATTAATTTGGATTTAGATTTCATTTTATGCCCACTGTCTCATCGCTAAGACATAATATGTTACACCACTTATTTCAATTTTCTGTAGATATAGTTGACCTCCCGGAACTGTTCCCGTCGCTGGAACCGATCCGAAATTTTGAGTAGCGAATCCACTTTGAATATTTGTTTTTGAACCGCTTTTTATACTGAAGGTGGCATTTGTATTTAGATTAGAAGTAGAATTTGCTTTAAATTCAAATATTGATCCGCTGTTTAAATTAAAAGTAGATTCACTAAAATCATAAATACCGCTCAAATGAACAACATCACTATCTAATAAATTAAATGGAGAATTTCCTCTTAAAGTCAAACTTGCTCCAGCTCCAGAAACATAAATATCATCAAAAAAGTATGATGGAGAATTATTAGTAAACGTAGCACTAGTACCGATTCCTAACGAAGAAGTAACTTGTACATTCGAACCTGTTACGTTAGCGAAAAAACGAACATCTCCTGAGAAATTAGTTTTTGTCGCAAAAGCCTGACCCGTTCCGCTAAAAATAATATTTCCACTATTAAAAGTTACTCCGCTATTAAAGGTGGCTGCTCCTGAAAAAATATTAGAACCTCTAAAAGTAGCGTTTCCAGTAAAAAAAGAATCTCCAGAAAATCTGTTACTTCCTAAATAGTAAGAAGTAGAAGGACTAGCTCCGCCCGTTCCGATATTAATTACGTTTCCAACTAAATTAGAATTTCCACTAAAATTAGAAGAACCTGCCGTAACATAGAGGCCGTCACTGAAACTTATAGGATCGTTAAAAGTAACCGTATTATTAAATGTTACCCCAGAATCAAATTGACTAACTCCCGTGACCTTTAATAATCCAGAAATCGTAACTCCACTTTCAAAAAATGAATTTCCGCTAAAAGAACTAGAACTATTAAATCTTACTAGACCATTAAAAGTAGAAGTCCCAATTCCTGTAAAATTTCCAGATACTAATAACCCAGACTTAACTTTTGCATTTTCTTGAGTAACAAAATCATTTTTAAATTCTACATCACCACTCACTGCTAAGGTATCACTAAATATATAAGGTTTGGAAGTATATACAGTTGAGCCTGTAGAAGAAACTCCTAAAGCTCCTGTTATATAATCTCCAATTTCTCCTGACTTAATCTGCTTTAAACCTAATAAACTTTGCGGCATTTTTATTATTTACACTTTTTATATCATTCTTGGCGAAAAAGTATATACTTCTTTTATATTATTAGCTGTTTGAAGTTCGAAATAGAACTTTGTAGCCCAGTTTCCTAACATAAAAGTTGTATAATTATCTCTTCGTGCTCGGTTAGGACTGTTGTCCCGCTTCAGATGTTGAGGTAGATCAAAAGTTTGAACGCCTTTAGCTGAAGATCTAACTTCGATAAGAGCGCATTGCTTTTTCGTCTGATATATAATATTATCTTGGAATTCTATGAAATCTAAAATAGATTCATGACTAACCATATCTAAATTAACGCCATAAGAACTTTCTCTGTCGAAAGCTTGATTATTCGCAGATGTACGAGAAGCAAACCAAACCTTTTTATGATCGATACAGGCTTGTAAATAATTATTCGCTTTTCTAATAAAATCAGTTGTAAAATTTTGTTTGAAACAAATAGCGCCTTTTTCTTTATTGTAATCTCGCGCCGCTTTTCTCGTCATTTGTATATAATCATTTCCTTCTAAAGTTGTATCAGCTTCAAAGAATGAAATATTAATACCAGCTTTTTTAAATAAATCACTTTCTTTCGCGCTATCAATAAATTGATATCCAGCATTATCGATGCATATCATGACAATATTAAAACTTGTTATTAAATAGTATAAATAATTTATATGTGATTTGAGATTGCCGCCAGCGACAGCATAACCGTGAACAAGAGTTCCTTGTTTAGACTCTTCGTCCAACTCAAAAACAGACATTGCAAAAAAGTCAGAACTTGGACTATTAGAAAAGCTAGGGTCAATAGCTAAAATATATTTAGTATTACTTTTTCCTTTGATAAGAGTTGTTGGCTCTTCTCCATCAGGAATCGTGCATTCGTGCATCTTTTTTGCGCTGAAATAACCATCACTGCCATCTGTAAATTGCGCGCAATATTCTCTTAAAAACGAACTATGAGATGTGCCGCCATTTTGCGCTTCTTCAATAACTGTATTATCAATCATATGAGCGGGCAATGATTCATAACTCATTTGAGAAATAAAATATTTAGCATCGCCAACATCATTTGAATAGATTTTATCATTCCATTCTTTATAAGTTTTATACAAATTTTCAAATGTAAAAGAAGCTGAAGAAAGAGCAATCATTTTAGAAGTATTAGGAAATACCATTCTTTCTGCTTCAGTCATGACTCCTTCTTTAATCAATTTATCTTCTAACTCTCTGATTTCCATTCTTTCTTTCATGTTTTGAGGAGCAACAAGGAATGGCATTAATACATTTTTGATAATATCTTCAGATAGAAGAAGGAACTCGTCCAGAACTAAAATATTGGCGCGAAAACCACGGATCTTCTCTCCATTTAGAGGGATGGCAGTAATGGATCCACCGTTTATCTGCCATTCATATTGATCATTACGCTTGGCCTTCGCGCCAAAAGCTTGTTGCAACAGCTCGCCGCCTTTTGAGTCAACAATCTTTTCTAAATAATTAAAAATAAAACGTGCCGTTCTAAAAGTCGGACCAGCAATAAGAATTTTAGTATTCGGCTCAAAGATGCATTGCAAAAAACAGAATACACTTCCGATAAAACTTTTACCACAACCACGACCCCAAACGCACATGCTAAAATTACGATTCATTATGCCTTTCAAAGTCATTTCTTGATAAGGCGCTAATTTAATTCCAGAAACTAATTCAGCCGTAAAGCCAACATTATTTCTTAAAAATTTTGCTAAAGTAATTCTTGCTTCTTTATCATCCAATTCTCCTTTCAGCATCTTATATTCTTTATTCAAGTCTTCGAAACTACCTTTATATTTGTCAGGACAATAAATCATAATTTAGAACTATCATATAATAGTTGAAGATCATAGTTTTTAGCTATATCTTTATTAGCAAATATTTTTTCTATAACTCTTGTACATTCTTTTCTTCCTTCAACAAATAAAAACTGAACATTTTTATACATGTTCATCAATGCTCGGACTTTATGAAAAATAAAATCAGGATTGACTTTTGTATTTCGATTGATATAAGGTAGATAATTAAAACGCAAAGAAGTTTGTAAATCGCTTTCTACTAAAACAATAATAGAACTATCATCTTCTGCGGCGCGTTCGATTTCACGACAAAAACGATCATATCCTGCGGCCAAAGTTCCGATAAAATCTTTAAGCGACTTTCTTTCGACATAACATTTGCCAGAGATTTCTTGATTCTCGTAGCAGTAATCGCCGAAATTTAATTTCTTTACCTCGATTGGGGTAGTGAAATCCAATGGAAGTTGTTCTCTTGTGTCGATGCAGATAGAAAAGTTATTCGAAAGATTATTTTCTGTATGCAAATTATTTATATTAAAAAATTTCTGCTCGAAACCATTCTCTCCACAGAACTTATAATAATCTCCAATAACAGATTCTAAGAAATTGATACTAGGCAAACCCGCCGATTTTAATTCTACTTGAGAAAAAGGATAAATACTTTTCTTCTTTTCTTTTCGTTTGATCAATAATTTTTTACAGTATTCGCCAACGATTTTAGGATCAGAATTTTTCGCCCATTTCTTGAAATTGATTTTATTATTGAAATCACTTTCGAAATACTGCTCTTTATTTTTAAATTCAATAAATTCACCCGTCAATAAATCCTGACGAGGATAATATTGTTGATAATAATTTCCTAAAGTTATTCTGTGAGACTTTAGGTGAGCGTGTAATTGTTTTTCTCCTTCAAAAGGTCGGCTGCAAATTTTGCAGTTGTTAACCATTCAATATTTCCTCTCTCGAAATACCCAAAATACGACACTTCAACTGATCCATTTCTTCCATCTTGACGGTTTCGTCTTCGAGCGTTTTCTTTCGGAGTTCTGCTAGCTTAATCATTTTTTGTCTACTTTCTTCTTCTTTCCAAGCTTGTATCAAATTTATTATACTGGCATTTTGCTTGATTTGATTACCCAATCTATCAGAACGTTTAGTTTTTAAATCATTAACTAATTTTTGTTGTCTTCCGACGCATTGATTGTATTCACTTTGAGCAGTATTTATTGATTCAACAAGAGCCATTGAAACTCTAACGTCATTATCCGTTGCATCTTCAAGAATTCTCTGTAGCTTTTCTACTCTTCTTTGAATATTCGACGCGATAACAACTTCAGATGAAAGAATAATATATTGATCAACTTCTTCTTCTGTTAAATCATTTTTATCATAAGTATATCTGATAAAACTACTTTCAAATAAATCTCTATCAATATTTGATTCATAAGAATTGATCTGATGCAAAAAGCGATATGTATTGATATACTTCAATAGACATTCTAAATCTTTTTTCTGCCGTGAATTCAAAGTTTCTCTTTTTAGATTAATATCGTAAATATATTTATTTACTTTATTCATCGCCTTGTCCAATGTACGAGGCGACACATAATCTTCTTCAGGAATATCTTCTTCTTTATAAACGTCTTGAGGAAGAATATTATCAGATATAAATTTAGCGACAATTCTTGTTTCGTTATTTAAATTCGAAAGAGTTGGATTATCGAAAATAACACGCGCAATTTCTAATGCTTTCATTGTTTTGGCGTTATTGAGAATAAACTGCTTGTTCTCTTCTGATAAATCGGGCGCTTTTTTTGTTTTGTATTCATGCGCGCCTCTTGCTTTCAAACTTCTTTTTGCGAGAAACGCTTGAATATATTTACCCTCTTTACAACGACCGTCTAATTCTGGTTGATCAGGATAAACTAATTTAATTAATTCGAGAAGAGAAGGTGGATCGTCAGGACGATTGTTCCATTCATTTACGATTAAATTTTGTTGTTCTTCAGTAAGCATAATTAATAAACTTCGATTGAACCATTTACAATTCCCTCTTTGATTTTGGCTATAATTGATTTCTGCATGTTTTTTATTTGTTTATAGCCGGGATTTCTATTCTTTTCTGAACTGCGATAACCCATTTTTCGCGCAGCTTGTTTCTCAGACATCTTCTTTATATACAACATTTCGTATAGTTTCCACTCTAAGGGTCTTAACATTCTGCGCATCTTTATATCTAAGTCAGATTTAAATTTATCAACATCAATATTATCTGTATAACTTATTGCTGGTGAATTTTCCAAGCTATCAAAAGACACAGGCATATTTAAATTGTAAGCATGTTTTTTATTCTTTTCCCAATCTTTGTACAATGGACAAGCGGAGCATTGTTTGCCAAATTTCTTGCAACCATCTTCATTTTCAGCTTCAGGACATTGGGCGCAGGGTTTTATAAAATTCAAATAGTTGTTTCGTATCAAATTCTTCATTTGATTTGATATGATTCTGTTCACCCAAGGCGCAAGAGGCTTTTTATAATTATATAAATGCCATTTCTTAAAAATATGTATACGAATAATCTGAGCAACATCATCAAAATCTATCCAGCTTAGACTGGACAGATTCCACTTTCCCCTTCTCTTGTTTATTTCGACATTAATTAAATCAATACTACTTTCGAAAGAAGGTTTATTTTTATCTTCGCGTTTCATTAAGTTCTTAATGAACCCGCCTCTCTCTTGAAATCTTCAGCAGAATAATTTGCAGATCCTTCGAACTTTTCGATTTTAATATCATTGGGATTCACTGTACCCATGACATTTTCAATTTTTAAAGGTTTAATATCATCTTTTTCAATTTCAACATCTAGCTTTGATGTACTGAAAGCCAGTTCAGTATTTATTTCTGTTTCATAATTATCTTCGTCAACTTCTGTATAAACAGAATCGTTTTGAATTTTTTGAGGACGAACGAATCGAGGCGAAGCTGGACGTGTTGGCGCTGACGCCGCCGCCATCCTCGAATTGAAAGGATTACCACATTTCGTGCAGAAATTCGGCTTTTCTATCGCACTATGAGGTGTGCCACATTTTTGGCAGTATATTTTCATAATTTTATTATTTTAATTTTTTAAGTTTATTAACAATAAATTTGACTATCTTCGAACGTACGATATCTTCCTCTGTGAAAGAGAAAGTATATATACCGTTTTCCTTGCTTTCCTCGTCAGAGAATAAATCATATAATTTTCCAAAACCTCCGCTCTTATTCGACGACAAATCAGTTTGCATAGGATCAGCCAAGATGAAACAACGACTAAATTCGCCAAGACGTGTTAGGATTGTGATAATTTCTTTTGCCGTGCTATTTTGCGCTTCATCAAAAATGATTGATTTAGCCGCCCAACTCATTCCTCGCGCATAATTGATAGGATGAGTTACGACTCGCTCATCTTTTTGCAGCTTGTCCACTTCTGCATTTGGCAGGAGTTCATCCAGTTTCTCCAAGAAGGGCAAATTATAAAAATGCAATTTGTCCTCTACATCACCCGGTAAATAACCTATTTTGCTGTCGCTACTTTCAACAGCTGACCTTATATATATTATATCGCTAATTTTCTTTTCATTCAATAATAATAATGATACATAAGTTGAAATGATTGATTTGCTCGTTCCCGCTGGGCCGTTCACAAATATGATGCGCGTATTTTTATCTGTTGCGAGCGTAATGAACTCTTTTTGCCGCGCCGTCCAATTTAATTCTTTTATACTGAGAGAGTCTTTGATTTTATCACGTTGTGGGACTTTGGGTGATTTATCTTTCTTTTTATCTTTCATTAGATATAATATTATATTATTACACAGAATAATAATATTAAAAAATGCCGAAATTGTGGAATATATAAAAATATAGAAGAATATCCAACGTTTTCCAGCGCCGAAAACGGACGCAAAAACACCTGTAAAACCTGCTCACAAGCACTTTCGAGCATCAGGAAAGAGTTACGGTCCCAGAACCCTCCGCCAAATCCCGGAAATTGTCCTATTTGCAACAATTATACAGAGAATTGGATATTGGATCATTGTCATTTTTCAAGCTCTTTTCGTGGATATATATGTAATAGTTGCAATTTAGGATTGGGAAAATTCAATGACGATATAGAAATATTAAAAAGAGCATTGGTATATCTACAAAGCGGAAATATGCAAAATAGTCCCCCGGATTTTTAGCCCCGAAGAGATATTCAAAACAGTTTTTATCTATATTTTTCCAAAAATGGGTAGCCCCCCTTCGACTTTTGTTTGTTTTTTATAGGTATAGATAGATAGAGAAGGAAGAATATATATATAGTTGGATTGAGTTAAATAAAGATAGTTTAATTGAATTGGGGAGAATGATGTGAACCCCCTCCCCCCATATTCCAAGTAAAAAGTCAAGAAATTTTTTGAAAAATGGGTAGGGGGACAGGTTTGGCATGAAAAATGCTGTGCTGTCGCTTTGGACAGAAGAAAAATGAAAAATCTACGCAGAAGTTCTTGACTTCCGCCGAAAACCTGATACCTTCTTACACATGAACAACACGATGAACAACAACAACACGAACAACACGAACAAGGTTTGCAACATCACTCTTCGCCTCACCAAGTACTGGGGCGGATACAAGCCCGGTGAGATCTTCAACGGATACGTCAAGCGTATCGGCTACGACCGTAACGCTAGTCTCAACACAGTAAGGATTGACGGAATGGTTCTGTCAGATCATCCGATCCTTGACTTCCTTCGCGGTAGTCTGATTCCTGAGTCCAACAAGGGACAATGGGATCGCTTTGAGATTATCTCAATTGGATAAACATACAACACACAACACACATGAACAAACTCTCTCTTCTTTTAATGTTCGCGGCTTCTTTGATTCTCTCAGTTAGTTTTGTCATTATCATTCTCGGATACTTTGTTTCTGCTCTTAACTAAACAACACAAATAAACAAATGGACATGAGTTTTGAAATTAACATTGCAAGCGTTGATATCTTTATCATCTGTGCGTCAATTGTCGCAGTGTATGTCATGAAGATACTGTACAAGAATTGAGCAAATAAAGTGCAATTGTAAACTCTTGGTGTGCAAGGAGTTACGCTGGGGGGTTGGGGGGAGCGCGGCGGTGTAACCCCTTCAGCATCAACGAGTTACAACGACGGTCGGCGGCTTCGCGCTAGCAAGTGCCGTGCCAAGTGCGATTTTTCCTGCGATTGGCATGAAACTTGTTCCGAAAAAAGTTGTTGAGTTTTTCCCGCGTCCATGATAGGGTTTACCCAAGATGAACAACACGATGAACAACAACAACACGAACACCAACTCCACCGCGCGCCGCGCCTCTCGCAGGCTCGTCCGCATCAAGACCATCACCCGCGCCAACGGGCGCACGTTCAGCGTTGCGATCTACAGCGACGGAACGACGGCGGATCTCGACTGAAAAATCTACGCAGAAGTTCTTGACTTCCGCCGAAAACCTGATACCTTCTTACACATGAACAACACGATGAACAACAACACCAACACCACCTTCGTTCCCACGCGCGACCAGCTGATCGACTTCATCAGCGACGGCGAGAAGGAAATCTGGGGCCGACGCCCTCGTCCGATCTGGAGCGAACTGTCTTACGAGCAGCTCGACCAGTGGGGTCGGGAACTCTCCGCCCAACTCACCCGTCACCGCAAGGAAGAGGCGATCCGTCGCCGTCAACTGCGGAAGATCCGCAAGGCGGAACATCGGATGTGGGTCGCGAAGAAGCGATCTTACTTCACTCCAACCAACTTCACAATCTCAATTGTGGTCAATTTCTAATTTCTTTTTCAACTTAATATCTTATCAACATATGAAATACAAAATGTCCATTGAAACTGTCATGACTCTTCGTTGCATTCTTGGTGATGCACAGCAATTTCTCGGACTTCTCGAAGAGCTTTATGTAGAGAACAAGAAGAATATGTACGCTGACGCGGTAAGAGAGAAAATCAAGCAAATTGAAGTTGTCATAAATGATATTGAATACTCCAAACTTGAGAAAGTGCGGAATGATTAGTTAAATAAGAAAGTGCAATTGTAACCCCTTCAGCATCAACGAGTTACAACGACGGTCGGCGGCTTCGCGCTAGCAAGTGCCGTGCCAAGTGCGATTTTTCCTGCGATTGGCATGAAACTTGTTCCGAAAAAAGTGCTTGAGGTTCTGAAGGGATGGTGTAGGATCTTTCCAAGATGACACTTCAACAATTCCAGGCCGCTTTCGCCATCGCCAAAGACTTCAACCGTGATTTGTCCAACGTGGACGACAGCACACTTTATGGTTACGGACTCAACTCCTTCAAGCCGGTGCACACTACTCTGGAAGCTGTGGCCAAGACCATTCGTTGGCAAGCCCTTCAATTCAATGATGAATGGAATGCCGAAGCATTGAACGAAGTGGCTGAGCTTGGCCGCCGTAACTTTCTGGTGCTGGGCTAAAAAAAGCTGTTGACTTTCTGGCTGGCTCTGGTAGATTATTCCCACGATGAAAGTTACCATTACCTTTGACACCGACAACGCCGCCTTTGAAGACAGTTTTCTCATGGCGGTCACCAAAACCTTGTCTCAGGCCAAG
>Ga0194115_10002615_pt1 | contig 21260 bp, 18 predicted proteins | sample TA2MahsurfametaG_3_FD_148656 | JGI IMG/M metagenome (GOLD analysis project Ga0194115, IMG submission 148656) | Freshwater microbial communities from Lake Tanganyika, Tanzania - TA2015002 Mahale S4 surface | ecosystem: Environmental > Aquatic > Freshwater > Lake | place: Tanzania: Lake... | reverse complement strand
GTACTTATGGACTCTTACCGACGGGCATTGTGATTGGTCCATTTCTATTCGGATGGATCAGGTGGGGGTGCACAAAATACATGGAGGGCTTGCATAAAACCATGTGTAAACATAAAAAACGTGCATAAAGATACACAGATTTTTTATTCATGCATAAGATTTTTATGCAAGGGTTGGATCGGGACGCCCGGCGTTTCGCACCGGAATAATCAGCCTTTTTGCACATAAGGGTGCATAAAGGGGGTTTACGCACCCCAAAAATCGAGATAAGCACAGCTCTAACCAGCAAACTCTATTGCTTCCTTTTGGAGTGATTGACTGTGAGTACACGTAAATCAGTCTTCTACGACACGTAGTAGAAGGAGGGTTAGGGAGGTCGAACCCCAGCTCAAGGATGATAGGGAAGGTAGAGATCTGAAAAACATCTCACAAGACCGTACTATGATGAATGGGATTATCGACAGAACAGAAAGGCCGGTGGTCATTCCGAAACCAGTCCCACAATCTCGAAGATTCCGATCCTGTTTCAGAGTGATTCGTGTACTCCAATTTCAATTAGCCGCCGCTATTGTAGGACTTCTTTTTTGGATCATTCCGTATGGGATTGACTTTACGAAAGATGGATTTGATCAAGACAAATTACATGATGCCTTCTTATGGGAATTCTATGAAAGTTTTCCCACGTCAAATCAAACCTCCCTACCCTACCGAGGTGGTCGACCCAGGTTGTTTCCAATCAGTAAATCACAACAAAGTCTCTTTAGACAGAAACAAAAACCAAAGCCAAAACCTATCCCAAGAAAGCGGAATAGGGAACGTTTCCCTCGTGTCTTGTTTTTTGTACATATCCATAAGGGGGCAGGGACGACCTTTTGTACCTTCGCGCATAGGAACAATATGAGTATCAGCCTATGGCAGAATTGTAACGTCCAAAAGGATCAACGTTGTTGTGGGGGGAAGGATACGATAAAGACTCAAATGGACTATGCTCAACAAACGAATTATGACCTTGTTGCGATAGAACGGGAGATGTATGAGACGATGGCTCCCAATCACTATGATTACGTTGTGACGTTACGGCATAGTAAGAGTCGATATTATTCCCATTGGCGTCACCTACGAGGATATATGCCGATTGGACCTGGTGTCCAAACGGGTGGATTCGGTGATTCTGCTTGGATTTTTGCAAACAATGGAATCAAGGATATCAAAACGACGAAACGTCAAATCCCACCGGGGATAGATCCATTAGGAACCTTCAGTGAATGGTCAGAGGGACAACCAGATAATTGGAATACACGGATCCTTTGTGGTCCGAAATGTCGTCCACAAGCAAAGTTTCAAATTACGAAAGATTTGTTTCATTTTACTCTTTCTCGTTTGGAACAATTCTCTCACCTTCTATTCGTCGAGGAGATGGAAGAGAGTTATAATCAATTTGCTAAACATTATCGGTTACGGAATTACACCGATATTACTACAAAGCCGTCGAGTGAGAACAACAAGAACAATAATACCAATTCATCATCATCGTCAGTCCCACCACGAATTCCGACGACGAATGCGACAGTCCATCAAGAACTATGGAATCCCTTCATGTCATCCTTAGATGATGCCTTGTATGAATTTGCTCAACGGATCTTTCACAATGAAACGTTAGAAGATCGGTGGCGTACATTTTCCAATCAAGAGGAAGTCAATCGATACTTTATGGAAGGACCTCAAATGGGTTGTACCGATGCCTGTTGCGGACATTGTTCAGCCTACTGATTTCATTAGTTGGGCTTTGCTAACTACTGAAAGAAACGAAAAAACACAACTCTAGTAGTAGTGGATGCGAGGTAGTCTATGGTATGGGCTGGTCTAAAAAAATTTGGGGATTTAGCTTCTCAGTGAGGATATCCCTTTCTTGGCCTTGAGTTTGTTCATGGTCGCCCGGGGGACTTTTCCTTCCACGGACCCATCCTTCATCCACACTTCACCATTTAACGAAGTTTCACGATCCCATCGGACGACTTCAAATTCCTTCTTTTTATCGTTCTTCACTTGAGTCGCATCCTTATTCCCCGCAACACGGGCCATCGTGGGGATGTCAAGTTCATCTTGTGTGTCACCCTCTTCACCCTTAATAATCGATTCCCGGACAGCACGACGGTATACCTCTTGGGCGGCAATCTGATTCCCCGTCCGTGTTTCCATTGCCTCGTACGCGGTCCATAATCGTTTCTTTTCAGTCGTACTTGGTTCGAATTGACGTAAACTACGTTCAAAAATTACTCGGGCATCATCAAAATTCCCAATCGATTCTTCCATAAGGGTCCATGCCGTCATGGCAGCCATATTCCGTTTATCGGCATCAAGGGCACGATTAAAGCACCGTCTGGCGGCAGCATAATCACCCACCTTCGCCTCTAAGACACCCCATGCCTGCCATAATCGGGCACAACTATATCCACCTGATTGACCACCGGTTAATTGAGCACAAGCCCAAATCCCCTCCTGGAAGATCCGTCGAGCTTCATCTAGATTACCCTCTCGTGTTTCTAATACACCCCATGCTTGCCATACTGGTGCATGTCGTTTGTTCACTTCGGTACCACGCTGTAACCTGAGAAATAGGTAGCATAAATCACAAAACGAATGAAAAAAGGTGAGCTCGACCCACTGTATACTCCATAGAAGGTGTGTGGAATCGACACTGTCCCATCATCCATATTGATTACGTACAATTCTCGTGCAGATTCGATATCACCAAGTTGGGCGACATATAACGCGTAGGGTTGTAAGACGCCAGCATCACGAGGATCCATCTTCAATGCTCGTTCAAAGAGATCAATGACTTTTCGACTTTCTGAGCCTGGTCGTCTCGATTCCATTAGAGCATAGGCTTGAAGGACTCTTGCATTCCTTTGATCGAATTTTAGAACCGTTTCGAAGCATATTTCTGCCTCTCGCCAATGTTCACAATTCGCTTCCATGACACCTAATTGGAGCCATGCCGCTGAACATCGCTTATCGACATTCAATGCCTGTCGGTATAAATTTCGTGAACGACGAATGTCACCCGCCTTTTTATACTCCATCGATGCCCATGAGGTATACACATGGGCATTCGGTGGAAGACCCGCCTGTTGTAGTTCACGTTCAGCAGCTTGGAAACAGGCTCGACCAGCAGATGCACTTTGGAGGAATTTAATCGTCCGTAATTGTCCCAACGCCACCCATGAGGCTGCATGGGATGGTCGTGATTTGACGGCTGCCAAATACAGAGCTTCCGCTTGGGCTAGATTCCCCGTTTGTTCCTCTAAACAACCCAAAGCCTGTAACAGGAATGGATTGGCACCCGCATCGGGATTCCCATCTGAACCTCTTGATACACTATTGGCGATCCCAATACTTAACATTTTCCTTGATAATTGAAAATCCCTCCTTCGTTGTGCGCATCGGGACAAACCCAAATACGCTCGTCCATCCCTTGGATCAATATTTACAGCCATTTCATACATTTCTTGTGCCTCCTCTACACGGTCCTTCCGAAGTTCCTTCTTTGCAAAGTAATTTAGTCGATCCGTATTGACCTTTAAGGGATTGCCTAAGCGGACACCCTCTCTGAATTTCACGGCACCATCCCCCATGAGAGATGTGTCGTATAGATTGGATCCTCTTCGCATCCCATATATTCGATCTTCGACCATCCGAGTAAGTTCATAATCTACCTTTCCAGACGTCGTCGCAGCCGCAGCCGCGATTTGTTCAGAAATACTCTTGGGTGATATGTTTTTCATCTTCGCGCCTGTTATAGTCGGTTCATAGAGTTTATTGTTTGCCTCCTCATCGGTCATAGTCTTTGGTAATCCCACTGGACTTCTTGCTAATTTTGGTCGATCTTCATCCTGTGAGAGGTCTGTGTACGGTAGGACGAAGGAACTTAGTTTTGGTTCCCTCCATACTCGCATCATGGAACTTCCACCAATGGCCGACGTCTTCATTTTCGATTTCGTCTTGGTTGTGCTGGTAGTGCTGGTTGGAGGGGCGGTGGTGGTAGTTGCAGGTGTGGCATTCGTGGCAGAAACGGCAGCAGCAGCAGCTTTGGTAGGAGGTGTCCTTTCTTTCGCCACCGAATCATCTCTTCGTTTGACCATATATAGGTCCCTATCGATACTTTCCTTATCCCAAACTGGTTTGGGGAAGAGTGATTCAAAACTCCATATACTTGGACATTCCCCGTCCGCACTGGATCGGATTTCCTCATATTGAGCCTGTCGTTCTCGACTTAATCGTTTCCCCTCCTTTTCTGTTTCGGGGATACGTTTACGTTGATACTTTTTCCGTACACGTTGTTTTGTAGTATTGTCTTCATCCTGTTGTTTTTGTTGTCTTTGGAATCGCTCAAGTGAAACCGCCTTCGCACTTGACCAAGAGGATGTGTCGGATACCATAGTATGCGTCGTGGGTATAGATGTCCTGGAAGATAGTTGATTGGAATGCAGTAATGCACATCCTGGTTCCGTATTGAATAGAAATAAACAAACGAGAGCAATAGAAAACGCTCTCTGTTGTCCAATAATATTCATCGTTTGACGCTCACTGTTCTCCATTATTGACACCAAAGAAATGGAAAGGCGAAGGGAAGAGAGTTGGATTTGTTTCAATATCGGGGTAGCGTAGAGAGGGGAAAATGGTTTACGGCTGCCCTTCCTGGGATTTTACCGCTCTTTTCGCAGAAAGGATCGGAATTTATCGTTCTTCTTAGATCGTTGGCCCCGAACAAGGGTTTCGTTTCTTTATCAGGGTGCTGGCGCCACTTGAGTGGGGCTGGTTTTCCTATTGTCGTCGTTCTTCCAATTTGACAAGGGTAAAATTCTCTGCGTTGGCCATTTGAGAGAGATCGAACTGTCCCATTGGAAATATGTGATTCCATTCAACTTCAAATTAATTCATTCTTTACGTAGGATCTGGATCGGAATGGAATCTTCAAGTTTGAACAAACATTTCGACGACCCGCTCGATCCAATCATCGCCAGAAGCGTCAACCCTCCAAGTGCCATCTGGAAGGCAACTTTGATGACGTCGTCGAATAGATTGTCGACTGCTTAGACTGAAAGGGGTTTCTTCGCGAAAATGACTTCATCGATCCTAGATTTGCGCGGCCGGCGACTGACCGTAGTCACTCTATCGTATGGCGCAAAACTGTGCAGTTGGGGAGAGAACCCCAGCAAAAAAGAGGACAGAACAAACGTGTCCGACTCTGTCTATGAATAGAACATCAAAAAGACCCAGAAAAACCTGTACGACGAAAAAAGGAGCCATTTTTGTGAAGTCGTCTCAACAAAACACACCCAAACGGTCGTGTACAAGATCATCCGAGGCCATCAATATCCTCCAAAACAAACCACAACTCCAATTCAAATCGCTTCACGATCTAGTATTGTAAAGAGGCAACAATACTCGGTGAATATTTGAGGCAACGCTGTTTTTTGGGGTGAAATTCTGATTCAAACTGTCAGGGCTTCTCGTGTTTCCATTTCCCCCAACGGACAGACTGCTTCCATTATGGTATCTTCCTATGACGATGACTCATGGTATAGTGAAGAGGAACTCAAACCTCCTGCTGCATCAAGAGGAGAGGAAATGTTGTCCCAACAAACGGAAGATGAAGAAGTGATTTCTCAGATCAGTAGTACTATGGAAGATACTACTACGGCTACGGCTACCGAAAAGGGTCCGAAAATCACTGGACAATACATTGGTGCACAGGAGGTACTAAAACATGTGAATGAATTGGAATCGAAATTACCAGATCAAGAAAATGATTATATGTTTGGACATCCGGAGCCTCCACAATTATACATGTGTCGGATACCGACCAAGGATCATAAGGGGGGGATCGTCGCGATCATGGCGGTGACGAAACATTGTGTCTCGGCACAGCTGGTACAGGAGACACCTGATGGTGCCGCGAAGGAGGGTCCACCAGTCGAAGTCCTAGTCATGAGAGGAGAAGATTGTATTTCATGTGCGACTATATTACTTCTTGAATCACCCAAATTGTCAGCAGAAGATAAACAGTTGGTCCCATATCAGAAAAATCAAGGTCTTTCATTGATGAGTGGGGGGATGGTCCCCATCGCACCATCTCCTCGAGTTGCTATTGTTGTGGGGACGACGCATAGTCGTCTAATTTCAGTGGAATTTTCTGTCAAGGTCCGATCATTGACACTTACTAGACGAAATGTTTATGATGGGAAGGAAGTCTTGACCTTCTTTGAACCATTACCATATGGGAGATTGGCAAGTCATCAACGAAGGAATGGGAAGATTTTCGTTGCGGATTCCAAAGATGGGAAACCTCGTAAGGTCGTACCCTTTGAACCATCCCAGGGTGTATCGACATTAGTCCCCTACAGTATGATTCAAGAGGGGAAGGCTGTGACTTATGTATGGTTATCCTATGGGGATGGTACAGCTGTTCGTTTACATCATGCTGCCTTTTTTGCATCGGTCATTCAAAAACATTCAGAATCACAACCATCTCTACAGTCCCTGGAAGATGTCTTGGGAGTCAAGGTAGTTCGATGGGAGGCAAGATTACCACCTTTGGAGTCAACGCAATTCAGTCTAGTTCCGATCCCCAAGTACCATCCATCACCATTAGCACCATTCCCAACCTGGAGGAAACCCATCTTTGATGAAGCAACGGGTATCCGTGTTGATCCCTCTTCTGGACGGGTTGGCAGTGAAGCGTCGCATAATTTTGAAGCCTTAGTCTACTGCAGTGGAGCAATGGCAGAAAACTTTCCAACTCTAGCCTTTTATACCTCTGAGGATCAATTTGAAGGTCGGAAGGAAGCTGATGACGAAGATTTTGATGAGGCAGGGTCAGGAGGAATCATCTCGTCAGTCGTCTATGGCCTTTTTGGGATGTTAACGGGTGGGGCAACCTCCTCAAAACCGGTTGAGCCAGATCCGGCCGAAGAACCAGAAATTCAAGATTTCGTACCGGAATGGGATCCCAAGGTACCATTTCCTTCGCTCAATTTGGATCCATATAAACTATATGCAGGAAATGAGATCCATGATCCTCCTCGGCAGATCACCTACTGTACGGTCGATCCAGAGGGTGATCTTGCGGCGATTGCAGATTCCCTTGGTCGTGTTTCATTAGTAGACCTATCGACGAAGCAAATTGTTCGTATGTGGAAGGGATTACGAGATACGACATGTCACTGGCTCGAGGTGCCCAGAAAATCAGAAGTAAAGCCCGGACAGAAGAAGAAGATTCTATATTTGGCAATTCACTCCCGCCAACGACGAATGGTAGAAATATGGAGGACTCGGAATGGTCCAAAGGTCAAGTTTCTTCAAGTTGCTAGAGAGGCGCAGCTTCTCACCGTGAGAGAACTTTCTCGAATTGGATACATCTCATGCTGCTACCTGGCACACTCGAATATGCCAGGATCGGGGTTCAACAAAATCCAACGCCTTGTTGTCGATGAAGACGAAAGTGCAGGAGTGACAATGGTCGAACGCAACCAGCCACTACGGCCCAAGCTATCCATGGCACCACAAGACGCTGCTGCCCGTCTTAACCAGATCATGCAGTTACTCAGTGACACGAACGTTGAATGTCAGGCTGTCGATGTATTCAAAGCACTAGAGAGAATCATGTCGATTAAAGATTTATCGATCGCCCTAGATTCACTAGCTTCATCAAGCACCTTGGAGCGAAAAATGGGAGTCGACGGATCGAATTTCCACCGTCTGGCGATTGGACATTGTAAGGCAAAACTCGACGAGGCATTGGCTCAAAATGGCAGAGAAGCGTTGACGAATCCCCACATACAACGACTCGCATTCAAAATTGCATACTATAATCAAGTCGTTAAAGCATACGACGTTATTCATGCCCACGAGAGAAGGCGAGATGCTGGCGTCCATTCTTCCGATGTTAGTGCACCGTCAAGTTGGGGCCTCGAAGCTATCGGGTGGACAGCCGTCTACGAGAAAATCACCAAAACCCTCATCGATGACGGCATTCCGCCCATGTCGACGGTACCGATGCTTTTCTATGAGTTTGCTAGCTCCTTGGAACCGCCAAAGAAATACTTGGAGGAAGATTTCGACTTGAAGAATTCGGGATACAAAATCTACTTTAGTGACAGCACAAAGACAAGGAGAGAAATTTTGGCCCGTGTCTTTCGACCGCTGTTGGGTGATATCTTTTCGTTTGGTGCCGTTAGTCAGATTTTCGATGCCCTGGGGACAAAAAGTGACGGGGAATATGTGATGAGATGTTTCGGTGAATGGTTTGCATCCCTCTCTGTGAAGGAAGTCACAAAGAAGGCCATTTTTGCAAAGGAATCACCTGTAAAGAGGTGGCTGCAGGAGTGTATCAGTTCCCAGCTGGGTGACGCATCTGGAAAAGCTGAGCTACCCATGGAAGCTGTCTATCAGTACTGCAAGCGTTCTGATGAATTGGTCCGAGCCTTTTGGTTGGCGACTCTATGTCATGAATCGATCAGTCAGGTGGGGTACCAGAAAGAACAACAAACCTATGGCAAGATTTCGAAGGAGTCACTCAGTAAGTATACGATTCTTTGCATGCGTGTTGCGGAAATGATGAAGTAGCTTACCTTTTTCTCTGCTACATTCCAGCCGGACGTTGGGAAGATTTACTTCGTCAAATTCGTGTATGTTTGCTGGTGTCTCTTCGGCTTCACGGAATTCAACTCGGACCACTTCCCATAACTGTCCACGACGTTGAGAAAGGTCAAGAGTTCTCTCCGTTTCAGTGGCTTGCTCATGATGAACTTCTGATGAGCACAAATCACCATGAGATATACTCCGTAGAGGAAGCCTGTCGCTTCAGCAGTTACGCCTTCGATGCGTCAACCCCTGACGCAGATGCGCCAGTGAAGTGGAAGGCTCTCCAGAGTGCATGTTTAATATGTACCTTGAGTGCCGAGGAGAGGTCCGAGCATTTGGTCGATTTCGAAGATGATGACCGAATGGGAGCACTTTTGCTGTACCTGAAACCGCACAACGTGAGCAAGGTATTGGTAGCACACCGAGCTTTGCTATTGGGAGCTCGTTGGGGCAGACAGCCTCATGATCTTAATATCTTAAAGGATGCTGTGTTTGCCATGCACTTGATCGATACAGAGGACTTGAAGCGGGTTTCTTATGCTGTGAGAATCGAAGTCTGGCAGACTCAGATCAGACCTGTATTCCGAGCCTTGTTGTTTGGTTTTGATGATGTACAGGAGGTTTCGCCTGATGTCATTTCGCCGCTGTTCCAACAACCTACATGGGTCAATGCCTTCAGTGGTCTTACAGCCGTTGTCCTTGAAATGCTGAATGAATTTGAGTGGCACGACCTTGAGCTGTTGAACCTAAGGGAGGAATATCTTGAAGTGGAGAGCCCTGAGGGCTCATGGCCACCAGTAACGGAATGTCCCATACTTAACAAACTCGTCGAAAAGAACAAAAGGATCAAGGAGTCGTCGTTCCGAGCACATCAGATGATCATGGCAGCACTGAAAGTTACTCAGGACTTTCCCAAGCTGGCACAAAGCATTCCATCCTTTTACGAACTCTTCACACCGGGCGCTTTGTTCAAGAAGGCCGTGGTTCTCGACGACACGGAAGAAAATCAACAGGCATTGATGCAGGATGCTGTCGTAGACTACGCACGAAACTACAACGGACCATGTTTGGATGTTCTTGAGCTTCCTGACATTCAAGCCCTTTCCGAATTGTTTGACTTCGAAATGGACAATATTCGGACGCTGTTTCTGCTTGCCATGTACGAATTCGGCAAGGATCGTTTCGTCGATGAGGTCATTACTCGCAGTGCACAAGCTATCAGTGTCGCACACTTTTGCGATGGGGGGGTGGAGATCATCTGCCGTCGATTGGATTACATGATCCATTCGCATCCGACGAGCGAGATGAAGATCATCATAAGTACCCTTGACGCCAACATGTGTGAGTGGATCAAGGAAAAAGCCGCGAATTCGGAGTCGTTAGTAGGTACTGGGAATATGACAGTCCCCATCGGCAATACACACTTGTTTGCACTTCGACTGCTGAGTCTTGGGGCTAGTGCAGATATCGATAAGAAGGAAAGGATCAAAATCCACTCACTAATCGTGTTGAGTGGATCGATCGTCAAGGGTCTCGAATCTCTACAGTCTAGGGATCGAAGTGCCGATTATGGGAATTCACCGCTCTCGAGACGCCAATCGTTCCTAAATGGGCAAAGATCGGAGGGTACTCGCTACGAAACAAACCCACCGCCCAGAAGATACAGCAATGACATGTTGGAAGGTATCCAACACGAAACAAACTCACCGCCCAGAAGGAACAGCAATGGCATGTTGGAAGGTATCCAACACGAAACAAACCCACCGCCAAGAAGGAACAGCAATGACATGTTGGAAGATATCCAACACGAACCAGACCCACCGCGCAGAAGAAATAGCAAAGTCATGTTGGAAGAAATCGAAATCGAACCAAACCCACCGCCTAGAAGAAACAGCAAAGTCACATTTGAAGGTCTCTCGAGTTTCGATGATTGATCGCTTTGATCGTTGCCTGTGGCGGTGAACATAAACCGGGTGACACAGTAACCTCGAAGACTAGAAGGTGGAACGGTGAAAGGCTGGTCCTATAGAATTGTCACGATTGCTACTGCGGCTCCATTCCATCGGGATGGCTAGTATTTCATCTAAGAACAAGATCTGGCGTAATAGATGAACGAATTCGAGTCCCCTCTGTTATGTACGATGTATTTCCCGAATGTGAGCCGACAGGGAAACTCCGATACATGTAGGCCATAAAAATCTTGATCGTGCCGATTTTTCTTTAGCTGGAAGGAGTTCGCGTATTTGTAACGTACCATCCAACGACATCTTATCGACGACGTCTCTTCCCTCCTCCCCGACTCTGTTCTCGAGGTGCGGCTTCCTCGGCTGCGTCCATTCGTCTCTTTCGTTTGTCCTCTTGCGCTGCCTGTATTTCCATCTCATCCCAATCCATTCCTTGTTCATCCAATTCTTCATCGGCATCAAAGTCATCATCTTCTTCCGAATCAAAGTCTTCATCGTCAATATTCTCGTCACTATCGACTTCCTCTTCTTCCTCCTCGGGACCACTATCTTCACCGAATTCAGAATCATCTTCATCCTCGTCTTCATCATCGTCATCGTCACGACCATACATTCGTAGGATTTCCCATCCAGCCTCCTTTTCGGTAACTTCATCTTCTTCGGTTGTCATATAGAAGCGGTCATCTTCCTTCGCGGTGGCTAAAATTTGTTTCCAGTTCAGATTCATCGGACCCTCAGTATATGTAATCTCCATGTCCGTGAGCCATTCTTGGATGGATTCCTTATCACCATTCGGGATCATGTCGACGCGCCACGGCATTGCGTTAAAGTCCTTGTTGATTAAGATCATATCAAAGGCCTTACTCATGTACGTGACACGCTCAAAATGGACATGATCGACATAGTCCAGATCCACAACGAAGAATGGAGTTTCAGTAAGATTTACCAAACAATTCAGAGTGGGCAAAACCTGAACCATCTCCTTGTGTGGATTGCCCGTGAATCCGAGATCACGGTAGGGGATATCAAATTCGAGATTGTAACTGTGATTTTTGGCGACGGCGTCGACCTTCTTACAAAAGTCCTTAAAGGCTTGATTGAGTTTCTTTCGTAATTGTCGTTCACGCTGTTCGTCATCCATTTCGTCAGGATCGTACATTGAGCGTCGACCATTGTCCACAGCTTGACTGGCGTCAACGACTTCCGTAAAGAATTGGACATCAATGTGTTTCTTCTTCCCAATCATGATGGGGTTCTTCAAATGAAAGTGAATCAAGACCATGATTTCATTCTCACAGGGCTGGAAAATCGCATACTTGATATTATTGTACATAATGTCGACGATTTCACTTCGGGTGGAGATAAACCGAAGTCCATTGGTGTGGGCTTCAAGATTTCCTTGTGTTTTCTTCCCAGCGAATACTGGTCGCATGGTAAGATCCGACAATCGGGGGGCACGTTCATTCTTCAGACGGACGAGCTTTTCCTGCCGTACAAGTGTCGCCTCCTCCATTTCTTGAACCTCTTGAGCACGGGCGCGTTTCCGAAGTTCAGAAATTTGACGGAATGCCTACGAGTCAAAAACGGTATCCACAATTAGCGATGAACAATTCTTGATCAGGATTTACCACATCGGTACGTAGTCGACTTACCTGAACCAAGTTATGACCATCGAGACTTCGAAAGGTCAGTTCTCGGATAAATGACGCATAGGGTGCATATTTTGGAACCAACTTTGCCATGTTAGCAGGGGCATCCTTTCCGACAGCCATACCTGCTGTGTAAAAGTTAATACGCAGAAGCGTTGCATTGTCCGGTTCTGGAAGGACCACATTCTTGATAGTACTAATGTGGAAGGGGACAGGATTACCAAACAATGGAAGAATAACACATTCACTCGCCATATCCACCTTGACTTGATTCGGTTGGACATTGGAAGGATATTCCTTCGTATTCTTGTACGTCTCAAGTTCCTCTACGACATTCCCATCACTATTCTTTCCTTTATTCTTTTGGCTTTCCCGTGCAATCTCACGTAGACGAAGTTCATTCCGTCGCGTCATGAGTTGGATCTGTTTCCGTTCCCGTTCGGCGGTACCTTCGGCCGCCTCCTGAAGGGCACCAGAATCCTTCGCAAGACGTCTTGATCGTCGTTCTCCACCATCTTCCTGTTGACGGGATAATTTCCGAGCAAGCTTCGCATCATCGTCATCATCCTCCACCTCGTCGTCATCATCATCGTCGTCGTCATTCGAATCATCATCTTCATCATTGACATTGTAGGCAATATCTGTAATTGCCTTCCCAAACTTCGTCATCACGTCGCCCCCATTGTCAGTGATCATGACCATATCGGAGATGAGAAGTGAATATTGACTTAGTTTCTTTACCTGGTGACAAGAGTAGCAGTCGACACAACAGTGAGGAGTCGGACGGGTAAAAGGGAAAATACAAAATCCCCCATCCATTCCTACTTACGGCACTCTTATCTGGTGTACTTTCCCTGTCACTACTGGCCAAATCCAGATCTTGGAAGCCAACTGATAAACAAAATGTCATCCCCTTTTTGAATGTGACACCATTCTTACTTGACAACGACAAGGTCGTATCACGAAAATCCAATCCCTGTGAGAATCCCAATATCTTGGGTAATTTCGAAATTAAATCTTCTCTTCCATTTTCTTGTAGGTATGATACTGCAGCCTTATATACCTCCTTGAGTTGATTCCCAGGTTTCATCCGTTTGACACATGCCTCTTGCATTTCCAATAATACTTCATACGTCTCTGATACCTTTTTCGGTGGATCGACGAGGAAGGTTCTGGCAATATTACTGCAATACATCTTGTATCGTGCACCTAACGATGCAATAATAATATCTGGCTTTAATTTGTCCGTCGTGGATTGTGCCGAAATTCGGATATCGTACTTCCCCCCACTTTGAATGATAGGATAATAACACGATGAGACATCACTTTCTGGTAATTTCAGATTGATTTTATTGGGATCTTCCAATATCTTATCCATCTCTCCTGCCAATTCATCATGGGTCAATGTCGTTTCTTCTTCAATGATTTCTTCTAATCGTTTGGCGAAACCATGTTTCATTACCTTATTCGATAAGACACTGGATTTCTTCATTAAATCTTGCTCGTCATCATCCTTCTGACCCATGACTATTGCAATAGCAGGTGATACATCAACGAGTTCAAACAATTTTTCTTCTGTGGCGGTATCTAATCGTTCTTCAAAACCACCCACGATTCCACCATTTGCTTTATTATTCGGACGTTCCTTGAGGATGATCCCTACCTTGTGATTACTACCACCATTGTCATTATTATCCGATCCTCCTCCTCCTCGAGTTTTCACCTTTTTGAGTAATGTATCATAATTGGATGAATTGTTATCTTCCTTGTTTCGTACTAATAGATGGATCTTAAAATCTTCATCTTGATCGATAGCAGGTTTAATAAAGTCACATTTTTTCTTCGTCGCACAGATATAGACCTGTCCATCATTCGTCAATAAAACAATCGTATCAGGTAATTCATATCCAAATAACCATTGATGTAAGACGATACTCCGTTTATAAACATCATCTTCTTCTAATGCACTACGATGTAAGCAAAAAGATTTCGCTCCGCCCCAATTCGCACTTTATGAATAAGTGAGTATGGGGTTTTCGTGTGAGTTTGGGATGTGTGAGGAGTGAAGAAAGAGGGATAAAGTAAGGACCATGTTTGCGAGTTTCTATGTCATGGACTGAGGGTCTTCTTTACTATTCGAAACAAGCACTCAACAGTAGCAGCAACAACAATACCAACACGAAGACACTTACTTGTGACGCTGAAAGCTATTGTAAAGCTTTCGAAGGCGAGTGTAGAATCGTTGGACGTCTAACTCAATGGACATGATTTTCGCAGATCCCCCCTCCCTCCTATTTAGATAGTTCTTTACAAGTGTTCAAAAATCAATGGAGATTATTCATTCACATTCAACATCCAAGTCGTTTTCAGAAAACCAAACAAGATCTCACGATCAGCATTGCCTCGATGGTGAGAGGAGAGAGAGGGCTTGTCACAGATATCGGGGGTCGATCCAATAGCGGCGGCAGGTGTTTTGGGGGGGGAGGATCCGATCCTTCACGGGCGATGACAGACCAAAAGAGGAACTTAAAAAGTGTCTTTTGCGCTACCGAGGGCATCGTTCGATTCCTCTCCACATCGTTCGATCCGACTCTTGCGACTCAGAATAACCTTCCTCGATAATGTCGAAACGATGATAGCAGTCGAATAACCGACATTTGCTCATAGGACCGATCCTTCTTATACTCTTTGCCCGAGACACAAAGTTGAACTTGTCAAAGCGAAAGAAAAGGAACAGTAGATCATTATCATGGAAGAAGAAAAGACTACCGACTCGACGACCACGGCGTCTGCAATGCCGAAAAAAGGTGGTGGACAACCATCGGCATCCGAGGAGACGGCATCACCTTACCCACAAATGGATCTAGCACAAGAAATTCATAAGATCCTTGTCAAGGCAGATGGTGCAGATTTTGCAAAAGTCATGCAACGGATTGTGACTGAATTAGAGAATCCCAGTCTATACAGATACCTTCAAACGGCTGCTGGTGGTAGTAGTACTGGACCTCTTCTTTCGGAGGAGGAACTCAAGGGATTAGAAGAAAAGAATGTAGAAGCTTTGAAGGAATTGGAACAAAAGGTTGAAGAGGCCAAAGAAAATGCTGGTGATATGGAAGTTATGGATGCCCGTGTAACGATTGCAAGATTTGCAGCAAAGTCATTGAGTAAGGAAGAAGCCCTAAAGGCATATCAAGACCTATTAGATGTTCCCAAGGTCTCGAGTGGGAAAAAAATTGATGCCATGATGGAATCATCAAGGATTGCATCCTTTTATGGTGATCAAAGAAAAAGTGCTTCCTTTATTGATAGTGTACGTTTCACCAGGCTTTGGCGTCGATTTGGAATGACCACTTGGTTTTGCCTCTTGTCCTAATTTTGGTTTTCCATTCCTACGCCCTTGTTCATCCTTTTCTCTATCTTTCTGACGACGACGACCGATACGATGCCTAGGCTCAAAAATTAGCTACCGAAGGTGGTGGTGGTGATTGGGATCGGAGGAATCGATTGAAGGTCTATCGTGGCTTATCCCGTTTATTAGAACGGGATATGAAAGGCGCCGCGGCCCTATTGATTGATTGTATCGCTACCTTTTCATGTAATGAAATTTGTTCATATGCAGATTTCATCGTCTATGCGATGTTATCGAATCTACTACATCTACCCCGACCACAAATCAAAACTTTATTATTAGATGGACCAGAAGTCCTTTCTGTTGCAGGAGATATTCCTGAAGTGGTACGTCCGGTCACGTCTTGTTTTGTTTGTTTCTCTAGTGGCGTGTATGTCCATGGGTATTATTGGGCAACCGAACGACTCAATCGAGTAGTGACCACTGGTTCACGTATTCATCTAACATTTCTGTTTCTTTTCGTATAGATGAATTTGATCCGATCGCTATACGACTGTGATTACAAGGCGTATTTACATGCCATGGTCAATGTGGAACCCATTCTCAAGGCGGATCGGTATCTGCAACCCCATTTAGACTTTTGGATGCGTGAACTACATATCCTGGCATACAAACAATTCTTAGATTCGTACCAATCGGTTACGCTCCAGGCAATGGCAGATGCCTTTGGTGTATCGACAGACTTTGTTGATCATCATGCTAGTCAATTCATCGCGGCAGGACGGTTGTCTGCCAAGATTGATAAGTATGGGGGTGTCGTCGTGACGAATCGACCAGATTTGAAGAATGCCCAATATCGTGAAATGATCCAAAAGGGGGATGCTCTACTCAATCGGATTCAGAAACTTGCCCGTGTCGTCGACTTGTAAATGTAGCAGTGAACATTGGCGATATTCTAGAGTTCGCCGATGCGAAGACGCCATCGTCTTCGTTCAGTGAAGCTATGATGAACACTAATCAACTCATGATGATAGAGTTACTTTATGCATACATTTTTGTTGTAATCTCTGAAAACGAAATCATACTCTCGTTCGTCCTCCCCGTTGGAAAAAGAAAATACCCGATCCTCTTCACACTCCACCTCCCTACTATTCAACCATGAAAACAAATCACACATTTTCGTGGATGTGTGTGTACCGAACCAAATCACCGCCACCACCCCCATAAAAAGGTTGCAAACAACTTGTGATTGTCATCTACTATTTTTGATGATAGCTAGCTTTGATGATGATGATGATGACGACGACGACAACAACAACAATATGTTGGTCCCAAATAACCAACCATTCCTCCCCTTTAAAAAAACACCACTATCTGTCATTTTATTCTTCCTTTCGTCTTGCTATGCGTGCCGATCGACGTCCACCAGGTGTCATAACACTTCCTGTCTTTTTTTCAATGGGTGTACCAGGTGTTCCCGGAGTAGCCGCTGCCGATCTTGTTACGTCGGCCTCGAATTGGACACTCTTTTCATCCTTTTTCGATGAAATCCTTGACATGGCAAGGACAAATAGGAATCCAATCAATCCAGCCTATATAGAAAAAATAACAAAGCAATGCAGAGAGTTTGTGAAAAAAATGCTATCAGCTTCTCTATGTCATACCACATCAATCGAGCAGGTATGCATCATAAGACATATCATCATTCTTTTCCATAACTTACAGCAACAACTAGAGGGAGTTGGAACTCTTTCGGGATGGCATCCATTTTGACCGGTATGGCAGTACGATCCAATGATGATAGGAGAGGTGTTGTGGTGTGATTCATACCCATCTTCTTGGTTGTGGCCTACCAGGAATGACTTCGGTACAGTACGGATTCGAAAAATGAGGGGGAGGACAAACGAAGACGTAGGGGATAGGCAGGTGCTGTCGCACACTACCTAGAAGAGTGGCCGGCGTCAATAACGGTCATCATAGCCTTAAATATAAGAAGGTGTACGTAGTTTTGTGGAATGTGCTAGACGTGCATGCGTGTGCGTGACCGCCCTTTTTCGGGTCTGACGCCATATGAATACTCCACATATGTACACACATACCAACCGAAACCCCATACCTTTGTGCAATGGTACTTCCGTAGCCTCAAATGGCGCTTCGGAAGATCCAATCTCCACCGCCCACCAACAAAAAAACAAGCCAAAGAAGCAAGCCAAAACGCGATTTCCCACACGGGAAACACGATAGAGACGCGTGGGATGGCGTCTAGTCTGTCCCCGCTTCGCCAACCAAGAAGAAAACCTTGGTTCCTAATCATACTTCCACATTTTCTCCAACAACAAAAAAAGCCAATTGTTCCTTTGTCTCCAGTCTCTGTACGACTCCCATAGTAAAAGAATCCTCTCTGAGGTCGATACTGAAAAGAAGAAAAGATTTTAGGTGTGTGTGAATGGTGGTTGGCAGATCTAAAACTGGCGCACCCAAAATTATCGGATGACAACGAGATTTTTTTGGAATTCCAATCACACACAAATATATAGACACACATAGACCATTATCATCATGTTTTCTGAAATTCGATGATTTATTAACAGATGGCCTCGTCATTTCTCTTCCTTATCTCATCGTATGCTATTCTCTTCCTTACACCACAGCTACGTCCATCCCAAAACAAAAAAGAAAGAAAGATGATGGATGATCGAAGACGTTCTAGATCCAGATCACGTGATCGAAATGAGGGTGAGATGATGTCGGCAGCGACGATGTCAATGACGAATCCTCTACTACCTGCCTATGGAGGTGGTATGACTGCAGAACAAATTGCAAGTCTTCCCATGTTTGCCAATGCTGGAGGGGTAAGTCTGATGGAGAAAGATAAAATTTTGCAGGGATGTTTTGGTTCGTTTCGTTCGGGTGAATGTTGACATGGACACCTTTGCTACGACGATTCAATCTTTTTGGTGTCATGTCTCATCCTTTTTTCCCCTGCTATTTATATACAGCAGCAACTTGCGGCTCAGGAGAAGATCAATCGTGAACTCTTTGTGGGGAATACTCCACCAGGGACGAGTGAAATGTTATTACTTCAATTTTTAAATGGTGCAATGCGAAGAGTCAATTTATGTGGGACACATGAGACACCGATCTTAAATTGTCGTGTCAATACGAAATTTGCCTTTGTAGAATTATCCAGTTCCGAAATGGCGAATCGGGCATTAAATTTGAATGGGATCCCATTTTTGGGTGCAGTATTGAAAGTAAGTCGTCCTGCCAAATATATTGGACCACCCATCCCAACAAAGACATGGCAGGAATTGACAGGACAGGCATTACCTGTCGGTGCAGTCTTAGATTCGGAACAGGAAAAGATAAATCGGGAACTCTTTGTGGGGAATACGACACCCGAAATGACAGAACGGATGTTAGCAGAATTTCTTGGGAATGCCTTAGAACAGGTCGGATTGAATATCATGCCAGGGAATCCTATTACGGCATGTCGTGTTTCGGGGAAATTTGCCTTTATTGAATTACGGACACCTCAGGAGGCTGTGAATGCATTAAATCTGAACAACATCCCCTTTATGGGTGCCCAACTCCGAGTCGGTCGGCCATCGAAATGGAATGGACCACCCGATAATCATGGGAATTGGGAAGATATCCTTGCCAAGTACATGTCTGGTGAACTCCAAGTGGGGAGTAGTGCTGCTGCAGTAGTGGGGTCTACCGCCACAGCTCCGGCTACTTCTACTTCCGCCGCCGTCGTCACTCCGCCACCCTCTCGAGTTGTGGAATTACGGAATATGCTAAGTGATGATGATTTGAAGAATCCAGATGAATATAATGCTATCTTGGAAGATACAAGAGAGGAATGTTCCCAATTTGGTCAATTGATTTCGGTTCATATCCCCCGTGCCGGTGAAGCAGGTGCGACACGAATCTTTTTAGAATATGCCTCAACAGAAGATTCTGCTAAAGCTATACAAAGTCTTGCCGGTCGGACCTTTGATGGTCGACGTGTCGAGGCAACCTTCTTTGATGAAAGGAAGTTTGCGAAAAAGGATTTCGTATAGTACTACTAGTAGTGAAATACTTACTTTCTTCTTGATGGGCTTTTTTATTTCCATTCTGGCAAAAACTTTGTTTCACCTTTTTTGTTTTTCTTGTTTGCACGGTGTAGGGTTGGGTACTATACCTACAAGAAATCGCATCCGAAAGAAAAAACTACCCTTGCCAGTTTGCTGCTGCATAGTCGGTTCCGAAGGCTAGAGTCGACGAATTGAGATGAAGGGCGAGAGGGTTCGCTGCCTTTCCGTCGTACGTTTCGAAGAACCCGTGTTCTTCAAAAAACCTCCTGGGTGCAGAAAAAGGGGAGCTACATTCTCCACCTGGACTGCCAATAGAACAACTGAATGGTTTGAAAGAGGGGACTTGTAGGATTCCCCTTTTATGAGTGCGAAGTGTGGTGTCGCCATATCCTTACACATGTCATCACGGATCCGAACAGCGAAAACCACTTCGAACATCAATCCTTTCTTTGACAAGTACCACAAAACACACCTCCATACATCCACCTTTCACTGTGATAGTACTGACTTAGTACCATGAAGATTACTCCTCTTGCGATCCTTCTTGTGACACAGTCGGTCCACGCCTTCCTTCCAGTTCATACCAATACAGGAGGAATAAGGACTGCGATTCATGGATATTTAGATGATCTAGGTGCTATTGGTCCGGAAGAAGTCGTAGAGGAAGATGATTCCCGGGAGGCGACAAAAATGAAAAGTGATCAAATTTCGAATTTTGGTGTTGGATCATGGGAAGGATTTGTTGATTTTCATGAATTTGATGGTGGTGATGGACAGATGGGTGTAGCAGGTGATGGGGATTCGAAATTAGATAAATTTGATATGTCCCAGATGGCAAAATCCAAAACGATGTCTGCCAAGAATGCATGGGGGACGAATACAGGATATGGTGATGTCTTACGTGCGAAGGGTGTGGAAACCTCCCGTGCACAACAATTAGAAAATTGGCATAATCAACAAGAGGTACTACAACGACGAAAGGCACAACGATATCTAACCGATGAATTTGATCAATCATCAAAGGAAGATGAAAATTGGAGAAATTTGGCCAATTTCGGTGTTAGTCGGAATCAGGTATGTATGTATTTGTTGTTTTCTTGTTATTCTTTTTAAAACCGAGGGAGGGGGGAGGGAGAGAGTACCTGAAATACCATTCTATGCTCCTGGGGGTTCCGATTTGTTGTGTCACCGTTTTCATTCTGTTTGTGTTTTTGGAGCGGATGATTTCACTGGATGTTCTTACGTTGTTCTCGTTATTGTTGTTGTTATTGTTGTTTGGTGTCGTGATGGGGCGTATTCTCCTCGGTAATCCTCTTTTCCTTCCCCTTCAACCCCAGGACTTTGATATGGATCAACAATTTGGTGCAGTCCAAACGGGTGCCATTGAAGGTACTATCGAACTTAAGGGTCGACTCAATGGACCTGCTGGTATTTACGAATTTGGTTTGAGAGTAAGTGTAGTGAGGGTGGTGGTGGTGGTGGTGGTGTGTTCTATCTATCTATTTCTCCGCACCGCCGCCCTTTCATGTCGTCTCTGTCGTCCGGTCGCGCATTCTCATCCTCTACCTCT
>Ga0194115_10002609_pt1 | contig 21307 bp, 18 predicted proteins | sample TA2MahsurfametaG_3_FD_148656 | JGI IMG/M metagenome (GOLD analysis project Ga0194115, IMG submission 148656) | Freshwater microbial communities from Lake Tanganyika, Tanzania - TA2015002 Mahale S4 surface | ecosystem: Environmental > Aquatic > Freshwater > Lake | place: Tanzania: Lake... | reverse complement strand
TCGGATAGAATTCAGCTTGCACAGCTTTTCTTGCGTCGGGGAGGTGTTCAGGACTCTGCTGGGGTACATATGATCGACGTGAAAGACTTACTATATCGTGGCGTACCCACCATCCGTGTGAATTTCCAAGCGGACGGTATTGTATTTCCATCATGATGGATCGTATCAGGAATTTCCCTCCCAAGGGCTAAATCGAAAAGCTTACGATATAAACACGAGAGAAGAGAAAATTTTAGATGTGTGTGAGGACAGTGGGTCAGAATTCCATTTCCACACAGACTCCCCCGTTTGTGTTGTTGAACACAAACTAACGTACGATGATATTGTTCCGGACATCGAATCCCATATTCGTCGATTTGATATCTCGATGTATCAGTCCATGTTTATGTAAATGAGCAAGGGCAGACGATAGACCTAAAATCGCCTTGAGTTGTTCGTTATACAAGACGAATCGTTCCCGACGTAATTCCTCCTTGAGATGAAGTCGTCTCCCCCCCGTCACTGGTGTCGATCCACGAAGAAGGAAGGATCGGATTCGAGATGGTGGATTCTCCAACCTTTTGACCTTTCCAATCCATTTGCCTAAACGTGTCTGTAGGGTATCGTAAAGTCGATCCATTATGATGAAATATGTTGGGGAGAAGCGTTCCTCACCACTGGCAACTGCCCGGAGTTTCATCACATTCGGATGTGGATGATTGACTGTAAGGTGAGAGAGAAATCGTGTTTCAAGAATAAGATCTGCAATAGACTGCCTGAGTTCCTCATCATCCTTAATCCCCTCCTTGCGGATAGATTTGATGGCATACCTAGCATCACCAGAATCACGGTGACAACGTTTCACCATGAACTGTCGTTGATGGGACTCGCTGTTGTTCTTGGTCTTCTTCTTCTCGCTTTCTTCTTCAACGTTCCAATTCTTGATATGAAATCCATTGACTTGACTCACTTCAGCAGTACTTCCATTTCCTAAGAAACGACCTACCAGGACCTCGTCCTTGCGAAAGGTGGGAAAAGTGTCAGATACATCGTCTAGACGATGACGACTCGATAGATCCGTCTCGAATCGTTTCTTCTTCTTGGCCATGATGTAGTAGGCTTGTTCTTCGTTCTGTGTGGTGGTGCTGTGGATAGGGAGATCTTCCACCTGTCGTGTGTGATTATTTTCCTCCGATGGGAAGGGTGCTGTGGCCCTCCTTTCTCGAGACGACGACGACGAAGAAGAAGAACGATCATGACGAATACGAGTACTAGCATCGATATCTAGACTCGGTATACGACGGATTGTCAACCCGTCTAACGAGTTAAGGATGTTACCATCAAGAACGTCGAAAAGATTCATAGCTCCTCCCAAGGCCCCTATTTTCTTTTAGGGTTTCCTCAAGGATAGGGGAAGAAGATGATGATGATGATGATGATGATGGTCGTGAGATTGTTTCACAAAAAAAACAAGGCACCGTTCTCGGGGAAATTGTGGCTCTACTTTAGAGGATACTGTATGCAGTACACAACGTCAGACATCGCAGAAAGTTCGCTTTCGCGATGTTCCATTTATCGGACACATTAAGTAGCGTTCGTTCATCCATTTTGCAAATAATGAGAATCGAAGGACGCGACATCCCAAATGGTCTCAAACCCCTTTGGTTCACTACATGCATGTATATGCGAAAGACGAACAAACTGTAGACGGCTAAAAGAGGGTGGTTTCAGAGGAAGGTCCTGACAAACGGGACCATTGTCACTCTAGTCAACTTCAATCAACAATCATTTCTCCGATGAAGCAGTTCTCATTTGCAGAATATGGGTGACGATATTTGTTATGCAGTAGGGGCGGCGGCGGGGGAGAATCGGGGAACCTCCAACCCAACGACGGGGGAATGGTGATCCTGCTTAGGCAATCTCCGAAAATACTGCGCAGCATGGTTCTTTCTTCACATGAATTGGCGGTAGAACTGCAAAAAAACTCGTTCTTGCTTGCTTCGAACCGAGCGACTTCCTGAAACCGAGGCGCAAAGAGCTCTGAACATGCCTACCGTACTACTCATGCTCGGTACTACTACTGCTGGTACCGTGGTAGAGGAATCCTCCTCCTTATTCTTGAGGACCAAAAACAAGACGAGTACATTATCAAAATGTGGGGTTCCAAATGACGTAATCTGAACGAGGAGCGAGGGGAGGAGAGGTTTTTACCATACGTCGTTTTCGGTGCGGGAAATAACGTTTAGTCTCATCACGTTGCTTTTGCCATTTGTGTCCTGTCATCGGTTCCTTTTGGTTTTTGCCTTGTACAGTAGGGGAACAAAAATGGCAACAGATGACAGTGATAGAGAAATACTATGTATGGATATAAAAATGCTAACTAGATAGGCCTGATTTTCCGTCTCAAAGCTCAGACATGTTCTGTTTTGAAATTCCTTCTTCCCGGAGATTCCGTGACGAAATCATGTATATATATGTAAGCTATAATGTATATTACGTATCTATGAAAACAAGAATCCTCGTCTTCGGCATCCCACCATGTGTGACGAAGCCAAAAAAGAAAATTCTGCCCGGAACGATGGAAAAACGAAAGACGAAAGACGAAAAAAACTCTCTCTCTCTCTCTCTCTCTGTCGACGACGACGACGACGGCGGGGGGTTTCGATCGACAGCCGTTTTTTTTTTCTCACAGATTTTCCCCCCTGACGATTGTGAAGGGTGTGAGACGGGTGTATTTGCGGGAGAACTGTATTTCTATTTGAACGACAAGGGAAAAAATGGTTCTACGATTGTCTTCCACTACAACAACTACTACTGCTACACCATCATCATGTGGTCATCCAATCTTGGATCGTCTCCTTCAAGACTCGTCGTTGTCTATTTCAAGAAAGAAAGACTGTGTAAGTTTTCCAGTTGTCCCCAAACACACAAACACACCCCCACTCCTCAGGCACGACATATATAGGAGTCGTCGTAGGGGACTACGGGTCCAATCCTTTTTTGGGGGTTTTCGGTCGCGATTCTTCTCACCGTTTTCTTTCCCATTTCATGTTTCTTGCCCATGAACACAAAAACACTCTCCCTGCTGCTGCTGCGCGACGTCATCACACAAAACACCAACAATGAAATAGTTGACGACATTGAGAGTCATTTTAAAGAATTTAGCAGATCCGATCAAGAGTCAGAATAGGAAATATCGGACATTGAAACTTTCTAATCCAAAATTGATTGATACCCTATGGAGTATTCCCTACATTCGTATGGAATGGTTTGAACAAACCTTGGGATTTACTACTCAAATGGAGGATAACGAAGAAGTTTTGATCCTCACCCAGTTACCATCTTCATCACCTGTCCTTCTTTCCTCCATATATCATCCATTGCAAACAAGTCTTGACACTGCTTTACAACTTGTCGACAAGGAGAGTCCCAAGACTACCGCCGACCTCACAGAGGGAGCGAATAAGAAACTGAAACAGGAACAGGATTCTACCATGACTGAATCGCAACAACAACAACAACCACAACCACTTGTAGAGACCTTGAGTGAAAAACAAAAGGCTCGACGTCTATTGGAACAATCCAAGGCGATGGAACAAAAACGTGCCAAGGAGGAAAGGATGAAACAATTACAATTATTACAACAAGATCAACATACACGAATGAATGATCCCAATTGGAAACCTGGTCTATCGGCAGCATGTGCCAAATCGGGGACTAGTATTTCTACCTTTCGTGATAAATATGGAGAAAATTAACGACAAGAAAAAAACATGGGACGAACGACAGTACCAAATGAAACATGGGACGAATTGCAAAATGTATAGAGACAAGTAGTAGTGGTATTTCAACTACCTATCACATATTGGTTAATCACACGTAGCAATATTGGTAGGATTAGGAGACCTTCCTTATAGTAGTAGTGAGATATTATATCATTGTATTGGCTTGTTTGGGGTTACGTCCGATTTGGACGAAAATCATGTTTGCATTGTGTGTGTGTTTTTTTCAGGAATTCTTTCGAACGCGGGTCTCATCGTTAGACGAGGTCGTCAACGACCATGGGACCAGTCGTCGAGTACCGGTATTACTGTTACTCCGAGACCCGGCCCGATGTCAACTGGTCGAACGATGATTCCCTCTCATACTAGCCGCCGTCGTTGAAGAAGAGGTAGTCGTCGTCAACGATAAATGGGATTCCAACAAGGGGACATGACCCAATTCATCATCATCGGCAGTATTCGGCGATGAACTGGATTGCTGAAAGGATAATTCGACCATAATCCCCGTGGATCCATCAGGGCTATCCCCATTCGTACCGGTACTCACCGCATCACCACTTGTCGTCCCATCGTTCCCCGAAGGAGTCTGCTGGGGTGGCCTACCTCCGTATGTGATGATATCTGCCTCATCCAAAATGGTCGGTCCATGCCACAATTCACCTAATTCACCACGGAAATATCCCAAGGCTGCCATGGTACCCAAACAACACGGAACGAGATAGAGGAGAGCAGGTTGGCCCATCCGCATCATGTAGACCGCGACATTGGCCATCAATAGACCTACACCATAGGCTACCACAAGTGGTCCCAAGTATCCCATCTTGGATGCCATCGGTCGAAGGGGTACTGTAGCAGGCGTACCGCCACTACCAGCCCCTTCTCCATACCAAGCGGCTATAGCGACCAATTTATGAGCGGCGTCTAGACGGGCCCCAAAACTCAACAGAAGGCCAGGTACTGTGTTATGAAACGGAAGAATTACGTGTGAGGAACCCGGGATAAAACTTGATTTCCGCCGCTGATCACGATACCAAAGAGTTACTCTGTTTCAAGACGTTTTACGTACACACAATGTCACCAAGTCCTAACAGAGAGGATCCACCTTCATAATCAAAGAATCGTGGTACCGTCAACAGCATAGGTAACGGGTCTCCACCTTGACAATTCGGATCGGAAGGATATTTTTCACACCATAATTCTCCTGCCGTTGGTGGTCCACCCGATGTTGCGACGGTAATCATAATCGATTCTCCTCCCTTGGTCAAATATGGTGTCAGGAAGACAAAGAAAATATCATAAAAGAATGCCACAATCAAAAGGACGGACGCAACCTGAATGGAATTCAATTTCATAATTTGTAAAAAGAGACAACACATACAGGCTCCGAAAATATTTTGTGACATCCAAAAAAAGGTCGTCGTCGTATTGTGGGGTAGGGTATACGCGAGGTATAACCAGACTCCTCCCCAAACATAGCCCACGACCATAGCAATGGCTTCGATATTGGTAATGTCAGGAATGAATGGTTCTTCTCCCTGTGCATGATAGATGAGTTTCTTCGGAAGTCGAAACATCGCAAAGATACGTTCTACCTTGGGCACCAACAAAATCTGGATAACCGCATTGGTACATCCGAATGCATAAAAGGCTTTCACGATACCATAAATCTGGAGAAGGCAGAGATGATAGAGGACACAGAAGCTTCGTGAGATGCAATGACACTGTGTATATAAAGATCGAAGACCAAAAAAGGAACCGACCGAAAATCAAACGTCAATGCTAACCCACACACACACACCCGGACCGCTCTTGTTTATTGTTTAAAGAAAAAAAGAGCACGTACCTCAAAATAAAATAAGACGACAAGACTGGAAGATGCCATGAAAATAAATCCAATAGCATGTATAGGTTCTAATTCCAATTGTTCATCATGTAAGGCAGAACGTGCGACTGGAAGTGGGGAAGGACGTGAATTCTCTTCAGAATCGGCCGAAATTCGTTCTCTTCCTCCATTTCGTCGTCGTTTTCGTTGTTGACTTCGTCTTGAAATTGCTAAATGATAATCCCCAGCCGAATGATAAGATGCGAATGCACAAACCGATACACCCAACATCCAAATCAAAAGCGCCGATAAATTAAATTCCAATTTCCATCGACTGGAAATGGAACCATACAAGGGAATATTATTATTATTCCCATTGTCACTGTCATTGTCATGATGAGATTTCCATTGATTTAATAATTCTTGACCCTGTGCCATCGTTACCATGACGGTCGGAATAGTAATCTGAATTTGTTTATCCATCGATGTATCACCAAATAAATACAAATGTTGATCCCATGCACAACATGCCTCCCACATATCTGTAGCATCTTGATTACTATCATCCTTTGTGGTTGTTGTGACATTCCCGGTGAGGAAACAACGTTTCGAGGCACAATGTTTAAAGGAATCATCCATGGCATACTTGAAACATAGATTCGTTTCAAAATCATCACCCGTCAACATATCATCCAAGGCACTATAATAGGGTTGTTGTGGACCATTGATACCATTCGGATTACTGGTCGAATTATGAGACCAGAATCCTAATTCTTTCATAGGGATCATTGCTTTGCCATTTTGACATTCATAATCATGTTGTGATAATGGCCATTCAATGTCTGATGTTGTTTCATTATATCCATAACGTGCTGCCAAGGTATTGTATATAATGACACCCTTGGCACCATTTTGTTGTGCATTCCATGTTTTTTGTTCATAGGAACAATTCCCTCGTGGGATTAAAACAATCGCATCTTCTAATCCTGAAATTTGAAATGGTTGTGTTGATGATGATGGGTCTTGACATAATCCCATATTATTTTCAATATCCTTCTCAGTCAAATGAACAATTTCATAGCGATTAATGTTGTTGTCATTTTCATTGTTGTTCTTATTATTTCCAGCACGGGTACCGGTATTCTTTCGTGTTCTTTCCATCATGGGTGCCAACGGTCCATACAACGCATTGGAGGCAAGGAAGGACGTAGTAGAGGCACTACTACTACCACCACTACTACCGTCACTCTCCAAGAATAGATCGACTTGAGATTGAGGCATTACAGCTTCAGATAAGGACAGCCATCCTATCATCCAAAGGATCCCAACAGGACGACAAAAATGTTCGTAATGACTCTTCATAGATGTCATCGTGCTACATGTACCGGTTGCGGTCGTTATCGAAGATGTGGTCGATGGCGATCCCACAGAAGTCTCTCTCCACACTAACGTAGCCTTCCCCCTTGCCCGTAAACTTTCCGAGTCAGTGATGGTTGCACCTGTATTGACAGGGATGAAATCAGCCAAGGTGTTGTTTCCTCCGCGTACTGTACCGAGTGTGGTTACGTCCACCGTCCAACAGTGCATTGTAGGCCAGAGAAGAAGAACACACGATTCCGTTGTGGCCGTTGGATATTTCACACATCCCCGCATCCCGATGGGCAAGCATACAGTACTGTATATATACCGGTATGTACACGTGCCTTAACTGTAATCGAGTCGGTCGACCGATGCAAAGAAGTAGATACTAATCATACCCATGATTCCTACTGTACGCCAGCATCTCTCTTGTGGTGGATGACAGTGAGTCACTGTCAAATCGGTCGAGAGTGACAATGAAACGCCATACAATAGGTACTAACCATACGCTAGCATACGTCGTTCCTGCATGGACACCATCTGTCAACATCACATCACAGTCACACTCCCCCATCTGCATCCCCTTGACATCTGTCAAAGACCTGTTCAGCGATAGCATATGCTACATACATGCCAAACAACAACAACTACAGTATCAAGAAGAAGAAGGACAAAACACCACACACACAGTAAAAATTACTTCTACCCCCGCGAGAAGCATTTTTTTGACCGCCGTTCCAGTTCCAATCATGATGATACAGAACATGAGAAGAAGAAGACAGTCTATCATCCCAATCCACTCCCAATACCAATGGACGACTGGTTCATGTCATGTTTTTCTTCTTCGATTACTACTTGTTCTCTCACTGACCGTACCTTGCTGCGTTTCGTTCCCATCGGTGGTCACTGGTGTAGGGAGGACGATTCGATACTCTGTTGTTGTTAGTAATGTTGATCTTCCTTCCTCAGATCTACATATTCTTCACCATCATCAACAACGACACCAACGATATCCACGACGATATACGATGACTCGTTCGACGACTCCAACATCTACGGGTATGGCAAGTCATTCTTCCTTCTTGCATCGTTCAAGGCCTACTACTACTACCACCACTTCTTCGTCATTATTCCAATCGAATCATCCAGACCATTCACATCATCATCGTGATCATCATCATCAACAAGGGAATCAACAACGCCGACGACGATCACTGTCATCACCATCCACTGTACGAAGTCAACAACAGCAATATGTTGGGATGTATTCCAATCTGTTTCTTTTCGATGATGATGACGAAGAAGACGAGGACGACAATCATAGTAGCCACCAAACGAACAGGGGGAGATATCGTTCTCCCTTCTCCACCACCACCAGCAACAGCAACAGCAATAGCAATAGCAACAACAACCCGAAGAAGAACAGTGAACAATCATGGTGTGTCCATGAAACGTATCATGTCCTATCGATTATGGTCGTATTACCTGTGGTGGGATATTTTGGATATGATCCAATTGCGACGATATTCTCTATCTGTTTAGATACATTGAGTAATTCTCAAAACAATTGGATCGCCGTCGATGGTGGTGCATATCAAGCAAAGATTATTGCTCCCGCGATTAATGGCGTCGTATTACCGGCTGTATCGATTTTATTTGCCAATTTAATCGGTACGACGATTACAACCTTACGACAAAGACAATTGGATATCCATACCTGTCTTAATATGGAAGCTGGACAATTACGTATCCTCCTACAATGTCTGTTAGCACTATCACCAGCTACTACTACTACCTCAACAACAACAACAACCATGTCATCCTCGTCGTCTTTGTCTTCGTCGTCATCCTTACAACCATCTATCGCATGTCGAAGATATTTGGCACAATATGCGACGAGACTTATTGCTGAATGTCAACCATCGAAATCTTCCATCTTGATCGATCCGGAAAAACAATGGGATGATTCCTTAGATACAGAATTGAATGCTGTATGGATCGAATTGAATCGATTGGGTGATCACAACGTCAACAATCATAATAACAATAACGGCCTCATGCTCAGTCAGGCACATTCAGCATGTTCGAAACTCTACGATGAACGAGCGAAGAGGATTACAGCATTGAAATCACATTTCCCTCCTCTTCATTTTGTCATCCTCACGGCATTAGCATTATCGATTTGTGTCGCCTTTTTATTGGAGACGAAACAGGATATATTGGTCTTCTTGAATGCCATTCAATTACGTGTCCTATGGACGATGTTGGTCGGGACCTTTACGGCATTAGCCATTGTCTGTTTTGATTTAAGTCATCCCTTTCAGGGATCGTATCAAATCTCGAATAATACCGTCCAACAATTGTACAGTATCCGAAGGACCCTGCAGGCATCCATCACAATGCTAAAGTCACAGGAGGAAAAACATCTCCAAAGGCACCAGACAGAGGAAAAAGAGGAAGAATTCCGACAATCGTCGTCTATGTCTTCCACGAAATCAACGTCATCATCATCATCACTTTTGTAATTGTTGTGGACCAAAACACTACCAGGGAATCGTTGCGAACGGTCATCGACTTGACGACACCATCAGCGATAAAATGGAAGAAGGATACCATGTCTATACCTCTGACAGGCACATATCAAGTTCCTTTTTTGATTCTTTTTCTTGCATACTTTCAAAGACAGGACAACCAAACTCTTACAGCTTCTTAGGATACGACAATATCATGTCGTCCCACTTCAAAAGAATGGCACTTAGCTGGTGTTCGAGTATGATCTTTTGCTCAAGTTAGCGTGAAGAGAATAAGACCCGGGTAGTACTACAACTCCTCAGTTTTGTTGGCGAAGTGATAGAGTGGAACGATGGCTGTGGACATGACGGGTCACGTCAACAAGCTTGCGGCTCTAGACTCTAAAGTAGGGCTACCGTACCGCAACCAAATTGAATGGCATGACTTCGAATGCCCTCCGTAGTCCCGTTAAGATTCGAGTCACGTGACACCTTTTGCGGTCATCTGAGTCCAATCCATCCGTTCTCTTACGTCACCGCGAATCCCGGCGCATTTTATTGCATCGAAAACACGTCGCTCCGAAAATCACATCACCTAATATCAAATCCATAGCACAAAATTGGAAGCTGTACCATTTCCTATGCCGTCAAATTAGGTGCAGTTCTCTCTCTTTCTCTGTATATTTCTGCATTTACAGGGGAGTATCCTGCAATGAAAGTCCGTTCCATATATTCCTTGTATCTTTGTCTTGCAGTTCCTCTTATTTTTGTATCGAAAACGTTAGCATGGTCATCGCAACCCTCCCCCTATGCGTCGAAACAGTTCAAGGAAAGTTCAGAAGACCAACCGGTTTCACCACGACGATCTTTCTTGTTGAACACTGCCTCGATAGCAGTGTCTAGTTTGATGTATGCCACGACCACCAATGCACTGTTTTCGCCAACCGCTGCCATCGCTGCCGATTTGAAACTGGAAACTGCCGCAAATTCTGGAATATCCTGGGCCGATGCTCAACTTGGTACGGGGACACCCCTGCAGATCGGAAATACAGCTACTGTTGATTATGTTTTATCAACAACAGGTGCTAGATATGGGTCGAAGATTTATGCTAGTGGGGAGACACCCTATCGATGGAAGTTGGGAGATGGTTCGACGATTTCGGGTCTGGAATATGCAATAATGGGGAATATAGCCGATGGGATTCCACCTGTCCTCCCGGGAGGTATCCGACGTATCATCATCCCCCAATCGATGGCATATGATCTGTTGGGAAAGTCCGTTGCGAATGTGAAGGAGCAATGTGTCGAAAATGGTACACCTGGACCAATCCCACCACCGTCAACAGCCTTTGAAGAATATCAACGATTCAAGAACATCTATTGCAATCCAAATCGACAATACCAACCCGATATCGTTATGGATATCAAACTGTATGGTGCCAGATCGCTTCGATAAAGTATTCATCCTCGTTTACCCATAACTGACTACGTATGTTTCCCCACGATGTAGACACCTAGTCGACACTTTACCACTTGCCCGAAAACATGGCATCTCCAAAATTTTGTTGACATACGGTTGAACTAGAGATCTCAATGTGTTGAAAACTTGCTGCACCTTTTTCGCCAACATCGAACGGGATGATGCTTTCCCAGGGCATTTCAATGACTTAGGATTGATTGTATTTCACAATTGTAATCATTTCCGACACGCAAACTCTTCCAGGCGCGCTTGTAGCCATTCTATCGTTTGATTTAGTTTAATTTCATTTTCATTTTGGTCCCTTGTAATCGGACCAAATCTTATCACCTGCCGTCGGCGCTGCGACTTGTCCTTCCTCCCGGCTCATACAGTCTTTCAATGCACGGATTTCAGGTTGACATTGCGATTCATCCCCTCGTTTCCATTTCAGACAATGTTGGACCTTATGATTCATTGGTAAACATTTCGAATTCGGTAAGATGCGTGTCCCATCGAATTCAAGTTTGACGTCATTCTTCCGTCGCCATTCCTCTCGACATGCTTCCAAGACTTTAGCGAGATGAGTGCACTTTTGGGCCCCACCACTGTTGCGACTATCTTTCAGGCATTTCCGGTAGGCGTCAGTGTCCGACTTACAAGATGCCATTATGGAAACTGACCGTAGCAACAATGGATAGCTGCTGGCGGGAGCAATTATAAGTGGCAATGTATGATATCGGTTTCCTAAAGAAACGAGAAAAACGAAAAACGTACGGACGAAACCAGTCTACCCAAGTTGGCGCCTGTGCTTTTTCCAGACCGGAGCGAACCGAGCCACTCTATTCCTTCAGCAATAGAAAACCACCAGTTGCTGTACATCTTCTCTAGACGAAAATAACTACCATTCTTGTATTTGAAAGTTGGCAAAGAATTCTCCGGATATAATACCTGTACCATCACCGTCATCGACGCCATCGTCTTCTAGTAGACATGGAAACACGACTTGTTCAGCACCCTCCTCGGGAGATCGTCGACCTCGTCCTGAGGACATGTCAGTAGCTACAGACCCTGGGCATACAGAGTTGACACGGACATTATTTGAAAACTCCTCGCGAGCCCAAATTCGGCTTGCTGCAATCAATGCCAGCTTTGACATTCCATAGTTACTTTGTGGCCATCCCTTCTCCAAATGTACACCCTCCGCTACGTCCCTTTCAAACTGGTATACCAACTCTTGCAGCTCGCTCATGGTCAGATCTGGATGTCGAAATATATCCTGCCAATACGGATCGAGTTGATCCAAATGACCCGCCGAAGAAGCGACATTGATGATGCGCCCCCCAAACTGATGATCCACCAACCCGGCATTTCGAATCAATGGCAGCATTTGCTCAGTGAAGTCTATTGTTCCTCTGAAATTCACGTCAAGGGTCGGCTTCGTTTGTTCTTCGAAGGGCGTTGGATCTGCTGCCTTGTAGGCAATAGCAGCATTGTTGACAAGGAGATCTACCTTGATTAAATCATTGTCGTCATCATCTACTTTCCCGCCTCGGCCATCCATCATCTGATCATCGTATAGTAGTTCTTCTAGTTCATCTATAAATCGAGAATGTGACGATGGATTTCCCACCACTAGTGGTAATGCAGAAATTTGTGTCTCCTCAGGCCGTGGTAATTGTGATTGAATCGAGACCGCCGCCTGTTGACCGAGAGAAAGATCACGGCATCCCAATATAACGTGACGAAAGACTCCACTCAATCCGAGTTGTAGGGCCGTGAAGTAGCCGATTCCACGATTCCCTCCCGTGACGACGGCAATTTTGGTGGCTGGTAGAATCAGCATGGAATGATAAGATAGAATGGGATGATGGCGGTGGCTAATTTCCCTTTGCCTTTGGGGTCTTGGTCGAGTGAAAAGTAGCCGTTCAATCACATCAACGAAAAGATCTCTTCCACTTCATGCGTCATCGTCGCTAAATGTCAAGAAATTCTTGATACGGGGGTGCACGAGCAATTTCGTAACGCTGGACCTCAACTATTCGGGGGAAACAACAAAAGCACTGATTGCCATTGTTCTCCCTTTAACGGCCACTAACGTCCTCTGTCAATGCGGTGACCTTGGAGGACTTGAAATACAGTCAAGACTCCCGATTTACAATCATAGCTTCCGAACCTATTAAATCTCTCCAAATTACCAAATGAATACCTAGAGCATAATTGGATTCCTAAGCATCTATCGCAAAACGGCATCATTCACGAGACGACGGTAACCACGGAAGTGATGCCGTCATCTACTTGCGCGCATGAGGAAAGGCAAAAGTCTAGCCGTCACATCACGGTCTGCTTCTATTCAACTAACAATAAATGTCGTTTTCTGCAGAACGAGTCAAGAAACCTATAGACCCGCGCAACATCCCCCCCATCCATGAACCGGAAAAACCAGTCGGTTCGGTATCCGGCCAATACGAGATTGATCTTATCCATATCAACCAGACGTCGTCTATTTGCTTAGTTTGGGGGAGAATGTCACCGCTTGGATGATGGGAGGGATCATTCATTTTCATAGTATGGCTGAGCGGAGAAGAAGGTATAGTCAGTATCGTAGAAGGAATCCATCCATTTATTGCCTTGGGAGGAGTTCTGCCTTGGTCCCCACCTCGGCAGAAATTCCTGTTTCAAAGGCTACCTTGCATTTCCCCGCCTTCCCAAAGGCACCTGCAATCGTCCCAGTTTCATTCGTGGAGGGGATACGGACAACCTGACCGATACGATCACGGATATTATCTTCTGGTGTAAAGAATCCCGTAATGATAGCTTGGGGGAGTTTTCCATTTTCTAATAGATCTCCCTTTGTCTTTTCGACGACGCCGACTGCTTCCGGTTTATGATTCACCTTTTTCTTCTTTGTTGTCGTACCTTCAATCCGTGTTCCTGGTCGAGCCTTCGGTAGGATCCAATCTTCTTGATGCATCTTCTTTTCTGCATCATGGACAAATCGTTTAAAGGGCATGATTAATGTTTCTCCTTCCCGGACGGTGGTCCCCGCTGGAAAGTAGACACGAACCTTCCCCGCCGTTCCGAAGGCACCTTTCAATTCACCGACATCACCCTGAGGTGTCACTAATTTCATTCCCAAAAATGGCTTGAGGACTGTCTCCTTCTTGAACAGGTCAGAGGCAAAGATCTCGTATCGTACCACCTTACTGTCATCCTGACGTTCATGGGGATCTCCTAACCGTGACACGGTCCCCCTCCGTTCCTTGGGTGTATACCACCGTATTCGGTTCATATCCTTAGAGGGGTCCATTTGAGTGACGAGACGACCACAAAAGGCCAAACGACATGAAGAGGCCGTCATCGTACTTCCATTTGTGACGCCAGAGGGAGGTTCTGTTGCCATCACCGCACGTGATTGTTTCGCATTAGTACTCGGTTCGACGACTGTATCTAATCGCGATCCGATAATCAATGAGTTCAAGGGACAATAGACGGGAGTTTGAAAATCCAGAACAGCCCAATGAAGGAGTGGAGATTGTGATATCGACGACGACGATGATGATGAAGACTGGTCGATGGTCGGTGTCGCCGTTGTTTCCGTTTCCTTTTCTTGGTAGGCGGTCTGATCGTTCAGTGTCTCCAGGATGAAATCTTGTTGTAAAAAATCTTCATTCCAATCAAATTGTATAAATGGCAAACCAGCACGGTCTGCATCTCCTCCCAATGCTGATCCGTCCAAGTTGTGTTTTTCTAGTTGGTCTTCCTTCGTAGTATTCGTCGTTGTTGACGAAATCTTATTTGAGTTTTCAGTTTGATGTGGATATTGTTTCCGTTTATTGGCTAATTCCTTGGCACCCCAAAAGGTGACAGTTGCCATAATAGTCGTATGGCCGACACTGACATGGAATTTCGATCCATTTTTAAAGGTTCCAGGAAATTGTGGAATTTTACGTATCAAACAGATAGCCCCCTTGAGTAAATGGACAGTTTTCGGTGTAGCACAAATTCCACGTTCTAATAAATTCGAATCGAAAGAACTGACACAAATCCCTGCTCGATCACCCTGTTGAATTTGATTCGTCTTTCGTTTAAACATTTGCATCGATTTAATTTTTCGTTCTAATTTCCCTAAAGTAGGGAATTCAATCGTCTCATTGACCTTGATCGAACCACTTAGACATGTCCCGGTTAATACTGTTCCCATCCCCTTGATGGGGAAACAATGATCGATAGCGAAATAAAAGGATGTATTACTGCTATTACCCACCTGTCGTTTTGGTGCAGGTAATGATTGTTGTATCGTTTCAATCAATGCATGAATATTATGCGTCGTCTGTTGTTGTTGATAATGGAATGTTCCAGGAGACGAAGTAGTTGTTGTTATCATCGTCGTCGATGAATCTCCTCCTGTACCGACATCAAGACCTGTAGTCGTCATCGGTGTCGTCGTCGTCACCGCAGCGACTTTTTCACCACCTATACATGCCGAGACACCGACCATGGGAGCATTTGGGAATTTTGAATGGATTAATCGTTGTCGGACCGCCTTTGTCGCTGCTGCAATTCGTTCTTCTCGTTCTTCGGGGGGGAATAAATCCACCTTATTCAATGCGATGATTAAATGGGGACTTGTCAATTCTGCCAAGACTAAACATTCTGTCGTCTGTGCTTGCCATCCCTTATAGGCATCGACGACTAAAACAACCATATCAATAATTTGTGCACCACCTATAATCGTCCTGATAAGACTTGCATGTCCAGGACAATCAACTAATGTCATCTGTAATTGTTGTTTGTGTGGATATATATTCGCTAGATGATTGGGAAGTGGCAAAAAGAAACAGGAAAACCCTAAATCTAATGTCATCCCCCGTTCACGACTTTCCTTCGATTTATCTAAGGCTGCCGTAGATAACAAGGTAGATAACGTCTTGACGAGACTTGTCTTACCCGAATCGACATGTCCTAATATACCCACATTAACATTTAGGACATCTTCGGTGGATGGTGTCGGTATTACTGTGGAAGTCATACCGGTACTGTAGTAGTCGTGGTTTTGTTTTGTTTGTTGACGGCCGGTTCGAATCAGTGTACCGGGTATTCCTTGTCTCTGCTGGTGGTTTGTCTTCTCTATGTTGATGAGTGTCTCGCTCAATGTTTCTTCACCATCTGAATGTTTACGTTCTTCTTTAGGAATAACGGTTCGGTTGTTGTTGTTGTACGAACGTTGTGATTTCAAATGCTTGGATACAGGGGGGAACGAAGTGTTGGGGGTTGAATCTCTCCTTGACAGTGTCGAGTGTGCAAAAGATATCCAACAAGGATCGCCATTATTTTGTTGTTTGGACGACGGATGGTTTCTGCGAGGTCGTATGGTACTGTATGTTTCCGACCACAATTTGGGGGGGGGGCTTCCATTCTTGAGGGGGAGATGAAGCGGGGGTGACACCCCTAAATACAAATAACCCAAATGACGACGAAGGCTTTCTTTCTTTCCGACGACGCACCTCTCGATGACTCTTTGATCCAGTCGACTTCATCCCGGGGCGTCACTCTCAGTCATAAAAGGCCCGAAAGAAAAGAGACACACAAGAATCGAGCCAATCACTGCTGTAACCTTTTCTTCGCAAACAAAACCATCGAAGACTCGGATGTCCCATTCCTGTGGGTTTTCATTTCTTCGACCTCTCCCACTCTCTTAAAGGGCATCCAAAGATTCTTTTGTATATTATTTGATACAATTACAGTGATGGATCAAGGAACAATGATCGATCTCCAAAGTCCGATGTTCATGGACGACGTGTATAATCCCTCAACGAGAAGCAATAACGTCGTTCTGATGTGGTTACAAGATAAAAAGGGGACGACCTTTTATGGACTTGGTGATTCACGACAGATGGTCATAATGATGTCGTTGTTTTCTTTGTGTGTGACAGGACCAGTCCTGTTAGTGATTATCAAGATAGATTTCTATATCGCCTTGGATTCGATCTTTTCTATCTTCTGTGCCCTCCTCCCTTTATTGACAGCCATGTGTTCCCTGTTGGGTGCAGTGAGATATGATCCTCGATTGGTCGCCATCAATGTTTTGTGGCATATCTGTACGTATCAGAACCCAACCATTTTGTTGTGTTGTTGTGCATGTGTGTGTGTGTTTTTTTTGGACCCGTTCCTATTGTCTTTACCGGAAAAATGGGATGCGTCCCTATGATGTGTGTGTAGTGTTGTGTTGTGTCATGCCCGTGTCGTATCCCTACGGTACCCTCTTCTGACTCATTCTGTGTTTTTTTTTCCGTACAATAGGCAACTTTTTCAGTTATCTTGTTCATGCTGTGGATATTAAGGAATTAAAAGATTACTATAAAGAACGTGGAGAGGAACTTCCGATTACATCGTAAGTCTTTTGGAAGAGGAAGGAAGGAAGGAGAAAGGAAAAGGAAGAGGACGAACGAAGAACCATCCTCCTTCTGTGTTGTACAAAATCTCTCCGCCCCCCCCCAAAAAAACGATTTCCCAATTATTTTTCGCTCGGAAATATTGCTTTAATCTCTCATTCCTTTTATTTTGTTTTGTCTTTTCCTTTCTTTTTTATATGCTTGGCGAAAATATCCGAACTCGTCCAGTCCTTGGATTTTCCTTGTCCTATTGGCAATCATATCAACACCTTTTGTTTATATTCAACTTGTATTCATCAAGGAGGTTTCCAATGGGATCATGACGATTGATACATATCCCAGAGAACGATATCTCTTCCTTCGGCCACGGACTTATGTAAAATTCATTGAGGAGGAGGAGGACGATGACGAATAAAGAAAAAGAAAAATGAAATGGGGAAATGTACCCCCCAAAACGACCTAACAGAAAAAAAGAAAATGTGAATGAAAAAAAAGGAGAGATGTCAGGAAAGTCGATGTCTATGGGGGTTTCATTCGGGAGGATAGAAGAAAAAAAAGAGAAAGCCGTGGAACGGGCTATGGAGATTTGGCTGTATGCGTCTGATGTGGATCGAGGATTATTCATTTGTTTTTTGAGGGGTGGCCTTGTTTGACGACAATGAAAATCGTATTTCTTCTTCGCGGAGAGGATGGATGATATCTGTGGTGCTTGGAGACCTTGAACGATGAAATCGACTCTGGGGGGGATGACAAGCCGAGGATTCGTTTTATCGTTGGAGAATTGTTGTTTTCTTTGTTGGGGGGAAACCACTCCCCGACGTCGAAAAATATACGGGCGAGATATAAGTCCTTACCAATCGGGGTTCAAGAGAAAAAAATTACAAATTCTCCTGGATCTCATTATTTTATTTGGAGTGGGAGAAAAAGACGACGACTACTAGACTCGATGCGATGCAACGTGCGATGAATGACAGCCCCCCAAAAACATTATAACTGTAACATACATCTTTACATCTTTACAAAAGAACCAAGTTAACAAACAAAAACCTATGACCGAAATAATCTTGGCCCCCTATTTGGAAAATCGTCCTTGGGTCGTACCGTAATTCCCTCTCTCAAGATCGTGTCTATTAGAGATACAAGTTACAACTTTTCATGAACCGACGTCGACCTCACACACAGGGGTGTATGTGTGGAAGAGGAAGGAAGGGAGTTGTCCCCTCTCGATCTCAATGGACGACGATATTCCCAATTTTCAGTGGTGTCGTCGAAAAGAATAGGATATCACCATCATTTAATTGTAAATGTGGAATATTCATTGAGGATGCATTTAACATGAGTCGTAGACTTGGTTTCGTCGCTAAGTGTCTACTTCTCATATTGACTTTCGAAACCTGTAAAACTTGTCCCCCCGTAATGAGATTTAAATATAACGGGACCTCCACATCTTTGAACATATTTTGATACTTTTCATCAATCCAACATCCATTGACGGCAAAGGAATGTGTCTTCCTAGTAGGTTCTTCCCCCCCCTGACCCTCTAAAGATAATGGTCGAAAGGAATAGGGGATAACGCCTTTGGTATTGAAATCTAAACAACCAATCATTTGACCACTTCCCGTAGTCGTACTGCTGACTTTAAGTGCTAGGACAGAGGTCTTGGAATTCATTTTCATCGCTGCTCTTGACGTCACGAAGGTTGTGGGGGGGACCGATTTCTTCCCGACCCCCCATCCTGTCTGATTAGCATGAAGTTCTCGTTCGACTGCCCATCTAGGAATAATCGATCCATATCCTAGAGGATCCATCGTCCGTTGTGTGTTGATATCTCTACGGAAGGCTAATGTCCCATCCCAATCAACCCCTTGGAGAGAATACAACTTGACAAAGGTATCAGCTATTAACCACGTATCGAAAAGGATGGACATTTTCTTCTTCTTGTTGTTGTCTTTCGTCAAAGAAAAAAGATATGAAGCCGTCTGAATTTGTGATGACTGTGATTACGATACAGTATGTGAGAAGAGAGGAGGTGGTGTGGGTCTCATTTCTCACCAAATGGTAGTAGCAGGCTGCTCCAAGATTCGCTTTTTCCCTGCTCTGCAAGTTTCGAACCTTTTTGGTGCAACAGTACCGGTGGTACAGTTTATACGGTAGAAATCAACGAATGAAACGACCACGTCACGATACCTCGAAAGAACGACCTCTCGTCCCGACAGTGAGCTTTTACGGGATCCCCCCGGATACAAGTTTCGAACATTTCTTGCGAAGGACTGCGGGTCCTCATCGTACGTCACACTTTCTAAGAACTGTACCAAATACCGTAATAAATTTACCAATCCAACCATTTGAACTACCGGTATAGAAAAACCGAAAACCGTCGTACTTGGTGAAACGTCCTCTTTTTTTCAAATCTTCAGATTTGTTTTCTTTGTGAGAGATCCATCGATAGACGTCCTACTACAGTACTCCCGTTACTGTACCACCATCCACCACACACTCTTTCCACCCCATCGATACTCATACTATACACAGTGCATGGCTGTTTCAGTTCATACCTGATTGGTCAAAAGAAAAAAAAGAAACAACCATTTTCGTTCGTGGTGTGGGGGGCAAGTGGATGTGGGGTCAGACAACTGGGTCGGTTCCTTGGCGGCAGACAAACTAGAAGGTGACCTATGCACACGCACAGAAGGATTCACTTGTACAAGACTTCAAAGAATGACGACACGTAACAATACCGAGTTGGAGGTTGCCACTCTGTTGAATGTCAATCGGACGATGGACGAAGAAACCCCTATTTCTTGAATCTTACCTATCGAGATTTCATGGCGCAACCCTTCATCATGAACAACAAAGAACAACAACAACAACAAGACGGAAATTGTCTTGGTTGGGAGGAGGAGGATGACGTTGACATCTTGGTCCTTTTTGCATCGCTTTAGGGTAGTCTTCCCTCCCAGCCCTTGTCAAGATGGCCCCACAAAATGGAGGTCTACATTGACCCCGGTCATACGACAGACATTTCCCGACGGGGTATTGAATGGTATCCATAGTACTATGTATCACGAGGGACGCCAGCAATAATGACGTTGACGACAGTAGCCACAACAACAACAACATCATCATCCAAAATCGGGTCCACATGGTATGCAGCTATTCCCATCCGAGGAGAAAATGACCCATTCGAATTAACGATTTGTGAAACACAAACGACATGTATTGTTGTGGTGTGGAACTTTTGTCATCATATTGCAAGATGGTGGAAGACAGTAGTTGACTACCAATCGGATCGTCTTGTTGGAGACGACGACGAACGTCATGTCGACTACTACTAGGGTTGTATGTCACCACCGACATTGATAACATCCTTCGTCAACACACAAGGTATCCCAAATTGAATTATGGAACTTGACCAGACTTTCTATAACAAATACTATCGATTGACAGTGAATTTGACAATACAAGAGCGAGCAGAATGATATCAAGTCGTACCAATCAAAAGAGTGTCATGAGCATAGGTACGAAAAATAGGTACGGTACTAGTAAGGTTCTTTGCATCACAATGTCACTTTGCATTCTCGCATTTATTTGTTGTGTTGAGCTGAGACCAGTTCTGGCACACTTGGACCTGACGCACTACGATTCCTAGCGGATTCAAACGGCCCCCCTTCCAGAAGAGGACCATATTCAGAACGCTCTACTTGAGGTGGAGGGTTCCTAGCTTAAGGAGAGGATCTGGTGGAGGGCGTGCGTGCTTGATCTTCCGAGAACTTCGTAGGAGTTGAAGACATTTTCTAATTCTTTACAAGATGGGTTTCAGGCGGCCCTAGATCTTGTGCTTGCGTGGTGGATAGCAAATGTCTTGCGTGGTGGATAGCAAATGTAGTTTATTCGATTCACGATTCCTTTCCGAAATTGGGAAGATTTGATTCCTGCACAGCAATTCGACTTCAGAAGAATTTCCGTTTTTCCGAAAATGAACCTGTACTTCCGGCTCGGCAGTT
>Ga0194115_10002608_pt1 | contig 21313 bp, 21 predicted proteins | sample TA2MahsurfametaG_3_FD_148656 | JGI IMG/M metagenome (GOLD analysis project Ga0194115, IMG submission 148656) | Freshwater microbial communities from Lake Tanganyika, Tanzania - TA2015002 Mahale S4 surface | ecosystem: Environmental > Aquatic > Freshwater > Lake | place: Tanzania: Lake... | reverse complement strand
CCTCAAGATCGACTTTCACGCCTTGTGCGGAGACGGCGCCGCCGATCTTGACCGAGATGCGTCGCGACGAGAGGTCCATCACGTGGAGCTGCTGGACGAACGGCAAAACGAACACCGAGGCACCCATCACGACCTTCTGTCCGGAGAGATCCTGCGACAGCGCTCCGTCCTGTCCGCGGACACGTTTACCTTTCCGCCCGGTGATGATGAACGCTTCGTTCGGACCGGCGACGCGGATGCGGCGGATGACGGCGCCGACAACGAATACGGCAAGGGTGAAAAGTCCGATGATGGCGATGAGGATGGGGGACGTAAATAAGCTGAGCATAGCCTTCTAATGTGCCCCGGAAGGCGCCGATGTCAAGTATGCGCTAGGCTAGAGTGACGACTACCGATGTCGGCGAGAGCACCGAGACGACCTTGACCGTGCTTCCTGCCGGTATCGCCTGATCGGCGCGGGCAGATACCTTGACCGGTTGCCCGCCGACACTCAAGGAAACCTCACCGAAACCCGCATCGGATATCGCTGTTACCACCGATCCGATCAGACCTGTGTAACTCGCGGATGACGGGGTGGCGTCGGTTTTCATGTTCTGGGCCGAACGCGCCAAAAGCGAGGCAAGAAAGCCTATACCGAGACCAGAAACCGTCCCGGCGAGCGCCGCGACCACCGGGCCGGCGCCAGCGTTCGAGGCCAACGCCCCGACGAAACCCAAGGACGTGATGAACGCCGCGATCGCCGGCGCTGAGAGGAGTCCGTCACCTTCGAACATGTCGAGGAGACCGTCGAACACCAGCGATATCAGTAACAGAGATAAGCCTATGACGCCTAAAACAAGGAATACGAGCATGCTCAGTAGCGTCCCCGGTGCATCCCATCCGTCAAGTGTCTGGCAAACCCGCCGGATCTTTCCAGAGGTCATCGGGTTCGACGGCACGGGTTTGGCGTAACGTCGAATAGTGCTGCCGTTTGGCGTCGAGCAGACCCCCTATGCACTAGCGATCCGTGCCGGGCGGCACCCTGCGAGCACGGTCCTCGCCATGGTCACCGACATCAATTCCAAAAACCCCGCATTGAAATCTTCGACCTCTAAAGAGGCTCTCTCCGAACTTATGAACGACGAGACCATAGACATGCAAGAACGCGTCGCCTCAAATCCCTCAATCCCTGTAGAGGTGCTCACCAGGCTCGCAAAGGACAAGGACGCAGAGGTGCGCAAGGCTGTCGCCAAAAACCCCTCTGTCCCCAAAGAGGTTCTCGCCGAACTCGCAAGCGACAAGGACGTATACGTGCGTGTGCTTGCCACCAACAACCCTTCGACCCCAAAATATGTTCTCGCCGAACTCGCATCGAAACCCTCGACCTCTACAGAGGTTCTAGTCGAACTTGCAAAAAACAAGAGCACCCTTGTGCGCCGTCACGTCGCCTCAAATACCTCAACCCCTAAAGAGGTTTTCGCCAAACTCGCAAAAGACAAGCGCCCCCTTGTGCGCCGTCACGTCGCCTTGAACCCCTCGACCCCCGAAGAGGTTCTCGCCAAACTAGCAAACGACGAGGAGAAGGGTGTGCGTTGGTGCGTCGCCTCAAATACCTCAACCCCTGTGGAGGTTTTCGCCGAACTCGCAAACGACGCGGTTGCCTTTGTGCGCAAGGCCGTCGCTGGCAACCCCTCGATCCCTGTAGCGGTGCTCACCGAACTCGCAAACGGATCGGATATTCATGTGCGCCGACACGTCGCCCTGAACCCCTCGACTCCCAAAGAGGTGCTCGACCTACTCGCGAACGACGGGAACGAAGGGGTGCGTTGGCGCGTCACCTTGAACCCCTCGGCCCCCAGACGTCTGAGGTGACGAGCTTGTGAACCAGCCCTGGAGAGCTCGGCATGATGCTCCGTATGTTGCGCTGATTGGTGCAGTCGAGGAGTCTGACGATGCAGAAACCGCATGCCACGTCTACTCGATGTTAGCGTACGCTCAAACGACAGGTCAGAGGCCGATACTCTACGCATGCGACGTTTAATCGATGCTGGCTTACGCTTCCTCTTCTTTCCGATCGTGTTCTGGTTGACAGGGGGGGTTGCTTACTCCCTGGTGAGCTGGGTCCCCGTAGGCATTGCACCGTCGTGGTTCCGCGTCGGGGGACCCCTGTTTCTGGCGTCGCTCGTGACGGGCGCAATCTTCTGGGCCGGCAGAGCGGATACCGCTAAAGATGGTCCTTATTTGCGGATCGCTCGGCGGCTCAATAGATTCGCCCGCCAGGAACTCGATGAAGACCCTGGCACCGCGTGGTGGGTACTCGTTATGGGCGGGATATTCGGGATGGCGGCGTTGCAACTGCCGTTCGTTGTACAGGAACGCGCGTTCGGGCCGGTGGTGCTGTGCGCTATCCTCGTCAACCGCGTCCTTACCTGGTGGACACGTCTCCCTGGGGAGGGCGCTCAAGTTGAGAGACGCGTGCAAATAGTTAAGCGTTTGCTGGGCGTGGTGGAGTGGTCTTTCATCATCTGGGTTATTTTTACGCTCTGGTGATCTGACACTAGTAGGTAGACTACCAGCGGACTGGGGCGGTCCGCCACCGGATCGGCGACCACAGACACCCGATCACCCGAGCGTTGACTGCCGTATGCCGCGCCGGCCGGATGGGGTGTCGGGATATTAGTCCTCGTCGTCGTACTCGTCCTCGCTATCAACCCAATTTTTTAGCCGCTCTCGTGCTTTCTTGCGCACTTTCGCGGTCGCGCCCGGATTCGCGAGGACCCTACGCAGGGTTTCTGCTGTTTCGGCCTCTTCCACGATGACGGTAAGATCTGCGGGGGTGGTGTCGTGAAGACCGGCGACGGTCTCGGCGAAGAATCCTTTACCGAACTTGTCGTTAACGTGGCGGATTACGCGCGCCGCGCCGCGGCGATTCCCGGCGGTCGCCCAAAAACTTGGAGTCGTCAAGACGGTCGACGACCGCGCCTGGATCGTAAACGGCGGATCGATAATGTTCACGATGCGAGTCTTCGCATCCTCCACCTTCGAAGAGTCCAGCGAGCCGATGGTGACGATGCCCACAGCACCATCGTCGCTGACCGCGATGTCGGTACCGGTCTCCTGCTGAATGATGTTGATGATCTTGCCCTTCGGGCCGATGACCTCACCCACCTTGTCGAGCGGAATGGTGAACGACACGATCTTCGGCGCGCTTTCGGCCACGGTGCTACGCGGCGCGGCAGTCTCCGGTGAAGGCAGATAATCGTTATTGCGAATATACTCTTTGACTCTGCTGTGCGTCAGCGATACGTGAGTACGTAGTACAAGCGCAGAGGTCATCACGTCTTCTTCCGTGGGAACGGGCTGTCCGGTTTCTCCGCGAAGGTCCGCGGACACTACGGCAGACACGTTACGAGCCCTTTCGATCTGATCCGGCAGTGGCCAGGCGAGCCCACCGGCGGCCATTTGTTCCATCGTGACGCGCTGATGTTTGTACATAGCCACCACTAGCTCTTTCGCGGAAGCAGGGTCGGAGGGAACGTCGTTAAGCCTCGAGACTATCTCGGAATCGAAACCATGGAAGATTTCATCACCATCTCCATCGACCTCGATCTCAAGAGGCGAGTCAAAGTACTCGTTGTCGTCACGTCCGTCGATCAGCGAAACGGTCTCCGGCGTCGCGTTTTGTGCCAGGCACAGGGCCGGAATTGCGGCGGCACGGTCGTGGGCCCGGTTGAGCAGCCACTCATTGCCGCTGCAAGGTCGGAATCTACGGGGGTCATCGAAACCTCTTTCATAATCAACAATGTCGCTCATTCGCAGGGGCGCTAAACGATCGCTAAGGCTACCCAGTTCTACCCGTTCGTCATCCTCGTTCACAAGCCAGGCTTCTGTCAACCGGCCCGTATGCAACTCTTCGGGGTCGAGGATATAGTGGCAGGTCCCGTCTGGTTCATAGAAGCAGGGTTCCCCGTCCTTATCTTCAACGGAAGCCGATCCGTGGTGCTTCCTTCCGGAGTCGTCCATGAAGTAGTAGTCGCCATGCGCGTCTTGAAACCAGACCCAGGGTTCCGGTGCAATCCACGGGGCGGACACTGGTGTAGTCGCTACAGGTGATATACGTAAGCCCTCAAATAGCCCGCCGCGATCTCCTGCACTCTCCTCATCGCTAATCCCGAGCAAGCGGCGCTCCTTGTCCCCGTAATTGAGATTTATGGCGACACCCGCGTCTTTAGCGGTGCATTGCGGGAATTCTAGGCGCGTGCCGTTGTCGTCGGTGTACCATACGACGTCACCGTCGACTTCGAGCGTGGGACCATTTTCGTTGCCGTCAAAGCTGACTACAAAGCCGTCTCGCTTGCCCATGGCGACGAGCGTGCTCAGAGGGATCGACGGGTTAAGCGCCGCCTCCCTACGGACGAGCTCGTCAGCATCCTGTGCCAGCACGGCCAGATTGGCGGGGGGAGTTTCGCGCGCACCCGCGACCAGCGCACGTATAACAGGGTCCTCGTCCGCGGCGGCCTTGGCGAGATTAGCAGGGTTACTCTTCCAAAGGGTCTCGACGACCACGGACCTTTCAGCGTACCAGTGAGAGTTCGGGTCCATGATCACTTTTCTTAGTTCAGTCTGTTCATAATCATCAGTCTCTTCATAATCATCAGTCTCTTCATAATCATCAGTCTCTTCATAATCATCAGTCTCTTCATAATCATCAGTCTCTTCATAATCATCAATGTTGCTCACTCTGCTATACTTACGGTCGACGTAACCCTCGAGAATAGTCTTCCGCATATCATCGCTGTAATATTCTTCTTCTTCCTGTCGTATCTTCACCAGTTCTGCGATGATATCTTCCGCCGGCACATTAGGCACGATCCTGTCGCTGCCGGTCCAGCGTGTCGACAAGCCGTCGCCGCGTGGGTCGTCTTCGCTTGTGAGCACTTTTTCAACCGCGGAAACGGTGTCGCGGATTCCCACCATGTCCCTAAGCAAGGCGGCGTCGGTGTCAGTGTATTCGTATACCTCCCGGTCTTCATGCCCAACCGACTTTTTGGCTTCTTGCTCCTCCCTGGTGAGGAAGCGTACGGGTTTGCCGTTCGCGTCGAATTCTACGAACCGGCCCAACTCTGCGCGTGTCTCTGCGGCGGTTAGCTCCCGCGCCCGGCTGAAGCTGCCGAGGCTCTCAAACGGGTAGATCTCCGTGGGGTCCGCGTCGTGCGCAAGTTGTTCGCTGCCCTCCTTGGCGGCTAGGGCTTTACCGATCGCAAGGAGCGCTGCTTGCTCGGGATCCGGCTCGTGCAGCAAGGCGGTGAGATCTATTCCCGGCATCCGCCCGAACGGGACGGGGCCGCTGCCGGTAACGTGCCCATAGGTTTCCGTGTCGGTGGAAAGATGGCTGAGCGTGGCGCTCTGCTCGCCGTATTCGTACTCCTCGTCGACCTCGTTGATCGTGGCGTGAAGGAGGCTCAGGGCCGTCAACACCGACGGCTGGATGCGTTGAACGTTCGAGTCTGCCGGGAACAGTTCTGCCATCTTCGCCGCCACGGCTACTGCGGGCACGCGTGAGCGGTCACCGTCGAATGCTACAGATTCCCACATCTGGACGGGAATACCGGTCCGAGCCATCAGATCGAAAGGGTTCGTAACGTGTCTGCCATAATGTTCGTGGACCTTCGCGGAGAAACCGGACAGATCCTTCCACTTTTTCGGATCCACCTTCGCACGACCCAAGGCGGCTACGGTCCACGTCGACCAACCCTGCATCTCAACGCAGTCCGTGGCTAGCCCCGTGATATTGACCTCGCCTTGCGTGGCACTCTTGAGTATCTCCTCGAGTTTGTTCAACGACTCTAGACGTTTGTTGTAAGCGCGGCTGCTTTCCTCTTCGCTCTGCATACACAGCGTGGATTCCTCCGTGAGGCCGTGCCGCATACAATACGCGAGAACTGGTTCACTTTGCAGGTACGCCTCCAAACGTTCCTGGTACTCCGGGTGGGCGGCGACGCCGGCCAGGGCAGCCAACACGTTGCCGAGCCGGCCACCCTCGGAGGCGTGATCCATGTTGGAGAACGCGAGTAGGTCGTAGATCTTTTCGCGTGAGATATTTTCAAAGCAGCCGAGCACCGTACCCAGGGAGCCTTTGGTCGGCTTTCCGTAGGATACCCCTTCAAGGAACCGGGACAGGAGCAGGTCGCGTTGCGCGTCGTCGCTGAACTTGACGTCGTCGAAAAGGGTCCCGTTCTTCGAACTTTTATCCGCGAACTCGCGGCCCGCGCGACTGTAGACCGATTTCGCGTCAAACCCGCAGGCGTCCCACACAACGGAGTCGTGGTCGGGTTCACCATCCTCGTGGTCGGAGACGATGATGCCTACTCTTAGACCGCGTTCGCCCGCTTGGGCTGCGGAGACGTACGTCCTGCCGTACCTGTCGAGTCCTGTTCTTTTCTGATCATCGTGCGGCGGCAGGACATATTCCAGACCTTCGGCGTCACGAAGCACGACAAGGCTGCGATCTATTCTCTTGCCCTTAAGATATACGTAGTCACAATCGGACATAATTTACTCCTCCTAGATCCCGTGGTTTACTGTCCACTGTCACATACCGTAGGCGCGAAAGTTCGCAGAAAATTAGCCGGCAGTACCGGACACATCCCCCCGGGGGGGCCTCACAAGGGTCCGCGACCGAGCTCGCCGTCGCACCACGGCGAACTCTTCGCTGAGCCGCAGGCGACTAGCTGCGTAGCACCTGTATCTACCAACACCGTTCCGATGCTGTACCCGTGAACGCAACGCCTCCGGGCTGGCAGCCGCACCAACCCCATGCTGAGCCCGGTGCAGACAACGTGCCTGCCCCCCACCTTGAGCTCAAGGAGAGTAGGATTAAACTTATCTGGATGTTTGTACTCGGAATCATAATGACCGGTCTGGGTGTCGCCGTCGCCAGGGACCTAGGCCTTTACTTTGGTGTCATCGGCGTTCTTTTCTTTGGGGCAGGAACTGCTATAATTGCGGTACGGATTGTCAAACCAGCGACCCTCATTGCGGACGAGCACGGGGTGCACGAAACTGCGTGGCCTCACAAAAACCGTACCATTCGCTGGGACGAAGTTGTACGGTTCTTCCTAGCCAAAAGCCCGCGACGGGTATACATCGAGTTCACCGCTTCAGGTATGCGCCATCATACGGACTATCCGGTGATGAACGCCCTCGCTGAGCTGCTGGCCGCCGAGCAACTTGGGGAACTTGTGGATTCAGGTAGGCACTGGTATCTAGCGTTATACCCGGTGCCCGCCGACCAACTTGCGGACCAACTCGAACAGTTGCGGCTCAGATACACAGCGACACGCTGAACCACAGCAGCAAAGATCGACAAGAGGCTGGACCGGTCGGTGCAAGGGCTGATGCGATGGTGGAGAACGCGGCCACCGTGATCGACCTGGGCACCCAGGAAGTCACCGTCACCATCGAAGCGCGCTGGAAGTTGGGCTGACGCTCGGCTAATTTCGCTCTGCTCGGGCTCTCGACCGAGGGCCGCCTGCAATTCTTGCGTGCACGCGGCGGTGACCGCCTTGCGCTTCTCGACGTCCTTCGGGTCCGGCTGCTGCATCTTGAAGACCATGTACGGCAACACGATCCCGAACAACAACATTTCAAATATTTCTGTGTTCTTCATTGACTTACTCCCTTTCTATGAAGTAGTGTGTTTGGTGCGGAGATCTCCGCTTGGCGCATACCTGTCACATACAGCGAAGAACCCACCCCTTGCGGAGTGGGTCTTCTATTTCAGAGCCGTTTGGCTACCTCTACGACCTCGACGAGCGAACCCATCGGGCCGGAACCTTCATGTTCGTAGAGGTTCGCGATCACGTCCCGGTCAGCATTCCCGACCTCGACACATTCGCTTGCACGGGTGGTGCCACCTGCGTCTCCGGGGGAGGTTCCCTTGACGAGTTCGTAGACCCAACGTGGCGTGAACACCACACCGGGCACGAACTTGGCATGGCGCCCAGCGGGCTTGCCGTCGACGGTGACGTACTCAGCTAGGAGCCTCCTGGTCGCCGGATTTGCCGGCGAGCACGTAAGATACCAAGCCGTAGGCACGTCATCGACTACGAGCGCGGGAAGCGCTAGATACGAGCGATTCTTGCGAACCTCGTTTAGCTGCCCGACCACGTGAGGTAAAGCCCTCTTCCAGACGCCGTCTAGCGCCAGATTTGCGAGCCGGCGGCGACGATTCCTTAGTTTCCACAGGAACCGCTCGCGAAGCCGGGCGTCAGGATGCAGTTGATCCCCTGCGCGGCGGAACAGATTCCATTCCACCTCTTCGATCTCCTCGAAAGACAGTCTGGATCGGGCGGCTTTCGCCACGCCGCGAAGGTAGCTGAGCTCGCTGCGCAGATCTTCGCGGCGCTTTCGCCCGGTCTCGGCGCGCAGCGAAGCCCTCTCGAGCAACGTGCCGCCTACGACCAGTACCAGACGGAATGCAAAGAAGAGCGCGACGCCGACAGGGACGCCGAGCACTATCTCCATCAGTCCGCCCACGTGCGATACGAGCTGAAGCCCGAGCAACACGTTGATTATCAGAATACTGTAGTAGAAGAAGTTGCGCTTTCCGTCTTCGTTGAGGAAGAATTCGGCGTGATTTTCCTCCATTGCTTGACGCAATTCGCTGTTCATGTGTTCCTTCCTTGTGCGCGTACACGCACTTAAATCGGTTGTATGGGACGACTCTACCTGTCGCATACAGAAAGCGGCAGGCGGCGGGCAGTTTCCTTGGAGTCGGCGGACTAGCATAGCGGAAACCCGGGGCCGTCTGGTTTGTGCCCCTGGTACACCGCTTGTCGCCCCGCTCTGGGACCTGTCTTCGGTGTGAAACCCCGTTTTTACTTACCGCGGATACGTCCCAGCGTTCGTTCGAACAGGCTCCGTATTAGTAGGAGGACATAGCCGACGAGTAGACCGGTCGCGGCGTAGAGGGCGGTCTCCACGAACCAGGGGAGGATCCGTAACGTGTCGAAAGCGTGAGAGACGCGGTGGATCGTCTCGTAGGGCCAGGTGAGGGAAAATTTCGCCGCCTGTTCGGTGAAGATGTGTCCACCCACCCAGCACATGGCGGCGACGCCAACAAGGGCGAGAACGCGAAGAACAAAGACAGTCGCCTTCACTATGACGCGTCCGATTGCGGCTATCGCCGGTGAAGTCGACGCGGCGAGATGCAGTCCGGCGTCGTCACCTTTCACGAGAAGGGCGACGACCCCGTAGACGGAGGCGGTCATGGTGACCGCGACGATGAGCAGCGAGAACGCTTGCAGCGCCAGCCCCGTGTCGAGGACCTCGTTGAGGGCTATGACCATGATCTCTGCCGAGAGGACGAAGTCCGTGCGTGTTGCCTGTCGCACCAGCGCGGCCTCGTCGACCGCTCCCGCGGCATGTTCGTGTCCGCCGGAGAGTTTCGCCGCCGCCTCGTAGGAGAGGTAGAGCGCGCCGAGGAGCAGTAGGAATGCGACGATCCGCGGGTCTAGCATGCCGAGGACCAGGCACACTGGCAGCAAGAACAGTGTCTTGTTACGTAGCGACTTCTTCGCGATCTTCGCGATGATGGGCAGTTCGCGCGAAGCGGCAAGGTCGTGTACGTATGCCGGGGTGACCGCGGCGTCGTCGATGACCACGCCGGCGGTCTTCGAACCGGATCTTGCCGCCGACTTCGCCGCAAGTTTCGCGAAGACCATCACGTCGTCGAGAAGCACCCAGAATCCGCCGGCCATGGCGTTGACTGTGCACCGTCCGCCCGGTTTCGGCACACGTTCCCGGTTGCCACTGGTTCGCACCAGCGAACGGTGCGGCAGGCGGAACCCCCGAGAAACGACAAGGACGAAGACGTGCGCAACGCCGCAAGCCGACAACTTTGGCGAACCTAGCGCTTTTAAACATGTTGACGTAAGATCCACGTTCGAAATCGTGGTGACTGATGTCACCGGCGGAAACGAGGCAACTAGCCGGAACAAGAGTCCACCGGGGCGGGCGTTTCCTTCTTGCGTGGGCGGTTAATACCGGCGGTATGACGGCCCTTAAGTATGCAGAAAAGACAGGAGAAGACACTATTATACCACTACAGCAAAGCCGTACACCCATAGGGCGCAGCGGTAGCACAAAACCACCACCAACACACAAAGGAAACCATGAGCACCATTACAGGAAACTACCCCGACGAAATCCAAATAACCGTAAAGCACTTAAACGAGAGTTTGAAGCACGCAGCAAGCGTGTTCACCGCCATCTCCGAGGCCATCGAGAAAGGCACCTACACCCGCGAAGAAGCGGAGGCGGACCTCGAAAACCTCACCATGAACGAAGGCATCGACGTGTACTCGACACTCGAGAGCCTCGTACATGCCGAGTGCGACACCTGGTGACCGAAAAACCCTGATATAGCCCGACTTTGAAGACGGCCACGGAAACCATCGAAACCGCCTGGCGCAACCAGCACGTCAAGGCCCACCGCAGCAGCTGGAGTACGACAAAACACATCGAGATGTCATACAGTTACCTGCGCGCAGGCGGACAGGGGGGCGACCGGGCAGAATTGGCGCGCGGCGAGCATGGCTTACACCTTGCCGGAGAGGCGTGCTCACAGAGATGGCCCGGCAGCATGCACGGGGCGTGGTTCAGCGGCGAGACGGCGGCGGAGAACGCGCGGAGCGAAGGCGGACAGGTCATGATCATTGGCGCCGGCCTGGCCGGGATCGCGGCGGCACGGTACCTGCGCGAACACGACGTCAAGAGTTTCATCCTTGAAGCGGCCACACACGCGTACGGACGCGCCTGGAGCAACCCGAGGAAGCCATACATCGACGGCGGTATGTGGCTGCACGGGTGCGAGCAGCACCCGCTGATACCGCATATCAAGGCAGCGGGAATCGGCCTGGTGCCAGACCGTTGGGAAGTCCGCGAAGGCGACCCGGCCGACTGGGCGGCGGCAACCTACCAAGGCGGACGTGTACTTGAGCCTGGTCGGCACCGCAGGCTGCTGCACGGCGTCGCGGCGATCGAAACCGCACTGGACGCTGACAGGGAACTCGACGCCAACCTGATACAGCGCATCGAGCGCGCAACGGCACAAGAGAACGACGAGGATCGCTCGGTACTACACACGTGGATGCGTACCTTGTACGGGGCGCTCGTCGCAGGCGACATGTCCGACCTCTCAGTCGAGCACCGACTCGAGCCGTTCGCACTCGAAGGGGCGGACGCGATGCTCACCGGACCTGTCTCGGCGACGGACTTGACCGAGGGTCTCGCTATCTCATACAGTTGCGCGGTCCAAACGCTGCGACTAAACAAAGACGGCTGGGTGGCGGTATGCGAAGACGGGACGACGTACGAAGCGGCACAAGTCATCTGCACCGCGCCGATCGCAGTAATGAACCGCATAGAGTTCGACCCACCATTGAGCGCGGCCAAACAAAACGCCTTGGCGCGGATCGGAGCGGGCCGGGTCGAGAAACTCTGGTTGAGCTTTACCAAGCGCTGCTGGGGCGAGGAGACGCATTTCCATATCGCCGACGGCGCGGCGGTGTGCAACGTCTTCGTCGACACCAGCGACATCACCAGGGAACCGACACTTTTGACGTTCATTCCCCACGATGCGGTTGCGGCCTGCGAAGCGTTGCCACTTGAGACGTTGGCACACGCCGTCCTGGAAGACTTGCTCCGCTCCGGTGCAATATCCCTCACCGAAGCGAGAACGACGCCAAAAGACGTTGCTCGGTAAACTTGTCGGGGCGCAGCACCAAAGTAACATTCCATGTCCCGGTGAACGGGAGCACCACCGTGAGCGAGGAATTTTGCGGCTCAAACACCATCGCCGCGCCGAGGATTTTATGCCTAAACTCGACCGCACCGGTACCAGGTGGCAAGGTCAGAGTAGCCGTACCGGCACGATCCGAGGAGAAACCCACCATCTGATTCAGCGAACCTTGGACAAACTTCACCTGCGTCGGTGTACCGGCCGGCCGGGCGCCGACTTGAAAAGCGGAGGCCTGGGCGACGACGTGACCGTCGGCGGAGACCACCGAGAAACGGAGGGCGTACAAACCGCGGGGCAGGCGCTTGTTCGGGGTCAATCTGAAACCGTTCTTGGTCGCCGTGGTAGTGAACTTGGCGGGAACGATCTTACCCGAGGTGTCAAGAAGTTGCACCTTGGCGGCGGTGACACCAACCGGCTCGTTGAACAGTACCGAAACGCTGGTCGGGGCGGTGGCGAGTTGGGCGCCGTTCGCTGGCGAGACGGACACCACTTGGGCGTGCGCGGACACGGGCGTGGCGGGGAAAAGGCCAGCAAACAAGGCGGCGGAAACCAAGCAGACGACACCCCGGCGGTGGCGTCGACGTGGGTACAGACGGGTGGTTATGTTCACGAGGATCCTCCTTGGGAAATTGGTTCAGGTACAGTGAACGAAGCAACAGCGGAGAGCGACGTGAACTCGTCCACTTGGACGATAACCTTCGCGTTGAAAACCCCGGCGGCAGGAAAGGTGAAGAAGGCGTGCAGATGATCACCCATCGGCGTAAGATCACCGGAGAGACCGGAGAGTTCCAGATCGGGGGAGGCGAGCTCCCATTGACCAGATTGTACGACGAGCGGGGAGCCGTCTGGGGAAAAGACAAACATCGCCGCCTGCACCCTGTCGCCGGGGAGAAGCGCATCGAACACCAACCGACCAGTCGAACCGTCATCAAACATCAGGTCGAGGGTGAGACCAGGTGAGGACGGGCGGGAAGCATCCAGCACTGCAGGTTCGGGTCGGGCCGACGGTGTGGCGGTAGCGATCGAGGCGGAGGCGACCGCAACCGTGAACAGCAGCACCAACTCGACCAGCACCCTCCTACGGACCGGGCGGTGCGCATCGAGCGGACCGTGCGCCCGTAGGCGGCGATGATTCAAAGCCCCCAACAACAAAGCGACACAGGTGAGGGCGGCTTTCAGCGAAACCGTCCACTCCCAGCGACCGAAACTCTCAGCCGGGGCGAGCATGGTGAAAACCAACAATAGCGTCGCGGGCAAAAGCGCGAAAACGGCCCAGGTCGCGAGACGCGAGGCGCGCGACAGAAGCGCTGCGTCACCGGGGGAGAGGTAGATAGCGAGCAGCGCAGAAGACCAGAGCAGCGCGGCAGCGAGATGCAAAGGATGGGCCAAAAGCATCAACCATCCGGGCTCAAACAGGCGGTGATGCCCGGCAAAGAAACCTTGGGCTGCGAACAAACCAAGCAACGGAAGCGGGGCGACCTGCCGGAGGGACGGGCGGAACCTCCAAAAAACCGGTACCACAACACCCGCCAACAGGAGCATCGCAGTAGAGCGGAACTCTCCGAGACGGAAAGCCGCCGAACCGGAGCGCTCCGCGAAATCCACCAACCGCAAGGCGGCAAAAAATCCGAGTGCGGCGGAGAAACCATACACCATGCGGGAATTTGCGAGCAGCAAGCCGGCCAGGGTCGCAATCGCCGCCAACCAGGCGGAGAGTTCGAGAAGCCTATCCTGCCAGAGCGGATCGACCCGGGTGGCGGGGGCGGGGAGAGAATCGGTCGGGGTGCCGACCGTGAAACGCAGCAGGTCGGCCACTGGGTGCCCATCGGCGGACTCGACCTCCCAGACGAGCACCCAGGAACCCTCGGTGATCGGGGCGGAGGGCTCTAGTTCAATTCTCGAACCGGAGGAACGCGCGGTCAGAAGCAGCGTCGAGGAGGTGGAGCGCAACTCGAACACGTCGCGCAAAGGACGCACCGGTTCGTTGAATTCGAGCAGAATCGAGCGCGGGGCGGTCGAGAGCACCTCGCCTGCGGCGGGATTTGAGGAAACCAGTTTTGCGTGCGCGGAAACCGGGGTGGGAGCAAAAGAAGCCCACACACCAAAAGCGAGCAGCAGCCCGGCGAGCAGGCGGGGCACACCGGCGAAACGGGGACAGGGCGAGGCGGGGGAGGCCATAGATCTTTTTGAGACGTGATTTGCGGCAAGCGGAGGCAGCGACAGAGGCGCGGTTGCTGAGGCTGCGAGATGTTCAGTCATAACGATTACCGGTTGTACGCATCGATGGGCGGGACTTGTCGGATCCCCCACCGGAGTGTGCACTCGAACAAGACCAGTGCCTACTCCGGTAAGGGGGAGCGGCAGGCAGTGCCCACCGCTCCCCCGACCGGACCACTTGGTCAGTGCGTGTGCCCGTGATCGGCACCTTCGGCGGCGGCGATTGTGGCAGAGTTGATGACCTTGCCCTTGTAGAGCAGATCAACCTTGCTGCCATCCATCACCATCCAGCCCTTGGGGCCCTTCTTGACCGAGTCGGTCATGAGCTCAAAGTCGCCAGCTTTATCAAGCGTGACGCGCTTGATCAGTTTCCCGTCGGATCTGACCGCGACAGTCTTGCCGCGCCAGGTAGAGGGGAGGTCGGCGATGACCATGAGGTGTCCCTCGTGGCCGTGCTTGCTCATGATCTCCGCGGAGAAGTCTCCGACGGTCTCGACCGCAGGGGTCGCGCCGTGGCCGTGGTCAGCTTTCGCTTCGACGGTCAGCACCGGGGCCGGGTAGCGCAACGAGTGCGAATCCTGGCCTTCGGCGGCCACCTGAACCCAGGCGGCGGTCTTGGTTCCGCAGTACTGGATCACCGGAATCGGGTACTTGCCGGCAGTGGCCGGGTACTTGACGTTGACACCGAAGTCGGCGAACTGGGAGTCAGGCAGCAAACCGCCGCTCCACTTCACCGCGGTGACGATGCCAGCCGCGTCCTTGATGGTCTCGGCCGTCCAACCTGCGATGAGCTGCGGGCGTACGGATGCGAACCCTGCCGGGATCGACACCTCTACGGTGTCGGTCGCGAGTTTCTCGCAGCCGTGCGGGATACGGACGAAGAACGCCCCGTATCCTCCTGCTGTCGCCTTCGCTCCGTAAAGCTGGATGCCTGCGTGTGCCGAGACGGGGCTCGACACGGTGATGATCGCCGCTGCTGCGGCGAGGGTGCCAAGGATTGCCTTGGCGATGAAATTCTTTCTCATGATGATAAATCCTCCTGTGGATGTGTAGACATGAGTCTTAGTTAGACCTGACCGGGAAAACCGGCGACTCGAAACAAAAAGCGTCGAGGACGGTAAAGTCATACAACCGATCCGTACGGTCGTGAGAAACGACGCCACCCGTCGGCGGCGACCAGAACGGTGAACATGCGGGCCTAAACTCCCCCCCGGTCAGGTCCGGAAGCGGGAGAGATTACACCACGCGGAGAAAACACCGCTGGGTGGAAAGACGCGGAGGTGCGCGCGGCGAAGACGGAGAGTGGACCGTAACGTACGGAACGAGGGAAACTCGGCGTGGTTCCGGCGGCAACAGCGCCGGGGCCAGACTTTGACGGCCGGCGGCCAGTCTTTCGACGAACCGGGCGGCTACACGGAAAGCCGGCACCAACAAAGACAGCAACGCCAAACCGACCAGGAACGGGGCGACGCCGGCAAGCGAGAAGATGTTATGCGCGGCGCCGGAGAGCGAACCGATGTGGACGATGCGCTCAATTAGTTCAATACCAAGAAAACTGGCGGCGGAGGCGACAAACAGCAACCTTGATGCCAGGGAATCGGAAACCCTGCGGGAAGAGACGCGGGAGGCGAGAAACGTCGAGAAAAAAGCGGTCAGCAGCAGCATCGCCAGACCCGGAGCCAGAACTGCGTACCAGGCGTGCCCGGAGGCTTCGAGGGCGTGGGCGCGGGCGTGGGAATCTACGTGCACGAATCGGTAGGCCATATCATGGGCAACAAGTACCGCCAGACCCGACCAGGCAGAGAGAGCGGCTAGACGCATGCGCATATAGCATATCGTGCGCCAAAGCGAAGCAACGGCAATCAGGTAGACGGTCTCCTCGCCCCTGATGCGGCGGGTCGGCGCAAACGAGAAAAGCGACCCGGGGACTACGCAGCAATCCCTAGAGGTGGGAACACTTCCGGGTAGGTCGGAACGAAACTTTCCGACTCGGCACACGACCAACCGAGCGATTCCGCGACAGCGCAATGCTCTGTCCGCTTGAAACCTCCCGTGGGGCCGTCACCGCCGCTTTCGAGCAGGCCGCGCAGACAGGACCGATGTGTGCCCGAAGTGAGTTCCGGGTTACCGACACAAAAGGTCAGCGCGGCGCGGACTCCGTCGTTCGGCAGCCACCGGGCGGCCAAACCATAGAAAAACCCGCACACCTCCACGGCTTCCGGGCTCTTGCGGTTGCACCACTCAAGAAGATCGCCGGCGGCGGCGTACGAACGGGCAGCGAAGGCATCCTCCATGTACAAGGTTATACAGGCGTAGGCAAACATGGAAACCTCGCATTGCGGCAAAACCTCCCCTTGCGGGCGGCCATCGGAGACGACCCTGGCGCCGGAAGGTTTCAACACGGTGTCACGGTAACGCATGTGGGCACCGGACACGCAGGCCTTCAACGCCATGCTGGCGGACACCTTGTCCCTGAAATCCCACGCACCCCACGCGCAGGCGATTTCCGCGCGGACAAGGTAAGGTTCGCTTGCGGTAGGGGCAAGATTCATCCCCACGGTATGCCCTATGGCGTGAAAGCACTGACCTTCCATCGACTTCTCTATGACCCCGCTCAAACAGATACCAAACGCCGTCTTCCCGACGGCGGAAACATCCCCGTTCAACGGAATGTCCTCGAAAGCCCCGTGGAGTACGGCATACCCGCAGAGATGCCAGCGGCCGTCAAGCCCGATACTCTCACCGGCACGGGTACGCGACTTCAAGGTCTGCCCCAACAGGTGCATGGCCCAGTGGCAACCGGGCCGGGGAGCGGTAGAGGGACTATCGAAAAGAGCAAGTACCGCGTCCACCGACCCGGCGGGGTCGGAGTTGGCTATGCCCGCGATGCCCGCCTTGATGCACTCCTCGTTTGTGCCGCACGTCGCGTATATCGCGGGGATGGCGGAAACCGTCGAGGTCGAACCGGGTAAGGGGCGGGTCGGCAGTGCCCAGACGAGCAGACCGGCGGCGAGACAGAGGAACGCGAAGGCCGAAAACATCAACCCGATTCGCGCGCCCCGCAGCCCCTGCCGACCGTACATGGCTACGGCGTCGTTCTGCCCAGCGATTCGCGCAAACGCCAGAACACTATACGGGCGGCCGCCTTCACCTTGACGCGCCTCAATGCGGTTCTCGCCCTGGCCGCATCCGCCGGACTATCTATGCTGCCATGTGAACGTTCCTCGGCTGTTTTACGGGTCCATGGAGGACGGACGTGCGTGGTACCCCGATACAAACTGCGCCAGTAGACACTGGCGTCAAGTAGACCCGCCTTGTAGAATCCGCGCAGGAGCGCGCGGTACTGGGCCCAGGACAAAACTTCGTCGATGTACAGGTGATGGTTGCCGGGAGTGGTGCTGGGAAGCAGAACAGCCTTACGGTCGAGATCGAAAGCGGGGGCGTGCGTGCCGTCAGACCTCAAGGAGGATACCAGATTGGCGTTGGACCGGTCCTCGTGGGACAGCTCAGTGAGGTTATCCTCGACGGCGGACAGATCGTTGAGCTTCTCCGCCTTGAAGAAACGCCGGCCCATCGCACCCGGGTCGTAGGATGGGGGGACGTTTTCGCGACCAGACACCATAAATACTACGGTGCCACGGTGAACATCCTGTACACGGATTTGCGAACGCGGCGGACGGCGCCAAAAAACAAACCCCACCCCGGATACCAGATGGTCCGCGGGCGGGGGTTCGTGTTTCGGTTCGTGAGGTTTGCGTATAAGTCTGGAAGCCCTGTGGGGCGAGGGTTTCGAAGCTTTCTTCACCGCGATTTTCAGCGAAAATCGAGCGGTTTCTAAGCGGACCGTAAGACCCGAAAAACCAGACGCCGCCGGCCACACGAAGTGACCGGGGACGTAAAGTGTTAAAAAGCCCGCACTGGGCGCACCTTGTACGCGTTCGTCTTGTAGCGGTTGCCCGGGTGCCCGTCGTTGTAGTGCTGGGCCCACGCATGGGTTGCGGGGCGGTTTAGCGAGTCGCTCTCGGCATGACCGTGGCCGGTGATGCCGAGCGCAGTGGCGAGCTCCGGGTCGGCAGCCGCCAACTGCTCGACGTAGTCGTCCGAGGAACTCCAGTAGCAGACGATCTCAAAACCACTCCGCAGCGAGCCTGAATCGTCGCACATAACCGTGATGTCCCCGGTGGTTTGCTGGTGGGCGTACTTGCAGAGTTCGTTTAACTCGCCCTGAGAAGGTAGAAACCAATCGGTTTTGCCGTTGTTTGCGTACGAATCCGCGAGCGTGATAGCCGTACCGGGGGTCGGGTCCTGTGCGACCGCAGCCAACGTGTTTTGATACCCGAACCCGAGGCTGATTTGCGTTCCAACCTTTCGGTCGACGGTGCCTGACCAGCGTGCTAACGGATCCTTGTCGCCGCCGGACCAACCATCTGGTGCCACTTCGAGATACGTACATGTATCCCTCATCTCTGCCCCGCAGGGAAATGGGTCGTCGGAAACGAAAAATATGATGCCTCCACCCGGGCCGGTATCGCCGACCTCGAACGACCCAAGGGTCAACTCTTGCGAGTTTGAAGGCCCTGCGGCGCAACCAGATAGAACCACGAGGGAAGCGACCAGAAACGGAAAGATACTACTACGAGACGAAGTCATAACATATACTAGTGACAAGACATTTTATGTTATCAACTATCCGTCACAGGATTTAGCGGACACGCCAAAACTCCCGGCTCGAGGACCACAAGGATCATCGAACCGGGAGTTATGTGCATCGGTAGGCACTACTTATGTGCATACCTCTTTGTGGAGCTGCCGGGAATCGAACCCGGGTCCATGCAGGTTAGCTAAATTGCGATACAACTATTTCTTGAGCGTAACTTGCGGCTGTTACTTTCCAAGATGAAATGACTTGCGTCGCCGCCCAGGTTTTTCCCGGGTATCAATGGTCTTTCCCATGGTCAGTAGTCTGTCCCACTGTTCCCTTCGCTTCTGTTACCGGGTTGCGATGAGTTGACCCTGTGCGACCTTGCGGCTCACGGTGACTCTACGCCGGCCGTTAGGCCGCTAGAGTGAACTGCTTGTTGGCAGTTGTTTTTTTGCCCTGTTTAACGAGTCTGAGCTACTCGAGTTGCACAAGATACCTTGCCCTGAATGTCGAAACCTTTCAGCCCCGATGGGTGGACCTTATACTGTTGCGGCGTCCACCACGAAACTCCGCCCGGGGGCCGCAGCAACCGGACTCCCTACAGGCAGACATCCACCCTCTCATCCAAAGGGACGTTCGAGCGGCCCAGCAGCTGAGGGTGGTCGGCGGCGGCGAACACCCCGCACTTGTTGGAGGTAACCCAGACGTGCACCATCGCGAATGTGCCGAGCGGAAGACCCCTGGCGAGGTCCGAATGGTTATGCCACTGCACCAAAGGCCCGGCCAGGTCCCTTAATACCGGATCGTCAACGGTGCGGTCCGGCATCATGTACATGGCGGCCAGCAGGGTGTACTCACCGTTTTCGACCCGGTACAGGAGGCTCTCGGGGAGCGCGGGATCCAGCTGCACGTCGTCGCGCAGATACTGGAAATTTATGACATGCAGGAAATCCCCGCCGCCGAGGTCCGACACGGGAACGAACCCGTCACGCAAAGCCGACGCGTAATCCGACCACTGCCGCAAACTGGAGAAGGTTCCGGAGGCCAGGGCGGACGCCCACAACTCCTGCTCCGGGGACACACCAGGAACCCCCGAAAAATCCGGCGCCTGCCCGGCCACGAACTCCCGCGGCCATGCAGGTGACCTGTAGTCACCAAACAACACGAAACCGAAAACGATCGCGGCGAGAAGCGACACCACGGCGCACATCCCGGCTAGTTTGTAGGACCCGCCAGAGGGCAGCGCCCTGTTTCTCCTCACCTGGTATAGGTACAGTGCTACGCCGAGAAAAAAGACAACCCCGAGAAAGACGCGCAGATACACGCAAAACCACTGTACGGTTTGCGGCGGGAGCAGCCACACTCCACCCCGAGGATGCGAGGCTCCGTGCGCTTGCGTGAACAGATTGCACAATTTTCCGCCGTGAACAACCCAAGTCCCGCAAACTGGTACCCGGACCCCGACGCCCCCTCACGTCTGCGTTTCTGGGACGGCGTCTCATGGACGGCGCACTACGCGCCGATGCCGGCGCCGCCTACCGCCGCACCTGACGCCCTTGCGTCCCTCATAGGACCCGAGTGGGGTGTCGGCCCCCGGGCTGTGACGAACGTGGCGGTAAATGCACCCGATGACGGGTGGCGGCGTGTCCCGCCGCCGGGAGCCCCGATCGATTCGCCTATTAACGCACCTACCGCCGACAACCGCTCGACCCCCAAAGAGGCTCTCGCCAAACTCGCAAACGACAAGGATGAAGGGGTGCGCCTGAATGTCGCCGAAAACCCCTCGACCCCCAAAGAGGTCCTCGCCAAACTCGCAGACGACGAGAAATGGTACGTGCGCATCGCCGTCGCCTCAAACCCCTCTACCCCTGCAGCGGCTCTCGCCAAACTCGCCGGCGACAAAGACGAATACGTGCGCATGGCCGTCGCCAACAACCCCTCGACCCCCAAAGAGGCTCTCGCCAAACTTGCAAACGACAAGAGCAAATACGTGCGCGGGGCCGTCGCCGACAACCGCTCGACCCCCCAAGAGGCTCTCGCCAAACTCGCAAACGACAAGGATGAAGGGGTGCGCAACGCCGCACGCCGGTAACGAGTCGACTCTCACGGGTCGGTCCCGCTGAGGGCGCTTTAAAAGTGCAGGCGCCGGGCGGCGTCGAGGAACTCGTCGAATCCCGACCCTTCCCAGTCGGGCGAGAGGTTCATGAGAGTGTCGCCCGGTCCCGGGTCTACCGGGGCGCCGCACCGTAGCGGTTCGGGGTCGCCGCACCGGGCTGACACGCCCAGTAGATGTTGGCGAACGGGACAAGGATGAACCATCCGCTGCGATCGATGTCGTGCATGCGGCGCACCGCGGCGGCAATCTGGGGGAGGAACAGGACGAGACCGAGGATGCCGGTTCCCAGGATTAAGGTCTCGGCAAAGTTGGCGAGGAAGCTGAAGAGGACGAAGAACCAGTAGGCCCTCCGACTCGAGCGGCCCTTGAAGTTCGCGAAGTTCGATAACCCTTCTTTGATCGCCCCGCGGAACGTCTGCGCGTTCGCGGCGTGCCCGGGAACCTGTCCGGGTAGAGACGGTCGGGTCTGGTCGGTCCAGGTGGCGCCGTCCCAGAGGCGCTGCTGCATCGGGTTCTGCGGATCGGGGTACCAGCCGGCGGCCGGATTGTTGGTGTT